>Ga0070733_10003745_pt1 | contig 10312 bp, 11 predicted proteins | sample Coa_R1_9_FD_66450 | JGI IMG/M metagenome (GOLD analysis project Ga0070733, IMG submission 66450) | Surface soil microbial communities from Centralia Pennsylvania, which are recovering from an underground coalmine fire - Coalmine... | ecosystem: Environmental > Terrestrial > Soil > Unclassified ... | reverse complement strand
GGCGGTGCACAGCACCGAGAAGAGCGAGAAGGCCTTTGGTCTGATCCTCTAAGCGGGAGATCTGCCCCCAGCCGGATCTGTTTAATGGCGAAAAGTACGTCTATCACGTGGTGGCCAGCAACTGGCCCCAGGAGCAGAAGAGTGCCGTTGAGGCCCTCAACTGGCATCACCAGCGGGGGCAGGCGGAGAACTTCAACAAGGAGCTCAAATGGGGCTTTGGAATGGAGCAGATCCCCTGCGCTCAGAGCTTCGCCAATACGGTCTTCTTCCGCATCGGGGTGATTGCATATAACCTATTTATCGGTTTCAAGCGCCTCTCCGGCCCCCCGTCTTGGGAGACCCAGAGCATCGGCACGTTTCGCTGGAAGATGCTGCTGGCCGGATCGTGCGCCATGGCGGGCAGGTGGTCCTCAAACTTTGTGTGGAGGCCGGGAAGCGGGCGCTCTTGGAAGCCATTGGGTGAAAGTCCTTTGAGCTTTGCGTGGCGACCTGAGGGAAACCGGTTCGCAAAAGCCGATGGGATTTACCGGGGAGGGAGGGGTCTGTCCAACAGTGACGGAAAATGACCTCGAGATCTTCCCTCGAGAGCCGATCGAGGTCTTTGGTTCGCTGAACGGATCAGCGGGTTTCTAAAAAAAAGCCCCGATGACCCCAAGGCCCACGATCACCGACTTCTATCACTGTTCTTAGGAGATGAGAATATTCTTGACAAAAAAAATTGATAATATATATTTACACCGAATTTGATCTCCATATATAATGTTTTCAAGACACGCACAGAGCGGTCGGTACAACGTAGAGATCATCGCCTTTGAGCGTCGAAGGAGGTGAAGAATCTCCCAGACAGATAAGGGTTACAGGGGGTCAACAACCCACGAAAGGGGGTAAATAGAGTGCACGCGTTAGGAACGCACCTGCTCGTCGAGTTGAAGGGCTGCAATGTGAAGATCTTGAATGACCTCAAACGGATCGAAGACGCTCTCGTGTCAGCCGCGAAGGAAGCCAAGGCCACCATCGTCGAAACCTACTTTCACAAATTCAGCCCATTTGGCATCAGCGGGGTCGTTGTCATCGCCGAGTCCCACCTTTCGATTCACACCTGGCCGGAGTATGGCTATGCGGCTGTCGATATCTTTACCTGCGGGGACACCCTTCAACCCGCCGTTGCCGCGGCCTTCCTCATCAACAAGCTGCAGTCGAAAAATCCGTCGATCATGGAGGTAAAGCGAGGGATGCTTTCTGCCACCGGGGCCAAGCTTCCCCATAAGGCTACAAAAGGAGATGTGCTAGAACATGAACGAACCAAAGAGCTCCAAATGGTTCTTTGATTACCTGTCTCCCTTTGAGGCTCATGCTCACGGAATTGCCAACATTGTCTATTCCAAGCAGACTAAGTATCAGCAAGTCGAGATCATCGATACGAAGAGCTACGGTCGATGCCTGGTTCTAGACGGCAAGATGCAATCGAGTGGGGAGGACGAGTTTATTTATCACGAAGCGCTCGTCCACCCCGCGCTTCTTACGCATCCTGACCCGAAGAAGGTCTTTGTGGTGGGAGGTGGCGAAGGTGCAACCCTTCGGGAGATCCTCCGACACCAAACCGTGGTTCGGGTCGATATGGTGGATATCGATCAGGAGGTGGTCGAATCGTGCAAGATTCATCTGCCGCAAATGCATCAGGGGGCCTTTGATGATCCACGGACCGACCTCAAATTTCTCGACGCGCGAAAATATTTAGAGGAAAACAAGCCGCTTTATGATATCATCATCATCGACATCTCCGAACCGGTCGAGGAAGGACCGGCCTACCTTCTTTATACCCGGGAATTCTATCAGCTCGTCCTAGAGTGTTTGAACCTAGATGGGATCATTTCTCTCCAAGCCGGCACGACCTCGGCGACCAGCCTTTTAAACTTCAGCGCCGTTTATCAGACATTAAAATCGGTTTTTCCGGTGGTGACCCCCTACCAGGCCTCAGTTCCCTCTTTTGGTCTCCCGTGGGGGTTTGCCCTTGCATCTAAGCGTTATGATCCACTCGAGCTTGGGAAAAAAGAGATAGATAAGCGAATTTCGCAGCGTATCAGCGGGGAACTCCGCTACTACGATGGAGAAGTTCACGGCGCGCAGTTCGTCCTCCCTAAGCACGTGCGGGCTCGAATGGAAAGGGAAGAGCGGTTGATCGAAGATAACCAGCCGCTCTTTACGTATTCTCTAACGTGAACCCAAGTCAAGCGATCTTTTCGTCTCCCTTCCCAAAGGGATCGAATAGGATGGGTTAAAAGTTTATGGGTTTCCTTTGCTTTTAGCCTCCGGTTCCTTTGCAGATGGATACTGAAGAACAACTCAAGACACCTCTTTTCGACGCCATGGTCTCCCTGGCGGAGAGCCGCAAGATCTCCTTCCATACCCCTGGCCATAAGAGCGGAAAAGGAATCTCCACCCGGTTTCGAAAATTTGTGGGGCCGAAGATATTTTCGATCGATCTCACGACACTGGATGAGGTCGATTCGCTCCAAAAACCCAAGGGCGTCATTAAGGAAGCCCAGGAGCTGGCCGCAAAGGCTTACGGGGCCGATCGTTCATTTTTCCTTCTGAACGGAACCACCGGCGGCAACCATGCCATGATCCTGGCCACCTGCAGCCCACATGACCGGGTCCTCGTGGCGCGCAATGCCCACAAATCGGTCTTGGCAGGGCTGATCTTTTCGGGGGCGCAACCGATCCTTTACGCACCCGAGGTGGATGCAAATCTAAAGATGTTGCTCAACGTCAGCTTCGAAGGGACCAAGGCGGCGATTGAGGCCCATCCGGAGGCGCGGGTTCTCTTTTTGACCAGCCCAAACTATTATGGAGTCTGCGCCGATCTCGAACGGATCATTCCCTATGCCCATGAAAAGGGGGTCACCGTGTTGGTCGACGAGGCACACGGCCCCCATTTCAAGTTTCATCCCGACCTCCCAATGTCGGCGATGGAGGCCGGGGCGGATATCTCGGTGCAGTCGACCCACAAGATCATCGGAGGAATGACTCAGGCATCCATGCTTCACGCCCAGGGGGGACGGGTCGATATGACGACGCTCGCCACAGTCCTGCGATTTGTTCAGAGCACAAGCCCTTCGTATATCTTGATGGCTTCACTCGATTTGGCGCGGATGCAGATGGCCACCGAAGGAAAGAAGCTGCTGGACAAGGCGATCAAGCTCTCTGAAGAATCCCGCTCCCGGATCAACCGGATTCCCGGCCTCTTTTGTTTCGACCGGGCCACTGTGAAGAACCCTCTGTTTTCTCTCATGGGCGACTTCGACGTGACGAAGCTGACCATCTCTGTACGCGAACTGGGGCTCAGCGGCTATCAGGCGTCCCAGATTCTTAATAACCGCTTTCATATCCAGGTTGAGATGGCTGATCCGTTCAATGTGTTGGTGATCGTGAGTATCGGTGATCGGAGAGATGATTTGACGAGATTGACCGAGGCCTTAAGGGAGATGTCCAAAGAGTTCTATGGAAAAGCACTCCGGTCCCCTCTAGACCTCGAGTCCGAAGTCGGTCTTCCTCCGGTAGGGAGAGCAGGAGTTCTCACTCCTCGTGAGGCGTTTTTTGCCGACCACGAATACATTCCGGCCGCTCAGGCCGCTGGGAGGGTAAGTTCGGAAATTGTGACGGTTTATCCCCCTGGTATTCCGCTCCTCGTCCCTGGGGAAGTGGTCACCCCGGAGATCCTTAAATATATCCAAAAGATGGGACAGCTCGGGGCAACGATTGACGGTCTTGACGAAACCAACAACCTCATGGCGATTGTCAGGTAGGAGCGTCCCGGTTTTTAGCGGTCCTCTCCGATCGAAGTTGCCGGATCCTTTTCTTACCCGGGTTTTGAAGGGAAACCATCGAAAGATAGGTGCTGTTTGGATTGGTGGAGGGCAATGATCTTTGGTGGTCCCGGGGATAGGTCCCGGGTGGCCCAAGTCTGGCTCGGTTGGAGGATGTTTCGATGGCGATGAAGTTCACCCGGTCGGTCGAAACAGAGGGACCATTAAAGGAGCGCGGGTTGAGAGATAATCTGTCCAATTAGGTCGTGTGTGTGCGTCGCCGTGATCTGGACCCGAACGAGGTCTCCTGCGTTCGGGACCGGGCCAGAACCGATGTCGTTGAGATAAACGACCCCGTCAATCTCAGGGGCTTGGCCTTGCGTTCTTCCCTCCAGCAGCAGGTCGGTCTCGGGGGAAGAACCATCGACTCGGACTGTCAAGACCTCTCCCAGTTTGCGCCGATTGAGTTTACGAGAGATGCGGGCCTGCGAGTCCATGAGCCGTTTTCTTCTGTTCGCTTTTTCGCGGGAGAGGATCGGATCCCCCAAGGAATAGGCGGGCGTTCCCTCCTCCGGAGAATACTGGAATACCCCGAGGCGGTTAAATTCGATCTCTTCAACAAAGCGCTCGAGGGCTTGGAACATTTCTTCTCCCTCGCCCGGAAAGCCAACGATGAACGTTGTACGGAGGGTGACATTGGGTATCCGAGTTCGGAGGGTATCGATCAAACCGCGGATATCTTTGGCAGTTCCTTTTCGATGCATGGCCTTTAACATGTGATCATCGATATGCTGCAGAGGCAGGTCGATATACTTGCAGATCTTCTCCTCTGAGGCGATCAGGTTGATCAAGGAATCCGTAAAATCGGTGGGGTATGTATAGAAAAGGCGAATCCATTCGATCTCTCTGATCTTGACGAGCTGCTTGAGCAGGCCCACGAGCGCATTCCGGTCCCTCCGATCCCAACCATAACTCGTGAGACTCTGCGCGATCAGATTGATTTCGCGGACACCCTGGTCCGCCAGTTGTTCGACCTCTCGGACTATCGAAGCCGGGGTTCGGCTGGCCAGGTCCCCTCTAAATGAAGGAATGGCGCAAAAGGAACACCGATAGTTGCATCCTTCGGAGACCTTCACATAGGCCCAATGGCGTGCCGTCGTCCGAACACGGGGAGTAGATTCGTCGTATAAGAAGGTCGGCGAATCGGTTAGTCTGACCCGGGTCGCTTCCTTTTCAATAAGACGTCGACAAATTTCAGCGATTTTCGGGAAATCCCCCACCCCGACCACCCCGTCCAGTTCAGGGAGTTCTTTCAGCAGGGTTTCGTCATAGCGCTGAGCCAGACATCCGGCCGCGACGAGAAACTTTAACCTTCCAGTTTCCTTCAGGGCGCTCAGTTCGATCAGGGTGTCGATCGATTCTTCCTTGGCGCTGTTGATAAAGCCACACGTATTCACAATAAGAATGTCGGCCTCCTCGGTATGTACGGTGACCTTAAAACCGGAAGATTGGAGGATCCCGATCATGACCTCGGCATCGACCTGGTTTTTGGGGCATCCCAGATTGACGAGTCCCACAAGCACCTGTTGTTTCGACATCATTTTTCCTTGAGACAATCCTCATTCTAAGGTATGCAGATCCCGAAAACAAGGGGCGAATCGTCAGTTGTCAAGCCAAATATAGATAACATGAATAGATAACATGAAAGCGAGCCTCCCACAGGCAGAGTGTCGGATCGATAAGAGCGCTCTCTGGCTGGTTCTGTAAAAGGACAATTCTGAGGTTCTTCCCGGTTGCCCAGCCGGACTCCTTCACGCTTAAAAATGGCACCCGCTACTCGTCGAAGTATCGTAGGACATAGGACGAAGATGCTCGTCAGCCTGCAGGTTCTTGACTTCCCCGGAGTTGACCCTCTAAGATTGGCCCATGGTGGAGAAAGCGCTTCTTGCCGGAAAACTGGTCTGCTTTCTGGTGGGACAAACTCGGATGAACTTGGAAACAACGCGCGTGGTCGAGAGCCGCACCCAGCGAAGTTCACCGGCCTACCTCGATGTTGTTCCTAAGCAAAAGATCATACGAGATCAGAAGACCTCGATCGAGGGGCGGGAGGTCAGTCTTCTCGTCAAGACCTACCTCCCCAATACAGTCATCGTTGAGGCAACCGTCTCGCTGGAGGATCTCTTCTCCGGAGGACTGGTGCTCCTCAAGCGCGAGATCCTCGCGGCGTGTCGAAGAACGCTCCAAGAATACCGCTGTGATCCCGATTTTGATGAAGAATATAGCGTCTACTGTGTTTCAGACTATATCGTTGACCCGGAAGTATATCTGGACCTTTATGGAAGCCGGATTGCGACCCACCTGAAAAATGAACGAATTGAGCTGGACGAGGAAGAGGTTCAGGCCACGCTTCAGTCGGGTATAAAATACGGTAAAGACGATCTCACGATTATCGACTGGGACGGAGCCTTTCTCTTTGATCCGAAGGGTGACTTCGACGAGAACATTGAGCTCTTTGAGATCGCAAATTATCAGCTGCTCCGACAGCGGCGCCTGGACGCAGAGTTGGACCAGCGACTTTCTCAGGCGGCGATGTTGCTCAGCAGCAAAGAGAAATGGCTGTTTCGATCGAAAGAGGTTCGATCTGCCCTTAAAGCCATTATTCAGATTCGTACCCAGCTGGTTCTGGAATCGGCGTCGGTAGACCACAATATCAAGCTCATCGGGGATTGGTACTCGGCCCGCCTCTACAATTTGATCGCGAAAAAACTCCATCTGGACGACTGGGCTAAAATGATTTCAGAGAAGCTTGACGTACTGGAGGACGTCTATACGATGGCATCCGACAAGTTTTCCGTGTCTTTTTCAACCACGCTGGAATTTATTCTGATTGGAGGGTGGTTTATCCTCCTCATAGGATGGTTTGGTATTTTCATCCTGGATCTTTATTTCCGTCGCTAGGAATTTAGATATTCGCGGGCGGTTCAATGCGTTGAGGTTCTCCTGCGCCTTCTGGACGATCGGATGCAACTGCTTGACGCGTTCTCTTCACGGGTGAGTTCCGCTACCAGAATCATTTGTCCCTCATTGACCATGGCCTGTCCATTATAGCCTTGAACATAGCCGCTTCGGGTCTTCATGATCCGGCTATCCGGATCGGTGACGTTTGCCTTTGCTTCAGCGGCGGCTCCGATTGCGGCTCCTTGGGTTTTCGACCCCGCTTCTTATGGCCCATTTCGGCCTCCTCTAGGTTCCTCTCTTCAATCTTCCCTCTCTGCTTCCTCTCATGGGCAGCGGCTTCTTCTTCCAGCCGCTGCTTACATTCCATAAGCCTTCGAAGCCGGCTGTTTCGATTCCGCAGCTCTTCGGGTAACTCGTTCCCTCGGTGCTTCTGCCCATAGTCACTGTCCTCTTTCGCGTCCGCTGCCTCCGCCTCCTTAGAGTATCTTCCCCACTTCCTTCTCGATATGTTCATAGGGGCGGTTACTTTCAAGCGCCGCATTGGCTCGAAGCTTTGTCCTGTCTAAGGCCACCACCCCCAACCTTCACCAGTCCCGCTTTAGCACAAGCTTCAGGACTTCCGTGAAAACCCGCTCCAGTTCCTTCCCATTCTCCTGCCGAAAACGTGCAATCGTACAATGATCAGGCGCTTCATTGGCAGTAATCACTTTAAAGGCAATGTCCCGCTCGCACAAACGCTCGATCTGGCGCGAGGAGCGGATGCCAATCGCATACGCATACAGCAGCAGGCAGACCATCATCGAAGGATTAAAGGCCGCCTGACCGCGACCATCCGGCCGGTACTTGAGGTAAAACGGCTTCACATCCATCTGGCCGACTGCATCAATGATAAACAGCGCCAAATCTCCCTCCGGAAGCCATTCCCGCACGCTCGGAGGCATCAGATACAGCTGCTCTCGGTCGCGGTCCTTAAAATTGTAGGCCATCTCCCTCTCCCGTTGCCCGTATTAACGGGATGCTATCATACCCTTATGGAATATACAGGGGATTTGCGTATTTGTGCAACACACTCTTACACTGTTCATGAGCCTTCATTTATTTTCATCTGATTTTTGAGTAAATTTCGGACGGACCTCTCCAGTGAGGGTTTAGAATGATCAGGTGTTTGCCTAACCTATCGCGCGGTTTGCATTCTGCCGATCAGTAAATCGGTCATCATGCGGATGTGAGTAGCCCCTGTTGAAACCTGCTCCTACAAGCCGGCTCCGAAGGACCATCCTTCATCTTGGACAACAGCATCGTGACCAAAAGGCACGTTCAAAAGGCATGTTCTTGACACAATATACGCAATGACACTCCAGTAGACCTTCGCGTCGAAGTGCGCTCGCGTCTTTCATTCGCAGCGAAGAACATCAAAGCCCCGCTTCAGATTCGAGATGACCGCCTCGATTCCGCTCCTCCACTTCCGAAGTCGGGTCTCCATGTTCATCTGGTGGTCAGATTCCTCAGCGATCAAACGATCTCGTTGAATACGATGTTAACGACCCCTTCTCCCGGGCCAGCCGCTGGTTCGCAAGGGACGCATAACCGCCGTCCGTCGCCAGATCCCCCGGCACCGCCCCCTAGTGCTTCCTGATCGGTCAATCACCCCGCCGTAGGCCTACGTGTCGCTCAGCCTTTTGCTGAAAGGAAAACCCCTTCAATCCCCCCTTTCTGCTACCTCAACCCACCTGATATTGAGGGAATAAAACGGTCCCAACTGCCGTTTCTAGGTTGAAGCATCTCAGGAATGTCGACAGATTTTTTCGTGGTCCCTGTTAGCGGTTTAGGAGCAGGAATACGCCGATCCGTTCAGCGTCCCTGACGTTTAGGCCAAGGAATTCAATGCCCATTCCTTTCTGCGGGTTCACATAGACGACTTTGGCCATTACCCGGACGGGTGGTTCATTATCGGGGAGCGGGAGGTCGAGTTCGAAGAGGGTACCGCGGGAAAGCGGAGAGGAGGTTGTGATATATAGGCCGCCAAAACCGAGGCTGGCTACTTCGGAGAGTTCTGCACCATTGAGCTGAATCGGGATTTTTCCGGAGACGGTTATGCGACTAAATTTTCTTGATTCAGGTTTTTCATCCATCAGAGGTCCTTTTATTTTGCCGATCTCCGAGTCTTTGGCGAATTCCCATGATAAAAACTGTGCCAAGGCCTGGGATAAGTATATCCGCGACGGCGTTTCCCGACAAGGGGAGCGAGTTGACATGGGGTGAGATAATTTGCTAGAAGGATGAGCTATGTTCGAGCGGGCGATTAGCTCAGTGGTAGAGCGCTTCCTTCACACGGAAGAGGTCGCTGGTTCGATCCCAGCATCGCCTACCAATTCGCATGAATATTTCGGATCAAAATATCCGGAAGAATCAGCGGATATTTGTGCCGATTGCGAGTTCGAACATCTGGGGCCTCCCGTGTTGCAGCGGCCTTCCTCTTGTATGCATGCCATCGCTAATACCCCGGCGAAACCGCTGGATGCTCTTATCGCTCGCCTCCCCAGCAATGAAAGCCTTCCCCGAATCAACGGTGGGTCGGCTTTCGCATCAAGCTTTTCGAGGCCTGCTCGGCGTTCACTCGCGTTATCGCCTGCATACTCGCCAAGTCACCCAAGGTGACCTTCTCCATCAAGGGCTTTCACCGTTTTGTTACCAAAAGCGGCTGCCTCGATTGCTACCGGCTGGAGCGACAGTTGCCGGGGTCGAGATAGAAATCAGGCGCGCGCACCCGAAGTGGGGAGTGACCATGACCACCTTTTTCGATGAATATGGGTTCCTGATCCCATCTCAAGGTCACGGTTCCTGAAACCCCCCTGCACTCCCGGACGGTCGGATCTCCCGAGTCCGGTTTTGTGACCTTGGCTTCTCCCCAAGAGGTCTTCCCAAAACCCGTGAGGCTTAAGCGCTCGCTCGCATACACCCCAACCCAGTTCGGTTTACCTCTCGACTCGTCCTTAGCGCATGGCTCCTCCAGCTGATGCTGTTGGCCATGCATGGGACCGCCAAGTGCCCAGAGCCCATTTGCCGGGCACAAGCGTTACTCGTGCCAGGGTGGTTCAAGCACCACCTCGAAGGGCATTACCCCCTCTTCATCGCTCATACGAGCTCATGCGCCAAACCAGCTCCTCCTCCGGAATTCGTGTATCCACACTTATTTCCAGCGGTCCTTCAGGTTGCTGCGAGCCCCTGCTGGGAACTGGTTCCCGACGTTATCTCTAGCAATTCTTTCCCGGGATGCCTGAGCCCTGATCCCGTCGGGCTGCAGGGTGCAACTGCTGTTTCTTCCCCTGCATCATCGGCCTTCCCCAAATCCCGCCAAATGGGTCGGCTTCCCGAATCGGCCCGCAAAGAGACTTCATGCGGGAGGTGTTTCGGGATCGTCGCTATTCCTTATTAATCAGTCCATAAGTAAGTTCATATTTTTGTTGTCATGGCGATCTGGATGTGATTCAATGTGGTATGCGACAGGACGACGGCCGGAGGCTGGATCATGCAACACTGGAAGAGAT
>Ga0070733_10003741_pt1 | contig 10321 bp, 3 predicted proteins | sample Coa_R1_9_FD_66450 | JGI IMG/M metagenome (GOLD analysis project Ga0070733, IMG submission 66450) | Surface soil microbial communities from Centralia Pennsylvania, which are recovering from an underground coalmine fire - Coalmine... | ecosystem: Environmental > Terrestrial > Soil > Unclassified ... | reverse complement strand
GCGCGGCCATCCGGCCCGGCGGAGAACACCTCACTCGACAGAACCCGGCCGTCCACGCCGGTTACCTCGCGGATGCTGCTGACGAACCTGCGGAGCTTGCCGCCATGCGCGAACTCGTTGCGTTTCTCGATGAAGACCACGAAGTCGATCGCCCCGGCGATCAGCATGTGCGTGGCTTCGACCGGCAGCCGTTCCGAGGCCTGGATCGCATAGGTGGCGATCCGGTTGAACACTTCCATCGAGGAGTTGGAGTGAATGGTGGACAGCGAGCCGTCGTTGCCCTGGGTCATCGCGTTCAGCATGGTGACGATCTCGTCGCCGAGCACCTCGCCGACGATGACCCGGCTCGGGTTCATCCGCAGCGAGCGGCGGACGAGGTCGGCCATCGAGATCGCGCCCTGCCCCTCCATGTTGGGCAGCCGTTCCTCCAGGGCCACCACGTTGGGGTGCAGTTCGGGAAAATAGTCGAGGCCGAGTTCCAGGGCGCGCTCCACCGTGATGAGCCGTTCCTCGGGCGGGATCTGGTTCGCCAGCGCGCGCAGCAGCGTCGTCTTGCCCGCGTTCGTGGCACCCGCGATCATGATGTTCTTCCTGGCCGCCACCGCGGCTGCCAGAAACGAGCCCATATCGGGGGACATGGTGCCGTTGCCCACAAGATCGGCGAGGAACACCTTGCCCATCCGGGCGCGGCGGATGGATATGGCCGGCCGCAGCGTCACGTCCATCACCGCGGACAGCCTGGAACCGTCCGGCAGCCGGATGTCGAGCTGGGGGTTGGCGGTGTCGAAGGGCCGGCTGGACAGACCCGAGTAGGCGGCGAGTACCTGAATGAGCTCGATCAGCTCCGCATCGCTGTCCGCGACGGGGTCGCCAAGTTCCTCCCGGCCGTCGGCATAGCCCAGGAACACCCGGTCGCAGCCGTTGATGTCGATATTCTCCAGATGCTGATCCTCGAGCAGCGGCTGCAGCCTGCCCACGCCGAACAGGGCCGCATGGATCGCCGCCGCGAGATCCTCTTCTTCCTGCGCGTTGGGCGGCGGGCGGCCGAAAGTTATCTCACTGCGCGCGTGCTCTTCGAGCGCCTGGGTGATGAGCGCCCTGGCAAACTGCCGCTCGTCCTCTCCGGACATCGGCACCAGCCCGGCGGCCGCGTCGCGGCGCCGCTGATCGGCCAGCCTGTCGCCGACGTCACCACGAAGCCGTTTGACGACCGAGTGGTCCATCACACATCACCCCCCGGCGTAGGCTCAGGCCACGCTCTCCCGCGACCAGACAGCGCTTCCTTACGGCCGGGCGCGGACAAGTGCGCAACGCGGCCCATCACCCACCACCCCCCCGCGTAGGCCCTGGCCACGCTCTCCCGCGACCAGACAGCGCTTCCTTACGGCCGGGCCGGGACAGGTGCGCAACGCGGCCCATCACCCACCACCCCCCAGCCCACCCTGACGGGTACCTGATGTCGGCTCGGGCTGCGGCCGGTCGCGAGCGGGTTGCGGCTGGTTCCCGGCATCGGATCGCGGGTGAGCCTGCGGTGCCGGGTGACCGGCCGCTGTCCCCGCGTGCCGGCCGCGCCCGGGCGGGAATCCACCAGCGGCCGGCTGTGGGCCCGTCGCCGGTTCCGAAGGTCCCGGCCGGATCGCTGCTGGCCCAGGCGGAACCGGGGCGGAATACGGCTGCGGTGAGGCCGCCACCGGCTCCGGCTGCCAGGCATAGGACGGGTGCGGTCGTGGCTCTCTGGCCGGGTTTTGCGGGTGTAGCGGTTCACGCGGAGGTGGCTGGTAAGACGGCTGCGGCGGCCGGGCACCTGGCGGGGGTGGTACCTGCCCACCGGGTGGCGGTGGCGGCTGCATTCCCTGCGGTTGCGGTGGCCCGGCCTGCGGGGGTGGCTGGACTCCTTGCGGTTGTGGCGGCCCGGCCTGCGGCTGCGGCGGGCCGGCGATCTCGGGGAGGCTGGTGACCAGGTAGGAGGCGACCGCACGCACCGTCCTGAGGTACATGGACTTGTCCAGCTTGCTGCCCCACTGACCGCTGAGCTGCTCGGCGCTCCTGGGCTCGTAGGCGAGGCCACCGATGATTCGGCCCGGCGCACCGGCCTGCCGCAGCGCGTGGCCCACTTCCTCGATGGCCGAGCCGATCTTCTTGTGGTCGGCGACGACCACCACGTCGATGCGGGCCCCGGGCCGGCCGCGCCGCTGCAGGCCCGCGGCCAGCGCGCTGATCCGCTCCCGCAGCCTGATCACCTCGCCGACCGTGGCCCGGGAGAGCAGCACCACCGACGACGCGTGGGCAAGCAGGTCGTAGACCGGGCTGTCCAGCCCGAGCCGCCCGCAGTCGGCGATCACGTCGGCCTCGGGCACGCTGGCCAGGGTTCTTCCCACGGCGCCCCAGAGCAGTTCGAGGCCGGCACCCTGCTCGGCGCCGCTGACGCCGGCCAGGATGTCCAGGCCGCCGTACAGTTTCTGCGAGTGCTCCCAGACCTGGTGTGGCTGGATGCCCCGGCGGGCGGCCACGGCCAGGCTGAGCAGCCCACGGTTAGGGTCCAGGTGGCCACCGTCCACCGAAGGAAAGCGGTAGACGAGATCGCTTCCGGCCGGGTCACACTCAGCCAGCAAGACCGGCCGTGGCCAGACGGCCCCCAGTGCCGTTGCCGCTGTGGTAACCCCCGGTGCCCCCTTGTCCGCCGCAATAGCGATCAAGGCCATGATCAGCCTGAACCTCCCGTCGTCTGGGACGACGTGGCATGGCTGCCGGTGGGAGTTGTGGCAGGGCCACCCGGGTGTTTCGCAGCGGGGTTGCCGGGAGCTGCCGCCGGCTGGCTGCTGGGCGATGCTCCGGCCTGGCCACTCGGGATGATCCCGATGCTGACGTTGTTGTTCGCGGCATTGCAGGTGACCCCGCCGGCGTCGCCGGGGCTGACCCCGAGCTGCACGTCGAACGCGGCACTGCTGGAATTGTCGAGCGGGCGCTGGATGCTCAGGACGACCGCGTTGGTGGTGAGCAGGAAGTTGGCCGGCCGGGGACACTGGCCGGCCGAGTCGCTCACCACATAGACGTCGACCCGGTCGCCGACCTGCAGCCCGTCGGGCATCTGGCCGTCCTTCAGGGCGACCCCGATCTGGGTCAGCCCGGTGGCCAGGTTGTTCGTCGCGACGGTCATCTGCGGGGTGAGCAGGGTCCCGGCCGGGATCGTGGTGGCGGCGTAGGTGCGCGTCACCTGGCTCGCCTCGTCCCAGGGCACGTAGTCGATGCCGAGGCCGGTGCTGACCTGGATCTCCTGCAGCGCCCCCGGCGGGATCTGCTGGCCCTGACCGACCGTCTGGGTGACCTCGATGGCGCCGGTCTTGTGCCCCTGCTGGATCACCAGCAACCCGGCGGCCAAGGCGCCGCCGACGATCAGCACAACGGCCAGGGCGGCCAGTGCCGGTTTACGCTCGCGCGGTGCACTCGGCAGCCTCCGTCCGCTTGGTGCGGTCGGCTCCGGCCATGCGCCGTCGACGTTGCGTGGAATCGTGCCCCGCTCGCTCGCCATCGTTTCGGTGTCTCCCCTGTCTGCGGTTTTAGGGTCGCTTAAGCGCTGCCTGAAACGATGCGGCTCTGACGGACGGCCACCCCGCCGGTCGCCATGCGAACGTATCTTGCGAAACGCCCTTTGCGCAGGCATGTTATCGATCTGCTATGGGTAGGTAACACACTACTACCCATATAGTTACCTATTGATTACGTTCTGTGACAATTGTACTCCGTTTAGCTCATGATCGCCACCCTCTGCAACCCGCTCACCTGCGGACACACGCTTGCCGCGATGAATTGTGACCTTTCCGTCACTCGGGTTCCCTCGTACTCCACAGGCCTTCTGTAAGTCTCATGAGTCTCAATAGTCACATCTGTGACATCGGTCACATTAGCCCAAAGATGGTTAACGGCAGACCGAATCAGATCGGACACTAGAACCGTAACCGCACATCTCGAACAAGGTCGCGCGAAGCCGGCCGACAGCGGTGGCCGCCCCCTTACCTTCTTCACTGAGCCCGGGCAACTACGGTTCGGGCTTGGGAAGTCCGGCGGTGCCGGTATGGCTCATCGCCCCCCTGTGCCCCGTGGGTGCCGGTGTGCCATCGACACCACTGCCGGGTCCCGCAGAGAACTCAGCTCACGTAACGAGCCGGGATATAGTGGCCGCAGTTAGTTACTCAAAGTGAGCAGCTCAGACTAGAATACTCATTCGGCCTGACGCTATCCTTTGCCCCATGTCTGCGTATCTTCCCCCTGGTTGGCCGGTTGGAGTGCATCCTCCGGGGAGCGAGGAATTCGAGCAGACGGCGGTAGACTGGCTGCTCGATGTGGTCCCGCCCGATTACCGTCTGTATGGGGTTCTGCGCAAGCATCCGGTAGCTCTGGCCACCATGGCGCGCCACCATCTCGAGGCGGCCGTGCAAGGGGCGCGGCAGGGTTACCGCATGGCACGGACCGAGCTGACCGACGCGCTGCCGCCGCACGCGATAGACGCCGTCCTGGCCGCCTACCGGCGGGAGGGACGCAGGCTGGTTGCCGCAGCGCGCGGAGTAGACGCCGTGGAAGAGGCCCTGCGCGGCGGGCCGGGGCGGCAGCGGCCGCACCGGCCAGGCAGCCGGCCGGGGTGGCCAGGACGGCCTGGGTCATGGCCGGAACGCCCAGGAGATTCAGGCTGGTCGCCGCGGCACCCAGGAAATTAGCCTGACCGCCGGGAGCCACCGCCAGACCCCTGCACCGTCGCCATGACCACCCGACTCAGCCCGGCCACCGGAAGCCACCACCAGGACCCTGCATCATTGATAGCGACGGCTGGAAACTAGAGAGCGCGCAGGACGAGCAGGGCCATGTCGTCGGCCGGCGGGCCGGCGCCGAACTCGCTGACGGCGCGCTGGATCCTGGCCGCGACCGCGCCCGAGCTCAGGCCCGCGCAGTCGGCGAAGAGGCTGGCGAGGCCGTCGTCATCGTCTAGGAGGCGGCTGTCCTCACGGCGTTCGGTGATGCCGTCGGTGACGCAGAGCAGCATGTCGCCTGGGTAGAGGGTGACATCGTGCGCGGTGAACGTCAGCTCGTCGATAACCCCTAGCAGCGGCTGAGGCTCGATGGCGGGGGCGGGCTTGGTGCCGGATGCGCCACGCAGCAGCAACGGCAGCGGATGACCCGCGCAGATCAGCGACAGGCAGACAGCCGGGGCGGCGTCCTCAGCGGGCCCGGTACCGGGGTCCGTGCCGCTGACCGCCGGGGCGATCTCGCCGTGGATGAGGGTGATGAACGTTGTTCCTTCAACCTCCTGGACCAGGAGGCGGTTGAGACGGTCCAGGACCGCGGCGATGTCATAGCCCTCGCCGGCCAGGATGCGGAGGGTGTGGCGGGCCAGGCCGGTGACGGCGGCGGCGGCCGGGCCGGTGCCGCAGACGTCGCCGATGGTGAACCGCCAGCGGCCCTCCCCCGCCGCGAAGACATCGTAGAAGTCGCCGCCTACCTCGTTGCCTTCGCCAGCCACCTCGTGTGCGACGGCCAGGTCGAGGCCGGGGATCCGGGGGATATCGGGAGGGAGCAGGCTGCGTTGCAGGGCGCGGCTTGTCTCCTGCTGACGTTCGTAGAGTTGCGCGTTGTCCAGGGCCAGGGCGGTGCGGCGGGCCAGGTCTTCGGCCAGCTCGGTGACCTCTCTGGGCAGGCCGCCGCCACGGGACCGGCCGATGGTCAGTATGCCAAGGCTGCGGCCACGGGCGGCCAGCGGGAAGCACCAGGCCGAGTCCGAGGCTAGTTCGACGGCATCGGGTGGCAGGCCGTCGGGATTGTCCACCGCCAGGGACCAGCTGCGGCCGCCGCCCCGTGCGGGCACGTCGGGGACCGGGACAGTGTCGAGCAGCTTGTCCAGCGCGTCCAGGCGGGACTCGTCGGCATGCCATACATAGGCCGGGTGGAAGGCACCGGTGTCGTCGGCAAGCAGCACGGCACACCAGGTCGCCAGCCTCGGGACTACCAGTTGCGCGGCCAGGGCGATGATTTTCTCCTGGTCGAGGGTGCCGGCGAGCAGGTCGCTCGCCTCGGCCAGGAAACTGACCCGGCCACGCCTGGCCCGCTCCAGTTCGCCCAGCCTGGCCCGTTCCAAGGAGAGTGCCATCCGGTCGGCGACCCGCTGCAGCCGGGCCGAATCGCCCTCGGCGAACCGGTCGGGCTGGCCGGATGCGGCGGCGAGTATCCCGGTGACCCTGCCTTCCACCAGGAAGGGGACGGTCATGACCGACCTGGAGGCTATGTCGGCCGTCTGGCCGGAGTGCCCGGCGAGCGCGTCGAGCACGGCCGGCGGGCCGAGGCCGGCCGCCGCGCGCATCCGCAGTTCGCCGTCTTCGTCGGCGACCAGGGCGTAGGCGGCATCGGCGTCCACGGCGTCGCGGGCCGTCTCAACGGTGTGCCTGAGCAGCTCGTCGTAGCCTAGTTTGCCGATGTCGAGCCGGTGCGCGCCCGGCTCGCTGACCACGGCTGTGACCCCGTCGAACAGCAGGTCACCGGGCTCAGCGCCGGGGCCGGTGTGGCTGGGCAGGACGGCACCTTGTGCGCCGTTGCGGACGGCCGGCGGGGCATCGGCGAACAGTGCGTCCGGCGACGGGGCATCGCAGGCCTGGACCGCGTCGGCCGGGTAGTCGGCGAAGCCGATCCTGAACCATACGGACTTGGCGGTCCGCGCGTAGGTGACACCCCACGAGGTCGCCAGCGCGGACGGCAGCATCAGCCCACGTCCACTGGTGCGTTCGGTGGGATCGCCCGGCTGGCGGGAAGTGGCGAGCGACCGCGCGGGATGCCGGTCCCGCACCGCGATCTCGACGGCCTTGTTCCTCATCCGGCAGGTGAGCATCACCTGTGTCCCGGCGTGCACCACGGCGTTGGTGACAAGCTCGCTGGTGAGCAGCACCGCGTCGTCCACCAGGCTGGACACCTGCGGGGCCGGTCCGGGTATGTCCCAGGAACGCAGCGTCTCGCGGACGAAACGGCGAGCCTGCGCGGCGGCCGCGGGTTCCGGCGCATACGTGGCGGTCGCTACCCGTTCGTCAGGTTCCTGCACGTCCCCCCTCATGGGGTCTTCGTTTGTAACGGTTTGGGCCGGAGGGGGGCTATTCAACCGGACCCATGACGACACCTAGCCCTCCTGAATGGTCGCCTTAGGTCATGGTCGGCGCCTCTATCGTGACAGACTTGTGACATTCATAGCGTAGATAGTGAACACCTGCCGCGGAACTGTTCCGGCCGGAAGGCCGCGACCAGGTTGCGAGGAGGGAGACGGCATGGCCAGCCCAGCGTCTCAGATACATCCGGCCGCCCGGTACACCGATGCTGACCTCGAACCCGTGCGGGCCGCGCTCGCCGCGCTGAGCGATGGCAACTACCGGCCACGGGCCCGGCGGGCCGAGGATCTGCGGCCTGGGGAGAGCCCCATGCTCGCCCAGATCGGCACGCTCGTGGACGAGGTGGCGGCCCAGCTCGCCATGCTCAACTCGGAGGTCACGCAGAAGTCCACCCAGGTCCGCGACATCGCCGTGGTGACCACGGCGGTGGCCCGCGGCGACCTGACCCGCAAGGTCACCGTGGACGCGCAGGGCGAGATGCTCGAGCTCAAGCAGACCGTGAACACCATGGTGGACCAGCTCGCCATGTTCGCCGACGAGGTGACCAGGGTGGCCCGCGAAGTCGGCACCGAAGGACGCCTCGGCGGCCAGGCCCACGTCCGCGGCGTCTCCGGCGTCTGGAAAGACCTCACCGACAACGTCAACTTCATGGCCAGCAACCTGACCAGCCAGGTCCGCAACATCGCCCAGGTCACCACCGCGGTAGCCGATGGCAACCTGAGCAAGAAGATCACGGTGGACGCCGAGGGTGAGATCCTCGAGCTCAAGCAGACCGTGAACACCATGGTGGACCAGCTCGCCATGTTCGCCGACGAGGTGACCAGGGTGGCCCGCGAAGTCGGCACCGAAGGACGCCTCGGCGGCCAGGCCGACGTCCGCGGCGTCTCCGGTGTGTGGAAGGACCTCACCGACAACGTCAACTTCATGGCCGGGAACCTGACCAGCCAGGTCCGCAACATCGCCCAGGTCACCACCGCGGTAGCCGACGGCGACCTGAGCAAGAAGATCGACGTCGACGCCCGCGGCGAGATCCTGGAGCTGAAGACGACCATCAACACGATGGTCGACCAGCTGTCCGCGTTCGCCGACGAGGTGACCAGGGTGGCCCGCGAGGTCGGCACCGAAGGACGCCTCGGCGGCCAGGCCGAGGTGAGCGACGTCTCCGGGACCTGGCAGCGGCTGACCGAGAGCGTGAACGGCCTGGCCAGCAACCTCACCACTCAGGTCAGGGCCATCGCGGCGGTGGCCAGCGCGGTCGCCGAGGGCGATCTCACCCAGTCCATCACGGTCGAGGCCCGCGGCGAGGTCGCCGAGCTGAAGGACAACATCAACCTGATGGTCGCCAACCTGCGCGAGACGACCAGGGCGAACCGCCAGCAGGACTGGCTGAACACCAACCTGGCCAGGATCTCGGGCCTGATGCAGGGGCACCGCGACCTGCTCGCGGTGGCACGGCTGATCATGAGCGAACTGACCCCGCTCGCTTCGGCCCAGTACGGCGCCTTCTACCTGTCGGCGCACCAGGCCACCGAGCTGCCAGGTGAGAGCGGAGCCGGCGGCGCGCACGAGGCTTCGCCGGTGCGGCCACCCGAGGGCGAGCAGGAGTTCACCAGGATCGCCACCTACGGCTTCCGCCGGGGTGGCGTCAGCCACTTCACGCTCGGCGAGGGCCTGGCCGGCCAGGCCGCCCTGGAGCGCAAGCGGATCCTGATCCGGGACGCGCCACCCGGCTACCTCACCGTCGGGTCCGGGCTGGGCGAGGCGAGCCCGGTCAGCGTCGTGGTGCTGCCGATCACGTTCGAGGGTCAGGTGCTGGCCGTGCTGGAGCTGGCCTCGCTGCACCAGTTCGGGGACGTGCACCTGGCGTTCTTCGACCAGTTCGTGCCGACGATCGGTGTCACCATCAACACGATCATGACCAACTCGCGCACCGAGGCGCTACTCGGCCAGTCGCAGCGCCTGACCACCCAGCTCCAGGAGCGCTCCGACGAGTTGCAGCGCCAGCAGGCCGAGCTGCGCAGGTCAAACGCCGAGCTGGAGGAGAAGGCGGCGCTGCTGGCCAAGCAGAACCGTGCCATCGAGGTGCAGAACTTCCAGATCGAGCAGGCCCGGCGGACGCTGGAGGAACGCGCCCAGCAGCTCGCCACCTCGTCCAGGTACAAGTCCGAGTTCCTGGCCAACATGTCGCACGAGCTGCGCACGCCGCTGAACAGCCTGCTCGTGCTGGCCAAGCTGCTGGCCGAGAACCCGGACGGCAACCTCACGCCCAAGCAGGTGGAGTTCGCCCGGACGGTGTACGAGGCCGGCTCGGACCTGTTGCAGCTCATCAACGACATCCTCGACCTGTCCAAGGTCGAGGCCGGCAAGATGGACGTGCAGCCGACCGAGCTGTCGCTGTCCACCCTGGTGGAATACGTGCACGCCACGTTCCGGCCGATGGCGGCGGACAAGGGCCTGACCTTTGATGTGGAGGTCTCGCCGGACGTGCCCGGGCTGCTGTTCACCGACGAGCAGCGGCTGCAGCAGATCCTGCGCAACCTGCTGTCCAACGCGGTGAAGTTCACCAACTCCGGTGGCGTCCTGCTGCGCATCTCCCGGCCGGACGCGGTGGCGTTCACCGGGCCGCTGCGCAACGAGCCGCAGGTGATCGGGTTCTCGGTGAGCGACACCGGCATCGGGATCGCCGAGGACCAGCTCCGGGTCATCTTCGACGCGTTCCGCCAGGCCGACGGGACGACCAGCCGGCGTTACGGCGGCACCGGGCTAGGGCTGTCGATCAGCAGGGACATCGCCCGGGTGCTCGGCGGCGAGATCCGGGTGGACAGCCGGCCGGGCCGGGGCAGCACGTTCACCCTCTACCTGCCCATCCGTGGCCTGCCCGGCGGCCGTGCCGGGGGCAGCGAGAACGGCTCCATCTCCGGCCGGGCTCAGCCGGAGGAGATCACCGGGCCCGCCGTGCCGCCGCCGGACACCCTGACCGTGCCCGATGATGTCCTGCAGGGTGTCAAGGTGCTGATCGTGGACGACGATGTGCGGAACGTCTTCGCGCTGACCAGCGTCTTCGAACGGTGTGGGGCCGAGGTGCTGTACGCCGAGAACGGGCGCGAGGGCATCGACGTGCTAGAACACAACGAGGACATCGCGCTGGTCCTGATGGACGTGATGATGCCCGAGCTGGACGGCTA
>Ga0070733_10003740_pt1 | contig 10322 bp, 8 predicted proteins | sample Coa_R1_9_FD_66450 | JGI IMG/M metagenome (GOLD analysis project Ga0070733, IMG submission 66450) | Surface soil microbial communities from Centralia Pennsylvania, which are recovering from an underground coalmine fire - Coalmine... | ecosystem: Environmental > Terrestrial > Soil > Unclassified ... | reverse complement strand
GGCGCGGGCGATTTTGCGATTACCTATCGCATCATTTTCAAGCAGATCCTGCCCCGCGTCTTGAACAGCATTCGCCTGAATCTGAAAGCCATCATGTTGTTTTTGTTCGCGGGAGAAATGATCGCCTCGAACGACGGCCTCGCCTACCGCATCGCTCTTCTGAGACGGCACATGGGCATGGATACCATCATCCCGTACGTGCTGTGGGTGGCGTTGCTGCTGTTCCTGGTGGATTTGGGGATGAATACCGTGAATCGAAGACTGCATCCGTGGTTTCAGGAAACCTAGGAGATGAGCAGTGCCGGCATCCAGATTCAAGGCGTGTATGTCGACTACCCTGTCGAAGGGCGCGGAATGCTCCGCATCCTCAATGGCATCGATCTGGAAATCGAGAAAGGCGAGTTCGTCTCCATCGTCGGGCAGACCGGGTGCGGGAAGTCGACGCTGCTCCGACTGATTTTGGGCGAGGAAACGCCTACGCGCGGGCGGGTTCTGGTGGACGGCTTGGAGCGTCACCAGCCCGACCCCACTTGCGGCTACGTTCCCCAGAAGTATTCGCTGTTCCCCGATAAGACCGTCCTCGATAACGTCACGTTCGGTCTGGAAGTGACCGAGTTCGGTCCGTTTTCTCTGCTCCACTCCGCCCGCCGGAAACGCATGCGCAAGTTTCGCGAAGAGGCTCTCCGGTATTTGCGGCACACCGGACTTCAGGAAGCCGATGCAGGAAAGTATCCTCACCAGCTCTCGGGCGGCATGCAGCAGCGCGTCGCGATCGCACAAGCGTTGATCATGAAACCGCCGGTCCTGCTGATGGACGAGGCCTTTAGTGCGCTCGACCCGGGCACGCGCACCGGGATGCAACACCTGATCAAGGAGCTGTGGCGCGAGAGCGGAACGACGATTGTCTTTGTCACGCACCACACGCGGGAAGCCGTGTGCCTCGCGACGCGCATCATCGCTCTCGCTAAGGACCGCTCCGGCGAGCTTGGCTCCTCCGTCGCGCTGGACCTGTCCGTACCCCACCTTGATTTCGATTCCGATGAAGAAGCCATTCGCTGCCTGATCCGGGAAGTGGAATCGGCCGCGCTTCCGCGCATCGGGAATGCACGCTCCCGGACCACACCAGCGTACAATTGACCAAAACCAAAATATGTCCTTTTATAAACGCCATGCGCCTCGTCACCGTGAACATACTCGCCCCTTGCCCGATTTTGCGGATTTCGAAGGCATGCGGGCGCTAAGAGAAGAAAAGGACATTCCGCTCAAGCAATGGGAGCAGGAGGTCAGCCGCGGAAAGGAGTTCGGTCTCGAGTGCGTCGATTCGATCGAGGACAAAACCGAGATCACCTGCTTCCAGCGCGGCGAGCTTCCTCACTGGTCCGGTATTAATACCTTTCTGAAGACGCATTATCTCGAAGACGTGCGCAAGGTGGGCCAATACGATGTTGCTTTTCTCGGCGTGCCCTTCGACATCGGAACCACCTACCGCGCCGGGACGCGGTTTGGGCCCCAGGGAATTCGCCGTATTTCGTCACTCTATACGACCTACAACTTCGAGCTCGGCGTGGATCTCCGCGAATCGCTCAAAATGTGCGACGTCGGCGACGTTTTCTGTCCCGCCAATATTACCAAGAGTCACGACCAGATCACCAAGGCGGTCGCGCACGTATTGTCGCAAGGCACCCTCCCGATGATCATGGGCGGCGATCACTCGATCGGTTATCCGTGCGTTCGCGGTATCGCGCAATGCATCGAAGGCAAGGTGGGGATCATACACCTGGATCGCCACATCGATACGCAGGAAAAAGATATGGACGAGATCATGCACACTTGTCCGTGGTTTCATGCGACCAACATTCCAAACTGCCCGCCCGCCAATTTGGTGCAAGTGGGCATCGGCGGATGGCAGGTCCCGCGGCCGGGTGTCAAGAAAGGACGTGAGCGCGGCTCGACTGTGCTGACCATTCAGGATATCGAGCGGATTGGGATCGACAAGACCATTGAGATCGCTCTCGAGGTCGCCTGGAAAGGCGCTTCCGCGGTCTACCTTTCGTTCGACGTTGATTCCGTCGATGCGGGATTCGTTCCCGGAACGGGATGGCCCGAGCCAGGCGGATTTCTGCCTCGCGAAGCGCTAGCCATCCTGAAGGGCGTGGCTAAGGAAGGCGTCGCCGCCATGGAAGCGGTCGAGGTTTCGCCTCCCTACGATATCTCCGATATCACTGCATTGGTGGCGGTGCGCGCATTGGTTGACGTGCTTGCCACAATGGTCAAACATGACCGCATCGGCGGAAAAATCGCTTGAAAGGCGCCACGCGCCTGTATTCCTGATCCTGACCGACTTGCGGCCGCCTGATCCCGCGTGGCCTGCCGCAGCGGCACAGATGGACGACGTTCGCACCGCGTGTGCGCGAGTGCTCGGATTCGATCCTGAGATCCGCCTCACGAACATCAATGACTTTTTCGCGCCCCCGGGCAGCGAAACCTTCGTGATTCCGGCCGCACTCAATTTCAGTTTGTGGGAGCGTGATGCATTGGGGCAGCGGATTGCGGAACAGCGCCGCAACCATCCCGATACGCTCATCTACCACGATGACGTTGACCCCGCTCATTCGCTGGTCGTGGACGCCCTCGGCTTCCAGGCGGCGCAGGTTATGGGAGAAATCCCTCCCCAGAAGTGCGGGCTGATTCTCGCCGCGAGCGGCCAAGGCGATCCCGGGAGCCGCGCGCAAAGTTATCGTCTGATGCGGCTGCTCTGGGAACGGTTGGGATTCGCCCGTGCCGAGGTGGCCTTCGTTCGCAACACACAGCCATTTTTGGGACACGTATTGGAACAGTGCGCGCTCCAGCCCTTTCCGTGGGTGGTGGTCTTTCAAGGCCAGTGGGAAACCGAGCATTTCGAATACGCACGCGTGATTCTCGAAAACTTTCAGCGATCGCGTGACGAAGCCAAACACTGGCGTATTGCGCCGGCGCCCAGGGCGCAGCCGCTGCTGACCGCTTGGTACACCCAGCGCATCACTGGCTTGTGGAAGCAGAAGCGCGCAGGCGACGCCATGCGAGCGCCATCGGCGAAAAATTCGGTGCCTGCTTCGAGCTTCATCCGGAGTCACGGAGGCGGGACGATCGCGCGTGTCTCGGATCGCGACTCCTTGACCGAAGTACTCTCCCGAATACTGCCGGCAGAAAAGCCTGAACGCGTGCTCGTAAAGGTGACCTGGCATGGCTACGCCACCGGAACCTATACCGACGCCGCGGCTCTGGATCTTCTGTTGAGCGCGTTACCTGCGCCGGCGGTGATCCTCGAAGGACACACGACCAGCCGCAATTTGGGCGGCGCGGAGTTCGAGTGGGAAACGGAAGCGATTGACAACCGGGCCTGGATTCGCCAGCAGGAAGCCGAATACTTCCGTCGCACTGGACTTCAGCAGGTTCTAGCCCGGCATTGCGCCCAGTATGTAAACGTGACAGAAGCGTTTTGGGACGAGGGAAGCCCCGGCGACCCGGCCCAATTCATCCCCAAAAACTTACTCGACTTTCGCGGCTGTCCGATGCTCAGCTTCGCCAAATTCAAGGGCGCGACTCGCCTGGGGATCTCCAATCTGTTCGGTCTCATTCCCCTCCCGCTGCGCAGTGCGTGGCATGGGCCGAATATCACCTGGTTCGCGCATGTATGTTGTGACTTGGCGAAATCCTACGGATCCGTGTTTGACCTGTGCGGCGTGGTGGAAGGCCTCTATTCAGCGGTGCGTTGGGACCGCCGGGGTTTGTATAGAAGCCGTTGGGGCAACTATGACCTGATCCGCGACGCCGGTTACATCACCGCCAGCCGGGGGCTGGTCGCCGCGGATATCCTGGCAGCGAGGATGCAGGGCCAGGACGTGCGACGGAGCGCATTCTTCGATGTGGTCCGCGCGGAACTCGGTTGGGATGCCGAAGCCGCGGACGCGCCGCTCCCGGCAGACCAGCAACACTAATTCGGAGGCCCACTCCTAAAACCAATATCATCGTTCAAATATTTTGGGTGATTTAATTGCGCAGAGCCCCAAAAACGATCCCAGCGGCAGGCATCGGCGAGACGTTGGCTGAGTTCACGGTCACCAACGGCTGCCGCAGGTGCTCAGCGCCTGTCAGTACAGAATCTGGAATGGAAGCCGTGATTGGAAATGATGCGCGTAGCCCGCCGAAACCGTTCATCCCTCACCAAGGCCCCACCCTCGAATGGGGCCTGTCACTGTTTGGTCTGCTCGCCCGGGACCCGGCCCATTCCGTCAAAGGATTTCCCGTTTATCGTGACACGAGCAATACGGCCGACGGGCTCGCCATTCTTGGCAACGATCATCGTAATGGTGACATCATCGCCCGGTTTGAACATCTTTCTGCTCCAGCCGCGCGCGATCATATCCGGCGGATTACTGACTTCAGCGGTCCAATGCACGCTGGCTCCCTTGTCGTCCTTAACGTCAAACTCAAGCAAGCAGTGGGGATTCGACCAAGTCCACTCTGTGACCACTCCCTTTACAGTGACGGCTTTCGTCTCATCGTATATTGCGCTACCGTGATGCGCAAATAGAGCGACTGGAAGACTGAGAGCGATAGACAGCCAGATGATCCCGAATTTACCCTTCATGTTTCACCTCCATCTATGTATATCACGAATTAGAATGTGTCAACGCCACGATTCGGACCTGCCGGTCTTGTTCGCCCTCAGCGAGCTCCCGCTACCGCCGCGGCTGGCCGCGCGAACTTTGAGGCGTCGATTGCCACGTTCGGTTGCACCTCAGTCAGCTGGATCGTCGAGCGCCCATCCAGCCAGGTCACGATCATTTTGTACGGCACCTTTACGCCGGCAACCTCGCGATAGTCGGCGTAATCGACCTGCATCGGCGCCAGGCCCACAGGCGAATCGGCATACGTTACGCTTCGCGCCAGCAGACCCGACTCGTCGTCGAAATACAGGTTCACCGGAAACTTGCCGTTGATGGTGCCCTGCACCATCGTCAGATCGCGATCGTCGATCACGGCCGGAGGGCCTACTCTCCATTGAGTGAGCAGCTTTTTGATTTGTCCCGGGAAGCTCAGCGCGGCCGTCAGCTTGGCGCCGTCTATTTCTCCACCCGTGCGCTCCAGCAGAGGCACCGGTGTCAGCTGTGACGGCTGCACGATCCATGCTTCGCGCCCGTCACACGTGTCGATAAGTTCCCCGCCGGCCAGGTTGTGTACGATCACCGTTCGCTGGGCCGGCGCTTTCGCGAATAAGTCCAGGGCATACTTGGTCGGAATGCCGTAGGTCTGGAACGTTCCTTTCGCCGCAAGGCTGGTCAGCGCGGCGGCCTTCTGCGCGCCGCCGATCGCCTGCAGGTATTTATCCAACACCTGCTCGGCCTCGGGCGCGCCCGGGAAAGGGTCCACCATACGATCCGGCTCACGATATCGCAACGTCGCGTAAAACTGCGTCAAGTCCGGCGTCGTCTCCGGCGACGTGCTGCCGCGATGGCAGGTATAACAGGTGAGCACGCGGCGGCCCGCGAAGAAATTCTTGTTCATCGTATTGACCATGGCGATCATCCCGCGAGCCCGTCGCTTCCTGTCGTTATCGTCCGCATACTTGGCCCAATCGCCGCCGCTCTCCGCCGTGTGACAGTCCCCGCAGCTGATCCCGAGCGAGGCGGAAAAAAATCCCATCGTGGACATGAATTCATCCGCCGGAATTCCCTTGAGCGCCTGTATGTTCTTGAACACCTGCTCGGCTGGCCTCATGTCCCCCCGAGCCTGGCCCTTTGCCATTTCAACGCCCGGCAGGCAGGTCAACAGGAGCGCGGTGGCGCTCAGAATCATTCGGCTGTATCCCACTGTCATTGCAGCTCCTCCGCCAGCATCGGCTGACGCTCGCTCTTCATCATTGGACCACGTCGACAACGCCTTGCTCAACCTGACACCGACCTGGACGCCCGCTCCTGCGCTAAGTCCGGCACATTTGGTTATCGGCGTCCTCTACTGCCGGGCTGTGCGAATCGCTTATTGTATTGCTCCAACTCGTACGGCGAGCAATACATCTCCGAGACGTTCACGCGGTGCCACCGCTCCTCCACGCGTGCAGCATCGCTGATCGGACCACCCGTAGAATCCAGCCACACCCTGTCTGCCGGCATCATCCCAACTGTCTGGACGTCCACATGGATTTTGAACGAATTGCTTCCCGAGTCGCTCACGAAGAACGCGATGGGGTCTTGGAAGTAGAATCTAATCTAAAGGAGTTAAAAATGTCAAAGGGCTTCGCGACGTGCACCATTGGAGTGGTGGCAGCGTGGATGATGTGCTCACCTCTTTCCAGCGCTCAAACCGCTCAGGCTACGGTATCCCGCGGGGCAGCTCCGGCTCCGCGCCGCGACATATCCGGAACATGGACCCCAGCCAGAGGCGAGGGCGACGGAATCCAAGGACAAGGTGCGAGGGATATGCCGGAAGACGGCAAGCCCGAACATCAGTTGCCTTACACGCCTTTGGCGCTCGAAAAGATGAAAAACTATCGGCCGGGAAATGGAGCCAGACAAAATGTTCCTAGTATGATTAATGACCCGGCGGTCATCTACTGCGATCCCCAGGGAATGCCTCGCCAAGATCTCTACGAGCTCAGAACCACTCAGATCCTCCAGACCCCTGTAAAGGTGGTGGTCCTGTACGAATATTCGAAGATATGGCGGGTCATCTGGGCCGATGGGCGAGAACTCCCCAAAGATCCGGAACCGAGGTGGTACGGTTACTCGGTGGGCAAATGGATGGATGATTACACGTTTGTTGCGCAGACCACGGGAACCGATGACAGAACCTGGCTCGACAAAGGCGGCCGTCCGCATAGCGAGGATCTACGCGTGGAAGAGCAGTTCCATCGGGCCAGCCAGGACCTATTGGAACTGACGGTGACGATTGACGACCCCAAGATGTATGCTAAACCCTGGGTGGCGCTCAACAAGTTCCCCATGAAGTTACTGCCTGCCGATTTTGATGTCAGGGAGATGATGTGTTCCGTATCGGAGTACATGAAATATAACAAAGCCATGGGATTTGGCAATCCCACTGCCGGTACGGATGATAAGAAATAATAGTGCTTCCCGCCGGCTGCATATGCCTGTGGTAGGGTAGCGATGAGGTCTTGGGAGCAGCTTCGGGGCGTGCATTGCGCCTGAGGACATTGATTCGGAGTTGACAGGGCTTGCGGGTCATACAGAACGAAGAACGTGTAGAATCTAATGTGAGGAGTTAGAAATGTCAAAGGGCTTCGCGGCGTGGACAATTGCGGTGTTGATGGTATGCGCACCTCTTTCTCGCGGTCAAACCGCTCAGGCGAAGGCGTCAAGTGGGGCAGCTCCGGCTCCCCGCCACGACATCTCCGGGACTTGGAGCCCGGCCCGCGGCGAGGGTGACGGAATCCAAGGACAAGGCGCCAAGGATATGCCGGAGGACGGCAAGCCCGAACATCAGTTACCTTACACTCCTTTGGCGTTGGAGAAGATGAAAGACTATAGGCCAGGAAATGGGGCCAGACAAAACGTTCCCGGTATGATTAATGATCCGGCGGTGATCTACTGCGATCCCCAAGGGATGCCGCGCCAAGACCTCTACCAACTGAGGACCACTCAGATCCTGCAGACCCCTCTGAAGGTGGTGGTCCTGTACGAATATTCGAAGATATGGCGGGTCATCTGGGCCGACGGGCGCGAACTCCCCAAAGATCCGGAACCGAGGTGGTACGGCTACTCGGTGGGCAAATGGGAGGATGATTACACCTTTGTTGCAAAGACGTCGGGGACGGATGAACGAACGTGGCTCGACAAAGGCGGCCGTCCACACAGCGAGGATCTGGTGGTAGAAGAACGGTTCCACCGGGCCAGCCGGGATCTGTTAGAGCTGAGCGTCATCATTAACGACCCCAAGATGTATGCGAAACCTTGGGTGGCGATGAACAAGTTCCCATTTAAGTTGATGCCGGAGGATTTCGACGTCAGGGAGCAGATGTGTTCCGTTTCGGAGTACATGAAATATAACAAAGCCATGGGATTCGGCAATCCCACTCTCGGTATCGATGGCAAGAAATAAATAGGCGTCCATACCGGGTGAACAGTTCCGTGAGCGCTTGTTCTGCAACCAGATTTTCTTGATCGAACACCTTGCCTGCAAGTCAAAACGGGCCGCACTGCATTCATCGTGGGTCTGAGTTGACTCTCGTTCGCGGGCCAAGCTAGCGCACGGCACGGTACAATAAGGATTCAGAATCGAAAGAAAGAGGGGAATTCATGGCCGCACAACCGCGCCGCCATTCCGTGGCGGTGGGCGTCGGAAAGGTAAAGGTCGGCGGAGGGCATCCCGTCGTGGTGCAGTCCATGACCAATACCGACACCGCCGACGTTGCCTCCACCGTGAACCAGATCATGGCCCTCGCCAAGGCCGGGTCCGAGCTGGTGCGCGTCACCGTCAACACCGAGGATGCCGCGCGCGCCGTCCCTAAAATCGTCGATACGCTCGACAAATTCGGCGTTCGCGTTCCCGTTATCGGCGACTTCCACTACAACGGGCACCTGCTGCTCAAGAAATTTCCCGACATGGCCCGCTCGCTAGCCAAATATCGGATCAATCCCGGAAACGTCAACATCGGCAAGAAGCACGATGACAATTTCCGGATCATGATCGAAGCCGCCATTGAGCACGACCGCCCGGTGCGCATCGGGGTCAACTGGGGGTCGCTCGATCAGGCACTGCTGACGCGCATGATGGACGAAAACAATCGTCTGCCCGAGCCGCTCGACGCCATGGCCGTGACCCAGCGCGCGATTGTGGTCAGCGCGATCGAATCCGCCCGGGCCGCCGAGCATTACGGCCTCGGACGCGACCACATCATCCTCAGCGCCAAGGTAAGCGGCGTGCAGGATCTGATTCACGTCTACCGTATGCTCGCGGCTGAGTGCGACTATGCGTTGCACCTGGGCCTCACCGAGGCCGGTCTGGGCTCGAAGGGAATCGTCGCCACCACCGCTGCCATCGGTGTTCTGCTTCAAGAAGGCATAGGCGACACCATTCGCGCTTCCCTCACACCTCTTCCGAATGGCGATCGCACCGATGAAGTGATTGTGTGCCAGCAGATTCTGCAAGCCCTGGAGCTCCGCAGCTTCACGCCGCAGGTGACCGCTTGCCCCGGCTGCGGCCGGACGACCAGCACCTTCTTCCAGGACATGGCCGACCAGATTCAGACCTATTTGCGCGAGCAGATGCCGGTCTGGAAATCGAGATATTCCGGCGTGGAGGAGATGAAGGTCGCCGTCATGGGCTGCGTGGTCAACGGACCCGGCGAATCCAAACACTCGAACATCGGTATCTCACTCCCCGGCACCTTCGAGGAGCCCGTCGCCCCGGTGTATGTGGACGGCAAGCTCAAGCGCACCTTGCGCGGAGACCGCATCGTCGCGGAGTTCATCGGCATTCTGGACGAGTACGTTGAACGCACCTACGCCCCCAAGGCCATGGAAGCGGTTGACGTATAAGAGACGCATAAGAATAGACGTCCAGCGGCGCGCCTGTTCCTCGATGCAGCGGCGAGATCTGCATGCCGCGAACCTGCCCTGGCGAACGCTCTTTCAAACCAGTGCGCCGGCCAGCGCGAAAAAGTAGGCGGCCAGGGCTGGACGCTGCTCAAAGGGATAGTCGACCAGGGCGTGGAGGAAGACGGCCATTAGCCCCAGTCCCCACAGCGATCGCCAGGCGGGACGTGCGAGCGCAAGGACCGCCATCAGCATCACGACAAAAAACGGCACGCCGCCCTCGGCCGCCCATTGCACCCAGTCGTTGTGCGCCTGGTTCACGAAGGTACCGTCGTCGTAGCGGGCGTAGGCAGGATATGCCGACGGCCACGCGCCCAGACCGAAACCCGTGAGCGGGCGGTCGCGGACCATGGCAAGTGAAGAGCGCACCAGGTTGGCGCGCAGCGCGTAAGGATGGGGTTCCTGCAGGCGCTGCCATATCTTCTCCCAGCCGACCACCGCGACCAAGACGCTGGCGCAAGCCAGGCCGAGGATCGCGACTCTAGCCAGCGCGCGAGCGCTCATCTTTCCGCGCGCGAACGCGATCAGCGGGAGCAGAATAAGCAGGGCGAGACAGAGTATGGAACCGGTCCGGGACCCTCCCGCGACCACGCACGCAAATAGCGCCGCGGCCACGAAAATCCAAAGAAGCGGACGGCGGTGATCCCAGATGGAAGCGGCAACCGCAAGCGCGAGCGCGGGCTCCAGAAACGCAGCAAACTGGTTGTAGTACGCGAATGGGCCAAGCTG
>Ga0070733_10003738_pt1 | contig 10326 bp, 9 predicted proteins | sample Coa_R1_9_FD_66450 | JGI IMG/M metagenome (GOLD analysis project Ga0070733, IMG submission 66450) | Surface soil microbial communities from Centralia Pennsylvania, which are recovering from an underground coalmine fire - Coalmine... | ecosystem: Environmental > Terrestrial > Soil > Unclassified ... | reverse complement strand
CCATCGGTCCATCGCCATACCGTGGCTCCGGCCCGCGCCGTCAGGCCTGCCGCGACCGGTCCGGGCCGGCGGACGGGTTCGCCATGCACCGTCAGGGAGTTTCCTGCTTGAAGTGAGCCGCTGATCAAGGACGGGGGGAGAATTTACGGAGGGCGGCACCCCGTCGGTCTGCCTTCATGTCGGCGATCGCGGCCTTGGCAGCCTGCATTCCGGGGATGCCGCAGACGCCGCCGCCGGCGTGGGTGGCCGAGCTGGCGTAGTACAGCCCGGCCACCGGCGTCCGGTAGTCGCAGAAGCCGGGCGCCGGGCGCATGTGGAAGAGCTGCTCCAGGGACAGCTCGCCGTGGAAGATGTTGCCGCCGATCAGCCCGTAGTCGTGCTCCATGTCATGGGGGCCGACGATGTCGGTGTGCAGGATCGAGCTCTTGAAGTTCGGCGCGACCTCGTTGTAGCAGTCGATCATGCGGTCGGCGTAAGCCTGCAGCTCTTCCCGGTGCGGCTGGGAGTTCCAGTCGGCCGGCACCCACTGGGTGAACAGCGACATCGTGTGGTAGCCCTCGGGGCACAGCGTCCGGTCGAAGGAGGTCGGGATCACGCCGTCGCTGAACGGGCGGGCGGCGGGCCGGCCCTCGCGGGCGTCGATGAAGGCCCGCTCGATGTACTCCATGCTGGGCGCCATCTCGACCGAGCCGGTGTGGTGCTCCTGCAGGCCGATGCCAGGGTCGGCGCTGAAATCGGGCAACTCGGCCAGGGCCAGGTTGATCTTCACGACACCGCTGCGGGTCTTCCACCGCTCGATGTCGGTCACGAAGTCCGGCGGCAGGTGCTCACGGCCCACATGCTCGAGGAACGCCGTGCGCGGGTGCAGCGAGGTCACCACCAGGCGAGCGGTGATCTCCGCACCGGATTCGAGGACCACGCCGCGCACCCGGCCGCCGGAGATGAGCAGGCGCTGCACCCGGGCGCCGGTGCGGATCTCCGTCCCGGCGTCGCGGGCGGCGCTGGCGATGGCGTCGGCCACCGCGCCCATGCCGCCCTCCTGGAAGCCCCAGTTGCCCAGGTGCCCGTCCCCGACGTCACCGATGGAGTGGTGCGCCATCACGTAGGCGGTGCCCGGCTCGTACGGCCCGGCCCAGGTCCCGATCACGCCGTTCACCGCCAGGGCGCCCTTCACCTGGGACGATTCGAACCAATCGTCCAGCAGGCCGGCGATGCTCATCGTCATGAGCCTGGTGACGTCGGCGATCGTGCGCACGTCGAGGCCGCGTTCCCGCCAGGCCAGCCGGAGGGTGCTGGCCAGGTCGCGGGGCTTGCGCGAGCCGAGCTTCGGCGGGACGGTGAGCAGCAGCGGGCCGAGCACGCCGGCCAGGCCCGCCAGCCAGGCGTCCCAGCGCGGCATGGCCTCGGCGTCCTTCTTCGACCAGCGGGAGATCTCGTCGTAGTTCCGCTTGGCGTCATCGGCGTACAGCTTGATCGAGCCGCCCTCGGGGAACGCCTGGTAGTAGGGGCCCATCGGGAAGATCTTGTAGCCGTGCCCGGTGAGGCCGAGGTCGCTGATGATGGTCGGCGGCAGCAGGCTCATCACGTAGGACAGCCGGGTGACCCGGAATTCCGGCGCGTCCGGCCATGGCGCCTCGGTGGTCGCCGCGCCGCCGGTGTGCTCCCGGGCCTCCAGGACCAGCGTCCGCGCACCGGACCGGGCCAGGTAGGCGGCCGCGACCAGCCCGTTGTGCCCGCCGCCGACGATGATGGCGTCATATGCCGTGCTTGTTTGGCCGGAGAGATGCCCTACTGCGCTTTCTTTGCCGGAGAGACGCCCTACGGCTGACATAGTTCTGCCCACTTCACCGTTCTGCCCACCTCACCCATGTTTGACTGAATGTTCAGTCTAGAAACCTGCTAGTCTTTCCCGCAAGGGCGTGGGCTGTGGCACGGTGCGCGAAGGCAGGTGCCGAAAGTGCTGGAGTGGGCAAGGATGGCCGGATGAATGAGCAGAGCTCTTTTGGCCGGAAAGACACCCTACGGCCAGGCAGCGCTGATCAGCGCCGTGAGCAGATGCTGCAGGCCGCGCTCGAAGTGATCATCGAGCGCGGGTATCCCGACACCCGGATCACTGACGTGGCGGAGCGGGCCGGGGCGAGCCCCGCGCTCGTCATCTACTACTTCAAGACCAGGGACCAGCTCCTGACCGAGGCGCTGCGTTACTCCGAGGACAACTGGTACACCACCGGCACCCGCCGGATGGCGGCCATCGCCACCTGCGCCGGGCGGCTGGAGGAGATCGTCGCCATGACCTGCCTGCCGGAGGAGGACACCGACGCGGTGGGCTCGTGGCTGGTCTGGCTGGACCTGTGGGCGCAGTCCCCGCGCAACGCTGGCGTCGCCGCGGTCCGGCAGAAGTTTGACGAGCGCTGGCGGGAGATGATCCGGTCTATCGTGCTGACCGGCCAGGAGACCGGCGAGTTCGCCCCCGTGGACGCCGACGACTTCGCCGTCATGCTGTCCGCGCTGCTGGACGGGTTTGCGGTGACGATCGCGCTGGACGACGCCGAGGTGGGACCGCGCCGCGCGTTCGAGCTGACCATGCGGTACGCGGCCGAGAAGCTTGGATTCTCCTGGAGTGGGCGGCAGACCAAGAACTGAGCGGAGGTGGCCTTGTGGCCGGAGGGCGCATCGAACTGGCCGGGCTGACCAAGCGGTTCACTGCCGTAGGGCATCTCTCCGGCAAAGAAAGCGCAGTAGGGCATCTCTCCGGCAAAAAAAGCACTGCAGGGCATCGTTCCGGCCACGAAAGCGAGGTGGCGGTCGACGGGATCGACCTGACCGTGACCAGCGGCGAGTTCTTCTCGCTGCTCGGCCCGTCCGGCTGCGGCAAGACCACCACGCTGCGCCTGATCGCGGGCTTCGAGCAGCCCACCTCGGGCAAAATCCTGCTGGACGGAGTGGACATGTCCGGCGTGCCGCCGCACAAGCGCAACGTCAACACGGTCTTCCAGAGCTACGCGCTGTTCCCGTTCCTGTCGGCGTTCGACAACGTGGCGTTCGGCCTGCGCAGCCGGAACGTGGGCAAGGCGGAGCTGAAGAACCGGGTGAACGCGGCGCTGGACCTGGTGAGCATGGGCTCCTACGCCAAGCGCCGGCCTGGCATGCTGTCCGGCGGCCAGCAGCAGCGGGTAGCGCTGGCCCGCGCGCTGGTGCTCAACCCGGCCGTGCTGCTGCTCGACGAGCCGCTCGGCGCGCTGGACGCCAAGCTGCGCCGCTCACTCAAGGTCGAGCTGAAGGCGCTCCAGGAGCGGGTAGGCATCACCTTCCTCTACGTCACCCACGACCAGGAAGAGGCGCTCACCATGTCCGACCGGCTGGCGGTGATGAACGCCGGCCGGATCGTGCAGACCGGCACGCCGCGCGAGGTGTACGAAGAGCCAGCCGACGCCTACGTGGCCGACTTCCTCGGGGTGTCGAACCTGATGGAGGTCGAGGTGACCGGGCGCGGGCCTGGAGCCGGCTGCGACGTCAAGCTCGGCGAGACGCGGCTGACGGCGGAGCGCGGCGCCACCGATCGTGTGGGCGCCGCGCACGTGGCCATCCGGCCGGAGCGGGTCAGGATCGAGCCGCACGGCAGCGACGGGCCGAACCGGGTGCCGGGCATGGTGGAGCGGCTGGTCTTCCTGGGCGCGGCCACCCAGGTGATGCTACGGCTGGGCCCGGGGGTTCCGCTGCAGGCGCTGATCCAGAACGACGGGGACCATCCGGCGCTCACCCTGGCCCAGGGCACGCCGGTGCATGTGTACCTGGCCCCGGACGCGCTGCGGGTGCTCGGCGGGAGCGCAGCGGCCGCGGTTGCCGACGAGGGCCCGCTGGTCGCCACCTGAGCGGACCTGCCATGCGGGCAAGCCTCGCGGGCAGGCCGCGTCTTCGGCTCGCTGGATCGACGGCGGGTCACCACGCAATTGCTCACAGGCCGGCAGGTGGCTCGCCTGCGGTTTTATCCAGAAGGGGGGATAGATATACACAGCCTGTGGGAAACTACTTTCGGCCTCGGCAAAAATGCAGTAACCACTGCGATAAGGTACTTCTTTCCGCGCTCCTGGCCAGGCCTGAACATACAGCTATACCCGCGCGCGGCTACCGTTATGCCGCGACCGCTGGGATAATGCGTGGATGACTGGTCTAAGCCTCGCCCTGGCAAACCTCAAGCCAGGCACGGGCAAGACCACCTCAGCGGTCTGGCTGGCGCACATCTTCGCCCAGGCAGGGAACAGCGTGCTCCTGGTGGACGCCGACCCGTCCGGCAGCGCCCTGGAGTGGTCCGATCTGGCGGCCATGAGCCCCGGGATGCCGCCCAGGGAGGGCTTCCCGTTCCGGATCGTGGCGCTGCCCTCGCGCGAGATGCACCGCCGGATACCCGAGATAGCCCACGACGACGACGTGGTGATCATCGATGCACCGCAAATCGAAGACCATGCGGCCATTGCCCAGTCCGCGCTGCGCTACGCCGACGAGATCCTGATCCCGTGCGCGCCGAGCCCCATCGAGATCAACCGCACCTCGCCGGTCCGCGAGGAGATTGCCGAGATCGCCGCGGACCGGCGCACGCCGGCCCGGTACGCCATCCTGCTGAACCGCTGCATCTCCCGGGCGAACTCCACCACCGATGCCCGCGAGGCGCTGCAGAGCCTCGGCTACGACGTGCTGGAAACGGCCGTGCCGCGGCTGGAGGTCTACGCCCAGAGCTTCGGCATGCCGATACCCGGCGCCGGCCGCGGGATCTGGCGGAACGTGGCCCGTGAACTGGCCGGCCGCTGCGCACCGCTCTGCTCGGTGCGGTCATGACCACCCAGCGGGAGCAACGCAAAGCCCAGATGGCAGCCGCCGCGGCCAGGCGCACCGAGCCCAACGCTGCCCCGGCGGGCCGGACCGCGATCCGGTCCAAGCCAGTCAGGATCACCCTCGACCTGAGCCCCGAGCTGTACCGCCAGCTCACCCAGTGGGCAGACTCGGCCGCGGTGGAACTCGACGTCCCCCGGGTCGCCCTGGCCGACGCCATGCGCGCGATGATCCGGGTCACCACCGAGAACCCGGCTGAGGTCCTCGACCAGTTGCGCCGCGACCGGAAACGCTAACTCTCGGCACCGGCAATGGTGGTGAGCGCCGACACGCTGCTGCCTCGTTCGCCCCGGGTCAGCCACCGGTAGCCGATGTAGCCGATGATGACGATGACGAACGACATGGCCAGCATGATCGTGCCCAGGGCGTTCAGCGCCGGCCCGCCGTTGCCCCCGTGCTGCTGTGAGTAGATGTACACCGACATCGGCGTGTTGCCCGAGTTGGAATTCAGCAGGTCGACGAGCACGAAGTCGTCGATGACGCTGGAGAAGACCAGCACCGTGCTGGCGAAGATGGCCGGAGTGAGCAATGGCACCATCACCCGGCGCATGACCTGCACCGGGGTGGCGCCGAGGTCGGCCGCCACCTCCTCGTACTGCTTCCCGATGGTCACCAGCCTGGCCTGGACGATGATCGCCGGCCAGCTCACATTCCAGGTGACGAGCGCGAGGGTCTCCGCGAGAGTACCGAGGCCCACGGTTGAGAACAGGGCCGTGAACACGAAGAACATCGCCACGCCGAAGATCAGCTCGGGAATGACGAAGGAAAGGATCATCACGAAGTTGAACGCCCCGGCTGTGCGGCTGCGCCACCGGTTGATGCCGAGGGCGAAGGCCACGCCAAGCGGTACGGCTATCACGGTTGTGTATATCGACAGCCGGAACGTCTGAACCACAGCGGCGTGCAGGTTGGGATCGTGCAGCACCGAGTTCACCGGGTCGGCGAAGTACCACCGCAAAGAGAAGCCCTGCCAGACGCTTTGTGACCTCCCATTGTTGAACGAGAAGAGCACTGCAAGCGCCACCGGCGCCAGCGACCAGACGAGGTACAGCCAGGTGAAAGCCTCAAGGAACCACGGGTGCCGCCAGGGGTTGCGCCGCGGCAACAGCCGGTGCAGGCCGGATCGCCCGGCCGTCTCGGAGCGACCTGCCGGGGCAGTTGTGACGGTGGTCGTCACACTGACTCCCGTGACGTCCGGTTCGTCGCCACCACGTAGTAGACCATCGGGACGATCAGGACCAGCAGAAGGAGCAGCGAGAAGACAGCACCCTCACCTTGCAGGCCCGGGGTGCTGAGCTGGTCGTCGATGACGTTGCCCAGCATGGTGGTGCCCGTGGTGCCCGATAGGAGCTGATTGGTGAAGTAGTCGCCGAGCATCGGCAGCACCGTGATGAGCATCCCCGCCATGATCGGCTGCCTGGAGAGCGGCAGCGTCACCCGGACGAACGTGCGTGCCCGGCTGAGTCCGAGGTCGCGGCCCGCCTCGATCAGCGTGGAGTCGATCCGGTCCAGCCCCGCGTAGAGCACCAGGATCAGGTAAGGGATGTAGCCGTAGACCAGGCCGAGCACCACCGTTATCCCGAGCCCGCCTAGCCAATCGACCGGCTGGCTGACCAGGTGCAGAAAGCTCAATGCCTTGTTTACGTACCCATTCGTCTGCAGCAGGTCGATCCAGGCGAGCATGCGCATCATGTAGCTGACCCAGAACGGTGCTATCAGCAAGACCAGGAAGAGCCCTTTGCGCCGGCCGGCGAATCTGGCCACGAAATAGGCGGCTGGGTAGGCGATGAGCAGTGACAGCAGCGAGGCCGCGGCAACATAGACCAGGGTCCTGACGATGATCGGCCCGACGAACGCGCCGCTGCCCGCGACGTCGCGCATTGCCGCGGTGAAGTTCGCGGAACTCCAGTGCAGCGGGTTCCAGACCGCGACCGGGTACCCGAATACCTGGTTCACATAGCCAGCGGCAATGGCGAGAATGACGTAGAACGGCACGATGAACAGCACCGCCAGCCAGATGATGCCAGGGGCGGCGACTGCAGCCCAGAACAGCCGCTGCGGCTGCCTGGCCTGCCGCCGCTGAGGCCGCGCTTGTGACACGCCTGGCCACCTACGCGCTCTTGGCCTGCAGCCAGGCTTGCTCCCACAGGGCGTTCGCAGCCACCGGGATCTGGAGTTCCATGACTCCCCGCCTGAAGTACGAAGGGAGCACCGTGGTGGACATCAGGCTGGGCGGCAGCAACTGCTCGGCGACCAGGCGCTGCGGGGTGACCCCCTTAATAGGCTGCATGTAGCCGTTGTAGCTGATGTTAGTCAGCACGTTCGGCAGGTCGAGCATGTAGTTCTGGAACAGGTGGGCGAGCACCGGGTTCGGTGCGCCGCGGAGCACCGTGATGCAGTCATTCCCGACCGGGCCCTTGCCGTCTGGCGGGAACCAGTAGCCGACAGCATCGACGTTCACCCCTTTGGGCATGTAGGACGCCGCCGTGGCTATGTCGCCCGACCAGGCGTGGTGGATCCAGATCTGGCCGCTCGGGATCTCGGTGTAGTCGTTGTTGTCGATGTGCACATTGGTGAGATGCGCCAGATCCACAAGGGCCTTCCCGGCGGCGGCGATCTGGCCGGGATCGGTGGTGTTCAGGTTGAAGATCCCGTTCTTCATCAGGCCCAGGCTGATGCTCTCCCGTGCGTCGTCGAGGATCGCGACCCTGTTCCGGTACTTGGCCTGCCACGGCATCGCCCACGCGTTAGCCATCGCGTAGGGGTTCTCGCGGACGTGGTCTTTCCGCCAGGCGATGCCGGTGGTGTAGATCGTGTACGGGACGGTGTACTGCCACTTGCCGTCGTAGAACGGGTCGGTGAAGTCCGGCCAGGCCTGGGTGATGTTCGGGATGTAGCTGTGGTTGAGCGGCTGGATCAGCTTGCCGTAAACCAGCTCGCCCAGGGTGTCGATGGTGGGGAAGAAGATGTCGAAGTTCAGCCGCCCGGAGCGCAGCTTGGCCAGCGCCTCGTCGATGTTGTTGAACGTGGTCAGCTCGACCTTGCAGTTGTACTTCTTGCCGAAGTCCTTCATGATCTGCGGGTTCAGGTAGGCGACCCAATTGAAGATCCGCAGCGTGGCGCCCTGCTCTGGCGGCAGCCCGCTCTTGATCGCCGGGTTGTCCTTGAGGATCGGCCAGGTTACCGGATGGCTCGGCCTGGGAAGGGGAATCCCGCCGTTCGCGGTGACTCCCGGTGCGCCTGCGCTGCCGCAGGCTTCAAGCAGCGAGCTGGCGCCGCCGAGCAACAGCCCGGCGGCTACGCCCTGCTTGAGGAAACCGCGCCGGGTCACCAGGGTCCGCCGCTCCTCCGTCCAGCCTTCTCGTGGGTGCATCGCGCCTTCCCCTCTTCCGGGGTGTGATTCATATCAAGCCTGTCCTGCCCCGGTCCGGCCACATCGTCTTGACTGAACATTCCGTCAATAACCTCTACTCCTGCCGTATGGCGGGCGCAAGCCCCGGCAGGTCACAGATCTACTCATCCCGTGTCGCGGCCACGAAGGTGGCGAAGTTCTCGACGAACAGGTCGATGTCATGCTCATCGTGCTGGACCGAGATCAGCCACTGCTCGCTCTTGCCCCAGGGCGGCAGGAACACGCCGCCGTTGTGCTGGAACAGCCAGTGCGCATGGCTGTACCGGTCGTCCACCGCCAGGAAGTCCCGGTAGTCCCGGACCGGCTCGGGCGAGAACACCACGCACCCCTTGGCCCCGGCCGACACCACGTGGGCCCGCAGCCCAGCATCCGCGATGATCCCCTCGATCCCGGCGACCGCGCGCGCCCGCAACTCCTCGATCCGCTGGTACGCCTCGGCCGTGGCAACCTCGCAGAGCATCGCCCGGGCCCCGGCCATCGCCAGCGGATTGCCGTTGAACGTGCCGACCATCTCGTAGCCACCGCTGGCGACGTGCTCCATCACCTCCGCACTGCCTCCGATCGCGGCGACGGCCACACCCCCGCCGATCGACTTCGCCAGGCAGATGACGTCGGGGCGTACTCCGGTTACCCCCGTGACCCCGCCCGGGCCGACGGTCAGCCCGGTCTTGACCTCATCGAACGTGAGCAGCGCATCATGTTCGTGCAACAGGTCGCGCAGCCCGGCCAGGTATCCGGGCTCGGGCAGAATGATCCCCGCGTTCATCATGATCGGTTCAATGATCATCCCGGCGATCTGGCCCCGGTTCTCGTCCAGCAACCGGGCCACACTGTCCAGATCGTTGAACCCGGCGATCAGCGTCAGCCTGGTGATCGCCGCTGGAATCCCGCTGCTGGCCGGCGACTGCGCGGGCTTGTGCGCCGGCCCGGCCTCGCCGGCCCCCGGCGCCACCGACACCTGCACCGAGTCATGATGCCCGTGGTAACACCCCTCCACCTTGATGATCAGATCCCGCCCGGTGACCGAGCGCATAAGATGCACGGCATCCATCGTCGCCTCGGTCCCCGAGTTGGCAAACCGCCACTGCGGCAGCCCGAACCGCCGCACCAGTTCCTCAGCGACCACCACGGCGGCCGGCGTCGGCTGCGCAAAATGCGTCCCCAGCCCGGCCTGCCCGCGAATAGCCGCCACCATCGCCGGATGCGCATGCCCGGCCAGCGCCGCCCCATACCCCCCGTGCAGGTCGACATACTCGTTGCCGTCGACGTCGTAGACCTTCGCCCCCCGCCCATGGCTCAGCCAGACCGCCTGCGGCACCGTAATCTGCCAGCTCGACGTCACCCCACCGGCCAGCGACTCACCTGCCCGGACGGCCATCCGCGCCGACTCCGGCTGCCGCCGCAGGAAGATCTCCTCCTGCTTGGCAATGACCTCAGCGAGCTTCCTGTCCTGGCGAGCGTCGACGTCCGGGCTGGGCACGGTCCATCCCCTCAGTTTGACTGAACATTCAGTCTAAGACTGCGAGCGCCCTGCCGCCAACATCCGGCCGCCGCACTTACCCGAAAACCCACCCCGCCCGAAGGCGGACGAAACCCGGATCGACACCCTCAGGTGGCGGACAAACCCCGGACCGACCGCCACGCCACGCACCCACCGCCAGGTGATGGCCGATGGCAGCGGGGCAGGCCGATAGCACACCGACACCACGTGCCCACCCCGCCCGAAGGCGGACAAACCCCGGATCGACACCCTCAGATGGCGGACGAAACCCGGATCGACACCCTCAGGTGGCGGACAAACCCCGGACCGACCGCCACGCCACGCACCCACCGCCAGGTGATGGCCGATGGGCAGCGGGGCAGGCGTCAAATTGTCTGTTATACAGCTATACAGGCATCAGGCAGTCCGCGAAGTCAGTGACGGCGGCGGCGCAGGGCTGGCTTGGTCAGGCTCGGGGGTTCGTAGCCACGGTCGGGGCGGTTGAGGTTGACCCCGGGCGGGACGATCTCGTCGATCCGGTCGAGAA
>Ga0070733_10003736_pt1 | contig 10328 bp, 8 predicted proteins | sample Coa_R1_9_FD_66450 | JGI IMG/M metagenome (GOLD analysis project Ga0070733, IMG submission 66450) | Surface soil microbial communities from Centralia Pennsylvania, which are recovering from an underground coalmine fire - Coalmine... | ecosystem: Environmental > Terrestrial > Soil > Unclassified ... | reverse complement strand
TCATTTGAACTTAGCATTGCCCCTACGGTCCCAAGTCGGGAAAGGGAAGGATTGGTGTCGAACTAGGTACTAGTACTATCCTGACAGGCAATGCTTCTTTGCAGTCAAGCATGGCCCGAAACCTTCATGCGTCGAGTCCGTAATGCTTCTGTGCCAGGAAGGCAAAATCCCTCCAGCCTGGTAAATGGAGACGAAACATGAAGCTCAAGACTGTTTATCTGTTGTTGTGCGTTATGGGCGCTGTTCTTCCTTACGGGGAATTTGTCCCCTGGGTCTTTAGGAATGGACTGAAGATGCAGGGGTTCTTTCAGTTGCTTTTTGCCAATCGCGTCAGCGCGTTCTTCGCCATGGACGTGCTCGTGTCTTCCTTGGTCTTGTGGCTTTTCGTTCGCACAGAGGGCAGGCGGTTGGGCGTTCGTCGATTGTGGCTGCCACTCCTCGGGTTGCTGACCGTCGGCGTTTCTCTTGGTTTTCCCCTCTTCCTCTATCTCCGAGAGGTCGCTTTGGCACAGGCGAGTCCAGCGCAAACTAGCCGTGCAGGGTGAAGCGAGGCTTCGAACAACAGGATGGGAAGGGATGACGATCAAGGAACATAGACCAAGGAAACCATCAACCTTCCGTCGCCATGGAGTATCTTATTGCCGGGTGCATCCTCCGCACCTCACCGCGGCGCCAGCGGTAAACCCCACGAAACGGGGCACGTCCGGATTTGTCCGGATACCCCCGGCGATGGCCACGGGCCATCATCGAGGGCAAGGGAGGAAAGCATGAAAAGTTTTATTTCTTTAGGCGCCGTGTTCGCGATTCTTCTGTTGGTGACTCCGGTGGTACAGGCCCAATCCAATGAACTGATGCAGGGCACGCAAGTGCGGTTGACGTTGATAAACGGTGTTACCACGGGCGTGGCACATGATGGCGACCCCATTACGGCGATTGTGGCCGAGCCAGTCTTCATCGGAACGCAGATGGTGCTGCCGGCAGGAGCAAAAATACATGGGCAAGTTTCCAGCGTGCAGCGCCCGAAATGGTTCTCGATGATTCGCGGTGGAGCATCCATGAACCTCACTTTAAAATCCATCGAGATAGACAGCCGCATCTTCCCCGCGCAGATGAGCATCCTCGCGCTCTACAACGGCGGGGCAGATATGGGCAAACAACGCAAGGACCTGAAGACGATCGAAGGCGTGGTGATTCAGGAAAGGCACGATATCAAGACGGATGTAGTGGATATGAGTATTGGCGTCGGAGGCGGAAGTCTGGTGGGTGCGATCTTCAGCCACGTGGTGCGCGGCACCGTAATCGGCCTCGTCGGTAGTTCTGCGTACATCGTGGCGAAGAAAGGCAAGGACGTGGAGCTGCCCGCGCAGACTGGAATGCTCGTGCGGATGGATTCAAGCGTCGCTTTCCCAAGCTCGGTGATTCACAGCGCGGCTTATACATCCGGCGCCAAGTGAAATTGGCCTGCGATTTCTGGAGATAATCTAGGCGGCGCCTTTCGCGATGGGCCTCTTCGCTGTGCGTTTAAGGAAGCGGTAGAGACTGGTGCGACCGATGCCGAGCATCTGGGAGGCGCGGACGCGATTGCCGTTGCACTTTTCGAGGACTCGCTGGATGTGAAGTCGCCGCACTTCATCGAGCGGCACGGGCCGCCAGTTCTCCTCTGTGCTCACGGCGCGCCGCTGCGGCTTTTGAAGTTGCTCGGGCAGATCACAGACGTCCACGAAGTCACCCTTGGCGGCAATCGCGGCGCTCGAAATCGCATTTTCGAGCTCGCGAACATTACCCGGCCAGTTGTGCTGGTACATCGCCAACTGCGCACGGCGCGTAAGGCCCTGAAAAATCTTTCCGTATGCTTGTCCGTATTTCTTCAAGAAATGCAGGACGAGAATCGGAATGTCTTCCGGACGTTCCGTAAGCCCTGGAACACGGACCTCGGTGCTGTTGAAACGATCGAAAAGATCCTCGCGGAAGCGGCCGGCGAGCACCTCCGCGCGCAAATCGCGGTTCGTGGCGGCAATCAGCCGCACGTCAACCTGCTTCACTTCGGGTGAACTGGCACGTTGAATCTCGCGGTCCTGAATCACACGCAGTAGTTTCGCTTGCATCTGCAGAGAAGTTCCGCCGATTTCATCCAGGAAGACCGTGCCGCCGTTCCCGCACCCGAACAGGCCGGGACGCGTGTCCGTCGCACCGGTAAATCCATCGCGGACATGGCCGAAAAACTGGCTTTCGAGCTGCGTATCCGCGAGCGCCAAGCAGTTGCACACGGCGAACCACTCCTGTGCCGCGGGACTCATCTGGTGCAGCGCGCGCGCGATGAGTTCCTTGCCCGATCCGGTTGGACCCGTTACCAGGACGTTCGTGTAGTGACGCGCCACTTTTTGCACCAGCTCCAAAACGTCCAGCATCTTCGGACTTCGGCCCACGATTCCATGAAAATCGAGGTTATAAAGGAGCTTCGCTTCGAGATCGTGAATTTGTGACCGGCGCGCGAAAAGTTCGGTGAGGTCATCCAGGGTTTTCAGCAGGCGCGGATAGTCGAGCGGCTTGCGGAGATAATCGTAGGCGCCTCGCTTGATTGCCTCCATTGCAGAATCCACCGAATAATCCCCAGTGATAAGAATTACATGCGTGCCCGGATCGCATTGCAGGGCTTTTTCGAGGAACGTGAGTCCATCCATGCGAGGCATTTTGAGATCAACCAGAACGACGCGGCAGGTCCCGTGGCGAACTTTTTGCAGGGCTTCTTCCGGATCGGTGGTGCCAACGGCAGGAAATCCCGCCTTCTCGAGGCCAAACGTGGCAAGTTCGAGCTGGTCGGATTCGTCATCCACAACGCACAAGCCTAGGTTTTTTCGCACCACGCCCGCGACAGGCCTATCCGTGAGTACAGCCATGACGCATTGTTAGGCACGGCTTTTGCCAGATACCCTCGCGAATTCGGGAATCGTGCGCATCTGGTCCCAAGCGAGGCGAATCAGCAGGCCCATGCAACTAACACGCCTAAATTGTTTGTCTTACTCGTTGAAGTCGTCGGGGGTTTGATCGTTGGAAGAAAACTGTCATGACTTCAACGCATTGCTAACCATCCCGCGCGCGTTCCGAACTGGAACCACGGTGCCAAAGGGGGACTTGGCTCCAGCTGCAGGAGCAATCAACCCCAGTTCGAGCCTGGATACAACGCCGTAAGGGCGACGCGGAAGATGAAGCCGAAAATCTTGTCATACAGCACCCACGCAAGCAGCAGCCCCGCCATTCCGAAACCCTGGCTGCGCGTCCACTCGAGGAATCGCAGAGAGGTCGATTCGCTCATCAGGAGCGTGATCCCGGTGTTGCCGTCGAGCGGCGGGACGGGCAGGAGATTGAACGTGCCCAGGATGAGGTTCAGCACGAATAGAATGCTTAGAAACGTGGAGGCAAAAGCGGCCAATCCCGGGACGGCCGCTTCCGTGATGTGCGTGAAATTTGCGGACACCGGCTCACGGAAGATTCCGGCTGCCATGCCGCCGCGGATCGCAAGCGCCGCAAGAATTACGAGCGTGAAATTCGCCGCAGGCCCGGCGAGCGCCATCCATGCAGCGCGGCGCGGGTGCCGCTGCTGCCAGTACGGGTCGTACGGCGCGCTGGCCCAGCCGATCATCCAGTGCGAGAAAACATAAGAAAGAATGGGGACAACGACTGTTCCCCAGGGCTGCTGACGAATGTGGGGCAGGGGATTGAGCGTCACCTGCCCGCCGTGAGACGCCGTGGGATCGCCGCCGAGTTTGGCTGCGAGTGCGTGGGCAGCTTCGTGGCAGGTTGTGGAGAGCAAGAAAATGATGTACCAGATCACGCCGAGGATGATGAATTCCTGGTTCATGCCGCTCGATAGACTAAGGTGTCGACAGATGTTCCGCAAGCATGTAAGCGATCGCTTTGCTCGGCGGCGCCGGAATTCCGAAAAACCCTTGACAGCGCATATGCGGAAGTTTACGCTCCCCGGCAGGCGGTAGCCTTTCCTTTACATTCGTGGGTGTTTGTAGGGAGGGAGTCGTGGCCGCGAAGAAGAAATCGACTGCGGGAACGGTTAGCTCCGATCGGGAACTCGAAACTCTGCTGCTGCACACTGCGCAATATCTGAAGACGAAGAGAGTCCCTTCATTGAAGACGGTGCGGCAGGCGCGGAGAAGGCCCGCTTCCGTTGCGTAAGAAACTCGCGAGAATTGAATCGAGCCGCGAAGCCACAGAGACGAACTCTGTGCGAATTTGGCTGCCAAGAGTGGCTCCGGGGCCTGGACTCGAACCAGGATAACCAGCTCCAAAGGCTGGCGTGCTACCGATTGCACTACCCCGGAATTGTTGAATCTAGAAAGTTTACTGATTTTCGTGGAATGCCGCTACCGAAACTTCGGCTGCCGCGAATCCCCCGCGCGCCGATAACCGGCCAGCGCGTGGTTGGTGCGCGCGAAAATCCAAGCCACGCAAAATGCGCGGATGTATACTACAGCCCTAAAGAGTTTGTTCCTTAGAGAGTGCCAATTGATAAGGAGGGTTTATGGCAACTGCAACTAGCGCGGTTCAGCCCAGCGTTTCTGTGCGAGCGAAAAAGCTTCTGATCAACAATGAGTGGGTAGACAGTATTTCCGGAAAGACGTTCGCCACCATCAATCCCGCCACCGGCGAGGAAATCTGCCAGGTGGCTGAAGCCGACGCGGCGGATGTGGACAAGGCTGTTCACGCAGCCCGCGTTGCGTTCGAGACCGGGCCGTGGCACAAAACATCCGGTTCCCAGCGAGCCCAGCTCCTGCACCGCCTCGCGGATCTGATCGAAAAGCACGCCGACGAATTGGCGCAACTTGAGGCGCTTGACAATGGAAAGCCCTACTTTATCGCGAGCGTCGCCGACCTGCCTCTCACGGTTGCTTGCTACCGTTACTACGCGGGCTGGGCGGACAAAATTCAGGGCAAGACAATTCCCATCAACGGAGATTTCTTCTGTTACACGCGCCATGAACCCGTCGGCGTTGTAGGGCAGATCATTCCATGGAATTTCCCACTGCTGATGCAGGCATGGAAGCTCGGTCCCGCGCTTGCCACCGGTTGCACGGTGGTGATGAAACCCGCCGAGCAAACACCCCTGACAGCTTTGCGAGTTGGCGAATTGCTTCTCGAAGCGGGCTTCCCGCCGGGAGTCGTGAACTTGCTGCCCGGCTACGGTCCCACGGCGGGTGCGGCGATCGCGCGCCACATGGACGTGGACAAAGTTGCGTTCACCGGTTCCACCGAGGTGGGACGCTTGATCATGCAGGCGGCGGGGGCGTCGAACCTCAAACGCGTCACGCTCGAGCTCGGTGGCAAAAGTCCCAACATCGTTTTCGCTGATGCGAATATGGACCAGGCCATCGAAGGCTCGCATCAGGCGCTCTTCTTCAACCAGGGGCAGTGCTGCTGCGCCGGGTCGCGGCTGTTCGTCGAGGATAAGTGCTACGACGAATTCGTCGCAAAGAGCGTCGCTCGCGCGAAGGCGCGCACGGTTGGAAATCCGTTCGACAAGAACACCGAACAGGGACCGCAGGTGGACAGCGATCAGTTCAATAAAGTGATGGGCTATATCGAAGCGGGCAAGAAGGACAAGGCCAAACTCCTCGCGGGCGGCAACCGCGTCGGCACCAAAGGATATTTCATCGAGCCGACGGTTTTCGGCGACGTCCAGGACAGCATGAAGATTGCCCAGGAGGAAATTTTCGGGCCCGTTATGTCCATCCTGCGCTTCAAGGACCTCGACGAAGTTGTTGACCGCGCGAACAAAACGCTCTACGGTCTGGCGGCCGCCGTGTGGACTCGCGACATCTCGAAGGCGCACGCCGTGGCGAACGCCGTTCGAGCGGGCACGGTGTGGGTCAATTGCTTCGACGTCTTCGATGCCGCCGCTCCGTTTGGCGGCTACAAACAGTCGGGTATCGGGCGCGAGCTCGGTGAATACGCGCTGCAGAATTACACCGAGGTCAAGACGGTCACTGTAAAGTTGTAATTGAAGGCGCGCGGCGCAGCTCCTTGAGCGTTTGAAGGACTGCGTCGCGCGAAACAACGCGAAACCCCACGTTTGCCCCATTGCCGGGCGCGTTTGCCGGTCCGCGCGCAATTTGTTAGGCTTCTAGCCATCCTTCATCCGGAGAGGTGTCCGAGCGGTTTAAGGAGCACGCTTGGAAAGCGTGTGTTGGGGAAACTCAACCGTGGGTTCGAATCCCACCCTCTCCGCCAGCCAGCCTACAACCACTTTCTTGCGAACCATGTGCGCCCTTCCTTAGGACGTCTGTTACTTCCGCCCCTTTCAGATAGCGGAGCCGCGCGGATTCCTCGGTTCGTTGCGTCACTTGCACAAGCCCCATCAATGTGGCGCGCTCGGCGCTGGTCATCTTCTCGTTGAGCATCACTCCGCTTCTTTCCACAGCTACAAACGGCGGAGGTCTGTCTTTGCCGTTCAAGCGCTCTGTGAATGTCGAAACGACAACCGCAGGCGGTAATAGAGGCATAGTCTGGCCCAGAAAAATGGCTTGGCATGGATAGAGAACGCCACCTTTCAGAATCTTTCGAGACACTGCATCTGTGCCTAGCGCATGCAACGAATCGACATCGGGGAATTGCCATCTCGAGAAACGTGCAATCATCGCCAGCACGGTGGTGTCCGGCTTTGGGAATCGTCGGGGAGTAATCGCAATCCGTCGTTCGACCTCACTCAGAAGCCTTTCGGCTGTATAGCAATCATGTCCGCAGACAACCAGTCCGTGATTTCCAAGTATGAGAACGTTGGTCTCCGGCGAACCGGCCACTGCCTTTTCGATTTCTCGGGCTAGCGGAACGCCGGATGCCGCATAAGGAATCCATTGCCAGTCCAGGCCGGCCAGTCGTTCTTTTAGTTGCTCGGGTCCATCTAGACGAATTGCCCAGGCAATGGCGTTGATCGAGTGCACGTGAATGACAACACGATGCCGAAGGGTGGCGTGCATTGCTGTTTCAATGGATGGGCGGAGATCGTCCGTCAGGACATAGCGCGGCGCAATTTCCGTGTCGTTCCGGATAGATTCTTTGACTTCTGCCAATTCGAGCGGCACGAGCATCTCTTCTTGCATGGCATGCGCTAGCCATTTGCCGGATGCTTTAATCCACAGAATTCCATCGAGCTTTATGGATGTATTCCCATTGCTGGCTTGCACCAGTAGTGGATCGCTGCCGATTCGCGCGGATAGATCGCGAAGGCACACGACATCCCTTTCATGTCGGGTGGACAAAAGTTTGGGTTGGGCTGCACTCTTCACAAACTGATTCTCCGTTTTTCCTGGTTACCGCACGTTTCCTCTTTTGTTTGCAATATCCGCAGTGGGTCTTTGGCTTGATACTTCGCTCTATTCCGGCCAATCTTGATGGAGGCTTTGAAAATGCTCCCGACGGAGAGTATTCCTCCCAATTTGTGCGAAGCTACGGCGGCCAAGCCCATAGATGCGACGCATCCGCAGGATGCGCAATCAGGATTCCCGCCAAACTGGCATGGAGTGATCTTTGTCTCTAAGTCTGCCGATAACGTCTGGGTTGTGAGTGCGAAAACGCAATCTTGGGGGCTTTGCGGCGGTGAGGCGAACTCCCGAATCACCGCCTCTGGCATGTCCAGTTTCGGGAATTCCTTTCGCAATTGCATCATGTCCGCAATGGCCCGCGCGCGCTCCTCAGAACCGAGGATTTCCGGCATTTGATCTCCAACCTGAGGAGTGAATAGGCTGAACCATACCTTCTTGATCTCGGGGCGCGGGGTCCAGAATTCCAGGAACTCGGCCAAGTATCCTGGCCGCTTCATCATTTGACCTGTGACCGTGCAGTGAATCGTGATCCTCTGCCCTACAATGTTCTTAAGAATACGGTCGTAGGTTGCTGGCGCTCGCCGGACGTCGTGTTCGGGTTGCAACCCATCGATGGATACAACTACGTGCAGACGCTCCAGATTCGGCCAGGTCGGGCCCAATGTTCGGAAGGCGCTGGTAACAATCTGCACGTGGATTCCGCGCGCCAATAGCGGGGGAATCAGCAACTCCAGTTCGCGATAGCGGACCAGCGGGTCACCCCCGACGATAGATAAGTGCAGGGGCTTCAGCCGGTCGACGACTTCAAGGACTCCGTCCACCAGAGATTGGCCCCTTCGATCGTTCAGGTCGCGCAATGTCTGTCCGCCGCCAAGATGGGCATCGTCATACGCGTAACAGCCCGGACATTTTAAGGGGCATTCACGCGTGATTTCTATCGAAAGAGAGGGCTGTTCACCCTTGAGGATCTTGCCCCACGCTTGAATAATTTGAGAGGTGTACATTGGTGATGACCCTTTTCCGACCGCACGCAAAATGTAAGGTCAGTGAATGCTGTTGTTCGCCAAACTCTGGCCACCATAAAATCAATAACATAGCTGCCGACGTATCACCAGCGTTCTGTTTCAAAAAGCCATTGGCGGCACTCTGCGTTAAGTGTTTGCGGTTTCTCTGAGAATAAACAGATCTGTGAACAAGACGAGAGGCGAACGCGGTTACGAAGGTTTGTGCGTGGTCTTGGCCGCCGCGCCGCCGATTTTGTCGAGCGTTTGCTGCGCGAGCGGCTTGTACGGGCTGTCGAGCTTCACGGCCTCTGTGAGCGCCGTCCGCGCCTCGGGAATCCGCTGCATTTTCGCGAGCGTGAAGCCCAGCCGGTAGAGATTGCGCGCGTACAAGAATGTGTTCGATTTCAGCAGCGGATTGGCTTTCTGGAACGCATCCACGGCTTGCGCGTTGCGTGTCCTGATCACCTGGACTTGGCCCAGAGCGGAATAGGCCGTCCCCTTTTGCAGCGACACCTGCTGCTGCCACTGCTCATCCGTGACGTTGTCCGGCTTCTTCGCTTGCGTGAGCAGGTCCAGCACTTTTTGTGCGTCGGCCGCAGCCTTGTCGAGTTCCTTGCCGCTGTCGCTCCAATAGTCGGCGAGCATCAGCAGCATGGATACGTTGTTGGGATCTGAGGCGAGGATTTTGTTCGCGGTTTCCGTCATTTTGGCAACGTTCCGCGCCTGCTGGTAGGCGAACGCTGCTTGCTCGAGCGCCGCCAATCGGTACGGCGAATCCGGGAACGCGGCCGCATACCGCTCAAAGAAGCTCGCCTTGGCGGCGGGATCCGTGGTCTTGTAGACGGCGTTGTAGATCGTGCGCTGGATGTAATCCAGGTTGCTTTGCGCCTTGTCAACATTCTGCGCCTTGGTTTTCGACCATTCTTCCGGTGGAATTCCTTCGGGGGCTGGCGAAGCTTTGTAGCGTTCGACGATTGCCGTCGCTTTCTCGCCCAGGGCGATCAGCTTCTGTGCGTCCCCCAGCTCATCGGCCGCGTGAATCATGGTGACGATTGTATCGAGATTGTCCGGATCCACTTCGAGCGCCTTGTCTCCGTACTCCACCACCTTCGCGTAGTTTTTCTGGCTCAAATACGTCTGCATGTAGAGCTGGTCGCCCAGCAGCGCGAGATCGCCCTTGCCGAAATCTCCCATGAATTTGTCGAGCAGCGCGATTTTCTCGGGCCCGTCGGGCGCCGCATAAATCTCCGAGAGAGCTTTGTCCTCGGGCGTCCCAGCCGCAACGGACACGCTCTTTCCGATCTGCGCGGACACCGTGGCCGCGAGGCCCAGAAAGATCGCAACGCTAAGCAGCAGACGCTTCATGACACCCTCCAAATAGAGCGGAAATGCGAGCGGTCGCCGCAGGGCGTGCCAGCAGCACCACGCGCGCATCTTAGTCCTACGCGGCCGTGCGCGTAAATATTTTTTCCTTCGCGGAGCTTCTCATACCGGCCTTGCCGCGAGCCTGATACGTCTTCCTCTTTGAGCAGGCCGAATTGCCTTGCCGGAAAGTGGCTTGGTGTTGCGATTAGAATTCTGGCGAGCCTTTGTTTTGAACAGCTTACGGGACTTCTAATTCTGGAATGTTGCGATTAGAGATTTGAAAGTAGAAATCGGAAACTCTGTAGAGGATCAGATTCCGCGTGCCAGCGTACAGTGTGGCGTGTCATCATAAGAAAACTAGAAACGGTAGCACAAAGCATGGGCGGTCGGATGTTCGTATTAATACGGATTGACAGTCCAAGGAAGGAACCAAAAAAGCCCGGAACCCCGCCGCGCGGGCATCCGGGGCGCAAAACGCTTTGATTCAGAGCCCCAGCGCACGAGGCATATTGTAAGCTTGCCAGCACTAGTAGTGGAACCGCCAGCGAAACTCGACGTAGACCTGTCGCGGATCGCTGAAATGGAACCCGCCAAACGTCAGGCTGTTGTCGATCAGCAAGTGCCGGTT
>Ga0070733_10003734_pt1 | contig 10334 bp, 8 predicted proteins | sample Coa_R1_9_FD_66450 | JGI IMG/M metagenome (GOLD analysis project Ga0070733, IMG submission 66450) | Surface soil microbial communities from Centralia Pennsylvania, which are recovering from an underground coalmine fire - Coalmine... | ecosystem: Environmental > Terrestrial > Soil > Unclassified ... | reverse complement strand
GCGTGCGATCACCTGGCTCGCTGGCGTCGGCTCGAGACCCAAAGACGCGCACACGTATTCCTCGACCGCCGGATCGACGTTCGAGTAGGTCCCGACTGCCCCGGACAACTTTCCAACCGAAATGACAGAACGAGCAGCTGCAAGTCGCTCACGGTCCCGATCGACTTGCAGCCCGAAGAGGGCGAGCTTGGCGCCAAAGGTCGTCGGCTCGGCGAACACGCCATGTGTGCGACCGACGGTCGGCGTCGCGGCGAACTCTTCGGCCCGTCGTGAAAGGACGTTGACGAGTTCGTCACATGCTTCGAGGAGGAGCGTTCCAGCCCGACTCAGCGTCACCGAAAGCGCGGTATCGACGACGTCAGAAGAGGTCAGTCCGTAGTGGATCCAGGCGCTCTCCGGCGGACCGATCGCCTCCTGAACGACGTCGACGAAGGCGGCGACATCGTGCTCGGTGACCTGTTCTCTCTCCGCCACCGCCGAGACGAAAGACGAATCGACCGTCGGAGCCCGCATGCGAATGGCGGCCGCTGCATTTTCGGGCGCGACGCCGATCTTCGCCCAGCCCTCGGCGGCCAACACCTCGACCTCGAGCCAGAGCGAAAGCCGAGCCTCGTCAGTGAACAACGCCGCCATCTCCGGCAGGGCGTAACGGTCAATCACCGAATGCCTCTCGAGGCGGGTTCTCTCACGTCCATGGCGATGTCGCCTCGAAACTGGGCGCCGTCGAATTGAACGAGGTGCACCGCTTCGTAGGCACGTTCACGCGCCTCGGCGAGCATTCCTGCGACCGCCGTCACGGCGAGCACCCGTCCACCGTCGGTGACAAAGTCGCCATCTTTTTTCTTCGATCCGGCGTGAAAGACAGAAACGCCTGGCAGGGCATTCGCCTGTTCAAGACCGGTGATGACGTCACCGTGTCGCTGAGGGCCCGGGTAACCCTTTGTCGCCATCACGACGCAGACGGCTGCATCGTCGTTGGTGGCGACTTCTCGAGGGCCTCGGCCAGAAGCGACCTCGTAGAAGAGCTCGGTGACATCACCCGCCACAAGAGGGAGTACCACCTCTGTTTCTGGGTCGCCGAGTCGAACGTTGAACTCGACGAGGCGAACACCGTCGTCAGTCAGCATCAGCCCGGCGTACAACACGCCGCGGTACTCGATCCCGCGGCGTCGGAGCTCAACAAGGGTGGGCTCGACGATTCGCTCCATCGCCTCTTCGACAATTCTCTGAGGGGCGAATCCGACGGGGGAGTGTGCCCCCATCCCGCCCGTGTTCGGACCTTCGTCTCCGTCGTTCACGCGCTTGTAGTCGCGTGCGAGCGGTAGCGGAACCGCCCTCGTACCGTCGCAAAGTGCCAGCAACGAAACCTCGTCGCCGGTCATCGCTTCTTCGATGACGACACGCCTTCCTGCTCGCCCGAACGATTCGCCGGTGAGCTTCGACGTCACGTCGGCCTCTGCCTGTTCGAGATCCGGCGTCACGAGAACGCCCTTTCCCGCCGCCAGCCCGTCTGTCTTGATGACGTACGGCGGCGCCGTGCGGCGCAGATGTTCGAGAGCCGACCCGACTTGGTCAAAGACGGCGAAACGGGCCGTCGGCACATGTGCTGCCGCAGCAACCTGCTTCATAAATGCCTTCGAGCCTTCGAGACGAGCACCGTCGGCTCCGGGACCGAGCACCGTCATCCCCCGCGCCCGCAAGCGGTCACCAAGTCCTTCGACTAGGGGGGCTTCGGGGCCGACGACGACAAGGTCTGCTTCGATTTCCTCTGGCGGCGAGGCAATCGTCGAGATGTCGTGACCTTCTGCTGACTGGCCGGGCATACCGTCGTTTCCGGGAGCGACGACGACATCGGCGGTTCTCGCCAACGCTTCTGCGAGCGCGTGCTCGCGGGCACCAGCCCCGATGACAAGGACCTTCATGCGGCGAAGCGAACGTACTGATCGCGTTCTGGCCCAACGCCGACGTAGGTGACCGGCACACCGGTGAAATCGGCGATCCGCGAGACGTACTCGCGGGCGGCGCGCGGGAGACCCTCCGTGCTCGTGGCGTCGGAGAGATCCTCATGCCACCCCGGCAGCTCTTCGTAAGTCGGCCGGACCCGGTGGAATACCGACTGGTGGTAAGGAACGCGTGACAAGAGATCACCTTCGTACTCGTAGCCGACACACAACCGCACTGGATCAAGCGCCGACAAGACGTCGAGTTTCGTGAGCGCTATCTCGGAGACCGAGTTCAACTGGACGGCGTGTCGAAGCATTACGAGGTCGAGCCATCCCGGACGTCGGCGTCGGCCTGTGTTCGTGCCGAATTCGTGGCCCCTCTCGACGAGCAGATCAGCAACTTGGCCGTCCACTTCGGTCGGGAATGGTCCAGCCCCGACGCGGGTGATGTACGCCTTGGCGATCCCGACGACTCGCGAGATGTCCCGGGGTCCGACTCCGGTTCCCACACAGGCCCCGCCAGCAGTCGGATTGGAGGAGGTGACGAACGGGTAGGTCCCGTGGTCGAGGTCGAGGAATGTGGCTTGCGCGCCCTCGAGCATCACGTTGTCCCCGTTGTCGAGAGCCTCGTGCACGAGCCCGACCGAGTCACCGATCATCGGTGCGAGGCGCGGTGCGATCTCACCGACGTATCGATTGAGGATGTCTCGTTCATCGATGGCGAGCCGGTTGAACACCTTGGTCAAGATGGCGTTCTTCTCCCTCAGGACAACCTCGAGCTTTTGACGGAAGATCTTCTCGTCTAACAGGTCCTGAACGCGCAGGCCGATCCGTGTCGCCTTGTCGGCGTAAGCGGGACCGATACCTCGCTTAGTCGTTCCGAGCTTGTTCTTGCCGAGCGCACGTTCCGTCGCCCGGTCGAGTTCATAGTGGTACGGCATGATCAGATGGGCATTGCCTGACACGACCAGTCTGCTCGTGTCGACACCACGCGCCTCAAGAGCGTCGCATTCGGTCAGCAAGACAGCCGGGTCGACGACGACACCGTTGCCGATGACTGGAACCGTCTCCGGATAGAGCACACCGCTCGGAACGAGCTGGAGGGCAAAGACCTCGTCGCCAACGACAATCGTATGGCCGGCGTTGTGGCCGCCCTGATATCGGACAACGAGCCGCATGTCACGGGCGAGGAGATCGGTGAGCTTCCCCTTGCCCTCGTCGCCCCACTGCATTCCGACCACGACGGTGGCGGGCACCAGGCTCCTTCCGGGTCGTCCGGACCCGAATCCTACCGGTCGGCCTGACGAGCCTCAGACCCGAGAGGCGGAGAACTCCTCGTGGTTTGCAGCAAGACCGTGAACAAAAGTGATGTGATCTGAGGTGGAGTTGGAGGTATCGCGGCGACCGACGAGGGATGAAGGAGAAAAGATGCGATCGTTTACGAGGCTTCCTGCGGCAGGGATGACGTTCTTCCTCAGTGCATGGCTCTTGATGCTGTTCGCCGGGTCGCTCGCTTCAGATGTCGGGACGAGGCCGTTCGGGTACGTCACTTCGATGGTGTGCACGATCGCGATATGGCTCACGATCGCTCCGGCGGCGGCCGCTATCGCTGGAAAGCGACCTTCGATCTGGCACAGCGGGCGCTGGGGCCGTTGAGCGAGGCGTCGTTCGAGGTCGCCCTGCTCAGCTGAACGTCAATTTCCCGTCAGTCACGCCGACGTGAACCGTCACGCCCTCGGTGAAATTGCCCTCCAATAGCGCGAGCGCGAGCGGATCTCCTACTTCGCGCTGGATCACGCGACGGATAGGTCTTGCCCCGAACGTCGGGTCGTAGCCGTGCTCGGCGATGAGCGACTTCGCCTCAGGTGAGACCTCCAAGTAGATGCCGCGGTCGGCGAGACGGGCTTCGAGACCGCGGAGTTGGATGTCGACGATCAAGAGCACGTCGTCCTTGTCGAGCGGGCGGAAGCGGACGATTTCGTCGATCCGATTGACGAATTCCGGCTTGAAGAAGTCGATCGGCTCGCCTTGCAGGTTTGACGTCATGACGAGCACGGTGTTGGTGAAGTCGACCGTTCTTCCGTGACCGTCTGTCAGGCGGCCGTCGTCGAGGACCTGCAACAAGACATTGAAGACATCTGGGTGCGCCTTTTCGATCTCATCGAGCAACACGACCGAGTACGGGCGGCGTCGGACTGCCTCGCTTAGCTGACCGCCTTCTTCGTAACCGACGTACCCGGGCGGCGCACCGATCAGTCGTGCGACGGTGTGCTTTTCTTGATACTCGCCCATATCGATGCGAATCATCGCCCGCTCATCGTCGAACAAGAAGGCGGCGAGCGAGCGAGCGAGCTCGGTCTTCCCGACACCTGTCGGCCCAAGAAACAGGAACGAGCCGATCGGACGATGCGGGTCAGACAAGCCGGCACGGCTCCGTCGAATGGCGTTCGCGACGACGCGAACGGCCTCGTCTTGGCCGACGACACGCTCGCGGAGGACGTCCTCCATGCGAACGAGCTTTTCGACCTCGCCCTCCATAAGCCGGGAGACAGGGATACCGGTCCAACGAGCGACCACTTCTGCGACGTCTTCCGCGTCGACTTCTTCCTTCAACATCCGCTGACGGGATTGAAGCTCCGAAAGCTTCGCCGTCGCCTCGGCAATCTCGTTCTCGAGACCCGGGAGCTCTCCGTAGCGGATCGCCGCGGCACGATCCAAAGCGCCGTCACGTTCGTAGCGCTCGGCTTCACCGCGGCGCTCCTCGAGCCTCCCTTTCAGTCCACGGATCGTCGCGATGGCATCTTTTTCCGCTTGCCAGTGAGCGGTCATCGCCCGCTCCTGCTCGCGCAGATCGGCGAGCTCTGCCTCGATCCGTTCCCGCCGTTCTATCGAGGCGGAGTCAGTTTCCTTTTGCAGCGCGACTCGCTCGATCTCGAGCTGGCGGATGCGGCGCGTGATGACATCGATCTCGGTCGGCATCGAATCAATTTCGATTCGGAGACGACTCGCCGCTTCGTCGACGAGGTCGATCGCCTTATCCGGCAGGAATCGACCTGTCACGTACCGGTCCGACAGCACCGCCGCCGCGACGAGCGCGGCGTCTTGGATACGAACCCCGTGGTGTACTTCGTAGCGCTCTTTGAGCCCTCGGAGGATGGCGATCGTGTCTTCGACCGACGGGGGCCCGACGTAAATCGGCTGGAAGCGTCGTTCGAGCGCAGCATCTTTTTCCACGTACTTGCGGTACTCGTCGAGCGTCGTCGCCCCGATGAGGTGGAGCTCGCCCCTCGCGAGCATGGGCTTCACGATGTTGCCGGCGTCCATCGCCCCTTCGGCTGCGCCGGCGCCGACGATCGTATGGAGCTCGTCGACGAAGCTGATGACCTCTCCTTCTGAGTCGGCTATCTCGCGCAAAACGGCGCGCAGCCGCTCTTCGAACTCACCGCGGTACTTTGCTCCGGCGACCATGGCTGACAAGTCGATCGCAACGATCCGCTTGTTGCGAAGGCTCTCTGGCACGTCGCCTTCGACAATTCGGTTGGCGAGTCCCTCGACGATTGCGGTCTTTCCGACCCCGGGCTCGCCGATGAGCACGGGGTTGTTCTTCGTCCGACGCGACAGCACCTGGATGACGCGGCGAATCTCTTCGTCGCGACCGATGACAGGATCGAGCTTTCCTTGACGGGCGAGGGCAGTGAGATCACGCCCATAGCGCTCGAGAGCTTGGAAGGTCTCTTCAGGGTTTTGCGAGGTGATGCGGTGCGAACCGCGAACTTGACGAACGGCCTCGAGGAGCTTCGCTCGATCGGTGCCGAGCTCGTCCGCGAAGGCGAGCAAGATGTGCTCGACGGAGAGGTAGTCGTCGCCCATCTCTTTTTGCGCTGACTCGGCGCGTTCGAGCCCGGAAACAAGCTCCTTTGACAGTTCTGGCCGGTTCCCTCCGATTGCTCTCGGCAGGCGATCGAGCTCGGAAAGGAGGCGATTACGGGTCGAGAAGGGCTCGTCGCCCATCCGTTCGAGCAGCGCCGGTGCCACTCCCTCAGGATCGTCGAGCGTGGCGAGCAAGAGGTGCGCCGGGGTCACTTCGGCGTTGTGCGATTCGGTCGCAAGCCGGGTCGCTTGTTCGACCGCCTGTTGGGTCTTGAGAGTCCACCGATTCGGATCAAGTGCCATCTGGACCTCCCTTTTTCAGCGCCGCCATGTGGCCGGGGGCTTCGAGGCGCGGACCGGGACGAGATCGCGTCGGTAGAGCTGATGCGTTCGGGCGACCGCCTCGCGGGCCGACGCCCGCGTCCTTTCGAGATCGGCTTCGAGCCGCTCGATGCGCTCCTCGAGCTCGAGGATCCTCTTCACGCCCTCGAGGTTGACGCCGACCCCCGTGAGAGCGTGGATCCGGCGCAGCTGGGCGATGTCCTCCTCGGAGTAGCGACGGCTCCCCCCTCCCGTCCTCTCGGGGTCGAGCAAGCCCTTGCGCTCGTAGATACGAAGGGTCTGGGGGTGGACCCCGGCGAGCTCTGCCGCGATCGAGATCACATAGACGGCACGCGGTGGCCTTCGGCTTGCCGGGTTCTTCGCCATCGCCTTCATACGCCGAGATGGGCGCGCGGCGAGACCGGGTTCGCCTTTTGGAGCGCCTCGATCGCTTTTCGCTCGGCGTCAGAGAGCTCGTTCGGTACGACCACGTCGATCGTGACGAGCAGATCGCCGGTGTGGCTGCCTTGATGAACGCCCTTGCCGCGGACACGCAGCGTCTGGCCGTTCTTCGTTGCCGGTGGGATCTTCAACGTCACCGGGCTGTCGAGGGTCGGGACGGTGACTGTCGCGCCGAGCGTCGCCTCGGGGAACGTGACGGGAACCGTGAGCGTCAAATCGCGCCCGCGCCGCCCGAAAAGCGGGTGAGGCGCTACATGGAGGGTGACGTAGAGATCTCCGGGGGGACCGCCGTCGCGGCCGGGCTCGCCCCTTCCCTTCACCCGGATCCGCTTGCCGTCCTCGACGCCGGCCGGGACGCGCACCTTCACGCGCCTTTCTCGTGACTCAACCCCGGTCCCAAAACAGGTCGGACACGGGTCGACGATCTTCGTCCCCCGTCCACCGCACTCAGGACAGGTCGTCGCGAGCGAGAAGAGACCTTGGTTGTCATTGATGACGCCGGAGCCTCCGCAGCGCGGGCAGACGACCGGCATCGTGCCTGGCCGGGAGCCGGAGCCCCCGCACGTGTGGCACGCGACCATCGAAGTCACGTTCACAGGCGTGACGACCCCGGCTATCGCTTCTTCGAAAGACAAGTAGAGCTCGGCTTCGACATCATCTCCGCGGCGCGGCGCGGACCCCGTCGTGCCGCGACGTCGTGATCCGGGTTGGCGAAAGATCCCGCTGAATAGATCGGAGAGATCTTCGACATGGAAGTCGAAGCCGCCCGGACCGCCGAAGCCCGGACCGCCGAAACCACCGGCGCCAGCCGCGCCTAGCCGGCGGACCTCGTCATACTCCTTGCGTTTGTCGGCGTCACCAAGGACGTCGTAAGCGGCGGAGATCTCCTTGAAGCGGTCTTCTGAGCCCGGGTGGGCGTCGGGATGGAACTGCTTCGCGAGCTTCCGATAGGCGCGCGTGATCTCTTTCTCGGTCGCCTCCTGCTTCACGCCGAGAACTTTGTAGTAGTCGGTTTCGAACCACTCGCGCTGTGGAGCCACGAGCTCTTACCCCTCGACCTTCACCATCGCCGGGCGCAGCACCCTGCCCTTCAGTCGGTAACCGGCGCGCATCACCTCAGAAACTCGTGCTCCGGTTCCGCTCTCGTTGTCGTCCTCGCTCTTAGCGGCCGCCGGCTCATGCACCACGGCATCGTGAACCGACGGATCGAATGGGACGCCGTTCTCGTCGATTCGCTCAAGACCCTCCTCGGCGAGCGTCTTCCGCAAGAGAGCGTTCACTTGTTCGAGCGCGTCCTTGAGGACGGCACGATCTGCTTCGTCGTCTCCTGAGTGGGCGAGCGCCAAGTCGAGGGTGTCAAGTACCGGGAGCAACCGTTCGACAACGCCTTCTGAGGCACGCTGGAGGAGTTCGGTCTGCTGGCGCAGCATCCGCTTTCGGTAGTTCTCAAACTCCGCCTGCAGTCGCTGAAGCGTGTTGAGGTACTCGTCGCGCTCGAGGGTCACCCGCTCGAGCGCGCTCGGCTCCCGGGCTTCGCTCGTTTCTATCGTGCTTGCCTGTTGTTCGTCCGCTTGAGCCGCGGTCTCACCGGTCTTCTCGGTCACACCCTCGTCGTCGCGCTCTTGCGCAGATTTACCGTCGAAGGGTTCGTTCCAGCTCATGCTCCGGCGGAGCCGGCATCGTCGACGACTTCAGCGTCCACCACGTCATCGTCAGACGACGTCGAATCGGCGCTCTCGGTCGATGGGCCGCCCGATTGCGACGAAGCCTGCTCGTAGAGCCGCTGCGCGAACGCCTGGGAAGCGGACAGCAAGGCATCAGAAGCAGTCTTGATCGCCTCGATGTCAGATCCCCCAAGTGCATCCTTCAACGACTTGAGCGCCGACTCAACACGGTCCTTCTCGTCGCCCGTGAACTTCGACCCCTCGTCTTGAAGGAGTTTTTCGGTCCGGTGAACGAGCGTGTCCGCGTTGTTCCTTGTCTCGGCCTCCTCACGACGCCGACGGTCATCGGCCGCGTGCTGTTCGGCGTCTCGGATCATCTTTTCGATCTCGTCCCGGGGAAGAGAGGTTTGACCGGTGATCGTCATCGACTGCTCCTTGCCGGTCGCCCGGTCCTTGGCGGAGACGTGGACGATGCCATTCGCGTCGATGTCGAAGGTCACCTCGATCTGGGGCACGCCTTGGGGAGCCGGCGGGAGATCAACAAGCTGGAACTTGCCGAGCGTCTTGTTGTACATCGCCATCTCACGTTCGCCCTGCAGGACGTGGATCTCGACCGACGGCTGGTTGTCCTCCGCGGTCGTGAACACCTCGGAACGCTTGGTCGGAATGGTCGTGTTCCGCTCGATAAGGCGGTGCATGATCCCGCCCTTCGTTTCGATTCCAAGGCTGAGCGGCGTGACGTCGAGAAGCAGCACGTCTTTCACTTCGCCCTTCAGCACGCCTGCTTGAATGGCCGCGCCGATGGCGACGACTTCGTCGGGATTGACGCCCTTGTGGGGCTCCTTGCCAGTGAGATCGTGGACGAGCTCTTGGATGGCGGGCATGCGAGTCGAGCCGCCGACGAGGATGACGTGCTGGATGTCGGACTTCGACAATCCGGCGTCCTTGATCGCCTGTTCGAACGGGCCACGGCAAGACTGGACGAGGTCCTCGGTGAGCTCTTGGAACTTCGCCCTCGTCAACTTGAGGTCGAGGTGCTTCGGGCCTTCTGAGGTGGCGGTGATGAACGGAAGGTTGATCGTCGTCTCTTGGACGTTCGAGAGCTCGATCTTCGCCTTTTCCGCCGCCTCCTTCAGGCGTTGGAGCGCCATCTTGTCGTTCGAAAGGTCGACCCCTTCTGTGTCCTTGAAGGTCTTCACGAGCCAGTCAATGACTCGCTGGTCCCAGTCATCACCGCCGAGATGGGTATTACCCGAGGTCGACTTCACCTCGAAGACACCCTCGCCGATCTCGAGGATCGAGACGTCAAAGGTCCCGCCGCCGAGGTCGAAAACGAGGATCGTCTGGTCGGCACCTTCCTTATCGAGCCCATACGCGAGGGCGGCAGCCGTCGGTTCGTTGATGATGCGAAGCACCTCGAGTCCAGCAATTTGGCCCGCCTCTTTCGTCGCGGTGCGCTGCGCGTCGTCGAAATAGGCGGGAACGGTGATCACGGCCTGATTGACCGTGTCACCAAGAAACGCTTCGGCATCCCGCTTGAGCTTCTGCAGGATCCGCGCGGAGATCTCCTGAGCGGTGTACTTCTTGCCGTCGATATCGATCGTCCAGCTGGTACCCATCTGGCGCTTCACCGACCGGATCGTCCGGTCCGGGTTCGTGATCGCCTGGCGCTTCGCCACCTCGCCGACAAGGACTTCGCCGGACTTGGCGAAGCCGACGACAGATGGCGTCGTCCGACTTCCCTCGGCATTGGGGATCACCGTCGGCTCTCCACCTTCTAGCACGCTGACCACCGAGTTCGTGGTTCCTAGGTCGATTCCGACCGCCTTTGGCATCGCTTACGCCTCCAAGCTCTTTTGCGTCTTTCCGAATGTTCAACCCGCCGGTCGTCGAAAATCATCCGGGTTGCTGCTAGGAATTGTAACAAACCTGAGTGTCATGTTGTCAGGTTTCGACCCCGGTCTTACTCCCTGGTCAGGGTCCTTTGTCGTGTGTATCGGGAATACGCGCGACTACGGCCACGCCCGAGGATTAGGCAAGCGAGAGAGCCGCTCGGTACCCTGACCAGGTGCCC
>Ga0070733_10003733_pt1 | contig 10335 bp, 10 predicted proteins | sample Coa_R1_9_FD_66450 | JGI IMG/M metagenome (GOLD analysis project Ga0070733, IMG submission 66450) | Surface soil microbial communities from Centralia Pennsylvania, which are recovering from an underground coalmine fire - Coalmine... | ecosystem: Environmental > Terrestrial > Soil > Unclassified ... | reverse complement strand
TGCGTGCGATCGATGGAAGTCAATTTCAGCTGAATCTTTTCACCAGCCTTCACACGGATCACCGGTGGGTCAAACTCGAAATTTTTCGCGGTCACTTGAACAATTCGGGGTGGCTTCTCGGGCGGCTTCTCTTGTGCGGGCACGAATGATGACCCTGCAACGAGAGCAGCCAGGAGCGCGAGAATCCAGCAGCCAATTTTTATTTTCAAAATATTGCCTCCACGAGCGAGCTTACGTGCTTCAAATCAAAAAGGGAACGACCGGCTCCAAGTGTTCTCGTTCCGGTGGTGTCCTAATCAGATTCACACTGTATTATGGCGCGAACATGTCGATCCGACTATCTAGGTTTCGCTTAAACGATTATTGTTGTCAGGCGACTGACAGGTTCATCGATCCGTATGCGGTTAATCCTGATAGCCTGATAATCGCGCGACGAGGAAAGAATGTCCTTCGGTTTTCGCCGTTGGGCAACAATCCGACACAACCGACTGTTGCTCTTGTCGGTATAACGCCCGGAGGTCAATCCGAAGTGTTCGCGCGCCTGCTTGGTTCCTGTTCCGTTGAGCTCGCCGCGAAGAAAGCTGCGTTTGCCAAAGGTCAGAAGCAAATCAAGGACCTATTGGACGCCCACGGTTTTGCAAGACAACTTGGCCTCGATCTTAGCGGCGACCTGAACGATAACCCGTCGCTCTTCACTACTTCACTGGTGAAGTGCTGCTTGATGGTGGGCGGCAACTATAAGTACAGAGCGCCGGACATTGTAGCGAGTCCTGAGGCTAGGTTCTGCGTCTGCAACCGATTCGTCGCTGACATCAGAAAATATCCGACGTTGAAATGGGTTGTTATTTTCGGCGAAGCTGGCTGGGAAGCGATCAACCTCTTAACGGTCGGCTCTCGCACGATTTATCAGAATCTTGAAGCGCAGGAGATCGAAGTGCTCAACTTCCCCCATTTCTCTCAAAACTTCCAACAGCGTGCGATTTTCAGACTTCTCCCCGAACAGGAAGAAATCTATTTTAAGGATCATCCAACTGCTCGTGCATATGCGCCAGCCGCCCGAAAGATGCGTGCAGCACTGTTGTCAGCCATGCAGCGCAAATGGCCTGTTTAGAACGGAGTAGGAAACCACCCTCGTTCCAGTTTGGTTGACACAAACCAGCGAGCTATGGAACGCTGCTCAAGGAGACCCATCATGCCTCTCGAGCGCGAACAAATCACGGACGCCCTGCGCCAATGCTTCGACCCCGAAATTCCCGTGAACATTGTAGACCTTGGCCTGATTTACGACGTGCAAAACGACCCAGAAGGAAACGTGAAAGTGAAGATGACGCTCACGTCGCAAGGCTGCCCTTCCGCGCAGGCCATTCCCGAGCAAGTGCGGCAGCGTATCGCCGCGATTGAAGAAGTGCGGGACGTGAATGTGGAGATCGTATGGGAACCGGCCTGGAATCCCGGGATGATCAGCGAAGCTGGGCGAAAAGCGCTTGGCATCGAACCGGAAGCGTAAGCGCGCGCCTCCAAAAAAATAAAGCGCGGCAAATCTCACGATTCGCCGCGCTAGTAATTCGTCGCCTCAGGACCAACGACTGACGGTTTTCGTTACGCCTTCTTATTCGTGTACCAGTCCGCGTTGATCGGGGTAAAGTTCGCCCACTTCTCCGGCAAATCTTCCAGCGCGAAAATGGCGGTCACCGGGCAAACCGGGACGCACGCGCCACAGTCAATACACTCAACCGGGCTGATGTAAAGCTGCGTTTCAGCCCCGAAATCCGGCTCGTCCTTGCGTGGGTGGATGCAATCCACCGGACAAACGTCGACGCACGCCGTGTCCTTCGTTCCGATGCAAGGCTCCGCGATTACATAAGCCATTTCGTTTTCTCCTGGATAAGGGCTGTCGTTCTCACAGAATCACTGCCATGCCGCCCGCCGTACTCTAAACATTTTTTATATCATCATTCCAAGAGGGGCACAAGTACGCCTCGCGGCTACCGTTTTGCTGCGGAAATTCGGTCCTGGCCCCCGCGAAGAGCCTCCGATATGCGTCGACGGTCCCACAATACACTACCGAAGTTGCTGTCCCGGCGTCTAAACCGCTAGAATGTTTAGCGTGAAGACAAAGCAATTCAAATGGCCGCAATCGTTCGTGGTGGCTTTGGCGGTGGTGCTCGCGCTTATAACGGCAGGCGTCTCGCATTCCACTCCAGCGCAGTCTGCCTCCGCCAAACCCGCGCCTAAGTCCGGAAAATCCGCGGCAGCCGACCTGCCACTGATTGACCTGGCCGGCTACAACCAGGTGCTGGCGAAATACCGCGGCAAGCCGCTCGTGGTCACGTTCTGGGCCACTTGGTGCGAGCCATGTCGAGACGAGTTTCCGTTGCTCGTTGAACTGCAAAAACAGTACGCGCCGCAAGGCCTGGCGATTTTTGGCGTGAGTCTCGACGATGACGCAGACATGAATCTGGTTCGCCGCTTCCTCGCGCGCAATCAGCCGGGCTTTTCCAATTATCGGCAGAAGCCCGGCATCGATGTGGATGCTTTCTATCGGGGTGTGAATCCGGCATGGACTGGCACGATGCCCGAAACGATTTTCTATGGCCGCGATGGACATATCATAGGCCATTTCGTCGGCGGGCAATCTCGCGCTTCATTTGAAGAGGGGATACGCCAGGTCTTGGCGAGTCCAAGCGCGCCGGCGAGCGGCCACTAGGCTATCAGTTGCTATCGGACTGCGGCTTCGATTTGGAATTCGTCCAGCCACACTAATTCATTACTTTCGGAGGCCTCCGATGCTTCAAACTCGCGGGAATAAACTCACCTGGCTTGGCCATGCTGCGTTTCGCATAACGACTCCCACTGGCAATGTGGTGCTGGTGGATCCGTGGATTCAGTCGAATCCCATGACACCCGAGGCGCTGAAGAAAATAGAACGCGTCGACACAATGCTGATCACGCATGGCCACTTCGATCACATCGCTGACGCCGTCGAACTTGGCAAAAAATTCAAACCGCGCGTGGTGGCGATTCACGAAACCGGCGGCTGGCTGGAGTCCAAAGGCGTTTCCAATGTTTCGGGCATGAATAAAGGCGGGACGCAAAAGGTGGGCGAAATTGAAGTCACCATGGTGCACGCAATTCATTCCTGCGGGATTCAGGACGGCGACAAGATTGTCTACGGAGGAGAAGCCTGTGGATACATTATTCGTTTGCCCGGCGGCCTCACCGTTTATCACGCGGGCGACACCGCCGTTTTTGGCGATATGAAAATTATTGGCGAGCTTTACTCGCCGGACGTTGCGATGCTCCCGATTGGCGATCACTACACGATGGGGCCGCGCGAGGCGGCACTTGCTGTCCGGCTGCTCAACGTGCGCCACGTGATTCCGATGCACTTTGGCACGTTTCCGGCGCTCACGGGGACGCCGGATGCTTTGCGCGAACTCACACGCGACGTTCCAAGCCTGGAATACCACGTGATGAAGCCGGGCGAAACTTTGGGCGAAGAAAAATCCGCGAGCGCGAGATAGAGTTTAGGTCGTTATATAGCTCACCTCTTCACAGGGAAACTTTTCTGAAGGAATCGTGGAGCTTGCCGATCAGGGCGCACGGTTCATGCGATGCACTCGGGGGGAACCGAATGGCCGGCAAGATCCTGAATTCGAATGTCGAAGAATATCTTGAATCCCTGCTGCCCAAGCGCGACGCAGTCCTCACCGAAATGGAGCGTTACGCAAAGAAACACGACGTGCCCATCATCGGCCCGGCCTGCGGGCGCTTGCTCTACCTCCTCGCGCAGACCTGCGGCGCAAAACGAATTTTCGAGATGGGCTCCGCGATCGGCTATTCCACAATCTGGCTTGCGCGGGCGGCGGGACCTGGTGCGGAGATTTATTACACGGACGGCAGCGCGGAGAATGCGAAACTCGCGGGACAGAATCTAAATCGCGCTGGCGTGAGCGATCGCGTTCAAATTCTCGTAGGCGATGCGCTCATGCTGCTCGATGAAATCGGCGGGCCGTTCGACCTGATCTTCATTGACGTTGACAAGCATCAATATCCGAAAGCGATGCAAAAGGCGGTGCCGCGACTAAGAAGCGGCGGCCTCCTCATCACTGACAACGTGCTTTGGTCCGGCCGCGTGACGGCGAAAACGAAGGACGTCCGCACGAGCTCGATTCAGCAATTCAATCGGTTGGTTTATTCGTCGGACGAACTTTTTCCGGTCATCGTCCCGCTGCGCGACGGCGTAGCTGTGTGCCGCAAGTCCTGATTAACAGAAGCACTCAGCGAGCGTTTGCCTTGTCTATTGAGTTGGCGGTTGGACTGTCAGCGGCGCTGTCAATTTAAAATGCAGCCGCGTCTCGGCCGGAATCGTGATATCGCGCTTTCCGGTGAACGCAGTCCCCGCGGTCCCTGCGCCTCCACCTGCGAGCGCGCCAATCGCCGCGCCCTTTCCTCCGCCTGCCAGTCCTCCGACGATTGCGCCAAACGCAGCACCACCACCCGCGCCAATCGCAGTGCGCTTGCCGCGGCCCTTGATGGTCTCTTCGAACTCCGAAGTCTGAATCGAGTAGGGCTGTCCATTCACTGTGATCGAATCGAGCGTCAGCGCCAGCACGGCGCCGCCTTTCACGCGTCCAGCCGAGTCAGCCTGCACCACAGTTCCCTTCGCTCGGGTGCCCGTGGGCAGAACGGTCACGCCGTCCACGCTGATCGGCGCGGCTAGCGATGCGGCGAATGAATCGCCGTTGTTGTTTGTCTTCGAGCTGACCGTTTGGTCGATCGTCACGGTGAGGAGAGTTCCGGCGGGAATCACCGCGGGCGGAGGAGCCGGTGGCGGCGCGGGTTGGCTCTGGGCGTTGTTTGCGGCTGGCGCGCCAGAGGCGGGCGAATTGGCGGCAGATGAATTGCCGGCTGGGGCGTTGGCTGCAGGAGCGCCGCTGGTATTGCCGGAATTGGAATTTGGATTTGATTTATTGCATCCGCCGACCGCAAGCACGACGCCAATTACGAGCCATCGGACAGCTGCGCCAGTTCTCATTTTGCACCTCAGTTTGCCGAGCGAAATGAACTGCGGAGAAGTTTGGACCGCCGCGCTTGCCTATTCTAATTCCGAGCGAAAATTATCACAACGATTTGCTAAGGGTGGCCCACTCTCCACTCTTGCGCTCAGGTAGTCACGATGGGGTGCGGGCGGCGCGGGCGGGTCTTAGACCCGCCCCTACTATCAATCCGCTCATATTGGGCTTTCTCGGTATCACTTCAAGCCCCGCTGCCAGGCGACTTCGGAAGCAAATTGCGCAAAAAGAACGCCAGGTTCGCAGGCCGCTCCGCAAGCCGCCGCATAAAATAAGGAAACCAATCGGTGCCAAAAGGAATATAAATCCGCAACCGGTAACCTTCACGCACAAGTTGCTGCTGCAAGTCGGTGCGGATTCCATACAGCATTTGAAATTCAAACTGGTCGCGCCCGATATTTTTTTCGCGCACGAAATCCTTGGTTGCCTGAAGCATCCCGGGATCGTGCGTCGCAATCCCGTGATAAATCCCGCTGGGCAGCAGCAGCTTCATCAGCTTCACGTAATTCGCGTCCACGTCGGCTTTTTCGGGGAACGCAATTTCCGGCAGCTCCTTATACGCGCCCTTGCAAAGCCGCATCCGGCAGCCCACGCTTAGTAAACCCTGCACGTCCTTCTCGGCCCGGAAAAGATAGGCCTGCATCACGGTGCCGACGCCTGTGTATTTCGCCCGCACTCGTTTCGTTAATTCCACGGTGCGCTGCGTGTAGGCTGAGCCTTCCATGTCGATGCGCACGAAGTTTCCCAGATCTGTCGCATGCGCCACGATTCTTTCCACCAGTTCCTGGCAGAGCGATTCGCTCAGATCCAATCCCAGCTGCGTCAGCTTCAGCGACACATTTGCATTTAGATTCTCGCGCGCGATCCGATTGAACATCGCAACATATCCATCTGCCGCGTCACGCGCACCAGCCTCATCCGATACGTTTTCTCCGAGCAAATCGAGGCTTGCGGACCGTCCCGCTGCGTTGAGCACTCGCGCGGCTTCAATCGCGTCATCAAGTGTCTCTCCGGCCACAAATCGCCGAGCTACGCGCCGGCTCACACCATTGCTCATGATCAGCGGCGCGAGCCGCTTGCTTTCGGAAAGTTTCAGAAGGAGAGCGCGCATCAGCAAAAAACGCGCGCCTTTTGGAAAAAGAATAATGCGATTCGCATGCGCTGGGAATTATGCCGCGAACTGCTCGATTCGACTAGCTCTCGTTACAATTTATTCTTGCCTAGAAACTTCTCCGCATCCATCGCCGCCATGCAACCCGACCCCGCGGCCGTGATTGCTTGCCGGTAATGATGGTCCTGCACATCGCCCGCGGCGAAGACGCCTTCCACGTTGGTCTTCGGGCCGTCGTGAGTTATCAAGTAGCCATCCGCATTCATGTCCAGCTGGCCTTTGAAGATCTTGGTGTTTGGATCGTGGCCAATCGCTACAAAAACGCCTTCCACTGCCACAGTCTTCAGCTCATTCGTATCGACGTTCCGCAACTTCACCATCTCAACCGACTTTTTGTCCACGTCGTCCACGTGCTCGATCACGTAGGGTGTGAGAAACTCGATTTTCGGATTCGCTCGCGCCCGGTCCAGCATGATTTTCGTCGCGCGAAATTCATTCCGCCGGTGCACCAGCGTCACTTTTTTCGCAAATTTCGTGAGGAAGGTCGCCTCTTCCATGGCCGTGTCGCCGCCACCCACCACGATAATGTCGCGCTCGCGGAAAAAATAGCCGTCGCAGGTGGCGCACGTCGAAACACCGTAGCCCAGCAAGTGCTTCTCGGACTCGATCCCCAGCATCCGCGCCGACGCGCCCGACGCGATAATCAGCGCCTCGCACTCATACGTCTCTTTGCCGGCCACAACCTTAAACGGCCGCTTGCTCAAGTCCACCGAACTCACCGCGCCGGACGCAAACTCCGCCCCGAATCGCTGCGCCTGCTTCCGGGCGTTCTCGATCAACGCAGGACCCAAAATTCCGTCTGGGAATCCGGGAAAGTTCTCCACCAGCGTCGTCAGCCCAAGCTGGCCACCCGGCTCGTAACCGTCCAGCACGAGCGGTTGCAGCTCCGCACGCGCCGCGTAAATCGCAGCGGTGAGTCCGGCACACCCGCTTCCTATAATGATCACCTTGCGCACTGAATTCTCCTGACGATTCGATGCTGAATCCACTCAAGCGATGCAATCTGAAAAGCTGATTATTGTAGCATTTAGCGACGCAACGGATAGAACGTCGACGATACCAAGCGGTTTTCACTAATGGCGCTTGTCAAATGACATTTCATGCATTGATGATTTTCTCAAGCCGGAGTAATATTCGCGCTCAGGACAGCGGTAAAGATTCGGAATGCAATATGCGGAATTCATTCTTACGGCTGCAAAGCAAACGGAGTTTTCTATGAAAAATATAATCGCAAATCGGATCACCAAGATTATGTGGACGATCCCTGCACTCATGCTGGCAGCCCTTTTCCCGGTCATTACTCACGCCCAGGCAGAAACCGGTGCTCAGGACCACGAAACGCATAACATGGCGGCGATCGCACACACCCCTGCTACGACAGAATTCGAAGGGCATGTCTCGCTGCCTTATCAAGTGCAGTGCCACGGACATAAATTGGCGGCAGGTGAGTACAAGCTCTTCGTGAAAACAGTCGGCGAGGACAAGATGGTGACGCTTCAGCGCGAAGGAAGCGACGTCGTCTTGAAGTCTCGCCCCGTACCTCCCACTTCGGTTTCCGATCACGGTCCCAGTGCCGTGATGCTGCGCCATGGACCAGGACCGGGCACACACACACTCGAAGGGGTCTATATCGAGAATCTGAAATTGGTCCTGTTCCTCGACGAGACCGGACACGCGAACCCCATCGACAAGGTATTTGCCAGCGTCAAGCGCATTCCGATTACCTGATCTCGGCGATACGAGTAGGCGCCAGGCGATGGAATCTCTCGCCTCGTCGCGAACGTATCGAAATCCGCGCTGTAACTTCAGCTCTAAGTTTGTTATATGCTTCTACAAGGGCTGTTCGTGCGATAGCTCCGCTCTGTAGATATAGCCTCACCCACCGGGATGCTCGACCCAGGGACCAAACTCGGACCATACGAAATCGTCGGCACATTAGGCGCCGGCGGGATGGGTGAGGTGTACCGTGCCCGCGACGCGCGCCTCGATCGCATCGTCGCCATCAAGATTCTCCCCGCCGCATTGGCTACCGCGGACGAACATTTGCATCGCTTCGAACGCGAAGCCCGCTCCGCGTCAGCGCTGAACCACCCCAACATCGTCACCATCCATGAGCTCGGGCGCGACGGCTCCGTTCATTTCATAGCGATGGAGCTGGTCGAAGGCGCAACTGTGCGCGATTTGCTGAAAGCAGGTCCTGTGCCCGTCAGGCAGGCCATTGACATCGCCGCGCAAATCGCGGAAGGCCTCGCCAAAGCGCACGAATCCGGCATCGCGCATCGCGATATCAAGCCTGGAAACCTGATGGTGACCGCCGACGGATTCGTGAAGATCCTCGACTTCGGTCTGGCGAAGCTCGTTCCCGCAGGCGAAGAGTTGTCGCAGTTGCGCACGCGGGCCAGCTCGGACACGCGCTCGGGCGTGATCTTGGGTACGCCGGAATACATGTCGCCCGAGCAGGCCAGCGGCCTCCCCCTCGATTTCCGCTCCGATCAATTTTCACTTGGCCTCGTGCTCTACGAAATGGTGACAGGAAAGCGCGCGTTCCGCCGCAGCACTGCGGCTGAAACCCTCGTCGCCGTCTTGCGCGACCAGCCCGAGCCAGTCGCCAGTCTGGCTCCCGAGGCGCCCGCGCCGCTCGCCTGGGCAATCGAGCGCTGCCTGGCGAAGGAACCTGAGAAACGCTACGCGTCAACGCGCGATCTCGCCCATGAGCTGGCCGCCATCCGCGACCGCTTCGCTGAAAAAATTCTTCGGCATCCGGAATCCCGCCAATCCAATATTCCCGTTCAGCGCACCGGATTCGTAGGCCGCGAAAAAGAAATCGAGGCCGCGAAAGAGCTCCTTCTGCGCCCCGACGTTCGCCTGGTCACGATTACGGGCCCGGGTGGAATCGGCAAGACACGCCTTGGTATCGAAATCGCCTCCGCCGTGGCCGATCGTTTCCCTGGAGGAATTTATTTTGTCGCGCTCTCCGCCGTCAACGATCCGGGTCTTCTTCTTTCCGTGATCGTTCAGACACTCGGTCTTCGCGAGGCCGGAGGTCAGTCAGCGCTCGAATTGCTGAAAAAGCATCTCCAGGACCCGTCGCGTCCTCCGGTGCTCTTCCTCTTCGATAACTTCGAGCATCTTCTGCAAGCCGCGCCCGCGATCGCTGATCTGCTGGCAATGGGTCCAAGTCTCAAAATTCTGGTTACGAGCCGCGCCGCTCTCCACATTTACGGTGAACACGAATTTCCCGTACCGCCGCTGGCAGTGCCGGATTCGCGCTCCAAGCCCTCTATTGAGGACCTCTCCAAATATCCCGCGGTCGCGCTCTTTCTGCAGCGTGCCGGCGCAGCCAAACCTGATTTCGAGCTGAACCACGAAAACTCCTCCGCGATCATCGAAATCTGCAGCAGGTTAGATGGTCTGCCGCTCGCAATCGAACTAGCAGCCGCGCGCGTGAAGGTTCTCTCTCTCTCTGCCATGCGCACTCGCCTCGCCAGCCGGCTGCAATTGCTCACAGGCGGCGCCCGCGACCTCCCGCAGCGGCAACAAACTTTGCGCGCTGCGATCGACTGGAGTTACGACCTGCTCGGCCCCGCCGAGCAGAAGCTCTTCCGGCGCCTCTCCGTCTTCGCCGGTGGATGCACCCTCGAAAGCGTCGAAGCTGTCTGCGATGCCAAAGCCGATCTCGACTTGGATCTGCTCGACGGCATGGCTTCGATGGTGGATAAAAGCCTGGTCCAGCAAGTCGCGCAGCCCAACGGCGAATCGCGGTTCACGATGCTGGAAACGATTCGCGAATACGCGCGCGAAAAACTCGCAGCGAGCAACGAAGAAGCTCAAACAAAACGCGCACACGCCGCCTATTGTCTCGTTCTCGCCGAAGAAGCCGCTGTCGAACAGGGCGAAACGGTAGGAGCAGAATGGCTCGAAAACTTCGTGCGTGAGCACGACAATTTTCGCGCCGCGCTCGATTGGCTCACCGAAACGGGCGATGCGGATTGGGGATTGCGCCTTGGCGCCGCGCTGTTTCGTTTCTGGGAACGGCTCGAGTATCTCTCCGAAGGCAGAGACTGGCTGGGCAAACTCCTCAAACTCCCA
>Ga0070733_10003732_pt1 | contig 10340 bp, 20 predicted proteins | sample Coa_R1_9_FD_66450 | JGI IMG/M metagenome (GOLD analysis project Ga0070733, IMG submission 66450) | Surface soil microbial communities from Centralia Pennsylvania, which are recovering from an underground coalmine fire - Coalmine... | ecosystem: Environmental > Terrestrial > Soil > Unclassified ... | reverse complement strand
TTGGTTCCTCCGTGAAGTCGAACGTTGCAAGGCTCCCCGCCACGATTTCATCGACGATCTGCTCGGACATGCGGTCCGACTGGCGGGCGAGGATGAGGTCGGCGTGCTCTAGGCCCGAGGCGCCGGCGAGCCGACCGGCTTCCAGGCCGCGGGCAATGCGCAAGAGCTTGAACGCATGCTGTTCGTTGATTGATAGGGCCCGGGCCGTGTCGGCGGTGGTCCACGGTGGCCCGCCCCCGTGCGCGCGGCGCATGTAGAGCTTGTGGATGCGCTCGACGGCCCGAACGTGATCGCGCCAATCAAGGTCGGTGCGCTTGAGATTTTCCTCCAACTCGATGATCTGCGCGGTTAGCGGATCGAGGTCTTCCCAAAAGCGAACGTCACGTCCGAATTCTAGCACGCGATCGAGGTTCTCGCAGGCTTGACGGCGTCTGCCGCCTGCAACGAGCACGACCTGTTGTTTTTCTTTATCAATCCGAACAATGATAGGATTTATTAGACCAATCTGGGCGATGGAAGCCTGAAGATCGGACACATCACTAAGGTCACGCCTCTGTCGATCGGGCGGGACGTGGATTTTACTGGGATGTATGAACATTAGAGAACGTCCTCGATCTCGCTGGCCGTTCCGTGGCGCAACTGTTCAATCATGAACGAGAAGTCGCGGTTGAGGACTTCGATCAGCCGCTCAACCTCCTCGGGCGTCCCCTCGTATCGCCCGAGCCGGCCCATGCGCATCATGGCTTCTCGGAGGACGCGCTGGCGCTGATTCGCGATCCGACGGAACTTGTCGTGAGCATTCTCGACGACCGTAAGGGTAGGCTTGGGGGCTTCGGGAACTGAGGGAGTTGCGTCTTTGCGCGGGCGTCCGCGGGGCATCTTAACTTCCTTCTGAATGAGTTCGAGGGCCGAGGGGGAGAGATTTCTCCCTCCCCCAGAGGCAATTGCGGGCTTTCAGGCGGCGGCGACGAGGCTCCGGCTGTCGACCGAGTTGAAGCCCGAGGGCGTGCCGTCTTCCTTCAGGTCCCGCGAAACACGGAACTGGACCCGAGCCCCGATCATGTCCGGAATGCGCTCGTCGAACGTGCGCCCGGGCTGGGTGCCGAGCGTATTGTTCAGGGCGTCCCGGAGCATATAGATCGCGTTGGGCGTGATGAAGAAGTCGCAGCGAAGCTCAATACGAGTGAAGTCGTATGAGTCCGTGGGCTCCGTTACGTCCGCCGTCGGTTCCAGGCGCCCAATGGAGTAGCGGACGAAGTCCGTCTGCTTCTGTCGGGACTTCATCCACTCGTGCGAGAGGATTTCGCCGACGTAGTGGCCGTTGGGCAGGCCCTGCGGAGCGCGGATGGAGGGATCGTCCGTGGGAAGGCTGAGGAGATCGCGAAGGTTGATTCCGGAAGGGGAGTCAGACATCTGAGTGAGTTCCTTGGAAAAGGGTGGGGGCACGACGGCCCCCAAGGTTAGGGAGGAACATGCCTGAGAGGCATGGAAGCATCATAAGATCGCGGCTACGCGACTGCGCGAGTGTTACATAACGGCCTCCGTGATGCGTCCTGAAGGGATTCAGGCCTCTGCGGCCCTTAAGGCCCACCGCCGTGACGCGAAGTGGGCCGGAAGGGGAAGGGCGCAGGGACTCAGCGCGGGATGGGCTTCCCCTCTATAGCGCCGTGCGCATATGTGTGAGGACGCTCAGGGGCCGTTTCTTGATATTGAGTGGGCAACGGCATTATGGGATCGCTAGGCTCTAGGTCCATCCGTTGGATGTCCATCCAATATCCTTCGTAGGGCTTTCCGTCCTTGTCGAGTCCACGGTTGATTATGCATTGCACGCAGCCGTTGAGGTCGAATGAAACACTGGTGATAGGGCCGAATATACCGGTGATCTTGTCCCGGGCATAGCGGCCAAGAATGTTCACGGATTCTTGAACTAACGACATGCGGATGCTCCTATCGGGCTTGAATGACGGCGGGACGGGGGCCGGACGCAGCTGGTGCCGTCGGGGCAGCTGCGCGGGTAAGGGGCCGGGTGCCGTTGGCCGCAGGCGTCGGCGCGGAGGCGACCTGCTTGGGCCTGAGGGCGTCGATGAGTTCGCGCGGTTCGGGTTCGCCGCGGAGGGCGGCGAATATTTCCGCAAGGGCCGTCTGGACGGGGTAGCGGGGGGCGAGTGCAGCCGTATTGGCCGCCTTAACGACGATCTCGTCGCTAGGCGTGGTGTATATCTCACGCCGAACGTTCGTGCCCGTTCCGCTCTCTTCCGCCTTAAAGCAGTTATTAAAAAACGAACCGATCTCGGGCGCGATCGATCGACCAATGGTGGACGGATAACCTTTGAGTTCGGAACGTGGGGTCGGGTTGTTAGGGTCACGTGAGGGGGAGTCTGATCCGCCACGGGAGCGATCGACCGTGGTGATATGCGAGATGCCAATAACGTTGCACTTGACGTAGGTGCTGTAGAGCTTCTGAAGTAAGCCCCGGAGGAAATTGTGTGTGCTGCCAATGTCGCGTTGGTAGTCGTAGCCCTCCATACGGGCACCGAGCCGGCCGTTAAGCTGCTGCGCGTAGTAGTAGGCGAACCATGATGCCTTGCCGAGCGTGTCGATGACAAGGATATCGCGTTCGGTCCAGGTGTCGATTCCACCAAGGCGGATGTCGCCATCTACCCAGTTCTCGATCATATCGACCATCTTGATCCAGGCCGTGGCTGCCTTGGGTACGAAGCGGCCCTCAGTCCGATGCCGGGTCATTTCCTCCGTGATCGTCACATAGTTGAAGCCTTCGCCGATGTCGATGCCGTGGGCGAGGCAATAGGGCTGGTATGGATAGCGGGGGTCGTTAAGGAGCGCCACGACGGAATCTCCACCGTTGTCCATGTCGAGCATGCGGACACGATAGCCGGCGGCGACCAAAGAGGCAAGGGAGCCCGTTTTGCCCGCGCTGGAGTCGCCGATCAGGAGCGTCTTGGTCGTTCGTTGGGAGTGGTGCTGTGAGGCGGAGGGCATTTAGCGGTCCTCCACACTGAGGTCGGGCGGATTGTAGAGCCGTTGGGCGTCCTCGGCCGAGAATCGTCCGCGGAGGCGATTCTGTGGCGGCAGTACATCAAAGCTGCAATTGCCACAACGTGCATCCCCGCCTTCCGGCAGAATCGTGCCGCAATTGGCGCAAAAGTCGATTATCCATTCCATTGGGCGAACTCCGGGTTGCGGTCAGACTTGGCCTAGGGCCGTGGCGCGCATGAGGACAGCGGATTGGAGCATGGGATCGAAGTCCTTACGTTCGACGCCCGTCGCGGCGAGTACTGTGGCGACGAACATGGCGGTGGCGGTTAGGGTCAGGCTCGGGTCGAGCGCTTGGGCGTTCAGGGCGAGGACGAGCTTGTTGACCGTGGAGATGAGGCGTTCTTGGTCAGAGAGCATCGGATTTACCTCGGGCGGGCAGGGGGGCTACCTGGGCTGGGTGGGGTCCCACACGCGCCGGTCATAGGCGGCGGCGAGGATGGCGGGGCGGACAGCGGGATCGGCGCCGCAGACGGGCTTGAAGGGGCAGCCGCGAATCCAACGGTCGAAATCTTCGTTGTAGGACGAGTAGGCATTACAGGCCTTCGGATTCTGTGGCCACGTATTCGTTCGGGCGTAGATTTGGGCTTCGAGCATCTTTATTCCGAAGTGCGCCCACCATTCGTCGCGCTGTGCGGGGGTGCGGTGGATGACGCCCCGTTGGAAACGGGCGAATGTGGCGCCCAGCTGCGCAACGTCGATAATGAAGTCCGGGATGGGTTCGTGCATGGCGACCTCGCCCGCAATGTCGTAGATCGAGACCTGAGTGTCGGGCGAGTAGCGCTCAAAGTAGGCCGAGCCGATCTGGCCGCGGGTGGTCTTGTGGTCGATAATCGCCTTGCGGCCTGTGGCACGGCTGCGCGCTACCCGGTCGAGATGGCCGCAGAGCCAGAAGTCTTCCCCATCTGTCGATTCGATCCCGGTCGAGAAGCGGAAGGAATGCTCAACGGCGGGCTCGCCGGTGGCAAGGATGACGGTCTCAAGGTCGTCATCGGCGAATTGGTCGTGATACCAGACCAGGGCGCGGATCAGGGTCTCCCGGGTCTTTGTGGGATCGTCCGAGGTCCACGGACGCCCGAGGCGCTTGTCCCACGTTGCGATCAGGATCGAGCGGACCATCGAGAGGACCGCCTGTTCGTGCTCGATGCCCGAGGCCCGTGCCCGGTCGTACAATTCCCTTCCAAGCTGATACATCCGACCGAAGAAGAGATCGACCTTTTCGAGGCCACGGGGAATGAGGCCCTGGCGGATGGTGTAGTCGTAGTATTGCGGACAGGTTTCGAGTGCGCCGAGGGAGGTGCTGTCCCAATACAGCTGTAGGTTCGGATTCAAGATCGAGAACGCACCGTTCGGGCGGGGTAGAGGGCGGGTTGCGGCCTGCTTCGTTTCGGCCTCGACTTGGGCGATTGTGTCGAGAAGGGACATGGGCGGCTACTCCCCGTCCCATCCGAGCGGGGCGTCGAAACCGGCAGCGTGTTCGTGACCGCCACCAGTCCAGCTATGCCCACCGTATTCCGAATTGCCGAAACCTAGCGTCCGTTCCGTTGGAGCTAAATCCGCAAAGGCGTTGAACTTCTCGGCCATCGCCTTCGCGATATGGCCTACATCTGCCCCGCCCTCGGGCGAGCGGAGGGAGAAGTGGCGCTTGCCATCCGTGCCGTCGTAGTAGGTGGTGGAGAAGGGCGGTTCGTCTAACTGACCGCTATCACTATCGCCAACATAAACTAGCTGTGAACAAAGCAGGTGGCCCGCGTCCGAGGCCATACTCCCGGGGACGTTGGCGCAGGGGACTATGTGGCCCGCTATGCGGATGGTGCGGCGGGAGGCTGCGACGGCGGAGGCGACGGCCGCAGATTGGGCGCGGAGGATCGCATGTCCGCCAGATAGTTGCCGCGCCCACAGTTCTGGGTCTTGAGAATATGTATTCCAGTTGTCCAGTCGATTGAACGAGGCGGGCAGATCGCCGGTGTCGTAGCTCGTCAGCACCGCGTGGAATGCCCGTGTCTCGTCGGCGAAGCGGAAGCGCCACAGGTCCCGGTCCTCGATCAGGTCGATGATATGGGGGCGCCCTTTTACCCCCACTTCCGCTACGCTTCTATAGGCATTGGCACTCGGTAGGGGATGGAGGTAGTCCCAGGTGAGGCCGGCGCCGGAGCGTTCGAGGTCGAATATGGCGGCGAGATTTGTTCTTCCTCCACCCGCTGTTGGTGCTGCACCATTCGGGTTTTTGTATGACTTTATCCAGAATGGAACGTCTTTACATGTCGGTAATTCTACTAAATCCTCTCTCGCCGTTTTATGATGATCGATGACAAGGACCGACCTGGCCTCCTGGGCCATCGCGCGGAGGACGGGGAGCGGGTAGGAGAAATCGACGATCAGGATGTCGCGGCCGCGGAGGGGCGATGCATCCAATTCAGTCTCACTGCCTCGGGGGAAGTGCAGATTGCAGAATGGTGGCAGTACACCGTACTTCGCGGCGACGAACTCCGCGTTCTCCCCGAGCGCTCGGTGGACTGCCCAGGCGGCACCGAGGCCGTCCGCGCACGCGGCATGATACACACAGAGGACTTTTGCGGGCATATTGGACATGGGGGCGAACTCCGGATTGTGGATTGTGGACTTAGATGTCGATGTCGGCGGCGTCGAGGACCTGTTTCACGGTCGGCCGCTTCTCCCCGGCGCCGCTCCGCCTCGGGCCGGCCGAGGCCTTTCGGTCTTGGTCCTGGAGGAACTTGAGGCGTTGGGCGCGGAGGGCCGCGACGACGGGGATGATGTCCGCATCCGTGATGGACTCAGGCATTCCGGCCACGAGCTTGGCGTTCACGGCGTCGAATAGGTCGTCGAGGCTCTGCGGGTCGGCCTCGGAGAGCGGGAGGGGCGCGCCGGATGCGCGCCCCTCTTCTAGGGCGAGTGAGGCGTGGAGGACGGCCGTGAGGGCCGGATTCGCGTTAGTCATGGCGCGTCGCCCTCTCTCGCGTCCTTCATCCATTCGCGGATGTCGAACCAACGGTCGTCCATGAAGTGACCGATGCGCGTCAGGCCGTGTCCGAGACCTTCGTCCACTATGCGGACGTGGGTGCCGGGGAGTTTCTCCCACGTCAGAACGCCGACCGTTTCGAGAATCTGTCGGATGGCTTGATAGCCAATGGCGCTCCCATGTGGGATGGCGCAATGGCGGAGTTGGCGGTCGAGTGCATAGCCGCCAAGGCCACAACCCGCCCCGGGCCATTCAACGAAGACAAAGAAGGTCATGATACCGTGGTCTTCAATTCCGAGCATGGTGGATTTGATAATGGCATTACGGATTGTCTCGCCGGGAGCGAGGGTGGGTAGGGCGGCGGTCATGTGGGCTTCCTCCGTTCAATCTCACGTAGGCAGGCAGTTTGGAATTCGTCCGCGGCAGCGACCGCGGCGCCCCAGCCGGGCGCGTGGGCGATCGCCCATTTCCAATGTTCGAGTTCCTCCCAGAGGTCCTCAAGCGATAGGGCGCGAAGCGGACCCGGGAAGGATCGGTGCGGGTTCTGGGGTTGCTGGCCGAGGTCGAGCTCGGGCTGATAGGGCTTGCGCGGACGCGGGCGGTTCATCTGGCTCATCACCAGCGCCTCCCGCCGCGGCCGCTCCAGGTAATGAAGCCTACGACGCCGAGGGCAATGAGCAGGAGGTAGTGGAGTTGCATGAGGGTGTGCAAGGAAGGGCGCCTTCTACGGTTGTGGGTTGCGGGCAGAGCAGTTGAAGCCGCGGATGCAGTTCTCGGCGGGCGTGAAGAAGCCGGGATGGGGGATGCACATTGTGGGCGTGCCGGGCGAGATGCTCTTGATCCACCCGCGGGCGATTGCACGCTGGGCATCCGCGCAGGCGGCAGCCGATTTGGCCTTCAGCGACTCCGTGGGCGTGCGGAGTTCGTAGTCGCCCGGGCCGGCAGTGGAGGCGCTGAGGACGAGGCCGAGGGCAAGCGAGGCTTCGCGGACAGGGATCATCGCCCGAGGCTCGCCAGCCGTGCAGCGCGTAGGGCGGCGCGCACAGTGGCTTTGCGAAGGTTCCATTCATTTCCAAATGTTTCTCGCAAAACTGTAACAGCCGCCTCCACTTCCTCGGCGCTCGGCTCGATGCCGACTTCGCGCTTAAGTAAAACTGATATAGTATTATGGTTCCCCGCTTGAGGCGGATGGGTAGCTGCAATTATCGATACGGCTTCCCATCCCTCTAATCCGAGGCTATTGAGATATCGGTCATCTAGCTCGTTATCGGAACCAGAAAGAGAAACCTTTTTATATTCCCAACGAATCATTGTTGAAGTCTCCTCCTTAAGAGGTTTTCGGCGCGGCCGGCAAGACACCAATCTGTTCCAGTCGCGAACGGACAAAGGGCGTTCGCTGACAGCGGTACTTGCATTCGCTTGGCGTTGCGCACGAACCGTCCCATGTGCATGAAGGGGCTTTCATCCGCCCTGTGCACAGCGCGCATGTTCCAGCAACATGGCCACAGGCTATACAATACTGCCGCTCAATCATGAGCTTCCTCCTTCGGCGCGGCCGGCAAGAGGGCGGTGATGGCAGCACCAGCCTGCTCATGAAATTCGATAAGCTCATTCGCATATTGCATTACCTTCGGATTGCCTCTTGCACGGCGGACCTTTGCGGCCTTGTCCCGGTGCCACTGCGCCGCCATCTCGATCCCCTCGCGCACGCCGGTCTGATAGTTCCCGTCGCGAAGTCCGCGGGCATAGCCTTTCTCTTCCTCCTGGCGCAGCGCTACCGTGTGTTCGGCTTGTTGCTTGTAGTAGCGCCGATCAGCGTCGCTATCCTCGGCAAGATGACGCCAGTTCAGCGTTTCCATCTCGCGATATTTCGCAATGTCGATCTGACAGCTGGCGTCTAACATCTCGTTTGGTCCGAAATGCTCCAAAGCGGCTTCCTCAGTGTCGAAATATTCGCCGCAATGAAAGCATCGCCAACCGGCCTGCTTGACGCGTTCCTCGGCTGCGGTGTCGCGCCTCTCAAAAACATGGGCAAGGTAGGTAATGAGGTCGGACGAATGAACGTGGCCCGGCGTTGTGGAGTAGCGCATCGTCCATCTGTTGATCCATCTTTCAGCCTCGCGTGCCGCCTCCATCGCATCGCCTGCTGGGGCGCGCAGGCGCCCGATCTCGGCGACGTGACGATCATGCTGTCGTTTGAAAGATAGGTCTGCCTCGCGCAGATGCGCGCGTTCAGCCTCTAACTCCGTCTGCGCCGCTTGCAGCAGCCCGTTGAGCCGAGCGATCTCAGCGGCTTGCCGCGCGTTGTCATCCGACATTGACTACTTCCTTCAGGTCTTCAGCGGACAGAACGGGCAGAGGCCCTACGGTTGCGTCGATGCGCGAGCGTATCCGGGCCTCATTTACGTTCAGCCACGTGTGGACGATGTTGCGGACGATGGTGGACACCCCGATGCTCGTGTCTTGGGCGCTAGAGGCCATTGCGGCTAGGCGCTGGTAGTCCTCCCGCTTAAGGCGGAGCTGAACGCGGACGAGGTCGGGATCCGAGAGGAGGCGGGGCATCGAGGCGCCTACCGTCCTATTACAGGACGTAATACATCTAGTAGAACGTGTGCATACTGTCGATCGTTGAATAAGCCGGCTACGTAAGCTTTTCCGGCCGCATCAACATAATTGGTTATGGTATTGCGATCTGCAACTAGGCTATATGCCTGGGTCGCTTCACGGAACTTCCATATGAGTTCGTCGTCGGTCATAGTAGGCTCCTAGAGGTCGATGTCCTCAGGCGAAAGGAGGTGGGACTCGGGCTCGGGGCGGGTTGTGGGCTCCGAGCGCCGGACGATGATTATCTCGTGGTCGGGGTCCGATTGGGATAGGAGGAATTGGAGTTCCGCGTAGGCGGGGGCCATCTCACGGCGCAAGCGGTAGAACTGATCTCGGGCGCGCAGGGCCGGTTGGACGAGGGGCGAGAGGGCGCCGACGCGAATGAGCAACGCGTGCCCGGGCGGGAGCGCGGAGGCCTGTTCGAGGATCGCGGCCGCCTGGGCGACCATCAGGGTCATGGTGGTCATTGCGCAAGTACCTCGGCAAGAGCCTTTTTTCCTTCAAGGGAAATTCCACAGTCGGGCCGTGTTATGCTGGCCCATGTCCAGTGTTCTTCAAGGTAGCCTGCTGCACGGAGTTCCGTGTAGCATCGCTTGGAGCATAGGCCGCGAGTTCCGCCGACGCGGAATCCGCCGTATTCGCCTAGCTTCTGTAAGGCCTTTATGTGGTAGGGCTTAAGGATCATTGGGCAGCTGCTCCTAGGCCCAGGCGGGCGAGTGCATCCCGGTCGGTGCGCAATCGGGCCTCGACCCGTTCGAGTGCGGTGTCATACAGCCTGGGGTGGCGGTCGAGCAGGATCGTGATGTGATCGTCGAGATTGCGGGGGGCGGGCAGGCCCTCCGCGCGGAGGCGGGAGAGCAGAGATTCGCGGGCAAGGTTGCGGGCTTCGACTTCGATTGGATCGCCCGCGTCCCGGCGTGGGGGCGGAAGCGCGTAGGTCTCGGCGAGCCGATCCGCTTCGGCCTGAAGCCCTTCGGCCGTGGTGCGCGGGGAGGCCTTGATGAACTGACGGAGGCGCTCAAAGACGTTGTTCTCCCAGAGGACTTGGAGGCGCTCGGCGTCATCCGCGTCGATCACCGTGCCCTCCGTGAAGCGCGGCGGGAGGCGGACGAGCGTAGGGCCGATTAGGACGACCAAAGCGGTGCTCACCATGCGACGAGTCCCGTTCGACAAAGGAAGCCCACGATTATGTTGTCCTCAGCTCGCTTGAGCGCATGTCGAAGCAGTTCCTGTTTGTTCATTTTGGGGTAGTAGAAGCTGGAGGCCGAGCCGATTGGAATTGCGTCGTTGGCCTTCCTGTAGATTATCGCCATGCGGATTTTGCCCTCCGCGTATGTGTTGTATTCAACGCGGTAGCGAGGCGTGTGGAAGGTCCAGTTGCCGTGGCCAAGGGAGCTCATGGCGCGCCTCCGCGCTCACCGGCGACTATCTCGACCTCGGGCGCGGGTTCGATGTGCTCGACCGAGACCCTGTCGCCCGAGAGCGACACGCGGAAGGCGGACAGTTCGGGCTCTGTGCGCCGGAGATTGATGAGCGCATAGCGGAAGCGCGAGGCCTCGTAGGGGGTGGGCAGGCGGGCGGAGGCCGAGCCGTGGAGGCGCGCCTGGGCGAACATGTCCGTGAGGACTTCGCGGGGCCAAAAGGGCAAGGAGGGCACTAGGTTAGGTCTCCTTCTTTCTAGCTTCCATAAGCCGTTCATGTT
>Ga0070733_10003730_pt1 | contig 10341 bp, 9 predicted proteins | sample Coa_R1_9_FD_66450 | JGI IMG/M metagenome (GOLD analysis project Ga0070733, IMG submission 66450) | Surface soil microbial communities from Centralia Pennsylvania, which are recovering from an underground coalmine fire - Coalmine... | ecosystem: Environmental > Terrestrial > Soil > Unclassified ... | reverse complement strand
ATAAAACTCGCGCAAGGTTGCCGTTGCGGGCCCTTGCATCTTCAGCAGGTCGGCGCGCAGTTTCAGGCGGTCGGGCATTTCGGCGAGCGTGCTCTCGTCCGCGTCGAAACCGGCGGCGTCGAGAGCGCACATAGTGGCGAAGACCTGCTGGCTGGATTCGACATCGATACCGGTGTAGCCGCCCGGCGCCTGCTGGCCGCGCGCGCCTCGAACGCCGATGGCTGCGCTTGCGCTAAGTATGGCCAGGACGGCGAAGCCGAACGCCCAAGCGGGAGAATTCTGGGCCCACTTTCGGATAGGGAAAACTCCTCTGTTCACCTATTGGACTGGACGCTGCGTCGCGTAGGTTGCATGCACGTCTGCGGCGGCCGGAAAAGACTCTATCGGGGTGCTTCCGGCGAGTCAAGGAAACGAGGAGCAATGATGAGGAGTCAGGAAGTGCGCCCGCTTCGGCTTAGCCGCGGACGCGGACTTCGCTGAAGCCGATCATCACGAGACCGCCGTTGGTCGGACGGCCAAAATCGAGGCGCGGTCGGAAGCGGGAGAAGAGAAGTACCTGGTCGATCTGATTGCGAACAGCAGCGTCATTGGGGCCGGAAAGGATCCGATAGGAGACAACATCCCCTGCGGCGTTCAACATGACTTCGATCATCACGCCGCCTGACGCCGGATCGCGGTCGCCAGTCACCAGGCCAGGAACAGCAAACGGGGCGAGACTCTCGACCTGGGCAGGCTGGACAAGGTTCAGGGGAAGGTCCCCAGGGACGAATCCAGTGGTGACGCCAACCAGGATGTTCTGAACCAGAAGGGTGAAGACGACGAGAGCCGTCAGGATACCGCCCGTCGCGGGAACAGCCAGGGGTTCGAGAATGTTCTCGAAGAAAAGCTTGGCGCGTTCCCACGAATATTGCAGGGCTCCGCGGACTGTCCGCGTCTGTGAAGCTTCCACGCGGATCCTGATCGCCAGGTCCGCTGGAACGGCGACGGGCTGCACGCTCGCCAGGCAGATGCCGACTTGGCGGAAACGCTCGAGTTCGTCGCGGCAATCCGCGCAAGAATTGAGGTGCTCGCGCAGGCGGAGATGTTCCGCCGAACGAATCGCTCCGTCAAGATAGCCGGGCAAAAACCGCTGGGCCTGGCGGCAGTTCATGGAGTCTCTCCATGCGCGTTCGCCGCGCCGAAGAGAGAATACCGCGACGGCGGCTGAACTTGGGAAGTAGGTGTCGTTTGGGGTACTCCCGCGCGGGACGATTGAGCGGGAACCGACGCTGCATTGGCTCCAGCTTCTCTTTGGGCGGCAGCCTCGGTTTGTGGGGAGCGCAGGAGCGGGTCGAGAAGCTCCCGCAGCATGCGCCTCCCGCGCAAAATCCGCGATTTAACGGTCCCTACGGAGATATCCAGAACTTCGGCAACTTCCTCGTAGGAAAGGCCTTCCAAGTCCCTCAAGATAACGGCACTGCGGAAGCCAGCCGGAACCGCAGCCAAGGCCTGGCGGACTTTGGCCTGAACTTCCTGCGAGGCGAAGCGTTCAAACGGCGTGGCTTCGGCGTCGCGCAGATCGAGCGCGCCACCGGCGGAATTTTCGTCGGCATCGATGGAAACCTGCTGCCGGTGATGGCGCCAGCACCAGCGCCGGTGATTCAGGGCTTGCCTGACAGAGATGCGGTACAACCACGTCTTCAGCGAGCTGCCGCGGCGGAATCCACGGATCCCGCGGAACGCATGGAGAAAAACTTCCTGGGTGACGTCGGCGGCGTCGGCAGAATCGGACAAAACCCCATAGACGAGGTTATACACGCCGGTGTGATAGTAGGTGACGAGCCAGTCGAAAGCCGCCTCGGAACCGGACTGCAGCTCGGTCACGAGCTCAGCCTCGTCGCGTCCCCACGAAATGGTTTGCACCAGATCGGACATGCCTTATCCCGCGCCTCCAGGCCGTGTCCCTCCAGGATCAGGGCCTACCTGGCAAACCCCGGACCCCTGCTACAGGCTTAGACACCGCCGCAACTAATATGTTTCAGCATAGCAGAAATCTGCCTGGTGGGTATCCCCTCAGGTGGCGGACAACTCCCGCCTAATTTCGCAGACTTCAGGAGGGGACGGTATCGCCCGCTGGCCCCCGCGTGGGCCAGTGTTTCCCGGTTGACATGCGCCGTTTCTGCCGCAGCCGCAAGCCCTATGAATTCGCACAACGCGGAACATTAGAGTGTTCCAAACAGGACTGTATTGCGTTGCCCAGGATGACATCATGGGTTATGGCCAAGAAAAGGAAATCGAGGAAGGAATTAGCACGAGCAACACTCGCCGGCGTTACGGAAGAAATGGCACAGCCCCGCGTTGCCGAGTCCGCACGCAACGAGGAAGCCGCGGTTAAGAGCCTTACGCGTTCAACGCTGAGAGTCGTCCGGGTCGGGAAGGGCTAGAGATGAAAAACAAGAAGGCGAGTATGTTGTATTGCTCCTCGGTAGCTTCAATCGCCATTCTAACGATCGGATTTCTAGGACTCGGAGTCCGGGCCTTCGCACCGGTAGATACTGCAAAGGCTATATTTGGCACTGCCGCATTCATCATCTCCGCTGCGATTTTTCTTTTGTATTTCATGCTCCGTCGATCCAAATCCGTTCCAATAGCGACGGCAAATCCGGCGTCTCTCGAATCTCTTCTTCTGAAACGCTCACTCTTTCCGCGCGGAGTTTCGCCCGACGGGGCACCGTCTCCCGAACACAACGGTAAGAGCATCGTCGACGCCGAAAGAGCTATTCTCAAAACAAAGCCCTTGGGATTGCCGGACCAAGACCTCGTTGAATACGTCGAGAATGAGCCGTAAAACTCGTAAGAGGAACGGCCCGGAACCGCGTTGAAACGACGTTCGTAGTTCTGGGGAATAAAGCCTAGGCCCTGCTCACCTCGCCCGCCCGGAACCTGTTTCACTGCCTTGCACAAAGCCCTGGATCATTGCGCCAGAAGGCGTTGCCCGGATATCACCTGCCAATCGGGAAGGTCCGATTCGCGCCCTCAACTTCCCGCGCCGAGGGCCTCGTTCACGCGGAGCTTCTCAAAACGGGCAATCCGGAAACGACGGGCCTACGCACCATTTTTCATCGAGTGTCTAATTTTGAACACTTTTCAGATCGGTCATATGTCAAACTGCAGTCCCCTTTGCTTCTCGCTATTTCAACCGAGAAGTCTCTAGAAAGCTATGCCTTGGGAAACAGACGGATTGCGATAGGGGACCTCTCACCCTCCGACACATTTTCTGAGCTAGCTGAGGGGTTCATGAACAAGCGCGATAGAAAGAGCCGGATACTGGTCATCGAGAGCGATCCCGCCCATACCGAGGTAATTCTTGGGGCGCTTAATGCTGAGGGAAACGGCGGCTACGATGTGGAAGTGGCTGCGCTTCTTTCCGAAGGCATCGAACGCGCGGGTGCCGGAGGAATCGAAGCGATTCTAAGCAATCTGTCTTTGCCGGATAGTCAAGGGATCGCAACCCTGGATCGTCTGTTTCTGGCCGCACCCCACATTCCGATCTTGATCTTGAGCGGCTCGGACGAGGCCGAGACCGCGATGGAAGCGGTACAGCACGGAGCGCAGGATTACGTCCCAAAGGATCATATCGACAGGTACACGTTGACTCGGACTGTGGATAACATGATCCAGCGCAAGGCGGCGGAAGATGCTTTGTTCGCCGAGAAGGAACGCGCACAGGTCACGCTCAACTCCATCGGTGACGCCGTGCTCAGCACAGACGTCGAAGGTAATGTCACCTACCTGAATCTGGTTGCAGAAAGCATGACCGGCTGGTCGCGAGAGGAGGCCTTGGGCCGACCGCTTTCCGAGGTGTTCCAGATCGTCGATGGCGCTACGCACGAACCCGCCCAAGATCCACTGAGGTTAGCTATCCAGCAGAATCTGGCCACGGGGCTGACTCCGAATTGCATTCTCATACGACGCGACGAGGTGGAAGTAGCCATCGAGGATTCCGCCGCACCCATCCACGACCCGCTGGGGCGAGTAACCGGCGCTGTGGTGGTTTTCCACGACGTGAGCGCGGCGCGGAGCATGAGAGAGAAAATGTCCCATTTGGCGCAGCATGACTTTCTCACCGATTTGCCAAACAGAGTGTTGCTGGACGACCGGCTTTCCCAAGCGATTATGTTCGCGCGGCGTAACGGGGGGCAACTCGCGGTGTTGTTTCTAGATTTGGACCACTTCAAGAAAGTCAACGACACCTTTGGACATGCGGTTGGCGACAAACTGCTAAGGGGGGTGGCGGACCGCCTCGCGTCTTGCCTGCGCCAATCCGACACCATAAGCCGCCAAGGCGGGGACGAATTCGTGATCCTGCTTCCGCGAGTGGAACAGCCAGCCGGCGCGGCCAACGGTGCACAAAAAATACTGAGCGCGCTGGCGCTGCCGTTCCAGATCTGCGGACACGAGTTAAATGTGAGCGCGAGCATGGGGATCAGCACCTACCCTAAGGACGGTCACGATGCCGAAACCTTGCTCAAGAGCGCGGACGCCGCGATGTACAAGGCGAAGGAGAAAGGCCGCAACAACTACCAGTTCTTCCGGAAGGACATGAACGCACGGGCCGTCGAGCGGCAATCCCTCGAAGACATTTTGCGTCGCGCCTTGGACCGCAATGAGTTTTTGTTGCATTACCAGCCGGAAATCAACCTCCAAACTGGTGAGATTGATGGTGTCGAGGTCCTCTTACGAGGGATGTTCGAAAAGGAACGCCTGGTCCCTCCCCTCACTTTCGTGCCCATCGCCGAAGAGTGTGGCCTGATTGTGCCCATCGGCGAGTGGGTTCTGCGCGAAGCATGCACGCAACTTCGGGCTTGGTTAAGTGCGGGCCTGCGACCGATCCCCGTATCCGTCAACATCTCCGCTTGGCAGTTCCGTGACGACGGCTTTCTCGAAAGCGTTCGCAGCATTTTGCAGGAGACTCAACTGAAGACACACTCTCTCGATTTCGAACTGACGGAAAGCGTCCTTCTTGATGGCGATTCCATCGTCTCCACGTTGAAAGCGCTCAAAGCCATGGGAGTCCGTTTAGCGATCGATGACTTTGGCACCGGCTATTCCAGCTTAAGCTACCTCAGGAGGCTCCCTATCGACGCATTGAAGCTCGATCAATCGTTCGTACACGAGATCACGCCCGATCCAGAGAGTGCGGCGATCGCCAGGGCCGCGATCAGCATGGGGAAAAGCCTCAAGAAACGCGTCATCGCCGAGGGCGTGGAAACGCGTGAGCAGTTCGGTTTTCTCCAGTCTCACGGCTGCGACGCGGGACAAGGCTACTATTTCTGCAAGCCCGTGCCTGCCGAGCAATTCGCCAAATTACTTCGAGATGGTCTAGCAGCCAGCGCCGCCCGTTGAGGGCCTGAAACGGTGGGGTTTAAACTATTCCGAGTCGTCGGCGGGCCGGGGCTTGTACATGCCTCGCACGGGTTTTGGCGAGTGGCTTTCGCGGTAGGAGTCGAGCTCCGCGCCAGTGATGTGGTAGCTCGTTTCGACAGGATGATTGGCAAAGGCAGCCAGTTCGGTGCGCAAACGGAGGGAGCAGATACTGGGAGCGTCCTGGTACCGCACGCGATGGGAAACGAATGCATCGTTCTCGATTGTAAGCCTGAATTCCCGAGCCTCCTCCGCCGCGTCCTTCACCGTGAACCTGTACTCGCGCGAGCCGGCCTTGGATTCAAAACCCATGTACTGGACCAGGATGCTCACTTAACCTGCCCAGCTTTTTTGGCGACGGCCGAAGTCCCTTTCTTGCGGCGCTTGGAGCGCTTCGGAGGGGTTCCCTCCGCGGGCTCGACCACCATGATGCTGGTGACGAACGTCTTCATGCCGTAGAGATCGAAATCAATACTAGTACGGTCGCTATCCTTGTCCGTTTCGGTGATAACGCCCAAGCCATATTGAAAATGCTTGATGTACTGGCCCTCGGCAAGACCCTTCATGAGGCCCTCCTCAAGAGTGCGAATTCATTAGGGACGGGAAAGGTGCTGATTCTGGAGCGTGTGCAGACCGCCAAGCCGGGCGAAAAGAAAAAGGCGGGCCGCGCATTTGCGCAGCCCGCCTTCCAGAGCTAGAGGCTCGTTACGTTCGTTGCCTGCAGGCCCTTCGGGCCGCGAGTCACTTCGAACTCGACAGCCTGGCCTTCATTGAGAGACTTGTACCCATCCGACTGAATCGCCGAAAAATGGACGAAAACGTCCTCGCCGGACATCCGTTGGATGAACCCAAAGCCTTTGCTGGCATTGAACCACTTTACTGTTCCTTGTTCTTTCACTTTTTACTTCCTTCTGATTTGAGCTATTTGTGCTTCTTTTCCCTACCGGATTAGCGGCTGGGCACGCCTCTAGTCGCAAAAAAAAAGGCCGCAAGTCTGTTAACTCAACTCGCAGCCGCTTTAGACGAATCCAAAGGTTTCACAAGAGCAACAAACGCAAGGTCATACTACCACCGTAGGCGTGCCTTGTCCAGTCAAATCTTCCACCTCCTACATCAACTGGCGGATAAGGTCTGGCGAATCAATCTTCCAGTCGTTAGCCAGGAGTAGGCCTTGCGCAGGGCCGTTTCCGTCCGCAAGCGACTCGGGATCAACTGCTCGCGTTACAGGAGAAGACGGAGCAGTATTGCGCAGCTACGGCCCCCGAGTATCGAGACTCAGTGGAGCGCCGCCAGTTGAGCGAGATCAACTGGCTGTTACATCTGGAGTGGGCGGATCGGTATGAATGCCGTCGAACCACAGATGTCGTTCGTCCGCGACAGTCAAACGAATCGCGCTATTCGACGGCGATGTGGGAGCCGCGTTGGCCAGCGCTGGAAAGGTGCTCGATGCGCTGGTCGATGACGGCGCGAATCGCCTTCAGGAATTCGACGCGCGAATTCGTGAGATGTTCGCGAACAGCAGGAGGAACATCGAAGACTTTGCTGATGTGGTCCACCACCTCGCGGCACAGGCAGCGCTCGTTACTCGCGCGCTCGTTCGCGGAACCGGCCGTTCTCTCCTCGTTCATGATTGCGCCTCCTTCATCTCGACGGTGAGGATGTGCTTATCGAGCCGTGCTTTGGTTGGTTGCAAGGTCGCCATCGTTCGCGGCAACCCGATGTGGCGCCGCAACGTGCCGATTTCGACCACGAGTTCGTCGCCCTTTTTGAACAGCCCAACCTCGCCTTTCGCGGCAAACGGCAGCAGCAGGCGAATCTGGTAGACGCCATCCGACTTGCCGAACGTGAACGGCTTCTCGATCTGGGTGACGGCGGATGGGTCTTCGCCTCCATGATACAGCACATGAGCCAGTTCGCGCAGCCGCTCTTGCCCCAGGACTTCGTGCGTGAACAGGGGCACTTTCCGTACCGGGACGGGAGCGAAATACTCCTCGATTTCGCGCAGGACCGCATCCTGGGACGTATGCCATTCGCTGAACCACGCGTCCTTCACTTCTACCGGCAAAACGCGGTTGACCACGACCGTATCTACCGTCAGCCCGTGCAGCGAGAAGTAGACGAAGGCGCGCTGCGTCTCGCGCAATACCATTTTTTCCGGGTTAGTGACGAGGCGCACGCTGGTTGTGTGCGGGTCTTGCATGATGTCGTCGACGCCCTCGAGCTTCTCGAACAGGGCGCGAATATTCGCGAAGTAGTTGTCCGTAGGCAGCTCGAACGGCGCGACGCGATTCGCGATGGGCCGCACAGCTTTGAGCAGGTTCCGCTGAAACGGGAAAATGTGCTTCATGTACCAGTCGAGCGTGGTAGGCATGCTGATGAAGCGCAGCGATTCGGCCGTCGGCGCGGCGTCGAGCACAATCACGTCGTAGGTTTTCTCGCGGCGATACTGGTTGATGTACATCATCGCGCTGAGCTCTTCCATGCCCGGCAGAATCGCTAGCTCCTCCGCTTCGACGCCGCTGATTCCGGTCGTGCGCAACACGGAGCTGACGTAGGAAGAAATCTCCTGCCAGTGGCGCTTGATCTCCTTCTGGATGTTCAGCTCGAAAATGGAAAGCTTGTCGTTGATGGGGAAGGGATCGGACGTGCGGCCGTGAAAAAGTTCGCCGCCCATGTCGAAGCAATCACCGAGGCTGTGCGCAGGATCGATGCTCATGACGAGAGTGCGGTGGCCCAGCTCGGCGAGCCTCACGCCGGTCGCGGCGGCAAGACTCGTCTTGCCAACTCCGCCTTTACCGCTGAAGAATAAAATTCTCATACTTCCGATTATACCGCCGCCTCGAATAAGTGATTAACGCTGAATGCCATGGCGAGACGGTTTACGGAATACGCGATGAGCCGAGATCGCGTTCGTCAGCGTTGCTATCGCGATGGCGATCCGGATGAGGTGCGGACGCTCACTGAGCGTACCCGACGCCGCTGCGCGCGAGCGGCGTGAACGAGATGACGCCATTCTGGAAATCAATCTCGATATCGACCGGCGTTTGGTTGAGAGCTGGAAGATAGCCGACCACCTGCTGTTTTGACGTGTCAATCACGTCGCCGCTTTCCGCGACGAACACGAATTTCCCGTCGTGGCTGTGCGTGAGCCAGGCGCCGCTAGCGGTGTAGGGATGAGTTAGCGGGATGTTTGCGGCCTGTACGGGCGCGGAGGACGGGAGTCCTGTCACGTTGAAGACGTGGACGTAATTGTTGTAGTAGTCGACCACATAGATCTGCGTGCCATCCGGAGACAAGGAGACGCCGTGGCTGCACGTAACCGTCGAGCTGCAACTCGTGTTGGAAAACCCCGTTACTTTGGCGGTGAAAAGAATGCTTCCCGTGGAGATGCTGCCGACCTGAAACCCATTCAGTCCCCATGGAATGATGAACGCGTATTGCTCCAACGCGTCAATTGTAAACGGGCGCGTGCCATTGTTGAGAACCGGCCCGATTCGCTGAACGATGGAACCATCAGAGGTATTGGCTACCACAAGATAGTTGAATCCGTCTCCATTCGCGTCCGCGTGCGCGCTGCCCATATACACATGAGCGCCGCTGTTACCGACGATGGTGTTGTGCGGACCCGTAACGCCGCTGTCTATGGTTCCGGTAACGTTCCCGGCGGAGCTGTCGATGATGTACCAGAGAGAATGCGTGTGGTCGCCCTCGCCGCTCGGCATGTAAATCGTTGTCCCGTCCGGGGTGATCGAAAAACTATCAATGCCCGCTGAAAGGGTAATGTTCCAAACGACAGCGTCCGCCAGCAGATCATATTTCATCAGATACGGAGTGCAAGCTGTCGGACTTGAACATCCGTAGCTGATGTAAAGAAAATTGCCCACCGCTGAAGCAACGGCCCCGCGGATTTGCTCCGTTGATGTCCCGGCCGCAATCTGCTTCACTTGCGCAAAGCTGTTGTCCATATCGTAGACCGTAATAACAGGACCCGGCGTGATCACATACACATAATGACTTATCGCAGTGTTCGCCGTTAGTGTGGCCGGATTACTGGTGACGGACCCTTGCGCGTTGCTGACGGTTACTTCGAAAATAGTGCCGGTGTCCGTGCTCATTGTCGACGGAGTCGTGTAGCTGGAAGAAGTCGCGCCAGAGATGTTGTTGAAGCCGGAGCCGGTGTTCTCCATCCACTGATAGGTCAGTGGAGCGGTCCCGGTAGCGACCACCGAGAAGGTGGCCGTCTGCCCGATTATCACGGTCTGATTGGCGGGTTGCGTAGTAATCGTCGGAGATACTGGCGACGTCACCGTGAGTGTGACCGAATTGCTGGTGGCAGAGCCCTCCGCATTCGTGACGACGACTTGGAAAGCAGTTCCGTCATCCGTGCTCATGGCGGGCGGCGTGGTGTAGCTGGAAGAAATCGCGCCAGAAATATTGTTGAAGCCGGAGCCAGTGTTCGCCATCCACTGATAGGTGAGCGGAGCAGTCCCGGTGGCCACGACCGAGAAGGTTGCAGTTTGTCCAACTAAGACCATCTGAGTCGCCGGTTGAGTGGTGATTGTGGGTGGCGCGGCGTTCACCGTCAGAGTGGCCGGGTTGCTGGTCACCGACCCTTCCCCGTTTGTGATGGTTACCTCGAAAACGGCTCCGTTGTCCGTACTCATAACTGTGGGTGGAGTGGTGTAGCTGGAAGAAGTGGCTCCGGAAATATTGTCGAAGCCGGAGCCGGTGTTTTCCATCCATTGATAGGTGAGCGGAGCAGTTCCGCTTGCTACCACTGAAAATGTTGCGGTCTGTCCTTCGGTCACCGTCTGATTGGCAGGTTGCGTGGTGATCGTCGGCGGGAGCGGCGAGGTGACGGTCAACGTCGCGGAGTTGCTGGTTACGGAACCTTCCGCATTCGTGACGAGCACCTCGAAAGCGGTTCCGTTATCCGTG
>Ga0070733_10003729_pt1 | contig 10345 bp, 9 predicted proteins | sample Coa_R1_9_FD_66450 | JGI IMG/M metagenome (GOLD analysis project Ga0070733, IMG submission 66450) | Surface soil microbial communities from Centralia Pennsylvania, which are recovering from an underground coalmine fire - Coalmine... | ecosystem: Environmental > Terrestrial > Soil > Unclassified ... | reverse complement strand
TGCTACAATTGCCGCTGGTGACGCCGTTTGACGCGATCCTCTCGCGCGGCCTTTTGGAGTTCGCAACCGATATCGTTGTCGCGGTCATTTTGCTGGCAAGTTTTGCCGCGTTCGACCTGCCCGCGATGCCGAACAATGTTTGGGGCGCCGCGACCGCACTGATCGTGGTTGCGGTACTGGGTTGTGGCGTTGGCTTTGGCAATGCCGTGCTGCAGACACTGTTCCGCTCTTGGGACAAGCTGTGGAACAACGGGACGCGGCTGCTCTATTTCTTTTCCGGCATCTTCTACGTGCCCGGGATGATGCCGGATTGGGCGCGCGATATTCTGGCCTGGAACCCGTTGCTGCATGCGATCGACTGGTTCCGGGCAGCATTTTTCGGCGCCTATCAACCGCATTGGCTCGACCGGCGCTATCTTGCCATCTGCGCGATCCTGTCGCTGGCCGTAGGGCTCAGCTTGGAACGCGGCTTGCGCCGACGGCTAAGTGAGCCGCTATGATCGCGTTCGACAACGTCACCAAAACCTACCGGACCGGGCAAGGCCGGCGCATCGTGCTCACCGGCGCCAGCGCCGAGTTTCCGACCGGCTGCAATATCGGCATTCTCGGCGCCAATGGCGCGGGCAAGTCGACCCTGATCCGCCTGCTCGCCGGGTCGGAGCTACCGGACAGCGGAAAAATTCGCCGAGAGGGGCGGGTTTCATTTCCACTCGGCTATGGCGGCACCTTTCATGGCGCGCTGTCGGGACGCGAGAACATCGCTTTTATCGCTCGCGTTTATGGTGGCGATTTGCGAGATACTATCGATTACGTCGCTGATTTTGCTGAAATCGGTGAATATTTCGATATGCCGGTAAACACCTACTCGGCGGGTATGCGTGCCCGGCTCGCTTTTGGCGTCTGTCTTGCTATCGATTTCGATATTTATCTAATCGACGAGGTGACTGAGATCGGCGACGAGCGCTTTCGCCGCAAATGCGCCCGTGCTTTCCGCGAGCGGGTGGCGAATTCCGACATTATCCTGGTGACGCACAACAGCCGGACGCTCCGGCAATACTGCGACCGCGGCGCCATCCTCGCCAATGGCGAACTCCGGCTATACCCTGATATTGGCGATGCCCTCGATGCCTATCGGCATATGCTGGCGGAGGCGCATTGATGCTCGGCGCCCGCGCCCGTACCGCTTTACAGGCACCGGCCGAGCCGGAAACCGCGTCCCTGCCCGCCGCAAACGGTGCGCCAGCACCCGTCGCGCGGTTGGTTTTCACGGCCCCGGCGCTTTTGGCGCCCGTGCCCGTGCGAATAGCCCTGTTGTCACCGCGTGTATGGTCATTTCTGCTCGTCGTCATTTTCCCTGCGGTGATTGGTGCGGTGTATTATCTGGCGATTGCCGCCGATCAATACGTCACCGAGTTCCGAATGACGTTACGGCGCGTCGAGGCGCCGCAAATCGTGCCGCTGCTGCCATTCGCCGGCGATATGCAGCAGAGCACCGCCGCATCAGAATCGCAGATCGTCACGCAATACATCGCCAGCCGAGCCATTGTTGATGAGCTCGATCCCACTCTCGACTTGCGGCGGATGTTTTCGCCCTCAGTGGCTGATTGGTGGGCGCGACTGCACAACCCCGCCTCGATCGAGCAATTGGTCCACTATTGGAACGGTCAGGTCGACCCATTCTATGACGGTTCGACCGGCACGATCGTCGTACGGCTTCGCGCCTTTAGCCCCTCCGATTCGCTACGGCTGGCGCAGGCGGTCGTTGCCTCGTCGGAGACGCTCGTCAACGATCTGTCCACCCGGGCGCGGCGCGATGCCGTCGCCCATGCGGAGGCTGAGGTAACCGCGACCGAAGCGCGATTAACCGCGGCGCTCGATAAAATCCGAGAATTTCGCGACAAGGCCGGGTTGATCGATCCCGGCAAAACCGCCGATGCGACCGCGCAACTCTCGACCAAACTACGCGATGATTTGATCAAGGCCAATTCGCAACTCGCTACACTCAAGACATTCATGCGCGACGACGCGCCGCCGGTGCGGGTGCTAAAGGCGCGGATCCACTCGCTCGAAACCCAGGAGCGTAGCCTGGCGCAGGAAATGACCGCACCGAGCCCACCGGCGGCCATCGCCCTGTCGCAGACACTCGGTTCGTATGAGGCGCTGGAGGCCGAGCACAAATTCGCCGACGCGATGTACCAACATGCGCTCGAAGCGTTGGACAAAGCGCGCGATACCGCTGCACGGCAGCAGATTTACGTCGCCAGCTTTGTCCCGCCGAGCCTGCCGGAGGAAGCGCTGTACCCGCATCGCTGGCGCTCGATCGGGGTCATTATCCTAATCGCCTTTGCGGTTTTGGCGATCGGCGCGCTGGCCGCGCAGTCGATCCGCGATCACCTCTGAGGCCGGCGATGGCAATCGAAAACCTGCGACCCGGAGACAAGCAAGGAGCGGCGCGCGCGGGCAGCCTCGCCGTTCCAGCGCCACGCCGGGAGCGGCTGGCGATCGTCTCGACCTATGACAAATTGTGCGGCATTGCGGCCTATACGCGAGCATTGGAACGGCAGCTCACGAATATTTTCGACGTCACGGTATTCGATCTCGATCAGGATTTGCTGCGCAGCCGCGGCCGTCGCGTACGCCGCTTCGGCGACCAACACATCGAGCGGATCTGCGCTACGCTGAGCCGGTTTGACGCGGTCAATATACAGCTCGAATTCGGCATACTAGGCGCCACCACGAACGATGTCCGCCGCCGGCTCGGATGGCTCGTTTCGGCGTCGCCTCGCCTATCGGTGACATTTCATACGGTCAAGCGGCCGACCGGTTTCCCTTATGCCGACTTTCTTCGGAATATTGGCAAACTGAAGTTCCGCGTCGGTAGCGACATTCTGGCGGCACATTACCGCAACAAACATCTATCAACCGGCGTAGCGCGGCTGCTGCGCCGTCTGCAACAGCGCAAGGCGGTAAGCATCATCGTCCACAATCGTCGCGATGCGTCGGATTTTCAGCACATTTACGGACTCGATCGGGTTCTCGACCACCCGCTCGCTTTTCTCTCTGTCGGTGACGCCGAGGAGGTTGCCGACCGGGCGACGCGGCAACAATTTCCACTGCTCGACAAACTTCCCGATAACACCGTGCTCATTGGTGTCTTTGGCTTTCTGAATGATTACAAAGGTTTCGGAACAGCCATCCGAGCGCTGTACCATCTGCCGAAAACCCATCATTTGCTGATTTTCGGCGGCATCCACCCAAACGAGATCGTGCCCCATCAGCCGATCCATCCTTACCTGTTGTCCCTGCTCAACGACGCCCATGTCGATGCGCGGCCGGGCGAGCATCATGAAAGCTCGTCAACGGGCCGGCCAGCAAACAACCCGCGTGATCTCTCGGCACGCTTGCATTTTATGGGGACGCCCGAAGATGCCGATTTTCTGGCCGGCATGGCGATATGCGATGCAGTCGTCTTTCCCTATCTCGAAGTCGGGCAATCGGCCTCCGGACCGATTTCCCAAGCGCGGGAGCTGGGACGCCGAATTATCGCATCGCGCACGCGCACTTTTCTCGAATTCGCCGCCTATCACCCAGGGACGGTAGAGTTCTTCGATATCGGCAATCATTTGGAGCTCGCCGCCCGCATTCTCGCCCGGCCGCAATATGCCGCGCGCCGCGACCGATCACGCTACACGGTCGAAACCAATAAGGCGGTCTACCTCGCCGCCAACAGCGCACCGAAGGACGCCCTGCCGCGGTTTCAGCGACCCGCGAAACCCCCCGCCGCCCGCGGGCGTGAAGCCGGTTAGCGCGGCGGCGACCACGCCTCGGGAGCACGCGGCGCGAGGTCGGTCACGACATCGACGACGGTTGGCTCGTTCGCGGCCAGCGCCTCGTTGAGCGCCGGGCCGATCCGGCTCGGTTCCTCGACGCGGATGCCGCGCACGCCAAAACTGGCGGCAACCTTGGTGAAGTCGGTCGGGCCAAAGCGGATCAGTTCCTCGCCCCGGCCGGGCCGATTGCCCGAGATGCGGTGCACACCAGTCAGGTTCTGGCCAAAGCCCGAATTGTTGTTGATGACGATAACGGCCGGGATCTGGTAGCGCCGCGCCGACTCCAATTCGGGGAGGTGATAGTAGAAGCCGCCGTCGCCAGTAAAGCAGACGACGCGCCGGCTCCCCGCCGCGCATTGCGCGCCGAGCGAAGCCGGGAATGCCCAACCGAGCGAACCCGCCGCGCGGAGATAGGTCTGCCCGGCGCCGTTGAGGTCGATCATCGTCCCGGTCCAGATCCCGGAATAGCCGGTGTCGGCGACCAGCACGCCATCGGATGGCAGCGCCTTGGTAATCTCGGCACAGAGACGTTCGACCGCGATCGGCGCCGTGTTTTTCTCGACCAGCGCCGTCATGCCCTCACGCCAATCGGCGACGATGCGTGCCGCTTCGTCCGCAAAGCCGCCGTCGCGCGCCGGCTTGCCGACAATCTGGACCAGCCGGGCCACGGTCGCTTTCGGGTCACCGAGGATGCCGGTGGTGTTCGGATAGGAGCGGCCAAGCTCGGTCGGGTCGATATCGATCTGCACGATCCGAGTGTTAATGGGCGGGATTTGCCAGTTGAGCGTCACCTGATCGCCGGTGTCGCAACCAATGAACAACACCATGTCGGCGCTGTGGACGATGCGATTGGCTGGCGGCGCCGAGTAGCTGCCGGCGACACCGACCGAGAGACGATGCCGTGTCGGGATGATGCCGCGCGCGCCAAGCGTCGTCGCGATCGGAGCAGCCAGCGCCTCGGCCAGCGCCAGAATTTCGAGGCCGGCGCCGGAGGCCGCGGCGCTGTCGCCGGCGACGATCGCCAACCGTTTTGCGCCCGACAGGATTTTCGCAGCGTTTTCAAGATCGCGTTCGTCGGCGACCGGCCGATGCACCGGAATTTTCCGCGCCTCGGTTTCGATCTCCACCGGCGCATCGGTCTGGCCCAATTCGATGACGTCGCCCTGCAGCCCGTTGAAATCGAGATGGGTCGGCCGGACTGGATCGGCCAGCGTCGAGCGCCAGGCATGCCGCAGCAGACGGGGCAGCTCGCTTGTCGAATAGACCGGCGTCGAGAACTTGGTCACCGCGGCAAAGAGCGGCGCGTGCGCGATCTCCTGGTAGGAGTTGCGGTGCTGGAACGACGGCTCCTTGTGCCCGGTAAAGGCGATGACCGGGCTGTGGCCGAGGTAAGAGTCTTGCAAACCGGACGCGAGGTTTGCCGCGCCGACCGATTGCGCCATGCAGATGCCCGGGCGGCCCGCGACGCGGGCATAACCGTCGGCCATGTAGGCGGCGGCCTTTTCCGAATGAGCGAGGATCGGCTTCACGCCGTGATCGCCGAGTGCCAACAGCGTCCGGCGCATCGTCGACTCGACAAAAAAGACGTGGCTCATGCCGGTGCCAGCAAGCGCACGCGCAAGCCATTCGGAGCCGTTCATCGTCTCGGCCATAATTTCCTCCGGTTATTTCGGTTGGCGGCTGTCGCCGCGCCCCGCCCTGGGCGGAGCTTATAGTGTCAGGCCGCCGTCGACGATGACCGTCTGTCCGGTGATCATCGAGGTGCCTGCCAGCAAGAAGAAAGCGGCACCGGCGATGTCCTGCGGCGTGCAGGCGCGCTTCAACGGCGTCCGCTCGACGGAAGCTTCCTTGCGGTCGGCCGGCCAATCCTTGTTCCATGGGCTGTCGACAAACCCTGGCGCGACCGCGTTGACGCGGATGTCCGGCGCCAGCGCGCGGGCAAGGCTGCGCGTCAGGTTTATGACCCCGGCCTTGCTTGCCGCGTAGGGGATCGAACTGCCGCTGCCTTGCGTACCGGCAATCGAGGCGGTGCTGCAGATCGCCCCCTTGGCGGCCCGCAACGCCGGGACCGCGGCGTGCGCGCAGCGGAATGGTCCGATCAGATTGGTGTTGAGGATCGTCTGCCAGAAGCCTTCGGTGAGGCGGTCGAGCTCGGGAAACGGGATCGGCGCCGGGGTCGCTGGAGTGCCGGCGTTATTATAGAGGTAATCGAGCTGACCGAGCGCGTCGATCGCGCGACCGACCATGGTCTCGGCCTCGACCGGCACGGCGACGTTGCCGGGGGCAGCGACGATCTTGTGGCCCTCGGCCTTAAGCCGCGCGACCTGTTCGGCGCCCCGCGGGTCATCGGCTAAGTGATTGAGGGCGACCGTCGCGCCGGCCTTGGCAAACATCTCAACAGTCGCGAGGCCGATGCCCGACGCGGCGCCGGTAATCAGTGCCGTCTTGCCGCTCAAATCGATGGTGATCATGCGGAGACCTCAGTGCTGGCTCAACATGTCCCAGGGCGTCTTGCCTTCCGGCAGCGGCGGGATTTCGAGCAGGGAAGACATCGGCTCACCGGCTTCGTAGCGGCGGCACATTTCCTCGGGGTCGTAGGTCACGCCGACCGGGTTATCGCGAAACGCCTGGCTCTGGAAATATCCGTCCAATTCCCTTGGCGTCGGGAAATTGTCGATCTGCAGCTCGACCCGGTTGTTATCGGGGTCGCGGTAATAAATCGACGTCGTGACCCCGTGATTGATCGGCCAGTTGGGCATGATGCCGGCCGCCTTGAGCCGGCGGTAAGTCGATAGCAGCTCGCCCAGATTGTTGTAGCTGTAGGCGACGTGATCGGTGCCGGTCGACTCCGGGTCGCGCACTCCGGCGCCCGGCATATTGATCAGCGCCAGCCGATGATGCTCGTCGTCGTAGGAGAGGAAGCACAGCCGATCGTCGCGGAACACGGTTCGTGCGTTGAGGACAGTGCGATACCACTCGGCCATCTTGTTGAGCTGCCCGGTGCGCAGCACGAAATGCGCGAACTTGGCGGGGCTGATCGGCTCGGTAACCGGTGCGAGCTTGCGAACGGACGCGACGTCGTTCATCGGCTTCCTCCCTAGTAGGTCCTAGTCCGCGTAATCGGGCTCCTTGCGGTCGAGCTGGCGCTTCAGCGCCGCGAAATGATGATCGTAGGGCGGTTTGCCCTGATAGCCCGGCCATGCCGAGTCGTAGATATTCAGCGTCTTGGCGACGATATCGGACTTGACCTCACGCAGCTTGCGACCGGTCCACATCGCGTAAATCTGCACCTGCGCGGCGCGCTCCAGGTAGTAGAGCAAATCATAAGCCTCGGCGACACTGCCGCCGCAGACGCAGACGCCGTGATTGGCCATGAAGAGAATTTTTTTGTCGGGGCCGAGAATGGCGGCCAGCCGCTCACCCTCCTCCTGATCAAGCGCCGGGCCGGTATAGGTATGGTCGTAGGCGATCTTGTCGAGGAAGCCGATCTCGGTCTGGCCGATCGGTAGAATTTCCTGCTCTTCGAGCCGCGCCAGCGCGCTGGCGTAGGGCATATGCGTGTGCAGGACACAAGCGTGCTCGGGAACAAGCCGATGGATCGGCGCATGAATGGCATAGGCCGATTGCTCGACGTCGCCTTCGCCGGCCAGCACCTTGCCATCCCAGCCGACTTCCATAAAGCAGCTGGCGGTTACCTCGGCCCAATGCAGGCCAAACGGGATCTGGTAATAGCGGTCGCGCTTGCCCGGCACCGCCAGGGTCAGGTGGTTGAAGATGCCTTCGCTAAATCCATGCCAGACCGCGAGCCGGTGCGCGGCGGCGAGATCGACCCGTGCCTGCCATTCGGCCGCGGAGATGGTCGGGCTGTCCTTGGTCAAAACCAGTGCCATAAAAGCTCCCATAAGCGAAACAAGTGAGACTGTAAGTCAGATCAGCGCCCGACGTCGATCACGGTGCGGCCGCGCACCCCGCCCGCCAAAATCTTGGGGGCGAGCGCGGCAACGTCAGACAGCGGCACCTCCTCGGTCATCGCGTCGAGCTTGTCGAGCGGCAAATCACGCGCGAGACGCTGCCATGCATCGATGCGTGGCCATTTGGGGCACATCACCGAGTCGATGCCGAGCAAATTTACCCCGCGCAGCAAGAACGGGATAACCGTCGCCGGCAGGTCGCTACCGCCAGCCAACCCGCAGGCGGCGACGCTGGCACGGTATTTCAACTGCGTAAGGATCGTCGCCAGCGTTGTTCCGCCGACCGCATCGATCGCGCCATCCCATCGCTCGCTGTCGAGCGGGCGGCCCGGCGCCACCGACGGCGCGCGGTCGACGATCTCGGTCGCGCCGAGTCCTTCGAAATAGTCCCTCAGCTCAATCCGGCCGGTCGACGCGACGACCCTGTGTCCAAGCTTCGCCAGGAGGGCGATCGCAACACTGCCGACCCCGCCAGCGGCGCCGGTGACCAGCACCTCGCTATTGGCGCCCAACTCGTGCTTTTCCAAAGCAATCACCGCCAACATCGCGGTGAACCCGGCGGTGCCGATCGCCATCGCCTGCCGCGTGCTGAGGCTCTCCGGCAGATGCACTAGATGTTCGGCCTTGACGCGTGCCTTTGCGGCATAGCCGCCCCACTGGACTTCGCCCACCCGCCAGCCGGTCAGTACAACTCGCTCGCCGGGATTGAACGCGGGAGAATCCGAGCGCTCGACAGTCCCGGCAAAATCGATCCCCGGGATGTGTGGATACCCCCGTACCATCCGACCGATCCCTTGCAGGATCATGCCGTCCTTGTAATTGAGGGTCGAATACTCGACGGCGACGGTCACCTCGCCTGCGGGAAGCCGCGTCTCGTCGACGTCTTCGAGGCGCGGCGTGACCCTGCCGCTCTCATCGTGAAGAACGAGCCCGCGAAACGAAGCCATCGTTAGCCGCGCAACGGTTCGAGGATGCTGACAAAATTGGCGACCGCGGCGCCGCCCATGTTCATCACCCCCGCAAGCGAGGCGCCGGGGATCTGCATGCCGCCGGCGGCGCCGGTAACCTGCATCGACGCGAGCACATGCATCGAAACACCGGTCGCACCGACCGGGTGGCCTTTGGCCTTGAGGCCGCCCGAGGGATTGATCGGCAGCTTGCCTTCCTTTTCGGTCCAACCTTCGAGGATTGCCTTGGCCCCTTCGCCGGGCGCGGTCAGACCCATCGCCTCGTATTCGATCAACTCGGCGATCGTGAAGCAGTCATGGGTCTCGACCAGATCGAGGTCGAGCAGCCCCAGCCGTGCCGCCGACAGCGCTTTCTTCCAGGCCAGCGCCGGCCCCTCGAACGCGAGGATGTCGCGTTTCGACATCGGCAGAAAGTCATTGACCTGCTCGGCGGCGCGGAAAGCGACCGCCTTTTTCATCGACAGCGCGGTCTGCATGTCGGCGAGCACGACGGCTGCCGCACCGTCCGACACCAGCGAGCAATCGGTGCGCTTGAGCGGGCCGGCAACGAGCGGGTTCTTGTCGGAGATCGTCCGGCAGAACTCGTAGCCGAGGTCACGTTGCATCTGCGCCATCGGATTCGCGACGCCGTTCTTGTGGTTCTTGGCGGCGATACGGGCCAGCGCATCCGACTGATCGCCGTAGCGCTGAAAGTATTTTTGCGCGATCTGCCCGAAGATGCCGGCGAACCCTCCTTCGATCTGATCCTCTTCCTTGCGGTAGCAGGCGCGGAGCAGCAGGTCGTTAATCTCGGCGCCGGTCCGTTCCGTCATCTTTTCGACACCGACGACTAGAATCAGACGGCCCTTTCCGGCGGCGATCGTATTGAGCCCCATATGGATCGCCGCTGAGCCGGTGGCGCAAGCATTCTCGACGCGGGTCGCCGGCTTGAAGCGCAGATGCGGATCGGCCTGAAACACCAGCGAGGCCGGAAACTCCTGCTTCACAAAGCCGCCGTTCATCGTGCCGAGATAAACCGCGTCGATATCGGCTCCCGAAACTCCGGCATCGGCGAGCGCGCCTTGCGCGACCTCGACGATCAGCGATTCGACGTCGCGATCGTCATGCCGCCCGAATTTGCTGTGCGCCCAGCCGACGATGCACCCGGTCATAACGGTCTCCGTTCTGCTCCGCGCGGATCGTAGCAAGAGGCGACGCCGCGCTCTATCCTCTTTCCCTCGGCTTCATATGGGCATCGGACGAGCCTTGCGCATAGATACGATCACGATCCGCCGCCCGGACGATTGGCACGTGCATTTGCGCGACGGTGCGATGATGGCGGCGGTACTGCCGCATACCGCGCGGCAATTCGCCCGGGCGATCGTGATGCCGAATCTGGCCCCGCCGGTGACGACGATCGCCGCGGCTTTGGCCTATCGCGAGCGGATCGTCGCTGCCCTGCCAGCGGGTGTCGGGTTCACACCGCTGATGACCGCCTACTTGTCCGATGACAGCGATGCGGACGAAATACCGCGCGGCCATCGCGACGGTGTTTTCACGGCGGTCAAACTCTACCCGGCCCACGCGACCACCAATT
>Ga0070733_10003728_pt1 | contig 10346 bp, 6 predicted proteins | sample Coa_R1_9_FD_66450 | JGI IMG/M metagenome (GOLD analysis project Ga0070733, IMG submission 66450) | Surface soil microbial communities from Centralia Pennsylvania, which are recovering from an underground coalmine fire - Coalmine... | ecosystem: Environmental > Terrestrial > Soil > Unclassified ... | reverse complement strand
ACCAACGGCGGCGAGGCCAGATAATTCGCGCGGCACAGCGGATTAATGCGCCCTTCGAAATTTCGATTGCCGCTCAGAACCGAAACGGCCACCAGATTGTTGTCTTTGATTGCTTTTCCAATGGCGTCCGGCAGCGGGCCGCTGTTGCCAATGCACGTGGTGCAGCCGTAGCCGACCAGATTGAAACGCAGCGCATTGAGAGAAGGCCACAGACCTGCTTTCTCGATGTAGTCCGTCACGACTTTCGATCCCGGCGCGAAACTGGTTTTCACCCAGGGCTTGGTTTTTAGGCCGCGTTCGACTGCTTTTTTCGCCAACAGACCGGCGCCCAGCATCAGCGAAGGATTCGAAGTGTTCGTGCAGCTGGTGATCGCAGCGATGACCACCGATCCATCCGCCAGATCGAATTTGTCGCCGTTGTTTTGCACGCTGACGTGTTTCGGCTGCGCGGTGAGCGTCTTTTCGAACGATGCCTTCGCCTGTGTCAGTGGCACGCTGTCCTGCGGACGTTTGGGTCCCGCCATCGTCGGCACGACACTGGCGAGATCAAGTTCGAGCCGGTCAGAGAAAATCGGATCCGGCGTTTGATCCGTGCGGAACAAGCCTTGGTCTTTCGTGTAGGCTTCGACCAGGCGAACGCGTTCATCTTCGCGCGCGGTGAAACGCAGATATGCGAGCGTTTCGCTGTCCACCGGGAAAAAGCCCATCGTCGCGCCATATTCCGGTGCCATGTTGGCGATCGTCGCCCGGTCGGGCAGCGTCAAGCTTGAAAGTCCCGTCCCGTAGAACTCCACGAATTTTCCGACGACACCTTTTTTGCGCAACATCTGCGTGACGGTAAGCACCAGGTCAGTCGCCGTCGCTCCTTCCGGCAGCCGTCCATGCAATTTGAAGCCGACCACCGCCGGAATCAGCATCGAAAGCGGCTGCCCGAGCATCGCGGCTTCCGCTTCGATCCCGCCGACGCCCCAGCCAAACACGCCGAGTCCATTCACCATCGTGGTGTGCGAATCGGTGCCGACCAGCGAATCCGGAAACGCCAGCCGCGCGCCCTCATGCTCCTGGCTGAAAACAACCCGCGCGAGATATTCCAGATTCACCTGGTGGCAAATCCCCGTGTCCGGCGGGACCACGCTGAAATTCTGGAATCCCTTCTGGCCCCAGCGCAAGAATGCATAGCGTTCGATATTCCGCTGCATTTCCAGGTCGGCGTTAAACGCGAACGCGCCCTCGACTCCGAATTTATCCACCTGCACGGAGTGGTCAATCACCAATTCAGCGGGCAATAGCGGATTGATTTTTTTCGGATTGCCGCCGAGCTGCCGCATGGCCTCGCGCATCGCCGCCAGGTCCACCACCGCCGGGACTCCGGTGAAATCCTGCAGCAGCACGCGCGCCGGCATAAAGGAGATTTCTTTTTCCGTGGCGCCCGCCGCGCTCGAAGGATCCCAACCTGCCAGCGCATGAATGTCCTCGGAAAAAACGAACTGGCCGTCCTCATGCCGCAGCAAATTTTCCAGCAGCACTTTCAGCGAAAAAGGCAGCCGCGAAATATTGCCGATTCCGGCGCGCTCCAGCACGCTCAACCGGTAGATTTCATACGAATCATGGCCGGCGCGCAGCGGTGTTCGCGTGCCAAATGAATTTTTCTTTGCGGAGCTCATGCGGGGATTAATTCTCCTCTCTTCGGAACCATCCATTTTAGCGCACTACCGCCCGGGTTCTGGCGCGAATTTCGCGCCAAGCCATGGCAATGTGTGCATGCGTTGAAGCCGTGAACCGGCAGGGAGCTGCTTACGAATCTTGCTAGTGTTTGGGAGGCACGTAGCTGTCCGGCAATTTCGCGCCTTCGCCGAAAAAATAGGTTTCCATCTGCTCTTCCATCACCTGTTGCGATTTCGGATCCAAGGGATTCAAGCGAAACTCATTCATCAGCATCTTGGAATGTTCCACCCACAACTTCCAGGCTTCCTTGGAGACGTTGTCGTAAACGCGCTTGCCGATTTCGCCTTTCCACGGAATACGATCCAGTCCCGGCATTTCGCGGCCGAATTTTACGCACTTCACGATATGGGGAGCTTGCGGAGCGGCTTGCGCCGAAGCTGCTGCGCCCGGATTTCCTGAATTCTTCTCGTCGGACATGTACGTCTCCTTGCAGACTGTGCTGCAATTCAAGATACTGCATCGGCGGTGGAAATTCCAGTTGCGGGCGGCCGCGCGCCAGAACCGGCCGCTGCCGATGTCCTGTAGCAGGCCATCCGCAGAGTTGTGATAGGCTCTTGTGGAAGGGCTGTTGTTTTAATAAAACATGAGTGTGTATCCGGCCGGATAGCGCTGGACCACCGGGAAAGTCATCATGAATACGAAAGCAATCGCAGCTTCCGAGGCCACGCATTCGGGTGTCTACTTCTGTGAAGTTCCCTCCGATCCTTGCGCGATCGTGATGTTCGGCGCGTCGGGCGATCTGGCGCGTCGCAAACTCCTCCCCGCGCTCTATGATCTTTCATACCATGCTTGTCTGGGACCGCGTTTTCGTCTGCTGGGTTTCGCACGCACGGAAATGACCGACAAGGATTTCGTGCAGAAGGCCGGCGAATTCCTGCCCACGGGAAATCAAGAAGGTGCCCAAGACGGCAAGAAGTCGGAATTCCTGAAATGTTTGCGCTATTTTTCAGGGAATTACGATGATCCCGAAACGTTCCGTCGCCTGGCGCAGCGCCTGGACGAACTCGATAGCGAAGGTCAGCTCGGCGGCAATCGGCTTTTTTATCTCGCCACCCCGCCCGAAGTTTATTTGCACGTGATCGAGCAACTGAAGAAGGCCGGCCTCAACAAGCCCAAGAGCGAAAAATCCTGGGCGCGCATCATTATCGAAAAACCGTTTGGGCACGATTTGGAATCAGCGAAAGAATTAAATAGACGAGTGCTTGAGGCGTTCGACGAATCGCAGGTGTACCGCATCGACCACTATCTGGGCAAAGAAACCGTGCAGAACATGCTGGTCTTCCGCTTCGGCAACGGCATCTTCGAACCACTATGGAATCGCAACTATATTGATAGTGTCCAGATTACCGCCGCCGAAGAGCTGGGTGTCGAACGCCGCGCGGCATTCTATGAGTCGGCGGGGGCGCTGCGCGATATGATTCAGAGCCACGTGCTGCAGCTCACTTCGCTGACCGCCATGGAAGCGCCTGCAACCTTCGATGCCACTTCCGTGCGCAACGAGAAGATTAAAGTTTTGCAATCCATCCGGCCTTTCACCAAGGAATCGGTTTGGAAAGATGTGATTCGAGGCCAGTACGGCCCCGGCCAGGTGGACGGCAAGCCGGTTCCAGGATATCGCCAGGAGCCGGGAGTGAAGCCGGACTCCGCGACGGACACATTTGTGGCGCTGAAGTTGCACGTGGATAACTGGCGCTGGAGCGGCGTGCCGTTCTATCTGCGCACTGGCAAACGCCTGGCGCAGCCGCTCACCGAAGTCGCGATCCAGTTCAAGAGCGCGCCGCACATGGTGTTTCGCGGCGAGAGCAACGAAACCAACTCGCTCGTTCTGAATATTCAGCCCGACGAAGGTATCTCACTTTCGTTCGGCGCTAAATCACCCGGCGCGCAGATGCGCATTCAGCCCGTGACCATGGACTTCAAATATAAAGATGCGTTCGGCGGCGGCTCGCGCCCCGCGTATGCCACGCTTATTAATGATTGCATCCGCGGCGATGCCACGCTCTTTGACCGCGCTGATAGCGTCGAGGCCGCCTGGACATTGGTGGACCCAATCCTGGAAGCATGGAAGAATGCCTCGCCGCCACCTTTCCCGAATTATCCGGCCGGTAGCGACGGTCCTCGGGCGGTGGAAGATTTGGCGGCTATTGATGGCCGCCGTTGGCGCCCGCTGTAGGAACGTCGCATGTCCATGCACTGCACGCTCGATTATCTAGCTCGGAGGCCTAAATGATTTTGGCGGGCGACCTGGGAGGGACCAAAGCGAATCTCGGTCTCTTCGATATAAAGGCAGGGAAACTGGTCCGCGTCGCCGATAGGCGTTATGCTACGCAGCAACATTCCGGACTGGAAGAAATCACCAGCGATTTTCTGAATGGTGCGGGAGCGAAAATCACCGCGGCCTCTTTCGGAATTGCCGGCCCGGTCGTCAACAACCGCGTGCAGGCGACGAATTTTCCCTGGCTGGTGGATGGCGCGAGCGTCGCGACGCATCTGCACTTGAATCACGTGCGCCTGGTGAACGACGTGGAAGCCGCGGCCTACGGTATCGGTGTGTTGGAACCTGGCGAACTCGAAACGCTGCACGCCGGAGTGCCTTCACCGCACTCCACGCAAATCGTGATCGCAGCCGGCACAGGTCTTGGCGAAGGCATTCTGTTTTGGGATGGTCACCGTCACGTCCCGATGGCTACGGAAGCCGGTCACGCGGATTTCGCTCCGAACACCTCACAGCAAGCCGACCTGTGGAAGTTCCTGAATACGCGCCAGGAATGCGTCAGCGTCGAGACGATCTTGTCCGGCGGTGGATTTCAGCGCGTGCACGAATTCTTGAATCCAGACGTGCGGCATCCGGGGTTCGACGATGACAGCGAGGATCCCGCGCCGGAAATCACGCGCCGCGGCCTGAGCGGCGAATGCCCGGTCTGCGCCGCGACGCTGGATTTGTGGGTAGAAATTTACGGCTCGGAAGCGGGCAACCTGGCGCTGCGTACGATGGCGCGCGGCGGCATTTATATCGCTGGCGGCATTGCCGTGAAAGTGCTGCCCAAGCTGAAAAAGGGAAAGTTCGTGGCTGCCGTAAAGCACAAGGAGAAACTGGAATCCTTCCTCGTGCAAATTCCCGTCCACGTCGTTTTGAACGAAGAGTGCCCGCTGCTCGGCGCCGCCTCGGTGGCCTGGAAAAACCTCTAGCAGGCCACTCCGCACGCGCGGCAGTTCAGCTTCGCAATACAGGAAATGGCTTGCCCCGTCCTTACTCGAAACTTCCGGTTACGCCCTGGAATCCGTGGCTGGCCTGCTTCAGCAGCCACTTCGCCACGCGAGCAGCGTCGTAGCAGTAAGCCACGTTGTAACCGAGCGTTGAGAAGCAGTGCGGCTCGCAGCCCTGCTTCATCTCGCTGAGTTGCTTCAGATCGAATTTCTGATTTTCCACCGTGCCCCAATCGTATCCCGCGTTGTACATCGGGAAGCATGGCGCGAGCGTGCCGTCGGTGCGAATGATCAGCCAGTTTTGGCCGGCGCGGCAGCCCCAATGTTCTCCGACGCCGCGCATGAATCCCTTCATATTTTGCAGGCGCGTAATGGAATCCACCATCTTGTAGCCCTGGCGCTGCTTGTCAATCAGCCAATCGAGCAAATCATCGACCATCGGAAAATCCTCGGGGCGAATGTAAGTGTCGTTGGCGTCGAGATGCTTGAAGTGCGGCTGCTCCATCATTGGCGCTTCGTTGATGTGAAAAGTGAGCGAGATGCCGTTGTCGTGAGCGACTTCCACTAGCTGCTTCACGTCTTCGATATTCGTGCGGCAGATATTCGTATTGAAGAAGACGGTGTAGCCATACCGATACTGGCGCCGCACCAGGTAATCAAAGTAGGAACTCACATGTTCGAAGGCTTTCGGCAGACCGGGCTTTTCCTTGATGGTATCCACCGCGAAATTGATGGTGGCGATGCCCGCGTCAGTGAGGCGATCGATCACATCAGGACGCAGCAAGCGCGCATTGGTTGCGAGATAGACCCAAAAGTCTTTCTTCGCTGCGTAGTAGACGACCTTGTGCACAAAATCCGGCCGCACCAGGGGTTCGCCGCCTGTGGGAGCCAGTACGCGGCAGGGCGTGTCATAAAGCCAATCAATGGCGCGGCGGGCGGTGTCTTCGGTCATGCCCTTGACGCGATTATCGTAGGACCAACAGTAGTGGCAATCCAGATTGCATTTCCACTCCGTAAAAAGATACGCGATGATCGGCTGAAAATCTCCCGGAAGAATGCGCGATTTGAAATAGGGGAGCATCCAGCCGCGCATGTTTTTGAAAATCCGCGACGCCGGCCAGTGCCGCTTGCCGGTCGTAAGCACTTGATCGTGCGCGGCGATGTCGTCAGCATCCAGTTCGTGGAAAAGTTCGGGTTGCGATGGAAAAACAGGTGACGGCAGCGTCTTTTTTTCTTTGGATGATTCCGGCGCGTGTTTCTCTGGGGTTTCATGTAATAGTTTGTGCAGCGGTACATCCAGTCGGAACGGATAGGAAGGAACGGTGGGAAGCGGTTGATGATGATCGGACATGATCTCCTCCTTGAACATCAAGAATTCGCGCGAATGTGGCCCCCGGCAGCCGCGCTGTCCAATGTCCCGGTAGTATGCCCCTTACGATGCCCGCGCGTTTGTACGCCAGCGAACACTGCTTCTAGGCAAGGCCCCCCGGCCCTGGAACTTTTGCATTCGATTCACAAACCCGCCAATCGGTTACAGGTTGTGTAAGAAAAAATTGGGCTTACAGGTCCGATGCAATTAATAAAGATACGCAGGGCATGCTCCTTTTATTACCCCGCGCGCATCTATATTCGGATAGAATGACAATTCCTGGGTGGAGGGAATCGGCCCGTGCTTTCCGGACGAATTCCGATATCTTTCGTTGTTTGCTGGATGCTTTCGACGGGCCCCCTGGCGGCGCCATCCACCGCGCAAGAAACGAGCCCGCTGCCTTCCGCGTTGCCGGACTTGGCTTCCAAGGTAACGTTAACTCCGGGGCCTCTTGCTCAGCTAAACGCTGAGCAGGAAAAGACAAATCCGGCGCAGATAACGCCCCAACAACAGGCCCCGCAACAGAGCGACACCTCGCATGACCGCCTTTTTTGGGCGCTGCCCAATTTCCTCACCGTTGAAAATGCCGAGAATGTTCCTCCGCTGACCGCAGGGCAAAAATTCAAACTGGTCGCGCGTGGCATCTACGATCCGATGGAATTCGTTCTGGTGGGCTTCGTCGCCGGGCTGGGGCAGGCCAGTGACAGCGACCCCTCGTACGGACAGGGCGCGCAAGGATATGCCAAACGCTACGGCACGGCCTACGGAGACAACGCCATCGAAAATTTCATGGCCTACGCCGTCTTTCCTTCCGTGCTGCATCAGGATCCGCGTTACTACCAAATGGGCCAGGGAGGATTTCGCAAACGCGCGGTGCATGCCATCAGCCGCGTAGTACTCACCCGCTCCGATTCCGGCCAGACGCAATTTAACTACTCTGAGATCTTGGGCGCGGGCAGCGCCGCCGCTATTTCTACTTACGCGTACCACCCGCAGAGCGAGCGCAGTTTCGGAAACGTGGCGACCGTGTGGGGCACACAGATGGGATGGGACGTCGCGACCTATCTGGTAAAAGAATTCTGGCCCGATCTGCGCAAGAAAAAAGCCAAGCAACAGTAGCCCCTGCTTTTATTACCACGCGAGCGATGGACGGAGCCAGCAGACTTTGAAATGGCCTGCGGTTAGCGGCTGGGTGAAGGCCACTTTGCCCGCATTCGGTGGAGTAGGAATCTTGCTCGCGGCCTTTCTGGATTCTTCCTTCGTGCCCCTCCCCTTAGTTACAGATCTCATCGTGATGGAGCTCTCGAATCGGCAGCCGCTGCGCATGCCGTACTACGCGGCGATGGCCGCCCTCGGCTCACTCGCGGGGTGCATCTGGATTTACGCGCTGGCGCGCAAAGCCGGTGAAGCGTACTACGGCAAGAAAGAAAGTCACCCGCCCAGCCGCATTCGGAAATGGGTCCAGCAATATCCGTTCACGTCCGTGTTGCTGCCCGCCGTCGCTCCCTTTCCGGTTCCGTTCAAGCCGTTCGTCATCGCGCAAGGCGTATTTCGCGTGCCGTTTGTTGCCTTTGTGGTGGGTACATTCGTGGGTCGTGGAGCGTTGTTCTTCGCTGAGGGTTTTCTGGCGGTGCGCTACGGAGCAGCGGCCAAGGAATTTGTATTGCACCAAAAATGGGCATCCCTTGCGATTCTTCTTGCATTGATTCTGGTCGTGCTCGTGGTTCGCCGGATCCCACTCGATCGCAGCAGCACGGAATCGCAAAACAACTAGAGTTCCGATACGCGCCTTTCCAGCTCCTTCGTGATCTCGTTCGGGTCCTGATCGGCAGAGAACTGCACCGGCTTTCCGATCGTCACCTGCACGTGTCCCGGGCGCGTCAGGATGCGATTTTCCTGCCTTAAATCAAATAGCCCGGCAAGGCGTATGGGCACCACAGGCAGGTTCAACTGTTTCGCGAGCAAGCCAACGCCCCCGCGGAAGGGAGCGATGCGCCCGTCCTCGGTTGTTTGGCCCTCCGGAAATACGAGAACACTCCAACCCCGATCTGCCAAATCACCGGCAAACGAAAAACTTTTCAGGAAGCCAGACCGCTGCGGCAGGGGAAAAACGTTGAAGAGCGAAAGCGCCAGAAAATAATCGAGCCGCTCGCGTAGGCGGTTGAACAGATTCATGCTCTTCGGCGGACGCCGCATTTCGGCGAGCCGCTCGGCGCGCATCGCGGTGGCCAGGCGATTTCGCAAGCGCGCGGGCAACGCCGGAAGAATCCAGGCGATGTCGAGATACGTTACGTGATTCGCGACCACCAAAACGGGGCCGCGCAGTCCGCGCAGATTTTCGCGGCCGCGGATCCGCGGCGCAGCAAGAATGTACGTGGCAGGCCATGCCAGCAGGTAATACACGGCCAGGCGCACCGCCGTAGTGAGCCAATTTTGCGGCCAGCGAGGATATAGATTTTCGACAGGCGCGGCGGGCGATTCCGTCAGAAGTTTTTCCAACTGGCCTACGGTTGCGACTTCGCTGAAGCGCACGTCGCTCAGGTCCGTCTGGTAGCGGCTTTCGAGTGCGCTCATCAGTTCCACGCGATCAAGCGAAGTCATATGCAGGTCGGCGTCGAGTGTTGCGTTGCGCGAATCGGCGACAACCGGCCGCCCTGTGATTTGCGCGATAAGCCCGGCCAGCGAGCTGTTGCCGTCTTGTGACGCTGGCGCCGCATCAAGTCTTGCGTTGACCACCTCGCGAATGCGTGGGAGCAACGGCTTCAAAGTGGGAGTGCGCGGGAAATCTGGATCGGGCCAAGCAAACCACCGGCGAATTCTTTGATACTCTGCGAGCGAACGATTGGCGTTCTCGATCAGCGCCGCTTGGTTCGCATGCAGCGGATCTTCGAGCAACAGCACTGCGCAAGGCTCCGCATTGCCGTCGCGTTCGATCCCAATCACCACGCAATCCCGCACGCCGGCCTGAAGGCGGACCGCTTTTTCCAAATCTTCGGGATAGATGTTCATTCCGGCCGGCGTGACGATCACATTTTTCCTTCGGCCTTTGAAATAGAGGCGCCCATCCGCGCCGGTTTCACCCATGTCTCCGGTGTGTAGCCAACCGTCGGATTCCGCCACAGATTGTGTCTGATCATGCTGGCGATACGCCGTCGCCACATTTTCGCCGCGCACCAGGATTTCGCCGTGCTCGTCAACTCGAACTTCCATCCCCGGAAAAACTTTCCCAATCGAGCCTTGCGCGGAATGGAAAGGATGATTCAAGCTGATGAGCGAAGTAGTCTCGGTCATGCCGTAACCCTGAATCACGGCGTACCCCAGGCGGTTCCAGAACGATTCCGCCTGTTCCGGCAGCGCGGCCCCTCCACAAATGAATGCCCAGAATTTCCAGCCCAGAAGCGAATGGATTCGCCGGAATCGCCACCAACGCCGAAGAAAATGTTCCTTCTCCGCGCGCGCAAAACTTTTGGCAAATTGCTGCGTTCGGCCATCACGTTCCATCTGGCGCTGGATTTCGCGCTGCAGCGATTCGATAAATCGCGGCACCGCCACCAGCACGGAGATGCGTTCGTCGCGAATCACTTCAATCAGGCCGGAAGGGTTCAGCGAATCAATAAAAACCACAGTCCCAGCCAAAAACGGCGGAATAAATATTCCCAGCATCTGGCCGAAGACGTGGCTCAGCGGCAGCAAGTTCAAAAAACGCAAAGGATGAAAGATGCGCTCGTAACGGAGATATTTCTGGATTTCGCGCTCGACCGGTTCGATGTTGGCAAGCACGTTGCCGTGCGAAATCACCACGCCGCGCGGTTCCGCCGTCGTGCCGGAAGTGAAGATGATCTCGAGGGTGTCCTGCCGCGAGAGCGGAGGCGCGGCATAGGGTGAAGAATCGCGGCGCGCCGTAAGCTCCGCAAGCGATTCCAGGATGATGGGATGGGCGGGCAGCCCGGCATCCGGCAGCGCGCGGCTGCGAAAAGCTAATTTGGCGTTTACTTCCCGTGCGACGCGCGCCGCGAATTCCGCTGTAGAGCCGTGGTCTATGGGC
>Ga0070733_10003726_pt1 | contig 10348 bp, 8 predicted proteins | sample Coa_R1_9_FD_66450 | JGI IMG/M metagenome (GOLD analysis project Ga0070733, IMG submission 66450) | Surface soil microbial communities from Centralia Pennsylvania, which are recovering from an underground coalmine fire - Coalmine... | ecosystem: Environmental > Terrestrial > Soil > Unclassified ... | reverse complement strand
CGATGAGGTTGCGCATCTCCCTGACATTGCCGGGCCAGGAATAAGCGCGTAGCACCGCCATGATTTCGACGCTTAGTCGCCGCTCGGGAACCGCGTGGCGTTGGGCGAGTCGCCGGTTGAAGAACGCGACGAGGAGATCGATGTCGATGTCCCGTTCGCGAAGCGGCGGAATGCGTATGCGCGTAACGTCGATGCGGTAATAGAGATCGCGGCGGAAGCGGCCCGAGTCGACCTCTTCGCGCAGATTGCGATTGGTCATCGCCAGCAGGCGCACGTCGACGCGTCGCGGCTGAGTGTCCCCTAACCGGTAAATAACGCCCTCCTCGAGGGCGCGCAGCAGGACCGGTTGAAGTTCGAGCGGCATCTCACCGATTTCGTCGAGACATAGCGTGCCTCCATGAGCCAGTTCGAAGCGGCCGGGTCGCCCCTCGGCAGTCGCCCCCGTAAAGGCACCACGCACGTGGCCGAACAACTCGCTGGCGATCAGTTCTTTAGACGCGGCTCCGCAGTTGTACGCGATGAAAGGGCCGCCGCCCCCTTCTTCGCCATGTATGGCGCGCGCGAACAGTTCCTTGCCGACCCCGGTTTCGCCCTCGATCAGAACCGGAACACGCCTGCGGGCAAGCTGACGACCCCGGTTGATGGCGGCCAGCATTGCTGCACTTTGCCCCTGGATCTGCGCGAAGCAGCTGCGCTGCGGATCGGCCTCGCCACTGCGCTCGGCGATCCGGGCATTGATGGGCTGCGATCGCGTGGGAACAACGAGCATGGCACCGATCGTGTTGCCATCGACCACAACCGGGATGAGCCAATCGGCATGCAAGCCTTTGGGTAGATGTTGGGCCCAGTCCTCGACAGCGGAGCTCTCATCCATACCGGGGAAGCGTTCTCCGATGTTGACCGGCAACGGCACCCTGCCGGTGGTATGCACAAGCCGCCCAGCCCGATCAATCGCGATCATCCCCGTTGCGTCGGATGACGACAGGCGCTGCAGGCAGAAGGCCAGCAGACGCATATGCTCGCGAGCCGCCTGCTCGGCCAGCACCATCTCAATCTGACGGGCGGCCGTTACCGCTAACGTAAGGTTATTGATCTGATACGTGGAAGGCGGCCCGGAGATGTCCAGCACGCCGAGTATCTTGCCGGTGCCGGGTTCGCAAATCGGCGCGGCTGCGCAACTCCACGACTTGATTCCTTCGCAGAAGTGCTCGGAACCGTGGATATAGGTGGGCTGGCCGGTGGCGAGCGTGGTGCCGATGCCGTTGGTGCCGGCCTGACCTTCACGCCAGTCGCCGCCCATCGTCAAATGAATTTTTTCGCCGGCCGCCAACGTACGCAAGTCTCCTGCGGCCTTGAGAATCACACCATTCTGATTGGTGAGCAGCAGGATCGAATGCGAATCCGCAAAGAGATCGGCGGTCACGGTGAAAAGACGATCAGACGCCGCCAGCAACTCCCGGTGCCGCCAACGCAGCGCCTCGACTGCGTCGCCATGAACCGCGAACGGTGCCGATCCCGCAGCGGGATTGACCCCGGATTGCAGACTGCGTCGCCAGGAGTCGATCAGGGCCGAAGGCGCGGACGTCGACGGCTCGCCCGCGAGAAAACGCTCCCATGCGAGCATCGTGACCCTGTCCGAGTGACGGTCGTTCGCACGCTGCGCGTTAGCCACTATCCGGCGCATAGCGGCCTGATTGCCAAGACCCGACATGGTGCTGAGCTGCTGTCTCGTCACAACTCTCCTCCTATGCGATGGGTCAGCTCGGAACCTGCTCTGCGGCAGGCTTCGACGTGACTCGCAACGATGTCGCGGCGTGCTTTTTTGTTCGACTGTCAGTCAAACCCAGCGGCGCGATCGCTGATTAGTATATGCCTGCATCCCGAATTCAGCCTGGCAAGCCAGGAATCGCAACGCCGAACGTCTACAGTATCAACACGACATTGAACAATAAGACCACGAATGCCGCCAGCGTGGCGATCACGGCGATGAACGCGCGATTTTTGTCTATGCCCATCACGTCCTCGTGGCAGGTGAACCCAGCGACAACAGAAAAATTCCTGCCGCCCCGATGCCTACCGGGCAGGCATGGCATTCACGGCATCGCGCCGCTGATTGCACCGAATATGCCTCGCAACAGCGGAGCGGCCGCCGAGCCCAAATCGGACACAATAATCAATGCACCGCAGAGTGTGATTGTGCACCCCAACGCGAGTTTGAGCAGGCGAATCGAGGACCTTGCACCGAGGTACCGAGCCGCCATCGCGACGGCATTGAATCGGGGAGCCGCGCCGATATCCATTGTTGTCTCCGTCTATTGATGGCCGCCCGAAACACGCTGGCAGCGGCCGTTTTTTTGCCGGTCCTCGACTCGACGACCGGTTATAGCGTCACTATTTCCGGCCGAGCAATTCGGCGCCGGCGCCAAGCGCCGGGCCAGCGGTCGGATCGATCGTGTCCGGTTTTTTGGCAATCAGTGTCTGGGTGGTCAGAATCAAGCCGGCGACCGAAGCAGCGTTGCGTACCGCGCTATAACTGACCTTTACCGGATCGATGATGCCCGCCTCCATCAGGTTGACGAACTTGCCCGTGCGGGCGTCGAGACCCACGCCCGGTTTCGCACGCACCGCCTCGGACACGATCGCCGCGCCATCGAGGCCGCAATTGGTCGCGATGTGATAGAGCGGTTTCGTCAGCACGCGCTGCAGCAATCTCGCACCCTGTTGCACACTGCCGTGGGTCCGCGCAATCACGCCTTCGAGTTCGGCGGACACGCGCAGCAGCGCCATCCCGCCGCCTGGCACGATGCCCTCGGCAATCGCCGCGCGCGCCGCATTGATTGCGTCCTCGATCAGGTGAAGCCGGCGCTTCTGTTCGACCGGCGTGGCGCCGCCGGCGAGGATCATCGCGGTGCCGCCGGACAGCTTGGCGAGACGCACCTGAAATTTGTCGCGTTCGACATTCTCCGGGGCCATCTCATACTGACGCGCGACCTGCTGACGGCGTGCGGCAACGGCAGCCGGATCGCCGCCGCCAGCGGTAATGATGGTCTGGTTCGACGAGATGCGTACCTGCCGTGCGCTGCCAAGATCGCGCAGTTCCGCGGCTTCGAGCTTGCCGCCCAGATCACGCGCGATCACCCGCCCGCCTGTGACGATAGCGATATCCTCGAGCATGGCCTTGCGCCAATGCCCGTACTCCGGCGGATGAATCGCCGCTACCGGCACCCCGCCGTTGTCCCGCCACGCCAGCAGGGCCATGACACAGGCGGGGGCAACCTCCTCCGCAATGATCAGCAGCGGGCGTTTGCCGTGAGCCGCAAGTGCCTGGAGCGCCGCCACTTCCTCCGCCGATTGCAACCGCTGGTCGGTCATCAGAATGAGCGGATTGTCGAGCACCACCTGCATCCGCTCGATGTCCGTGACCATGTGGTGAGAGAGGTAGCCGCGATCGAACGCCATCCCATCGACCACTTCGAGACGGGTTTCGACCGTCGTGCCGTACTCGACGTCGACGATGCCATCGGGCCCCACCCGCTCGAGCGCTTCGGCCACCATCGCGCCGGTGACCTCGTCATTGGCGGCGACCACGGCCACGGCGCGCACCTCTTCGCTCCCGCGCAGCGGTATCGCTGCTCGCCTGAGCGCCGCGATCACCTCGTCTACCGCGATCTCCAGCCCCTGAACCAGTTCCACGGGGTTGGCGCCTTCCGCGAGACTGGCGAGACCCTCCTGGACCAATGCATCGGCCAGCACGGTGGCCGTGGTGGTGCCGTCGCCGGCAACTTCATTGGTCTGCTTCGAGACTTCGCGCACCACCTGCGCACCGATGTTTTCGAACGGGTCTTCCAGTTCGATCTCGTTGGCGATGCTCACACCATCGCGCGAGATGATCGGCGTGCCAATCGGGCGGTCGATGATCGCATTCATTCCGCGAGGGCCGAGCGTGCCTCGTACCGCTTTGGCCAGTTTGGCGACACCGCGGCCGAGCGCCATGCGGGCCTCGTCGTCGTGCAGCATGATATTCGGCATGATTCATCTCCTCCTGTTGGAATATTCTGGATTGCTACATTTCAAACCGATACCGCAGTGTTGCCGAACTACCCGAGCCCGACGGCCCTCTTCCAGCCGCCGGCCGGGACGAAGTGCACGGGCTTGATCTCGACTTGCGGCGCGGCTGCTGCTGCGTTCACGTTGCCGTACCGCGCCGCCAGCAAGCCGCGACACAACGCACTGTTGAATTCCGCATTGACGCCGACCCGCCGCAAGGCACGCAGGTAGGCACCGAGCCCGTCCGCATCGAGCAACGCACCCTGGTTGTCGACGAAAGCTGCTTCGTCGGCCCGCGCGGCACCGTCGGCACAGCCTCTGACGACGAAGCGCCGCTCCAGGTAGCGTTCCACGAGTCGCCGGCTTGCGGAATCGTCCGGCAAGCCAGCGAGCTCCGCCACGCTCATGCGCACGAGCCGCGCGGGTTCAAGGCCACGTTCGAGCAGTGACGTCAGGAGCGCTTCCTGTCGCCGCTGAAAAGCCTTGACCATGAAGGTCCGGCGGATGTCTTCGAGTTCACCGCTGGCCTCAGCGCCGAAGGTGTCCTGGAATGACCGCCCGGCCGCCACGCCGCGGTTGATCTCGTCGGCATACATATGTTCGCCGAGTCCGATCGTCACCTTCGTCACCCACGGTAAGCCCGCGACAGCAATGCGCATGTCGTCGGCCATCAGGAAGGCGAAGTTGGCGGCGCACCAGTAAGTCGGCAAGCGGAAGCCAATCTGCACGCCACCGCCTGCGTCCACCTCCACGCGGGTGACGAAACCCAGCTCGGTCACCGATTCGTCGAGTTCGGGGTCGGCGACCGATGCGAGTTGCGCCCACACCTCGGCGGCCCGATCGACGGCGGCCGTCGCAGCTTTCGCGTCCGTGGCGGCCATGGTGTTCATGCCCCGACCGCAGCCGGCTGCCGGACATCCTTCAGCAACTTCTTCTGCGCCTCGACGTCAATACCGTACAACCGCGCCGCGTTGAGCCCGAGAATCTTCTTCTTCGCCGTCAGCGACAATTGCACGCCAGTTTCCTTGCTGACGGACTCCGGCAGTTCGAAGGCCATGAACTTCTCGATCAGCCACTTGGGCGACCAGATGCCGTAGTCGCTGCCGTACAAGATCTTGTCTTCGCCGATCCAGAACAGCAGCTCCGAAATCACATGCGCGAAGTACTCCGGACGCGTATGAATGAACGGCAGCACCACCGCCAGACCGCCGTAGACGTTCGTCTCCTGGGTCGCAATCCAGCAGAAATCGTCCAGACGCGGCAGGCCGCAGTGCTCGACAATGAAGTTCAGGTTCTGGAAGCTGGTCGCCACGTCGTCGACATCGGCAACGTCGAAAGCGTCGCGATTCAACGGCAGGATCGTCGGGCCCTTATGGACGTGGATGTTCTTGATGCCCAGCTTCTCGCAGCGCTCCAGGTACTTCTGCACGCTCGGGTCCGACAGCTTGTAGCCCTTGCTGTCGCCACGCCACTCCGCCGTGTAGAGCTTGACGCCCTTGATCCCATACGTCTCGGACAGCTCGTCCAGGTAGTCGAGCCCAGCCTCGCCGTCGCGCGGATCGAACGCGCCATTGACGATGAAACGATGCGGATGCTTTTTCTTCAGCTCGTAATTCTTCTCAGTCGTGTTGAATCCGTTCTTGTAAAAGTCCGTGAGGTAAGTCGGCTGGCAGATCGCCATGTCGTCGTAACCTTTGACGAACAGATCGTCATACATGACTTCCGGGCCGTAGTTGTCGAACTTCTCCTTCGGCCACAAATACTCCTTGGGACTCAGGTTCGAGTGATACGCGTAAAAACAATCGATGAACTGCTGGCCATGCACGTTCTTCAAGTTGGCCTTGCTGCCGTCCCATAGATGGACGTGTCCGTCGATGATGAAGATGTCTTCACCGTCCGTGGTTCGATACATGGCATGTGTCTCCGTGGTTGTTGCGAGGGGCGGCCACCGGTCAGGGCGGCCGGACGCCTCATCAGATCGCGGGCTGCACGATCACTCGTAGGCCATCGCGTCGTCCATGTTGCCGAACAGCACGACGGTCTCGTCATCGACCATCACCATCCGGCCATAGTGAGTCGAGGTGGATATCTCGAACAGATGCGGGGTCATCTCCCGGCCCAGCGCTTCGCTGATCTCGCCCATTTTGAATTCGATCTTGCCCTGCCCATCGATCCGGATCATGGCGGGCAGATAGGTCACCGTGATGCCGGGCTTATGGGTCATCAATTCGGCGATAGCACGAGCCTCGACGCTGTCGTTCATCGTGACGCCGCACTGATGGGAAATGGTCTGCTCGAAGCGAACATCTTTCATCGACTTGAAAATGTTGTCGTTGTGCACTGACATTGCGTACTCCTCTTCGCGGTTGGGTTGTGCGGTTAGCTTGCGCGGTTGGATCAACTGGGCAAGGAACCCGTCAGGCCTGGAGTGCCAGCGGAAAGTGAACGCCAATCTCTCTGGCAATCATCTCCGCCCGCTCGATCGAACTGTTCAGGCAGTCATTGAACTGCGCCGTCTTCACATGCGGAATCGACCAGATCGGCTGCAAGTGCTTCGCGGCGTTTGCGGCAAGCGCACCGTGCTTCTCCAGCCACTCGCCGAACAGTTTCCGATTGGCCTCGCCGTGCCTCGGATCGTTGGCCAGCATGTGAAACAGTTCAACCGCATTGGCCAGATTGCGCTCGTAGTCCCCCTCCGCTGCGGACACGACCGTGGGCGTCAGGAAGTCGTTCTGCGAAGCGGCGACCTGCATGATGAAACCGCTGCGGAACAGGTCCGCCACCATCGGCTCGAACACGACATTCACCGCAAAGTACTTTTCGAGGAAGTCGGTGGCGCCGCCGATAGCCTCGACCGCCCGGCGTGTTTCCTGCCAGATGGGATCGTTCAGCCAATGCTCCTTGCCGGCGTCAAGGTCCATATTCGCCAGGTCCAGTGCGATCTCGCCCAGGTAGAGCGTCAGGTCCTGAGCGAAGCGCAGCTTGTAGGAGGCGTTGGTCAGGATCGCGCTATTGATCATCTGCGTGTAGCCGTAGCGCTGAGCGTGCATGGTGGCGGTGCCGAGACCGAACTCCGCATGCTTGTACGCCCCAAGATGCTGCTCCAGCACCTTGACCCAGGTCTTATCGAAGCGCTTCACCGCGCCCGAGCGCCGCGCGTTGTTGACGGCGCCGGTGATCATGCCGACGATCGTCGACTGACGCTGGTAGTGCGTGCGTTCCCACTCCTCGTCGACCGCACGGAATTTATGCCAGTCCGTGCTTTTGACTGCCGTCCAGGTTTCCGAATAGGTCGGCGTACCATCTGCAAACGCGAGAATCCAGTCCTGAAGCAGATAGCGCTTCGGGTCCGGCTGGACATCGACGGTCATGTCCTCGTAGTGGGTCGCCTTGCGTCCCTTGGGTTCGAAGTAGTTGTACTTGCGGCTCTCCGAGCCCGCAAACTGGGCCGCGCCGGCTGCGCCTGACTTTATCGGTGCGACTTCCTGTAGCGACGTGCTCATGTTGCTCCTCCTTCATCTTTCGGTTATCGGACTTTCGATCTGGCGCGATGCCTTGGCTTCCGTCAGCGAATCGCCTGGGTAAACTTGTCGAAATAGAGCCGCTCGGGCGCGACGCCCGCCATCTGCAGGACCGGCATCACTGCGTCGATCATCGGCGTTGGACCGCATGTGTACGCGTCGATCTCACCGTCCAACGATTCCTCGCGCAATGCGCGGCCCAGCACTTCGTGAATGAAGCCGGTCGCGCCGGTCCAGTCATCGCCTGGCTCGGCGTCGGAAAGCGCGGGGATAAAGCGGAAATCAGGCAGCCGGTCCTCCAGTTCCGCGAAATCGTCGAGATAGAACAGATCGCGACGGCTGCGAGCGCCGTAGAAGAAACGAACCGGTCGCTCTTCACCGCTTTGCACGTGATCGTTAAGGATCGACCACAGCGGCGACATCCCCGATCCTCCGCCCACCAGCACCAGCGGCCCCGGTTGGTCCTCGCGCCGGAAACACGTGCCGTACGGTCCCTTCGCCACCAGCCTGTCGCCCGGCTTCAGACCACCGTCCAGTTGCGACGAGAACGCGCCGTCGGGATACTTCTTGATGATGAATTCGAGCTTCCTCTGGCCGTTTGGCGTGCTCGCCATCGAGAACGATCGCGTAATGCCGAGGCTCGGAATCGTCAGGTCAACATACTGACCCGCCCAGAAGCGCAGCGGCCGGGACAACTCCACTTCCAGCAGCCTGATGTCATGCGTCAGCGCGGTGATCTTCGTCAGCATTGCGTCGTATTCACTCACAGCAATCGAACGGCGCATGAGGTCTTCGTCGTAGTTCAGCAGTTCGACTGTCAGATCGCTGAAGGCGAGCGTCCGGCACAACAGGATGTGATTGGTCTCGCGCTCGTAGTCAGGCAAAGCGAAGGTCGAATACTTCTTCATTTCGACATCGCCCTCGATCAGCAAGGACTTGCAACTGCTGCACTGCCCCTCCTTGCACCCGTGCATCACCGAAATGCCCTGGCGAAAAGCGGCATCGAGCACGGTCTCGCCTTCCTCAACCGTCATCTCCACGCCGACCGGTTCGAATCGCACGGTATGAAGTACCTTGTCCTCTTCTGCGTCCGGCATGTCGGCCCTCTTCTCTTGCGTGTCACTCATGTCCATGTCGCCCACCTCACGCTTCTCGTTCGTCCGGGGCAGCCGCACCGCTGCCGCCGGACGACATGGCCTCGTCAGTTCACCGGATTGATCTTGAAACCGGCACGATACTCGGCGATGTGCTTCTCGCGCTGTTCCGGTGTCATGTTGCGCAGCAAAACGATCGGGCTCTGGATCGTGTGCCCGCGAACATCGTCGAGCGTCCACATGTTCCTGTCGTCGAAACGCAGGTGTGGTTGCGGCACCAGCGTCTTGCCGTCATTGCGCACGAAACCGAGATCCTTGATGCAATCGGCCAGATCCCAGCCGTGGTAGCACTCTTCCCATTCGCGGCGTCCGCTGAAGCGTCCCATTGCCGGAGTCGGCCGCCCCTCGTATTCCGAGGCGAACGCCACCTTGTGAGTCCAGCGGCACAATTCCGAGCAGTACGTGTAGAGCTGACCATCGACCTCGTCGACCACGAAGTCTTCACGGATCAGGCACGGCACCAGACAGCTCCAGCAGCGATGCGGATACACATAGCCGTTCTCCTGATCGAACAGCATGTTGGTCTCGCCGGGCACGCTCTTCTTCGCGTACCACTTCCAGAAGTCGCCGAACTCGGCGTACCAGCCCGGGTACTTGTGCTCGAACCACTCGAAGTCTTTTTCGGTCTGCGCTTCGATGCGCCAGAAGTTGACCGGCCAGCCCACGGCAAAGAACTGCGCGACCTTGTGGACATAGTTCTGTTTGACGATGCGATCCCAGGCGGCGGCGACATCGTCGTGATGGATCTTGATGCCGTATTTTTCCAGCGGCAGCATGTAGGTTCGGTAGTAATCCTCATAGATCCACCGGTGCCACAGCTCGGCATACGATTCCTTGTTCTTGTCGCGATCCGCGGTGCCGTATTCGATGAACGTGCCGATTGCCGCATCGACGATCGCGTGGTTTTGCCAGAAGGCGTAGCGCAGGTCGCGCTCGAGCAGCAGGTGGTTGTCCGGGTCGTTGATGATCGACATCACCAGCGAATGGCCATTGCCGATGTGCCGGCTTTCATCGGACTGCACCGAAAGGAACACGGTCGGCAGCGCATAGTCGCCGTTGCGTGCCGCTTCCGACGGCATGGCGACAAACAGCGTATTGGTGAATGCCGTTTCTGCGACCACCTGCAGAAACACGTTGGCCGCAGTCACCGCATCGCCGGTGAGGAAGCCTTCGGCAAACTGACGGCCGATGGTGGTGGCGTAGCATTTGCCGAATGCCGCCTCGGTAATATCGAACCCGGCGGGGTCGATATAGTTTTCCATGTACCACTTCTTCAAATTCATCTGGATCGTCGAGTGCCGGAACTCGTCGACCATCTGCATCGTGAAGCCGGTTCGCAGCTCTTCGCCGGGCGCGAGCCGTCCAAGCATCGCCATCGAACGTGCCGCCGAGATTTCCGGGAACGGGATGATCGCAAGGAACAGCTTCATCCACTCGACCCAGCGCGGCTCGACATTGCGGAACATGTCGCCGCGCAACGCCGCGTCGAGTGCGCCATAGACGCGGTTATCCTTTTCCTCCTGCATCGGAAAATACGAGCGCAGCACCTGCTTCATCGGGTCACGCGGTGCCTTGCTGATCTTGTAGTCGGTCGGGAAAGTCATGGCCTCCTGGACGTAACTGGGT
>Ga0070733_10003724_pt1 | contig 10350 bp, 5 predicted proteins | sample Coa_R1_9_FD_66450 | JGI IMG/M metagenome (GOLD analysis project Ga0070733, IMG submission 66450) | Surface soil microbial communities from Centralia Pennsylvania, which are recovering from an underground coalmine fire - Coalmine... | ecosystem: Environmental > Terrestrial > Soil > Unclassified ... | reverse complement strand
CAACTTCAACAGCCTCGGCATCGAGAATCCAACTTCGTCGGTCAATGCGATCCACGATCACACCGACCAGGGCAAGTTCTTTGGATACGTGTCGACGGCGATCAACGATACGCAGCGCTTAAGCGTCATTTCAGGCGCGTCCTACAGCGCGTTCCAGATTCCGAACAATCCCAATCAGACAGTACTTCCGGACAATTCCAACAACAATTTGCCTAATGGTCTCACTCAGACCACCTTGGCCAATCCCGCAAATAATGCGAATTCGTCAAACCTGAACGAGCGAGAGATCGACCAGTACTATTTCAATATCGTCGCGCTTCAGTCGAAGGGCGACGTGATCGACAGCCAAATTTCATTTTTCTCCCGCTATGCCAACGTGCATTTCATCCCGGATATCACCAACGACCTGATATTTAACGGCGTTGCCTCCGATGTCACCCGCGCCAGCCAGATGTACGGTACCCAGTTCGACGCATCGTATGATGTGAACAGTGCGCACACATTGCGGTTCGGCTATATGGTTACCGCGGAGAAGACCGACGTTTCCAATATGTCGACCGTATTCGCCGTCGATCCCAATACGAATAACCCGACAGGAGTTCCGTTTGCCGTCACCGACACTAATTCGTTGCTCGGCTGGAATCTCGGCGCCTATGTGCAGGACGAATGGAAGCTGACCAAAACACTTACGCTGAACTACGGCATCCGTTTCGATCAGCTCTACCAGTTCGTCGACGCCAACCAGTTCAGCCCGCGTGTCTCGCTGGTCTACAAGCCGTTCGACAGCACCACCTTCCACGCCGGCTATGCCCGCTATTTCACGCCGCCGATGCAGGCGCAGGCGACCCAGGCAAACCTCGCTCTTTTCAATGGCACGACCAATCAGCCGGACGTACTCAAAGCCGATCCGGTGCTGCCCGAGCGATCGCATTATTTCGACGTCGGCGTCGATCAGAAGATATTGCCCGGTCTGACGGTGGGGCTGGACGGCTACTACAAGATCGCGACCGACATGATCGACGACGGTCAGTTCGGACAGGCCGTCGTGCTGACCCAGTTCAATTGGGCGCGCGGCTACGTCGAAGGCATCGAAGCCAAGGCGAAATACCAGGACGGCAACTTCAGCGCCTATATCAACTTCGCTTTCAGCATTTCACGCGCAACCGACCCCGTCTCGAACCAATACGTGCTGGATGCCGATACGTATAATTTCCTGCTCACGCATTACCACTACACCGACGATAGTCAGATTTTCACCGGCTCGGCGGGAGCTTCCTACAAGTGGGACCAAACGACGTTCTCGGCCAGCCTGAAATACGGCAGCGGCCTTCCGGACGAATTTGCCAACTCATCCCACGATGAACCCTATGTGACCGTCAATCTCGGGATCGCACACGATATTTTCACTTCGCCGGGAGCCAAGCCGCTCACCGTGCGCTTCGACGTGGTCAATCTCTTCGACAAGATCTACGCGATCCGCGACGGCAGCGGCATCGGCGTGTTTGCTCCGCAATTCGGCGCGCGTCGCGGCTATTTCGTAGGCCTGTCGCAGAAAATCTGAGGAACGGCGTTGCATGGCGATCGCTTGATCTCAAGGGATCCCCTGTGGCGAGATTTCACTTGTCAGGATTCACTTGTCAGCGGTCACTTGGCCGCGACGTTGCCGGCAGGCTCGGCCAGGGTTTTGATCCGCTCCTTGACGTCGCGCAACGCCTTGAGGCTGGTTTCAATCGTTGCGGCCGGCATCCCCTGCAACACGTCGGTTGCAAGGACGTCTCGCAGGCTATCGAGATCGTCGGCGAGCTGGCGGCCGGCGGCCGTCAGGAACAGACGATTGGCCCGCCGGTCCCGGGGGTCGCTGCGGCGTTCGACAAGGCCATGCTCGACCAGCCGGTCGAGCAGGCGCACCAGCGAAATCGGCTGTAGTTCGAGCACATCAGCCAAATCCACCTGCGACAGCCCCTCCTGCTCGCGCAAACGGAACAGCACAATCCACTGCGCCCGTGTCGTGCCGCGGGACTTGGCCCGATGGTCGACATAGTTGCGCAGCAATCGCGAACTTTCGATCAGCTGGGTAATGAACTGCTTTTTCAGGTCGAGAGTCATAAGGGTCTGGACGGGCCCGGATTGCCAATAGTTTAGGATTCTCAAGCCATAGTGTGTTTACACATTAAGTGCACGCGTATTATATATGAAGCGTCTATGAACTCTTGGGAAGACTCGCTACTTATATTTTTTTGAATCTGAAGGCCGACATGAAAAAATCGCGGACAACGCGTTGGATTTTGCTGGCCTTGGTGATCGCAGGAGCCGGCTATTACGGCTGGCAGCGGTTCCACGGCGAAAATCAACAGGCAGCGGCGAATGGTGCGCAAAAGGGACCCCCGCGTAATGCGGTGCGGGTCAGCGTTGCAACCGTCGAGAAGGCGGACTTCCCGGTCTATCTGACGAGCCTTGGAACCGTTCAGGCCTTCAATACCGTCCTCGTGCGTTCCCGGGTCGACGGCCAGATCGACAAGATCGCGTTCACCGAGGGCCAGTACGTCAAACAGGGCGACCTCCTGACCAAAATCGATCCCCGGCCGTATCAGGCGGCGCTCGACGCGGCCAAGGCCAAGAAGGAGCAGGACGAGGCCAATCTCGCCAACATCAACCTGGACCTGCAGCGCTTCATCAAGCTCGGCGAGTTCGCCACCCGCCAGCAGCTCGACACCCAGCGCTCCAGCGTATCGCAGTTCACAGCCCAGATCGCGGCAGACGCAGCCGCCATCGACAATGCCCAAACCCAGCTCGACTATACCGACATCAAGGCGCCGATCTCCGGTGTCGTCGGCCTGCGCCAGGTCGATGTCGGCAATATCGTCAATGCCTCGGCCCAGACCGGGATCGTCTCCATCACGCAGGTTGAGCCGATTGCCGTCATTTTCACCGCGCCCGAAGATCAGTTGCCTGACATCAAGGGCGCGCAAGGCGCCACGCCGCTCAAGACCATTGCGATCACGACCGATGGCAAACGGCCGCTGGCGGAAGGGACGCTGGCGGTAGTGAACAACCAGGTCGATTCGACCAGCGGCACCATCCGCCTGAAAGCCATCTTCGAAAACAAGGACCATGCCTTGTGGCCGGGCCAATCGGTCTCCACGCGGCTTCTGGTGCGGACATTGAAGGGGGCGACCGTGGTCCCGGACGATGCGGTCCAGCACGGCACCGAAGGCCTTTTTGTCTACACCGTCGACCAGAACAACAAAGCCGAGCTGCATAAGGTCAAGGTCCGCCAGTCGATCGACGGCCATTCGGTGATCGAGAGTGGCGTGTCGGCGGGCCAACGGGTCATCATTGCCGGTCAGTTCAAGGTTCAGCCGGGCGCCGTTGTCAGCATCGCCGTCGCCAGTTCGGATCCGGCCCAACCGAAGGTGCAGCAGGAATGAACGAAGGGGTTCACGAGGGGATTTCCGCTCCCTTTATCAAATATCCCATCGGCACCTCGCTGATGATGGCCGGCATTCTGTTCGTCGGCCTCGTGGCCTATCCTCTGCTTCCCGTCGCGCCGCTGCCGCAGGTCGACTTCCCGACCATTCAGATCACCGCGCAACTCCCGGGCGCGAGCCCCGAAACCATGGCTTCGTCGGTGGCGCAGCCGTTGGAGCGGCAGTTCGCGCAGATTCCCGGCATCGCCCAGATGACGTCGACGAGTTATCTCGGCACAGCATCCATCACGATCCAGTTCGATCTCAACCGTAACATCGACGGCGCCGCCAACGACGTGCTGGCCGGCATCAACGGCGCCGGCGGCCAGTTGCCGAAAAACCTCCCGACGCCGCCGACCTACCGCAAGGTCAACCCGGCGGATTCGCCGATTTTGCTGTTGTCCGCGACGTCAGACACCCTGCCGTTGACCACCGTGAGCGACTCCGTCGACGCGCAGCTCGCACAGCAGATCAGCCAGATTTCCGGCGTGGCACAGGTCACGATTGGCGGTCAGCAAAAGCCGTCGGTCCGCGTCCAGGTCGATCCGGCCAAGCTGGTCGCCAAGGGTCTGTCGCTCGAGGATGTGCGTAACCAGATCTCGATTGTTACGGTCGACAGCCCCAAGGGCAATATCGACGGCGATAAACGCGCCTTTACGATCTATTCCAACGACCAGATGCTGGATTCGAAGGACTGGAACGACGTCATCATCGCCTATCGCAATGGCGGTCCGTTGCGGGTTCGCGACATCGGCCAGGCGATAACGGCGTCGGAAGACATGAAGCAGGCCGCCTGGGCCGACGGCAAGCGCGGCGTGTTCCTGGTGGTCTACAAGCAGCCGGGCGCCAACGTCATCGATACCGTGGACAAGATCAAGGCGCTGCTGCCGCGGCTGGTCGCCGGCATTCCGGCCGCGATCAAGATCGGCATCCTCAGCGACCGAACCCAAACCATTCGCGCCGCCGTCGAGGACGTCCAGTTCACCCTGCTTTTGACCATCGTTCTCGTCGTCATGGTCATTTTCGTCTTCCTGCGCAGCTTCTGGGCGACGATGATTCCGGCGATCACGGTGCCGCTCGGTCTGCTCGGCGCCTGCGCGTTGATGTGGGTGTTCGGCTATACCCTCGATAACCTGTCGTTGATGGCGCTCACCATCGCCGTCGGATTCGTCGTCGACGACGCGATCGTGGTGCTGGAAAACATCACGCGCTATATCGAGGAAGGCGACAAGCCGATGACGGCGGCCTTCAAAGGCTCCCGCGAAATCGGCTTCACGATTTTATCGATCAGTATCTCGCTGGTCGCCGTGCTGATTCCGCTGCTGCTGATGGGCGGCATCATCGGCCGGCTGTTCCGCGAATTCGCGGTGACACTGGCGATGACGATTTTCGTCTCGATGGTGGTGTCTTTGACGCTGACGCCGATGATGTGCTCCCGTTTCCTGCGCCCGCACAGCGAGCATCAGGCGCATGGGCGGTTCTATCAGTGGAGCGAGCGCGGCTTTGACGCCATGCTGCGCGGCTATGAGCGCGGGCTCGATCTCGCCATGAGCTGGCGGCGGACCACATTGGTCATTTTCTTCGCGACGCTGGCGCTGTCGGTCTATATGTTCATGATCATTCCGAAAGGCTTTTTTCCGCAGCAGGACATCGGCCTGATCAGCGGAACGACGGAAGCCTCGCAGGATATTTCCTTTGCCGAAATGGTGCGGCAGCAGGAAGCGCTTCAAGCCATCGTCCGGGCCGATCCGGCTGTGGCGACGGTCGGGGCGGTGATCGGCGGCAACGGCCGGGCCGGCAACAACGGCAGCATGTTCATTACGCTGAAACCGCTCGACGAGCGCGACGTCAACGCCATGCAGGTCATCGCCCGCTTGCGTCCCCAACTTGAGAAGGTCCAGGGCGCGCGGCTCTATATGCAGGCGGCGCAGGACGTGCGTTTGGGCGGCCGGCCGACCCGTACCCAATTCGAGTTCACGCTTCAGGACGCTAACCTCGACGAGCTGAGCGAGTGGGCGCCCAAGGTACTTGCGAAGATGGCGACGCTTCCGGAGCTGCGCGACGTCGCTACCGACCAGCAGTCGAACGGCACGACACTGCAGCTCAAGATCAATCGCGACACGGCCTCACGCTACGGCATCCAGCCGCAATTGATCGACGACACGCTGTACGATGCCTTCGGGCAACGGCAGGTCACGCAGTATTTCACGCAGCTCAACAGCTATCACGTGATCCTTGAAATCCTGCCGGAGCTGCAAGGAAACTTCGACACCCTCGACAAACTCTATGTCAAATCGCCCGCGACGGGCGACCAGGTGCCGCTGTCGGCGTTTGCGACCTGGAGCAGCGTACCGGTCCGTCCGCTTTCGATCAGCCACCAGGGCCAGTTCCCGGCCATCACCATCAGTTTCAACCTTGCGCCGAACGCAGCGCTCGGACAGGCGACCGATGCCGTGCAAAAAGCGATGGCTGACCTCGGTGTACCGTCGACGGTGAACTCCAGCTTCCAGGGTACTGCGCAGGCGTTCCAGCAGTCGCTCGGGACCGTCCCCCTCCTGATCCTTGCCGCGCTCGTGGTGGTGTACCTGATCCTCGGTATCCTCTACGAGAGCTACATCCATCCGCTCACGATTCTGTCGACGCTTCCCTCCGCAGGCGTCGGTGCGCTCGCGATCCTGATGGCCTTCGGATACGATTTCAGCCTGATCGCGCTGATCGGCATCATCCTGTTGATCGGCATCGTCAAGAAGAACGGCATCATGATGGTCGACTTCGCGATCGCGGCCGAACGCGACGAACATCTGTCGCCGGAGGAATCGATCAAGAAGGCGGCCTTGCTGCGTTTCCGCCCGATCATGATGACGACCATGGCAGCGCTATTGGGCGGCGTCCCCTTGATGCTCGGCACCGGTACAGGGTCGGAAATTCGCCAGCCGCTCGGCTACGCGATGGTTGGCGGTCTCTTTGTCAGCCAGGCCCTGACCCTGTTTACGACGCCGATCGTCTATCTCTACCTCGACAAGCTTTCCAACGCGTTTTCCAACTGGGGCCGCTCCAGGAATGACGATGCGCCCGACGCCTCCGAGCATGACGCCGTCAAGGAAGCCGCCGAGTAAATCTATTCAAATAGCCCGCCGATCGGCGCGCCAAACTTCTCGCGGAGACCGATCGGTGAAACTCGCACGCCTTGCGATGGTGGCTGTCCTCGCCACGTTCTCGGCCGCTGGGATTTCTACTGCCCAGCAGAAGAACCCCAAGGCCAAAGGCCAAGGCCAGGGTCAAGCGCAAACCCAGCCGACACCGGCACCCTCCCCCTCCGGTACGCCTGCTCCTCCGGCGCAACCCGGCTGGGCCGCACGTTGCAGCAGTCCAAGCCGTGACGCCCCGCTCGAATGCGCGATGGAGCAGAACGCGGTCCTCACCAAGACCGGGCAACTGGTTGTGCTGGTCAACATCCGCGTGCCCGGCGATACCCGCGCACCGATCGCGCTCGTGCAGTTGCCGCTCGGGCTCAATCTGCAAGCCGGCGCGAAATTTCAGGTCGATGACGGCAAGAGCGCCGACCTTCCGATCCAGACCTGTGAAAACCGGGGTTGCTACGCGAGCGTGCCGATTTCGCCGGAGACACTGAACGCGCTGAGAGCGGGCAAGCAGCTCAAGATCAGTTTTCAGGACCTCGCCAAAGAAACCATCACGATCCCGCTGTCGCTCAACGACTTTTCCGCAGCCTACGACAAGATCAAATAGGCCGGTTTCGCCGGATCATCGGGTGCGGTCCATCGACCATTCGTCGCGCGGCCATCCTCGGCCACCGCGACGATCGAACCTCACGCCCGTGTCGTGACAGGCAATTTCTCGAGAAGTTGCTGCAACGTCAGCCCGTCCCGCACCGCCACCGGGTTTTGCAGAATCGCGTTGGCAATCTCCAGTCCGAGCGAGCGGTAGCTTTCGAATTGGGATTCCGTGAACCACTGATCGGTCGTGGTTTCGTGGGGAAACGTCTTATGCGCGGTGGCGTAACTGACGATCCCCGCCCCTTCGATGCCGTGATAGGCCGGCTTGATATAGAGGATGATGCCGTCCTCGCAGCCCTCCGCCGCTCCGTCCGCATCCGTATAGCCGATCGAGCCGATCGTATAATACGGAATTTTCCTGCGCTCCTCTTCGGTGAGGTCCGATGGACGGTTCTTAATCGACTGCAGTTTATCGAGACGGACGCGGATGCCGAGATCGATGTAGATTTTGCGAACCGCATTGCCGAGATCCTCAAACGCGAAATCTGGATCACAACCGGCGTCGACGACCAGGATGAAGCGGCACCGTCGGCGAACCATCTCATAGAGTCCAAGATTCTCGAAATGGCCGCCGTCGGAAAGGTAGACGTAAGGGCGGTCGTCGGTGGTCAGGCCGAAGGCTTCCTCGATCAGCGGGGTGATCGCAAATGAGGGGCCCTCGGTTCGATAGGATTGCTCACCCTGCTCTCCCGGATTACCCAGCCACCATCCGAGCCGCACATTGAACAGCGCAAGCAGAAGGGTGATCGAGGGCGAGGAGTGATAGCCCATGTTCGGGCTGACCGCGGCGCCGGAAATGGCCATCGCGGTCCCAAGCGTCAGGCCCCCCTTCCCGCCGCCATATTCGCTGCTGAGGCGAAATCCCTTGTCGGCGCTGCCGCAATGTAACGGGCTGACGGTGAAAGATTCCGCCTTGCGCTCCTGCCAGGCGAGCCGCTTTGCCTCCACGACATTGAGGGCGATGTTGACGACGTGGAATAGGCCGAATGTATTTGGCCCCGCAGCTGCGGGCTTGGGCGGCCACAAGGTCTGAGCGCACGGGTTGTCGCCTTCGTCGAAGCCGGTGAAATGATCGGGGTTTCGCTTTTGCCGCGAGGCACCGAGATAGCAGCGAACAAGCCGATTGCGATAAACCGCGTGCAACGAGAAACGGTTGATGTTGACATTCTTCGACGCAATCGTGCCGATTGCGCCCGCTACAATACCGCCGATCGCAAGCCAGAGCAGGATGTGCGGGATCGATTGTACGGGGATCGATTTCGTGTCCAGGGCCTTCACAAAGGAAGTGCCGAGCAGCAATTGATCGAGCGCGATCGACAACAAGACGATCAGGATAGCCACAAAAACCGGTCCAGCGATCGCCAGCGCGTAATTCAGGATCTGGCTGGTTATCGTTTCTTCGTCGGCGTCCGACGCCGATGTCTTGCTGCTCTTGCCGATCAGAGCCGTCGCGATACCAGTCAGGCCGCCGACGGAAGCGAAATATTTTCCGAGTTCGGGATAAAATTCCTGGATGCAGTAGCCGAGCGCGATTGAAAGAGCTGCCATCAGCGTCCAGGCAACCGCGGCCGCCATCTCCCATCCCGCGCTGCGCCCCAGCCATTCGCGATCGCTGTCGGACTCGCTTTCGTAACTCACCAATCCGACAAAAACCATCTCGGCTGCGAGCTGTGACACCAGGACCCACGGCACGCCAAAGGTCATCGGCAGCAGCAATCTAAGAGCGATATTGTCGTCTTTGCTGGAATACGGATCAAGCATCACGAACAAAATGGCGCCAAGCCCGACGAGCATGCCGTAAACCGCTCCGGAAAATGTCCAGCGCCAAAAGTCCCGGGCGGACCCACGAATTGGCCGGCCAAACAGCCAGCCCAGTGCAAAGATCAACGCGCCGATCAAAGCCAGCAAAAAGATCACCGCGGCTCGGCCGCTATCCGCGACCCACATGTCTGCGTGTTTCGAAACGAAATTGATACAGTCGATTCCGAAGCGCGAAACGAGTGCGATCGCGACGAACATCGATGAAAGCAGAGACCACACCAAACCGTGCTTCAGGAAAACCGATTGAGCGACGTTGTGAGGTGATGGTTCCGTATCCGGAGCTTCCCGGCGGGTCGGACGATGCGACGTCGTGAAGGCGTGCGCCTTGATGAGACAGGCTCCGCCAAGCAGGCCCATGACGATGGACGGCCAGTGTTCGGAACTGCGGGCGATGCCGACGAAAGACGCGGCGAGAAATTTCAGCCCGAGCAACGCCAGACAGACGACGGGAATGATGACCAGCCAGTTGAGGATCAGATTGCGCAGGTAAATCGCAATGCCGGTCCAGGTGTCCGCGGAGCCAAGGCCGACTTTTGGCGTGAGGTAGTTGCTGTAGGCGCGCAGCCACGAAAGCTCGGGAGGCTCCGCATCCGGGCCTTCCGGGCGGCCGGTGAGGTTGGTCCAAATCCTCGGAAAATCCTCACGCTGCCGCCAGGCCGATAGCCACGATCCAATGTATCCGCCGCCTGAAACGGTGGAGAGAAATTGAAACCGGCCGAGCAACGAATTGTCCGGCGTGCTGGGGGATTTTTCCTCTCCGGCGGCCGGCGCGGGTGACACATCGTAGGCCGCCAGGGCCTGGATGACACCCAGACAAAACGTAGCGCTGCGAATGCCGCCGCCGGAAAGCGAGAGAGCCGACCGATTGAGCTTGTTGAGCGACCGATAAAATTTCTTCCGCGTCTCGACCTCGTTAAGACTTTCATCCTTGCCGCTGCGTACATCCGCGTCTTTCGTCATACGCCGCGACTGCACGTCCTGCGCTGTCGCCTGTGGCCGCGAAGCGCCGGTCCCCTCTCCCGCCACCGCGCCGTTCAGCGCGATCGCCTCCTCAGCTAGCACCTGCTCGATTGACAGCGGCCCCATCGCTTGTCTCCCGTCTGCGGAACATTAAACAGCCCGCATACAAACCCGCACGCACATTAGCATATTATCATCCTGGGGTTGTGCTCGCCAGCGCGTTTCCCAGGATCCCCGGCCGGCCGTCGCGCAGAGACTAAGAGCCGCAACCGACGCAGTCTGCAAAAAAGTCCGCGAAAATGATCTTT
>Ga0070733_10003723_pt1 | contig 10350 bp, 12 predicted proteins | sample Coa_R1_9_FD_66450 | JGI IMG/M metagenome (GOLD analysis project Ga0070733, IMG submission 66450) | Surface soil microbial communities from Centralia Pennsylvania, which are recovering from an underground coalmine fire - Coalmine... | ecosystem: Environmental > Terrestrial > Soil > Unclassified ... | reverse complement strand
CTCGCCGAGATGGAGCGGCTGATCGTTCCGGGGGTCACGCCGCGCGAGCTCAACCGGCATGCCGAGCAGGTGATCCGCGGCGCCGGCGCGGTGCCGGCGTTCCTGCACTACCGCGGCTATCCGGCGACGCTCTGCATCTCGGTCAACGACGTGATCGTCCACGGCATCCCCAACGACGTGCCGCTGCGCGAGGGGGACATCGCGGGGATCGACTGCGGCGTCGTCTACAAGGGCTACTACGGCGACGCGGCGCGGACCTTCGCGGTCGGGCGGATCGACGAGGCGTCGCGCCGGCTGCTGCAGGTGACGCGCGAGGCGCTGCTGCTGGCAGTCGAGCAGGTGCGGCCGGGGGCGCGGCTGTCGGACATCGGGCACGCGGTGCAGCAGCACGCCGAGAGTCACGGTTTCTCGGTGGTGCGGGAATTTTCGGGCCACGGTATCGGTACCGCGATGCACGAGGACCCGCAGGTGCCCAACTTCGGCGAGCCCGGCAAGGGACCGAAGCTGCGGCCGGGCCTGGTGCTGGCGATCGAGCCGATGGTCAACGCCGGCACCGCGGGGATCAAGATGGACCCGGACGGCTGGACGGCGCGCACCGAGGACGGCTCGCGCTCGGCGCATTTCGAGTTCTCGGTGGCGGTCACCGAGCAGGGGGCACGGGTGTTGGGGACTCGGGTATGAGACGAACCCTCCCCGAAGAGAGGGAGGGAGGGGGCGTCCCCTTCCCCCCCGGAGGGGTGGGAAGGGGATCGAGGGGTTGCGGGGGGAGATCCAATAGATGCTTCAAGTAGGCCTGAGCCGGTCCGGTACCGCGCGTTGGTCGGCGCTAGCCGGTGGAAACTAGGATGTCGAAGAAAGAAGAAGCCATCGAAGTCGAAGCGACGGTGGTCGAGCCGCTCCCGAACGCGATGTTCCGGGTCGAGCTCGACAACAACAAGCATCAGGTGCTGGCTCATATCTCGGGGAAGATGCGCAAGCACTTCATCCGTATCCTGCCCGGCGACCGGGTGCTGGTGGAGCTGTCGCCGTACGATCTCAGCCGGGGGCGGATCGTCTACCGGCTGAAGTAGCCGGAAAGGAAGTGGCGTCATGAAAGTTCGATCGTCGGTCAAAAGGATCTGCCCGAAATGCAAGGTCGTCCGCCGCCGCGGCGTGGTGCGGGTGATCTGCGAGAACCCGAAGCACAAACAGCGTCAGGGATAGGGGTCGTCTATGGCACGCATCGCAGGCGTCGACCTGCCTCAGAACAAGGCAGTCTGGATCGGTCTCACCTATATCTACGGCATCGGCCGCTCGCGCTCCCGGGACATCCTGGGCAAGGCGGACGTGCCGACGACCACTCGCGTCAAGGAGCTCACCGAGGACGAAGCCCGTCGCATCCGCAAGGTGATCACCGACGAGGGCCGGGTCGAGGGCGACCTGCGCAAGGAGAACAGCCAGAACATCAAGCGGCTGATGGAGATCGGCTGCTACCGCGGGGTGCGGCACCGCAAGGGGCTGCCGGTCCGGGGCCAGCGCACGCAGACCAACGCCCGCACGCGCAAGGGGCCGCGGCGCGGCGCCGTGGCGGGCAAGAAGAAGGCGGCGAAGAAGTAGCCGCACTACGCGAGAGGACAGGGAAGCCAGATGGCGAAAGCGGACGGCAAGAAGGAGCGCAAGGGCACCAAGAAGAAGGACCGGCGCGTGGTCCCGCACGGAGTGGCTCACATCCAGGCGACGTTCAACAACACCATCATCTCGATCGCCGACCCGGAGGGCAGCATCGTCTCCTGGTCGTCGGCCGGGCGGATCGGCTTCAAGGGCTCCCGCAAGGGCACGCCCTTTGCGGCCCAGGTGGCGGCGCAGGCCGCCGGCAACAATGCCAAGGATGTCGGGCTGCGGTCGGTCGACGTGATGGTGAAGGGCCCGGGCGCCGGCCGCGAGTCGGCGATCCGCGCGTTGCAGGCTGCGGGGATCGACGTCAAGTCGATCAAGGACGTGACCCCCATCCCGCACAACGGCTGCCGGCCGCGCAAGCGGCGGCGGGTCTAGCGACCCTGGCAGCCTCGAAGAACACCGGCTGAGTTTCTCGCCCCGGGTGTGCCGGGGCGCTCGCCGGGCGTCTTCCCCAAGTGAGCGAGCGCTGGCGCGCCTGAACCTGCACCCTGCACCCTGGGGAAATCGCAGGCGACGCGCCGGCACGAGCCCTTGAAATGGTGAAGTCCCCGTAGCGTCGGGGAGAGGACGTCAAGGAGAATACAGTGGCAAGATACACGGGACCCGTCTGCCGGCTCTGCCGCCGCGAACGGATGAAGCTGTTCCTGAAGGGCGACCGCTGCTTCAAGGAGAAGTGCGCGGTGGAGCGCCGCAACTTCCCCCCCGGCCAGCACGGCACCCGCCGCGGCCGCCGCACCCTGGGCTACGGCCTGCAGCTGCGCGAGAAGCAGAAGGTCAAGCGCATCTACGGCGTGCTCGAGGCGCAGTTCCGTACTTACTTCGCGGAGTCCGACCGGCGCAAGGGGATCACCGGCGAGAACCTGCTGGTGACGCTCGAGCGGCGGCTGGACAACGTCGCCTACAGCCTCGGCTTCGCGGCGTCGCGCGCGCAGGCCCGCCAGTTCGTGCGCCATGGCCACGTGCTGGTCGACGGCCGCAAGATCACCATCCCTTCCTACCAGGTGAAGGCCGGCCAGACCGTGGCGGTCAAAGAGGCCAGCCGCAAGAACGCCTTCATCCGGTCGAGCGTCGAGACGGCGCGCGGCCGCGGCGTTCCTGACTGGTTGGACCTGGACGCCGAGAACGTCACCGGCAAAGTCATCCGCCTGCCGACGCGGGAGGACATCAAGCTGCCGATCCAGGAGCAGCTGATCGTCGAGCTGTACAGCCGCTAACCGCGCCGGACGCGGAGCTAAGGAGTCTCTATGCTTTGGAAAGGTTTCCAGCGCCCCAAGCGCGTTGAAGTCGATAGCGAGTCGCTGACCGCCACCTACGGCCGTTTCACCGCTCAGCCGTTCGAGCGGGGCTTCGCCACCACCGTCGGCAACGCCCTGCGCCGCTGCCTGCTGTCGTCGATCGAGGGCGCGGCGATCACCGCGGTGCACATCGAGGGGGTGCTGCACGAGTTCTCCTCGATCCCCGGGGTGCAGGAGGACGTCACCGACATCATCCTCAACTTGAAGCAGATCCCGATCCGCCTGCACGCGGAAGACGCGAAGGTGCTGACCATCGACGTCAACGGTCCGGGCACGGTCGCCGCGGGGCAGATGACCGAGGACCCGCAGATCGAGATCATCGATCCCGCGGTGCACATCGCCACTCTCAACGAGGAGGGGCGGCTGAAGTTGCAGGCGCAGGTCAAGCGCGGCCGCGGCTACGTCGCCGCCGACCGCAACACCGACGAGGCGATGGGCATCGGCTGGGTGCCGGTGGATTCGGCCCACAGCCCGGTGCGGCGGGTCAACTACCGCGTCGAGGCGGCCCGTCTCGGCCAGACCACCGACTACGAGCGCCTGATCCTCGAGGTGTGGACCAACGGCACGGTGAGCCCCGAGCAGTCGCTGTCGCTCGCCGCGACGCTGCTCAAGGAGCACCTAGACATCTTCATCCAGAGCGAGGAGGGGCTGCGCCACGACGGCGGCGAGGTGAGCGAGGAGCTGGCCGGCCTCGACGCCCTGCTCGCCCGGCAGATCGACGAGCTGGACCTGTCGGTGCGCTCGGCCAACTCGCTGAAGAACGCCAACATCCACACCCTCCGCGACCTCGTGCGCCGCAGCGAGAAGGACATGCTGGAGACCAAGAACTTCGGCAAGAAATCGCTCGAAGAGGTGCAGGAGGTGCTCGACAAGCTGGGCCTCTCCCTCGGCATGGAAGTGCCGGAGAGGTCGGGCAGCGCGGCTTCGGCCTAGTGGCGTCGCGCTCGGGGGAGGGGGAGACCCCCTCCCTCCCGCGCGGACCCGTTGTGTCATAGGAGAGACGAGAGTATGCGCCACGCCGTCAAAGGCAGGAAGCTCGGCAGGACCACCTCGCACCGCGAGGCGCTGTTCCGCAACCAGTTGCAGTCGCTCATGGACCATGAGCGGATCATCACCACGCTGCCCAAGGCCAAGGAGCTGCGGCCGCTGGCCGAGCGGGTGATCACGCGCGGCAAGCAGGGCACGGTCCATGCGCGGCGCTGGGCGCTGCGCTGGCTGCTGCGCCGCGACCTGGTCAAGAAGCTGTTCGACGACATCGCGCCGCGCTTCAGCGAGCGGCCGGGCGGCTATCTGCGCATCGTCAAGCTCGGGCCGCGCCAGGGCGACGGCGCCGAGATGGCGGTCATCGAGATGGTGGACCGGGTGGCGCCGGCGGCCGGCGAGAAGGCGGACAAGGAGTCGGCGGCCAAGGGCGGCAAGCCAGCCAAGGGCGCCGGCGCCAAGGGCACGCGGGGCGGCGCGACCGGGAAGGCCGGGAAGGCCGGGAAGGGTGACTCGCCGGGTAAGCCGGAAAAGGCCGCGAAGGGTGACGACGAGGAGTCGGAGAAGAAGCCCGCGCGGGCCGCAAAGGCGGCAAAGGCGAAGGTCGCGAAGCCGGGGAGCAAGCCCGCGCCGGATGGCGGCAAGGGCGGCGCCCGGGGCAAGCAGAAGCCCGACACGAAGCGGCCAACCAGCCAGCAGAGGCCGGGCGGCGGCCGCAAGCCCTCCGGTCCGCAGAAGACCGGGTAGGGCGGGGTTTGCGCCGGGTATAGGGTCGTGCGGGTTTGGGCGACTCGGGGGCATGGTAGGCCGGTGGCTTGGAGAGCACCGGCCTGAACCACAACCCGGTTGAGTCGCGGCCTCGGGGGTCGGGCGCCCCAAGGCCTCCGTTTTTTCCCACCTCCGATCGAATCATTCCTCGAGGTCGCTGCCGGAGGGTGGTCGCAAGGCGACCTGTGGTGAATAATCCGGGCATGGCGGCAGGGGCGGAAGCGAACCGAGAGCGGCTGGGGCGCAACGTGGTCACGCTCGGCGGGGTGAGCCTGCTGACCGACGTCGCCACCGAGATGGCGTATCCGCTGCTGCCGATCTTCCTCACCACGGTGCTGGGAGCGAGCGCCACGGCGCTCGGGGCCATCGAAGGGGTCGCCGAGTCGACCGCCGCGCTGCTCAAGCTGGCCAGCGGCTGGCTGTCGGACCGGATTCCGGCGCGCAAGCCCCTGGTGGTGTTCGGCTACGGGCTGGCGTCGCTGGTCAAGCCGCTCATCGGCCTGACCCACACCCTCGGCCAGGTGATGGCGATCCGGGTGACCGACCGAGTCGGTAAGGGCATCCGCACCTCGCCGCGCGATGCGCTGATCGCCGATTCGGTGGCGCCGGCGATCCGCGGCCGGGCCTTCGGCTTCCACCGCGCGGCCGACAACCTCGGCGCGGTGATCGGGCCGCTGATCGCCTTCGCCCTGCTGCGCTTCGGCCACGGCATCGACCTGCGGCGGGTCTTCCTGCTCACCGCGGTGCCGGCCGGCCTGTCGGTGGCGCTGCTGATCTTCGGGCTGCGCGAAGTGCCGCGCCGCGAGGCGGCGGAGACAGGGCAGCGGACCGACCGGCCGTTGGCGGCGCGGGGTTTGGGCGCGCGCTTCTGGTGGCTCTTCGCCGTGCTGCTGATCTTCACCCTCGGCAACTCAAGCGACGCCTTCCTGCTGCTGCGGGCGACCCAGCTTGGCGTCGCCCCGGTGCTGGTGCCGGTGTTGTGGGCGGTGCTCAACCTGGTGAAGGCATTGTTCAACGTTCCGGGCGGGGCGCTTTCGGACCGCTTCGGGCGGCGGCCCCTGCTCATCGCCGGCTGGGCGATCTATGCCGCCGTCTACCTGGGCTTCGGTCTGGCCGGCGCGGCCTGGCAGGCCTGGGCGCTGTTCGCGGCCTACGGGCTCTACTTCGGCGCGACCGAGGGAGTGGAGAAGGCGCTGGTCGCCGATTTCGTGCCGGCGGACCAGCGGGGCGCGGCCTTCGGCTTCTACAACCTGGCGATCGGCATCGGCGCCCTGCCCGCCTCGCTGATCTTCGGCGTGCTGGCCGATCGCGCCGGCGCCCGCGTGGCCTTCGGCTTCGGCGCCGGCATGGCCCTGGCGGCAACGGTCGCCATCTGCTTCGTCGCCCCGCCCGGCCGGCCGCCGGCCACCGCCGAACAGCCGTCACCCGGCGGCTGAGAGCGCCGCCGTCACCTGTGGCATGATCCGCCCAACGCTGCACGACAGGAGGTGGGTGCATGTCCAGGATCAACACCGGTCGGGTGATCCTCGCCGGCCTGGTCGCCGGGCTGGTCATCAACGTCATCGATTGCGTGGTCAACGTGCCCATCCTCGGTAAACAGTGGGGAGACGCCACCGCCGCCCTGGGCGTCAAGCTCGACCAGGTGAACGTGCAGTCGGCGGTGGGCTGGATCGCCATGGACTTCATCGCCGGCCTGTTCACCGCCTGGCTCTACGCGGCCATCCGCCCGCGCTACGGCGCCGGGGCGAAGACCGCTCTCTGCGCCGGCTTCGCCACCTGGTTCATCCTCCACGCGGCCCTCGGCTCGCTGTCCTGGAACGGCCTCTATCCGGTCTCCCTGATCGTCGCCTCGGCCGCCGGCGCCCTGGTCGCGATGCTCGCCGGCGGCTGGGTGGCCGGGAGGCTGTACAGCGAAGCCGCTCCCGCGTTTCCCCCGACTCAGCCGTAGGTGACGCCCGGATACAGCAGGCGGATGGCGGCCAGCTGCACGGGGTAGTAGACCGGGTTGAAGAGCTGCCAGGCGACGATCAGGCCGAGCAGCGACATGTAGGGCTGAGCCATGATCGCAGCGTAGCGGTCGGCGGCGCTCGGACGGAGCAGGGCGGGGATCACCGCGCTGCCGTCGAGCGGCGGCAGCGGCAGCAGGTTGAAGATGCACAGCAGCAAATTGAGCGAGAACAGCAGCGACAACGGCACCACCGCGCCGCTCGCGGGCCCGGCGGCGGCGCTGGCGGTGACCTGGGTGAAGGAGATGCGCTCGGGCGGCTGGAACCACCCGGCGGCGATGCCGGCGCGGATCGCCAGGCCCGCCACCAGCACCAGCGACAGGTTCGCCGCCGGACCGGCGAGCGCCATCACCGCCGCCCGCTTGGGATAGCGCCGCGCCCAGGCGGGATCGTAGGGGGCGCTCGCCCAGCCCATCATCCAGCCGCGGGCAAAGTAGGTGATGAGCGGGATGGCCACCATCCCGATCGGCTCGCGCAGGATGTGCGGCAGCGGGTTGAGGGTCACCTGGCCGCCGTGGTAGGCGGTGGGATCGCCGAGGCGGTACGCGGCGAATGCGTGCGATGCCTCGTGCAGGGTGGTCGAGAACAGGAAGACCACGAACCAGGTCAGGCCGAGGCCCACGGCCGCGAGCGTGAGCTGGGGATCGTGATCCAAAGCGCCGGCTACCGGACTACCAGGTCACGCTCGGCTCAGGTACTTGTCTTCGCGAGTGTCGATGAGGACCCGGTTGCCGACCTCGACAAAAGGTGGCACCTGGATGACCAGGCCGGTTTCCATCTTGGCAGGCTTGTAGGAGGCGCTGGCCGTCGCCCCCCGGAGGCTAGGCTCGGTATCGACGACTTCCAGCGTGACGGTGTTGGGCAGCTCGATGCCGACCGGCCGGTCCTCGTAGAAATCGACGGTGATCACCGTGTTGGGCAGCAGGTAGAGCATGGTCGTGCCCAGCGTCTCGTCGTCCATGGTGATCTGTTCGTAGTTCTGCTGATTCATGAAGTGATGCCCCGAGGTGTCCGAGTAGAGGTACTCCATCGGGTGGGTGTCGAGGATCGCCCGGTCCACCTTCTCGGTGGAGCCGAAGCGGTGCTCGAAGCTGTTGCCGCTGCGCAGGCTGCGCATGCGGGCCTGGACGAAGCCGCGCCAGTTGCCCGGCGTGACGTGCTGGACGCTCATGATGCGGCAGACGTCACCCTCGAAGAGGATGCACATGCCGACCTTTATCTGGGTTGCCTGGATCAAGCTGGTTGGTCTCCGCTGCGCCGGCTGGCGGTTGGGTGGATGGAGCGAGCGGCGGCCCGCGGCGGGGCGCTCACCCGAGCTTTACAGCATAGCATGCGCCATGGCTCAGGGAGCGAGGGCTACTCCTGCTCCTCCCGCCGGTGCTTCGCCGCCTCGGCGACGATCTTGTCCTGCACCAGCCGCGGCACCTCCTCGTAGTGCGAGAACTCCATGTGGAAGCTCGAACGCCCCTGGGTCATGGCCCCCAGCACGCGGGCGTAGTCGAGCATCTCGGCCATCGGCACCTGGGCTCGGATCACCTGGGCGCCATTCTTCGACTCCATGCCCTGGGGCCGGCCGCGACGGTGCGAGAGATCGCCCATGATCTCGCCCATGAAGTCGTCGCTGGTGACGATCTCGACCTTCATCACCGGTTCGAGGAGGATCGGGCTGGCCTTCGCCATCGCCTCCTTGAACGCCAGCGAGCCGGCGATCTTGAACGCCAGCTCCGACGAGTCCACGTCGTGGTACTGCCCATCGAGGAGGCGCACCTTGAAGTCGACCACCGGGTAACCCGCGAGGTAGCCGCGGCGGCGGGCATCCTGGATGCCCTTTTCGACCGCCGGCCGGAAGTTGTGCGGGATGGCGCCGCCGAAGATCTGGTCGACGAAGGCGAACTCCTCGCCGCGCGCCAGCGGCTCGATGGCGATCCGGCAGTCGGCGAACTGGCCACGGCCGCCGGTCTGCTTCTTGTGCCGGCCGTGCCCCTCGGCGCCGTGCTTGATGGTCTCGCGGTAGTGGACCTTCGGCGGATGCAGGATGACGTCGACGTGATAGCGGTGCCGCAGCTTGGCGACCGCGATCTCGATGTGCTGCTGGCTGGCGCCGTAGAGCAGGTGCTCGTGCGATTCCGCGTCGCGGCCGGCGCGCAGGCTCAGGTCCTCCTCCATCAGGCGGGCGAGCGCCTCGCCGATCTTCTCCTCGTCGCCCTTGGCCTTGGGCTCGACGGCGAAGGCCATGGCCGGCTCGGGGACCTCGACCCAGGCCAGGCGCTGCGGCCGCTCGCGGCTGGTCAGAGTGTCGCCGGTGGCGGTGGCCTTGAGCTTGGCGACGCCGCCGATGTCGCCGGCGATCAGCTGCGGCGTGGCGGCGCCGGTCTTGCCCTGCAATGCCAGCAGGTGTCCGAGCCGTTCGGTCTCCTCGGTACGGGGGTTGTAGACCGTCGAGTCGCTGCGCAGGGTGCCGGAGACGACGCGCAGCAGCGAGATCTTGCCGGTGAACGGGTCGGACAGGGTCTTGAAGACCAGCGCCGCCGGCGGCCCGGCCGGGTCGCCGGCGATCTCGACCGGCTCGCCGCCCAGGTTGGTGCCGGGGAAGGAGAGCCGGTCGGCCGGCGACGGCAGGTAGGCGATGACCGCGTCGAGCAGCGCCGAAGGACCGATCCCGTGGCCGCCGGCGCTCAGCGTGAGCGGGAAGATCTGGCGGCGGGCGATGGCGCGCCGCAGGCCGGCCTCGAAGTCCTCCTGGGCGAGCGCGCCCTGCTCGAAGAAGATCTCCATCAGGCGGTCGTCGGTCTCGGCGACCGCCTCGAGCAGCTGGGCGCGCGCCTGCTCCGCCGCCTCGCGCAGCGCGGCAGGCTCGGCGGCGAGATCGGTGGGCGCGGCGCCCTTGCCGTTGCCGTCGCGGGTGAAGCGGTGGACCTGCTGGCGCACCAGGTCGACCACGCCCGCGAAGTCGTGCTCGCTGCCGACCGGCAGCTGCACCGGCAGCACGCCGCGGCCGAAGCTCTTCTGCACGCCGTCCCGGGCGCGCTCGAAGTCGGCGCGCTCGCGGTCCATCTTGGTGAGGTGGAACATCACCGGCAGTCCGAGCTCGGCGGCGGAAGACCAGACCTTCTCGGTGTTGACCTCGACGCCGGACACTCCCGAGACGGCCAGCAGGGCGGCGTCGGCGGCGCGCAGGGCGGCCCGGGTCTCGCTCAGAAAGATGTGGTACCCGGGGCAGTCGATCAGGTTGATCTTGTGCTGCTGCCAGGGGACGAAGCAGGCGGCCAGGCCGATCGAGATCTTGCGCTCGATCTCCTCGTGGTCGAAGTCGGTAAGCGTGTTGCCGTCCTCGACCCGCAGCAGGCGGTTGGTGACGCCTCCGGCGTAGAGCAGTGCGCTGACCAGGGTGGTCTTGCCGGTGTCGTTATGCCCCGCAACCGCGACGTTGCGAAGCTTGTCAGGGCTGTCCGCTTGCATTCGTCTCGACCTCCATGAAGGGCACCGATGGGCTCGACAATATAGCATAGCGCCAGGCGGTGCCGGGTCCGGCGGGGCGATCTCGAACCAACGCCTAAACATTGGAGAATGCGCGGGTTACCGAGGGAGCCCGATCCCGGCGGGGTTTGACTCGCGGTCGCGGCCGGCCTAGAATCGGGGAAACG
>Ga0070733_10003722_pt1 | contig 10350 bp, 9 predicted proteins | sample Coa_R1_9_FD_66450 | JGI IMG/M metagenome (GOLD analysis project Ga0070733, IMG submission 66450) | Surface soil microbial communities from Centralia Pennsylvania, which are recovering from an underground coalmine fire - Coalmine... | ecosystem: Environmental > Terrestrial > Soil > Unclassified ... | reverse complement strand
CGACGCCCGTCAGATAGAGAGAGGCGCCGGAGCGTGCTCGGCGCTTGGGGTGCGGCGGCAGCGGCCGTGCGCTATCGGCAGCGCTCGAGCAGCGCCTCGAGCGCGCGGTCCGGCATACCGCTTTCGCGCAGTGCTTCGACGGTACGGCTCACGTAGTCGAGCGTCGTGCCGTAGCGGCCGCGAGCGCAGCCGAGCACAGTCTTGACGATCGTATCGGACAGCTTGCCGGTATAGGTCGCCACATCGCGCCGCATCACGAACGACAGCGCCGAGACGCGCTGTCCGTCCGCCAGGGCGCACGGCAGCCACGACGGGCGATACGAGCCCATTGTCATTTCGCGCCGCCAGAGTGCTTCAAGATGGGGCAGGGCGCCCGCAGCGGCGAGGCGGAACGCGATGCCGCTGCACGAGCCGCCGCGATCGAGCGCGAGCACGAGGCCGGGCTGCTCTGGCGTGCCGCGATTGACGCGCGACCACAGGTACAGGCCACGGTGATAGCCGTGCACGCGGGCGCGCACCGCTTCGACCGTCGGCAGCCCCGGGTTCCAGATCAGCGAGCCGTAGCCGAAGAGCCAGAGGTCGCTCGATCTGTCCCAGCCTTGCAGCGTATCGGCGAGCGACGCCGCCATTTCCTCGTCCGACAGATACCGCGCGACACCGAGCCTCGGCGGATAGCCGGGGCACGCGGCGGTGAGGCCGGGGGCGAGGTGCGAGTCGTTCACGGGCGGAAGGCGGTCGGCTATCGGCGGTCGTTCGGAAGATTATCGGCCATCGTTCCGCTCGCTCCGATCCTTTTGATAAGGATCGGGAAAACCCAGTGCCCCGAGGATCTCGGTTTCGAGCGTTTCCATTTCTTCCGCTTCTTCTTCGACTTCGTGGTCGTAGCCCTGGGCGTGCAGCGTACCGTGCACGATCAGGTGCGCGTAGTGCGCTTCGAGCGGCTTGCCTTGCTCGGCGGCTTCTTTCTCGACCACCGGGCAGCACAGGATCAAGTCGCCCGTGACCGGGTCGTCTTCCGTTTCGGCGTAGGCGAAGGTGAGTACGTTGGTCGCGTAGTCCTTGCCGCGATAGGTGCGGTTGAGCGTGCGGCCTTCGTCGGCGTCGACCAAGCGCACGGTCAACTCGCCGTCGGCGAACAGCGCCGCCTTGATCCAGCTAGCGACAGTCGCGCGCGGCAGCAGCACCTTGTGCTCCGGATAAGCCTTCGCCGCAGGGAATTGCAGGTTGAGCGTCAGTTTGGGCGCGCGGGTCATGCGATGGGCTTGGTCGGGTTTGGCTGTTGCGTTTTCGTTCGCATGGGGATCAGCGGCCGTCGGGCTGGTGATGATCTTCCTTGTGCGAGTGCGCGTCGTAAGCCTCGACGATGCGCGCGACGAGCGGGTGCCGCACCACGTCCGCGCTCGTGAAGCGCGTGAGCGCGATGCCGCGCACGTTCGCGAGCACCTGCTGAGCTTCGATGAGGCCGCTCTTGTGGCCGCGCGGCAAGTCGATCTGCGTCGTGTCGCCGGTCACGACCGCCTTCGAGCCGAAGCCGATACGCGTGAGGAACATCTTCATCTGCTCGGGCGTCGTGTTCTGCGCTTCGTCGAGGATGATGAACGCGTGGTTGAGCGTGCGGCCGCGCATGTACGCGAGCGGCGCAATCTCGATCATCTGACGCTCGAACATCTTCGCCGTCTTGTCGAAGCCGAGCAGGTCATACAAGGCGTCGTAGAGCGGGCGCAGATACGGATCGACCTTTTGCGCGAGGTCGCCCGGCAAGAAGCCGAGCCGCTCGCCTGCTTCGACGGCCGGACGCGTGAGCACGATGCGCTTGACCTGGTCGCGCTCGAGCGAGTCGACCGCACATGCCACGGCGAGGTACGTCTTGCCGGTGCCCGCGGGCCCGACGCCGAACGTCACGTCGTGCGACACGATCTGCTTGAGGTAGTCGCGCTGGGCGGGCGTGCGGCCGCGCAGGTCGGCGCGGCGCGTGTAGAGCTTCGGCCCGAGTTCTTCGAGGTTCTCCTCATCGCCCACGCTCGCGGGCTCGTCGAACGGATGATCGGGATCGCCGCGGAACCGCACGTCGATCTCGGCGCCGCCGTTCGCGCCTGTATTGCCGGGGTGGCGCGCTTCGACGAGCGCAAGCTGAATGTCGTCGACGGACAGCGGCTCGCGCGCGCGGTTGTAGAAGTCTTCGAGGGCGCCTAGCGCGACTTTCGCGCCGCGCCCGCGGATTGCGATCCGATGGCCGCGGCGCTGTAGCGTGACGTCGAGAGCCTGCTCGATCTGCCGCAGGTTTTCGTCGAGCGGGCCGCAGAGGTTGGCGAGACGCGCGTTGTCTTCGCGCGGTGCGGTGAATTCCAGTGACTGGGCGACTTTCAAGGCGAGGATTCGATCCTTAATGACGTAACTGCGGTAACGTGCTTAGTGCGCCGATGCGGCGGGTTCTGGCGCGAGCACGAGCTCGCCGCGCAGCGAATGCGGATACCAGTGCACGATCTTCGCGTCGATCATCTGGCCGATGAGGCGCGCATGCGACGCGACAGGCGCCGGGAAATTGACGACGCGGTTGTTGGCGGTGCGTCCGGCGAGTTCGTTCGGGTCTTTGCGCGCGGGGCGTTCGACCAGGATGCGCTGCACCGAGCCGACCATCGATTCGCTGATCTTGTTGACGTTCGCGTCGATGGTCGCCTGCAGATGTTGCAGGCGTTTGAGCTTGACCTCGCGTGGCGTGTCGTCGTGCAGGTTCGCCGCCGGCGTGCCGGGACGCGGGCTATAGATGAACGAGAAGCTCGTGTCGTAGCTCATTTCGTGCACGAGCGCCATCGTCTTGTCGAAGTCTTCGTCCGTTTCGCCGGGGAAGCCGACGATGATGTCCGTCGACAGCGACAGGTCCGGGCGGATCGCGCGCAGTTTGCGGATCACCGACTTGTATTCGAGCACCGTGTAGCCGCGCTTCATCGCCATCAGGATTCGGTCGGAGCCGTGCTGCACGGGCAGATGCAGGTGCGAGACGAGCTTCGGCACCTTCGCGTAGGTGTCGATCAGACGCTGCGTGAATTCCTTCGGGTGCGACGTGGTGTAGCGAATCCGCTCGATGCCGGGAATCTCGGCGACGTATTCGATCAGCGTCGCGAAATCAGCGATCTCGGTCGCGCCGAGCGTGAGCGCGCCGCGATACGCGTTCACGTTCTGGCCGAGCAGCGTGACTTCGCGCACGCCTTGGTCCGCCAAACCGGCGATTTCGGTGAGCACGTCGTCTAGCGGGCGCGACACTTCCTCGCCGCGCGTGTACGGCACGACGCAATAGCTGCAGTACTTGCTGCAGCCTTCCATGATCGAGACGAACGCGCTCGGGCCTTCGACGCGTGCGGGCGGCAGGTGATCGAACTTCTCGATTTCCGGGAACGAAATATCGACTTGCGCACGGCCGCTCGCACGGCGCGCGTCGATCATCTGCGGCAGGCGGTGCAGCGTCTGCGGACCGAACACGAGGTCGACGTACGGCGCGCGCGCGACGATCGACGCGCCTTCCTGGCTCGCGACACAGCCGCCCACGCCGATCAGCAGATTCGGATTCGCCTCTTTGAGCTCGCGTACGCGGCCCAAGTCGGAGAACACTTTTTCCTGCGCTTTTTCCCGCACGGAGCAGGTATTGAAGAGGATGACGTCCGCGTCTTCCGGGGAGTCGGTCTTGATGAGCCCTTCGGCAGCGCCGAGCACGTCGACCATTTTGTCGGAGTCGTACTCGTTCATCTGGCAGCCAAAGGTCTTTACATAAACTTTCTTGGTCATGAAGTTCGCCGTTCGCAGTGGTTGACCTGGGGGCGTCCGTCGTAAGTGGGGTTGAAAAGAAAAAGGGCGCAAATGTGCGCTGATCAGCCCTCTATTATAGCCTTTCAGACTTTTCGAGCCTTGGCCGCCGGGCGGTGCCCGCCCAAGCTCAACAGCGTCTTCAGCTCGCGCTCCTCGCGCTCGGAGCGCGCGCAGGAGGTCCAGCAGCGCGGTCACGCGCTGCATGTCGAGCGGCACGTCGAGACCCGGATCTTTCCGCTCGCGACGTTGCTCCCTGCGTGCTGCGCGGCCTCCACGAAAAGCCTGATATCGCCGAGCCGATCCATTCGAGATTCGATTGTTCGATTTCGTTTGAGAATGATTTAAATGCTACGCCAATTATCAAAGGCGGGCGGCCCCGGGAGAATTCGTCCTGTCCAAATCCCGTTTCAAGGGGCCTCAAATGCCAATTCCATTGCTAGCGCTCGCGATGAGCGCATTTGCGATCGGCACGACCGAGTTCGTCATCATGGGCATCCTGCCCGATGTCGCGCGTGATCTCGGCGTAACGATTCCGTCCGCCGGATTGCTCGTCTCCGGCTATGCGCTGGGTGTCACCGTCGGCGCGCCGCTGTTGGCCGTCGTGACGAGCAAGCTGCCGCGCAAGTTCGCGCTGCAAATGCTGATGGTGATCTTCGTGATCGGCAACGTGCTGTGCGCGAGCTCCCCGAACTACACCGTGCTGATGGTGGCGCGCGTCGTGACCTCGTTTGCGCACGGGTCGTTCTTCGGGATCGGGGCGGTCGTCGCCGCCTCGCTCGTGCCGCAGGAGAAGCGCGCCAGCGCGATCGCGATGATGTTCACCGGGCTCACGCTCGCGAACGTGCTCGGCGTGCCGTTCGGGACCTTCATCGGCCAGGAGTTCGGCTGGCGCATGACGTTCTGGGTGGTCGCCGCGATCGGCGTGCTGTCGCTCGCAAGCGTCGCGGCGCTGGTGCCGAACCACCATGACGCGGGCCCCGTGGGGCTCGGCCACGAAGTGCGCGTGCTCAAGGAGCCGCAGGTGTGGCTCGCGCTCGCGATGACGGTGCTCGGCTTCGGCGGCGTGTTCATCGTGTTCACCTACATCACGCCGATTCTCGAACAATTGGGCGGCTTTTCGCCGCGCTCGGTGACGCTGATTCTCGTCCTGTTCGGCGCGGGGCTCACGGTCGGCAACACGCTCGGCGGCAAGCTCGCGGATCGTGCGCTGATGCCGTCGCTGATGGGCATCCTCGGGGCGCTCGCCGTGGTGATGGTGATCTTCGCGAAGACCAGTCACTCGCCGGGGCTCGCCGCAGTGACCGTGTTCGTGTGGGGAATCGCCGCGTTCGCGACGGTGCCGCCGCTGCAGATGCGCGTCGTCGAAAAGGCCAAGCATGCGCCGAATCTCGCGTCGACGCTGAACATCGGCGCGTTCAACTTCGGCAACGCGGCGGGCGCGTGGCTCGGCGGTCTCGTGCTGACGCACGGTCATGGGCTCGATACGCTGCCGCTGGTTGCCGCGGCCGTCGCGGTTGCGGCGCTCGCGCTCACGTGGGTCGCGGCGCGGCTCGATGTGCCGGCGGCCAAGCGCGTCGTCGAGCGGGTTTCGTCATGAAGCGTTCCACGTGCGGTGGCGCGGGTCAAAGCCCGCGCCGCCGCACGTGATAACAGTGTGACGATTTCTTCGTTTGAGCGCCGCCCCCCCGATGCTAGCCTTGCCTCCATTCGAGTTTGAGCGCCGCGCCGCGGCGACCACGGAGGCAACTGACATGCATTCCCCCTTGGCGCTGGTCCGCGAACCTGCCGAAGATGCGCAGCTTCGCAGCCGTTTGAACGAACCGTTCGATGCGCTCGAACACGTCGTCGGCGTGAACCTCGCGCGCTTGCGCGCCGAGCGGCAGCTCTCGCTCGACGCGCTGGCGCGGGCGTCGGGCGTGTCGCGCGCAATGCTCGCGCAGATCGAATCGGCGCGCAGCATTCCGTCGATCAAGGTGCTGTGCAAGATCGCGCTGGCGTTGAAGGTGTCGGTGGCAGCGTTCTTGCGCCGGCATGCGGTGAACGGCATCGAGCATCTGCCGGCCGAGCGCGCGCGGCGCGTCATCAGCTCGAACGGGCGCTTTTCGGTGCGCGCGCTCTATCCCGACACCGAGCCCGCCAGCACCGAATTCCACGAGCTGCGAATCGCGCCGCTGCATACCGAAGAGGGTGCGCCGCGCGTGCCGGGCACGACGATCAACCTCGTCGTCAGCGACGGCACGCTCGAACTCAGCGTGCATGACAGGCGGCAATTGCTTGCGACGGGCGATGCGATCGTCTTCGACGCCGACCAGCCGCACACGTTGCGCAACCCGGGCGACACCGAAGCGCGCGCCTACCAAGTGACCGTCAACGCGGAAACGCCGCCGCGCTGGGACATTCCGCTTGCGCACGAAGGTTCGCGCGATGAGCCGGAGCCGGGCTGATCGGCGCAACCGAGATCTTGCGCTTGCCAACGGCGCGACCCGGCCCTGGAGGAACGCCTTCATTTCGATCTTGTCAGGTCGCTCGGCGCCGCCCTGCAAGCGGCGCTTAGCTGTTGTATGCTTCACCCGCCGGTCGAACCGGCAATCAGTGCGTCTTCAGGGCGGGGCGAAAATCCCCACCGGCGGTATGCCGGCGTAAAGCCGGCGAGCCCGCGAGCGCCCGCACTTTCATGGCGCGACAACGTCGCGTCGCCGAAAGAGCGGGGTCAGCAGATCTGGTGCGATGCCAGGGCCGACGGTCATAGTCCGGATGGAAGAAGATGTGCAGATAGTCACGTCCGTCTCGCTAGCGGCGTGCGGCTCATGCTGCGCGGCGCATGCGTCGTTCTGTCTGTTTGCAATGCCCTGGAACGTTTTTCGCCCATTCTCATTGCGAGGAGCGTTTCACATGTCTCAATCTGCTGTTTCCACGGCGTTTGCCGAACTTCCGCTGCTGTCCACCGAAGCCGTTCCGCCGCGCATCGACGCCGCGCTCAAGGCGCTGCGCGACGGCCGCGCCGTCGTGCTGCAAGACGATCACGATCGCGAGAACGAAGCCGACCTGATCGTCGCCGCCGAGCGGCTCACGGTCGAAACGATGGCGCTCCTGATCCGCGAATGCAGCGGCATCGTGTGCCTGTGCCTGCCCGACGACAAGATCCGCGCGCTCGAATTGCCGCCGATGGTCGCGCAAAACGAAAGCCGTCACGGCACGGCGTTCACGGTCTCGATCGAGGCGCGCCACGGCGTGAGCACGGGCGTCTCGGCGGTGGACCGCGTCACGACGATCCGCGCCGCGATCGCCGACGATGCGAAGCCCGCCGATATCGTCCGTCCTGGCCACGTGTTCCCGCTGCGCGCCGCCCACGGCGGCGTGCTGACGCGTCGCGGACACACCGAAGGCACGGTCGATCTCGCGATTCTCGCGGGCTTGAAGCCGGCCGGCGTGTTGTGCGAATTGATGAATCCGGACGGAACGATGACGCGCGGCGCCGATGTCGAGCGTTTCGCGGCGAAGCACGATCTGCCGATGCTGACGATTGCCGAGTTGGTGGAGTTCCGCACGACGCTGGCGGCTGCGGCGAGCGAGTGTGTCGCCGACGCGGTTTGACGCTAAGCGATGAGCTTGCCGACGGGCTTTGAAACGCTCGTCGGCAATCGGTACTACAACGACGAAACAAGCGAGCGGCGATTCGCGCCCGCTACGACTGCACATCCCCGAACTCCCCGCGCGCCCCGGCGGCGACGAGTTCCGGTAACTGCTCCATCCGCTCCATGATGCGGGTCACGCCGAGGCTGCGCAGCACCTCGGCATAGCCGTCGGGGATATGGCTCGCGCCGACGAACGCGATCGTCTTCATGCCCGCCGCGCGCGCCGCGTGCAGGCCGGAGACGCTGTCTTCCACGACTAGGCAGCGCGCCGGCTCGACGCCCAATTGCTGCGCGGCATGGAGATACACATCGGGAAACGGCTTGGGCCGCGCGACCTGTTCGGCGCTGAACACGCGCGGGCCGAAGACATCGGTGAGCCCGGCGCGCTTGAGCGACGCGCCGACCCGCGCCAGGCGGCTGTTCGACACGACCGCGGCGGGCAACGTCACGCGGTGCAGCGCATCGCGCACGCCGGCGATCGGGCCGAGCGACTTCGCGAGCGCGGCTTCGATATTGCGGTCGATCGTATCGAGGAAATCGGCGGGCAGCGTGATGCCGAATTTCGTTTCGAGGCTCGCGAGAAAGCGCGAGGTCTGCTGACCGAACGCGGTTTTCGCGACCTCTTCGAAGTCGATGCCGGGAAAGGCGGCCGACAGCGTTTCGACGAGCACGCGATCGGCGATGATTTCGCTGTCGACGAGCACGCCGTCGCAGTCACAGATGAGATGGTCGAGCATGGGAGCCAAGCGAGAGTGCGGCGCAGCGTTTTGAATTGCCGAAAGCCCGCGTTTATCCGCAGCTTCGCGGGCTTTCCGTCCGAAAGCATCATGATACGTGCATTGCCGCTGCGCCAAAACTCCGACCGCGCGATTCATGCTCAACGAGTGTTGCCTGTCCCTCAATGCACGTGGGCGTAGAACAGCGCGGCCATCGCGCCGCCCGCGAGCGGTCCCGCGACCGGAATCCACGAATAGCGCCAGTCGCTGTCACGCTTGCCGGGAATCGGCAGGAGCGCGTGCATGAGCCGCGGAGCGAGATCGCGCGCGGGGCTCATCGCGTAGCCGGTCGGGCCGCCGAGCGAGATGCCGATGCCGAGCACGAGGAGGCCGACCGGCAGCGCGTCGAGCGAGCCGAGGCCCACATGCGGCGTCGCCAAATAGAGCACGCCGAGGATCAATACGAACGTACAGATCATTTCCGTCAGCACGTTGTGCGGCACGCTGCGGATGGCCGGCGCGGTGCAGAAGCACGCGAGCTTGAGATCGGCGTCTTCGGTGTTCGAGAAGTGCTGCCGGTACGCGAGCCAGACGACAAAGGCGCCGAACATTCCGCCGAGCATCTGCGCGGCGATGTAGCCGCCGACCTTGCTCCATGCGAACTTGCCGGCGAGCGCGAGGGCGATCGTGACGACCGGGTTCAAATGCGCGCCGCTGAACGAGGCGGTCATGTAGACCGCGATGAACACGGCCATCGCCCAGCCCCAGACGATGACGATCAGATCCGCGCCTTTACCTTTCGTGCGCGCGAGCAGGACGTTGGCGACCGCGCCGTTGCCTAGCAGGACCAGCACGGCCGTGCCGATGAATTCCGCGATATAAGGGGACATTGTTTTGTTCTCCAAAAGATTTTTCTTGCGAGCCCGGCGATGCCGGGCCCGCTTTTATTTCGTGCGGGGAGTGGCGCGAATGGCGGCCTGGTCCGCCATTCGCGTCAGTTGGAATCGGCCCAGGCTTTCGCCGCGGTGATCGCCCGCTGCCAGCCGGCGAGGCATCGCGCGACTTCGCGCTGCTCCAGCTTCGGCGAGAAGCGCTTGTCGAGCTGCCATTGGCTTTGCAGTTCGCCGACGTCTTTCCAGTAGCCCACTGCGAGACCAGCCAGATACGCCGCGCCGAGCGCCGTCGTTTCGCTGACTTGCGGACGCACCGCATCGACGCCGAGGATGTCGGCCTGGAATTGCATCAGCAGGTTGTTCGCGCAAGCGCCGCCATCCACGCGCAATTCGCCGACGCGAATGCCCGAATCGGCTTCCATCGCTTTGAGCACGTCCACCGATTGATAAGCGATTGAATCGAGCGCCGCGCGCGCAATGTGCGCGTCGGTCGTGCCGCGCGTCACGCCGAACAGCGTGCCGCGCGCACGCGGATTCCAATGCGGTGCGCCGAGGCCGGCGAACGCGGGCACGAGGTAGACGCCGTCGCTATGCGCGACGCCTGCCGCGAGCGCTTCGACGTCCGGCGCGCTCTTGATGATGCCGAGACCGTCGCGCAGCCATTGCACGACTGCGCCTGCGATGAAGATGCTGCCTTCGAGCGCGTAGTTGACCTGGTCGCCGATCTTCCACGCGAGCGTCGTGACGAGGTTGTTCTTCGATTCGATCGGCTTGTCGCCGGTGTTCATCATCAGGAAGCAGCCGGTGCCGTAGGTGTTCTTCACCATGCCGGACTTCGTGCACATCTGGCCGAAGAGGGCGGCGTGCTGGTCGCCCGCGATGCCGCCGATCGGAATCTTCGTGGCGAACACGGTGGTCACGGTCGGACCGTAGATCTCGGAGGAGCCGCGCACTTCCGGCAGCATGCTGCGCGGGATGTCGAGCAACTCGAGCAACTCGTCGTCCCACTTGAGCGTGTGGATGTTGAAGAGCATCGTGCGCGACGCGTTGGTCACGTCGGTCACGTGCAGCGCGTGCTTCGTGAGGTTCCAGACGAGCCAGCTATCGACCGTGCCGAACGCGAGGCGGCCTTGCTTCGCTTTTTCGCGCGCGCCTTCGACGTTGTCGAGAATCCAGCGGATCTTGGTCGCGGAAAAGTATGCGTCGATCGGCAGGCCGGTCTTCGCGCGCACTTTGGCTTCGAGATCCTGCGCTTTCAGTTGATCGCAGAATTCCGCGGTGCGCCGGTCCTGCCAGACGATCGCG
>Ga0070733_10003721_pt1 | contig 10350 bp, 9 predicted proteins | sample Coa_R1_9_FD_66450 | JGI IMG/M metagenome (GOLD analysis project Ga0070733, IMG submission 66450) | Surface soil microbial communities from Centralia Pennsylvania, which are recovering from an underground coalmine fire - Coalmine... | ecosystem: Environmental > Terrestrial > Soil > Unclassified ... | reverse complement strand
GCTTGTTGATGAGCGCGCGCGCCAGCGCAACTCGTTGCTGTTCGCCGCCGGAAAGCTCCGCCGGGCGATGCGGCAACCGCTTTTCCAGGCCCAGGAGTTGTACGATTTTATGGAAGTGGGCCTCATCCCGGTCTCCGTTGGCGCCGGCGATGTCGAGTGCAATGTTGATGTTGGAGCGGGCATCGAGCGTAGGCAGCAGGTTGAATTTCTGAAAGACGAATCCGATTTTGCGCTTGCGCAAGCGGGTGCGCTCGGCGTCGGAGAGCTGGGAAAAATCATCGCCGTCGATGACCACGCGCCCGGAATCGGCGCGGGTCAAACCGCCCAGCAGGTAGAACAGTGTAGATTTCCCGCTGCCCGAGGGGCCAACTACGCTCACAAACTCACCCTTCTGAATGCTGAAAGAGATGCCGCGCAGAGCGTGGACCTCGATCTTTCCCACCTGGTAGGTCTTCCGTAGTTCGACGGCCTCAATGAACGCAGTCATCCGAAGCTTCGATCTTACACGAAGCGGCGCAGGCGGTGGAGGCCGGGCATGCGCTCAAGCCGCGCTGGTCTGCGATGGCGGGTGCGGCTGCAAGCGTTTAGGGCCACGCTTGCGCACCAGCAACATACGGATGCGTTCCAGCAGTTCTGCGGGGGCAGACATGCCCTTGGGAAGAAAAACGTCAGCGCGAGTGTCGTGGTCGTAAGTCTTTGCCTTGCTTGAGAGCAGAATCGCGGGAGTTTGAGGAGAAAACGCTTTGACCGACTGTATCAACTGCCCGCCATCGGCGCCCGGCAGGTTGAGATCGGCCAGCACCAGGTCGATGCCACCCCGTTTGAAAATTTCCAGGGCGTCCGCGCCCGCGGTGCATGCCAGCACGCGATAGCCCCGCGTCTCCAGCATCACTTTGCGAATAGAGAGTTGCTGTTCGTTACTGTCGACGCAGAGGATCGTTCTCTTAGGCTTCATTCCTGCTTCCAAAGTGGCGTTCCGGCAGGTGACACGCCGGGTGAAGCGAAATTGTTTTGGTTGTGGAGACTTCCAGAGCGAATGAAATCCTAATGCCGAAACATGACTATGTAAAGTGTCGCCGATGTTAACCATTGAAGGCGGAGCGCAAGAATTTTTCCTCGAGGCGCATCCCCGCATGTTTGCAGCACACTAGAAGCAAGGCGGCTAGAAAAAAAGCTCGCCGCGAATAGTTTCGACAACATTTCCACCGACACGCACATTAACCACTCGGTCATCCCTGCGCGAAGCGCGGACAAAAATCCGGCTGGGCCGCTGCATCTCGATGCCTTGTTCGATCAAGACGCGTTCGTCGGGCTTGGCGACGCCATGTGACACCATCCACGCCGCAGCACAACCGGCAGCCGAGCCGGTGGCCGGATCTTCGCCGTTGTAGAAGATCATGCGCGCGTGCAAGCGAGCGGAGTTGTCCACCGTCTGACGGGTCACGAAATAGAAGAACTTCCCGCCGGAACGCTCCAGGTATTCGGCGGAGCCTCGCAGGTCCACAGTCAACTCACGCATGTTCTCCAAGCCCCGCAAGGGAACCATGGTGAAAGGCACGCCAGTGGACACGGTCTGGATGGGCAGGGAAGGATCGATAGCGCCGTCTTTCAAGCCGGTGGCCCGAGCCACGGCCTCGCGATCGTGACGAGGGCCGAATACCGGCTCCACTTGGGTCATTTCGCCGAAAACCGGTTGCCCGGGTAGCTCTTCGAAGCGTACGGGGACTTTGCCAGCGGTGAGGTCGAGGGCGACTTCGCCGACGCCAGTCGATCCGCGCAATTGGAAGGCCGTTCCCAGCGTGGGATGGCCGGCGAACGGCAGTTCTTCCTGTACGGTGAAGATGCGCACCCGCACGCCGCGCTCGCGCTCCACCGCGGCGTCCCGCGGCAGGATAAAGGTGGTCTCGGAGAGATTCATCTCCTTGGCAATCGTCTGCATCTCCTGATCGCTGAGGCCGCGGCCGTCGGGAAAAACCGCCAGAGAATTGCCCTCAAATGGGCGTGCGGAGAAAACGTCGAGCTGAACGAAAGGAAAGTGTCTTGCCGGCTTTGTCATCGATCTATACCTCTGCAATTAATTCGATTTCCACACACGAGCCAAGAGGAATCTGGGCTACGCCAAAAGCGCTTCGGGCATGGGCTGCGTTGGCCCCGAATACTTCGACGAAAAGCTCAGAGGCGCCATTCGCAACCAAGTGCTGTTCGGTAAAGGTGGGCGCACTGTTGACCAGCACCATTAGTTTGACGACGCGCTTGATGTGGTTCAAGTCGCCGACCGCCGACTCCAGCGTAGCCATCAGGTCAATGGCCACAGCGCGCGCCGCTTCTTTTCCTTCAGCTACGGGCACATTCGCGCCGAGCTGGCCGACCCAGGGCTTGCCGTTCTTCTTGGCAATGTGGCCCGCCAGAAACAGCAGATTCCCAGTGCGGACAAAAGGAGTATAGGCGCCGGCCGCCGGCGTGGCCCGGGAAAGGGAGATGTTCAGAGCTCTTAATTTTTCGTAGACGGACACGTGATCTTCCTGTTTCATCCGAAACCCAAGCACAACGAGGTTGTGGTTTGGTGAGATACCCGTGTATTATACTTAGTCAGTTGGCTAATTGTCTATATGACTCCTGATTTTGCATTGCGAGCACTGGCCAGCAGTCGCCGGCGGCTGATCCTGGAATGGCTCAAAAGCCCCACCCGTCACTTTCCGCCCCAGGTGGATGGGGACCTGGTCAAGGATGGTGTATGCGGCTGCTTCATTGCGCAGAAACTCGGAGTCAGCCAGCCCACCGCGAGTGAACACCTGAAAATCCTGGGCCATGCAGGGCTGATTCGTGGAAAGCGGATCAAGCAATGGACCTTTTATAAGCGCGACGAGGCCGGAATCAGGCAATTCAAGAAGACGATCCTGAGCAAAATCTAGCGCGGGCTGGAGTGGAAGCACTGCGAAGCCTTGTCGTTTATCTTTCATACGGATGCATTCGCTCCGGTGTGCGGAGCGCACAGTTCGACGCGAAGGAGACCACATGAAGCGAAACTGTCATAAGGCCAGGATCCTGGTGGTTTCTCTGTGTTTGCTGGTTGTTCCCTTTCTTGTTTTTGCTCAAGATGCAAAGATCTCGCCCGACGAACGCGCAAAGCTCGAGGCCGCGGTCTCCCGCTTCATGGCGGCGAACAGTGTTCCCGGTTTGTCGGCAGCGGTGGTTCAGAATGGCGAATACCTTTGGTCCGCGGGATTTGGCATGGCGGACCTGGAGAATTTCGTGCCGGCGACTGGCGAGACGCTCTATCGCCTGGGTTCTGTCTCCAAGCCGTTGACTGCTGTCGGCGCTATGGAGTTGTGGCAGAACGGAAAACTGGATCTGGACGCGCCGGTGCAGAAATACTGTCGGGCATTTCCGCAGAAGGAAGCCCCGATCACCACGCGTGAAGTGCTCGGACACCTGGCGGGGATCCGGCATTACAAGTCCGACGCGGAAGATGATCCTGAGGTATACAACGTGCGGCACTTCGACGACCCCATCGCCGCCGGACTCAAGTTTTTCGCGGATGACCCACTGGTGGCCAAACCCGGCACTCACTTTAATTACTCGACTCACGGCTACACGCTGGTCGGGTGTGTGATGGAAGGAGCTTCGGGAGAGAAGTATGTGGGTTACATGCAAGCTCACGTCTTCGCGGCGGCGGGCATGGCGGAGACCCAGGCTGACGACCGTTACGCCATCATCGCCCACCGCACGCGCTTCTATCAAAAGGACAAGGCGGGAAAGCTCGTGAATGCGGACTTTCTGGATTCGAGCTACAAGATTCCAGGCGGAGGCTGGCTGTCATCGGCGGAGGACATGGCAAAATTCGAAGTGGCGATTCTCAATGATCGTCTGATACGCCGCCCGACTCGCGACCTGATGTGGACTCCGCTGAAGCCATCTGACGGTTCGGAGGATACATATGGGCTCGGCTGGGGAGTCACCAGCGACGCGGGCGTCGCCGAGGTCGGCCATAGCGGCGGCCAGCAGGGAACCAGCACGGCAATTTTTCTCGCGCCCAGTCGGCAGGCGGGAGTGGTGGTGCTGATAAATCTGGAAGAGGCCGATGCCGGCACGCTTGCCAAGGAGTTGCTGCAGATCGTGCTTGCCGCTGCTGGAAATGGCCCTGGAAAGTGACAATCGGGTGTTTGACCGAATTTGAGCCGCCCGCCTATTCTTAACTTGTATACCCACCCAGGCGAATCAGGGGGGTGTTTTTCTATCCGATAGCCGTCCTTGAAAGATGGGATACCCTGAGAACGAACTGCCGGATTGTCCGAGAAGAAATGAATTCGCGCTTGACGCCAGGAGAAGAATCTAATGAGCACCGAAGTTGCACTTCGTATTAATGACATTGCGCCGGATTTCACCGCCGAGACCACGCAGGGAAAAATCAATTTCCATGAATGGATCGGGGACGGCTGGGCTATTTTGTTTTCGCATCCCAAGGACTTTACACCGGTCTGCACCACAGAACTCGGCTATATGGCGGGCTTGCAGCCTGACTTCGCCAAACGCAATACTAAAATCATCGGGCTGAGCGTGGACCCGGTAACCAATCACAGCAAGTGGTCGGCGGACATCGAAGAGACCCAGGGCCACAAGGTGAACTATCCGATGATCGGCGACCCGGAACTCAAGATTGCCAAGCAATACAACATGCTGCCCGCCGCGAGCGGCAGCACGTCCGAAGGTCGCACGGCTGCCGACAATGCGACTGTGCGTACGGTGTTCATCGTCGGGCCAGACAAGAAAATCAAACTCACGCTGACCTATCCCATGGCCGTCGGGCGCAATTTCGATGAGATATTGCGCGCACTCGATGCCCTGCAACTTACCGCCAAACACTCGGTGGCGACGCCGGTGAACTGGAAACCGGGAAACGACGTCATCATTCCGACGTCGGTCTCGAACGAAGACGCGCAGAAGAAGTATCCGGAAGGCTTTAAGACGTTGAAGCCGTATCTGCGGGTGGTGAAGCAGCCGAAGTAGGCTTTTCGCCGCGGATTCACAGGGATCGTCACGAGTTTTGCCTTGCAACCGGCAGAACGCAATCCGTGACTATCCGTGATAATCTGTGGCGTTTTCTTTTGCACCGCAAACGGGGAAGCGCATGCGGTCCGGTGATCGTCCCGGTCTTCAAAACCGGCGGTCGTCGTCTTTCGGCGGCGACGGTGGGTTCGACCCCCACTCGCTTCCGCCAGTGTTTTAGCGGTTTGCAGTCCACACGCGAACTGTTGGTTCGCCAGGGCCATTTCCTGTGGACTGGCAGTTTTGCCAGTTCTCGGCGCGGCGTGGCACGGATACCCTCAGCTCTTCCGCCCGATTGTGTCTGAGTGACGGCATCATTTGCGGATTCTCGCCTAAGGAGCAAATCGCATGAACCGAGAGACAAACCGGATCTCCCCCTGGGGAGGGGTGGCTACTGTCATCGCCATACTCTTCATTGCTGGGTGCTCGTCGAAGAACGATGCAATATCCAACGCCGAGAAAACGGAAAACGGCCGTCCCGGCATCGAGGAGACCAAGGCCATTGCCCAGGAAGGCTTCGTGTTCGGCCTGCCCATTGTGATGTACTACACCTCCGCATATGAATTGTTTGTCGATACAACCTCGTCCCAATACAAAGCGCCAATCGGAACACTTTCCAATGAAGCGCGGGTGTTTACCCCAAAGGACACAGCGGTCGTCACCCCTAACAGCGATACTCCGTACTCGCTGATGGAAATCGATCTGCGCGCCGACCCGACCGTGATCTCGGTGCCTGCGGTCCCCAAGCCGCGGTATTACTCTGTGCAACTGACCGACGCGAATACCTTCAATTACGGCTACATTGGCAGCCGAACCACGGGCACGGGTCCGGGCGACTACATGATTGTCGGCCCTGATTGGAAAGGGGAGACGCCCGCACATATTAAGCAGGTCTTTCATTCGACCACGCCATTCTCGGTGGTAATTTTTCGCACTCAACTCTTCAATCCAGCAGACATGCCGAACGTGGTAAGAATTCAGGCCGGCTACAAGGTGCAGTCACTCTCCGCATATCTTAAGCAACCTGCGCCTCCCGCATCGCCCGCCATCAATTACCTGAAGGCCAATGCGGACCTGGCGAAATCAGAGTTTTTCCAAATCCTTGATTTCGCCCTGCAATACATTCCGCCCAGCCCCGAAGAGGCTGGGATTCGCGCCAGGCTGGCCAGCATCGGCATCGGTCCCGGAAAGAAGTTTGATATGAAAGATCTTTCCCTCGAACACAAAGCCGCCGTTCTCCTCGGGATGAAGGCTGGCAATGATCAGGTCGACCGGTACATCGCAAGCGGAGGAAAGGTGATAAATGGCTGGACCGTCGGCTCGTTCTTCGGAGACCGCGCCTTCTATAACGGGGACTGGCTGAAGCGGGCTGCCGCCGCGAAGGGCGGGATTCTTGGAAATAGCGCCATCGAAGCGATGTATCCCCTGACTAAGACGCTGGCCAACGGCGAGGCCCTCGACGGCAGCAAACATAAGTACATGCTGACCTTCGCTAAGGGCCAGTTGCCGCCCGTCAATGCCTTTTGGTCGGTAACCATGTACGATGGCAAAACGCAATTCCTGATCGATAATCCGATCAACCGTTACCTCATCAACTCTCCGATGCTGCCTGCCATGAAGAAGAATCCGGACGGCTCGCTCACCATCTACATTCAAAAGGACTCGCCCTCCGCCGACAAGAAGCCTAACTGGCTGCCCGCGCCCGACGGTCCCATCTATCTCGTGATGCGTCTGTACTGGCCAAAAGAGACGCCACCATCGATTTTGCCGCCGGGTGAAGGCACGTGGCAGCCACCAGCAGTGGTGCAGGTTCAGTAGTTAGGCGGTTCACCATGCCCGCGACGCTACGTGTCGGTAGTTTTCGACTCGACCCCGCCACAACTGAAAACGGGTCTTAAGGAATTGGTCAAGCTCTCTTGACCAAAACCTAAGACCCGTAATAGCCCGCTTCGCGACTGCTGCGCCCGCGTCAGAATTCGGTTGACGGAGTGTACATGTCGCGCATCTGGTTGGTGCGATACGTTGCCGTGCTGCTGGTCATGACCAAAGTGCCGGTCCGGTAGAACGAAACGGAGTTACTGCTTTGGCCGCCGTTGGCGTCGCCGGCTTCGTAGTGAATACCGATCGGGTTTCCCTGGGGGTTAAGCAGCACCTGGGCGCTGCCTAATGCGAGGGACTTAACACCCATATCGAAGTTTTCCACCAGCGTAGCGGTCAAAGTATTCTCGTTGAGATCCAATAACTGACCGCGACTGTTCTCCAGAGGATTTTCATTGATGCGGGTGTTGCCGTTGTCGAACAGTGAGACGTACGTTGTGTCAAATTCATATTCCACATCGTGCTGGTGTGAGAACCACGGGTAAGTGTCATTGGCGTCGCCGATGATGGTGAAGTCTCCATCCAGCCCGAGTCGCCATAAGATATTTCCGGTGCCGGCGCCGTTCTTATAGTCAATCTTGATCACCCAGTCCTGGTGACGGATGGACATCAAGAAGTTGCCATCGGGAGCCAATTCCAGCGAGTTGCTGTGCAGCCAGTCGTTGGCGACGGTGTAGGGTGGATTCAAAGGCGGGCAGCCGGCAAACAGATCGGTGCAGGTCTCTCCCAGAATCGCAGATCGCGTCGGTGATAATTCGGTGGCGCAATTTCCGCAGGTAAGGGAGTTCCACGACCACGTAACTTGCAGTGCCGGGTTTAACACGACCACCTCGGTATAGATGATGTCCTGGCCGTCTTGAATGTTGGGGCCGAGGACGTGATCGAGAGACCCGATCATGTAGATATTCCCGTTCGACATGCTGCGGATTTCGTGATCGACATCGGTGAGCGGTTGTTGACCCACGGCATTAAGCTGCTCATTGATGCGGCCAACATTGGTTTCGATCACAGTATTGCCGGCGACATCGATTTCGCGTAGCGGCTGTTTATAGGGATCGTTGTTGCCAGATCCCATAAACCAGAAGAAGCCGCCGGGCAGGGGACGTGTGATGAATCCAGGGGCAGCGTCGTAGGGGACGTAGTACCAGAGAATATTTCCTGAGAGGTCAGTTCCCGTCTGCGGACCGTTAAAGAGATAGGAGTGGACCAGAATGGGTTCGTTCGCCGCCACCGCGGGAGCGGGGCTGCTGATGGTAATGGTGGGGAACGTAATGGACCCGGGGATGGAGCCGGTGGTGAAGGTTGCCGTGGAGGTCTGTCCGACGGTCTGGCCACCATGAATGAATTTTCCGGTCATCGAGTATTGGGTAGTGGCGTACATGCCTGCGACATAAACGTTCATGGTATTTCCATCGCAGTGCGCTGGTGGAGTCGACTGGGGAGTAGTTTGTGTGGCGTTTTGAAAGGTCACCACCATATTGTCAGTGGCAGGGCATCCGAAGGCACTGAACAGCGCGACCAACGGGTTCGCAGTGGGCGAAATCACCACCGGATTAGCGGAGGTTGCAATTGCCGTAGCCGTGAAGTTCTGGCTTGTAGTCGCGGTCTTATTGGTACTGTTGTTTCTGACCGTGACCTCCACCTCGTAGGTCCCCTCCTGCAGAAAGGGATAAGAGGGAAAGGTATTGTTGTAGCCATAATCACGCACCAGTGACATTTGCCCGGTCACGCCAACCTGGAAGGAATACATCAAGGTTCCCGCATCCGAATCGCTGGCGGTTGCTGTCCACGTGATCAGCGTGCCCACCGGTTGAGGTGAAGACACTGAAGGGGACAGCTGGACGGTGGGGGTTGCGCCGCTGGTGGGCGGAGCCACCAGGATGACCGCTAGTACCAACACGGACATAATGCAGTTCCATACGCTGATCGAGTGCTTCATGGAGCCTCCTAAGGCTGGACTAAAAAGAACCTGGTGCGAGTCGGTTTCGCAGGTCGGTGTTTCCGCAGGGAATCAACTTGCGCGTTCGAAGATCATCACGCGGATGGTGATCAACGTGTGATCTGGCGATTCCCGGGGCAAACCGGCGCTACACTGCCGGAATGTCAGAAACGACATAATAAATATGGACAACCTTGGGAGCGGAACCGTACCACACTTGAACCCGGGAGATCCGCTTTGGGAGCCCCACGGCGGGCTGAATTATACAACAGTCCGGTCGCCCTTCAACCACTTTATAAGCAGTGAAACCAACCTAACTTTAGTCTCTAAGACGGTCGAGTGGTTGAAGACTCTAATCGTCATCCGGATCGCTGGGAGGACGCGGGTCGTTGAGGAAATGCTCCGGCCCGAGCGGGGCATTGATCTGTTTGAAGGGTATCGGTGCCTGGCTGTAGTCGAAGCAATCCGAGAGGTCGTCGGCGCGCGCGTCTGCATAACCCAGTGAAGGCAGATCATAAGTTACTTCAATGAACTTCAGGATGCTGCCGAAGTCATGGTTCACATGAGAGACATAAGCGGGTTTGGCATAAGGAGAAACCACAATCAGCGGCACACGAAAACCGTACTCATAAGAGTTGATGATCGACGACGGGGGAACGTGGTCGTACCAGCCTCCCCAGTCATCCCAGGCAATCAGGATGGCGGTGGTGTACCAGTAGGAACTGGTGCCGACCGCGTTGACAATGGACGCCACCCACGAGGGTCCCGAACCATCGTTGACGTCAGCGTGGTCGGATTCCTGGCCGGTGGGAATGACCCAGCTTACGGCAGGGAGCTGGCCATTCGCGATATCGTGCAACACCCGAGTCTGCGGCGAGACGATGTTCTGCCAATCTGTACCGAACCGTATGTGCGAGATGGCGGCCGGACCATTCCAGATGGTGTCCGTGCCTGCCGTGTAATAGCGCCAGCTGATCTTCTGCGCGTCCAGCAGGTCAGTCAATGTGGTGTGATCGAAGCAGGGATACATGGTCTGGGTTTCGTTCCCTTCAGGATCGATCAGTTGCACGGTCTCGCTTTGAGGAGCGGTACACCCGGTCGGAACGTTCGACGGGACAGGCTCCTCGGATACGAACAGATCGCTCCCCTCACTCGGCGCGGAAGTGCCTGCAATGATGAATTGATGCGCGGGGAAACTTGGCCCCTGGTTAGTCTGGAACATGCGGTCTGCGAAAGTATATTGCTCCGCCATCTGGAAATAGGGGGCAACATCCGCAGGGTAGACGGAAAAATACTCGGGATCGGTGGGCAGGGTGCAGGGTTTGGGTAAGCATTCAGAAGGAATGCGGTCAAAGCCGTCCATCTTCCCGTTGTCATACGACGCCAAAAACGCCGAATGAGAATGACTCATGTCGTAGTTGTTAGCGAGATGCTCGGGCGCGAGCGGGATCACCTGCCCTTTGGAATTCACCCCGCTGCTTGCGATA
>Ga0070733_10003720_pt1 | contig 10351 bp, 10 predicted proteins | sample Coa_R1_9_FD_66450 | JGI IMG/M metagenome (GOLD analysis project Ga0070733, IMG submission 66450) | Surface soil microbial communities from Centralia Pennsylvania, which are recovering from an underground coalmine fire - Coalmine... | ecosystem: Environmental > Terrestrial > Soil > Unclassified ... | reverse complement strand
TCATCTGGTCGACGAGCCGCGTCTTGCCGATGCCGGCCTCGCCGCGGACATAGACGGCATGGCCGGCGTTGCGGGCGAGGCAGGCGGCGACGATGCTCCTGAATTGCTGCAACTCGGCTTGCCGGCCGACGAAAGCGCTTCGCGCCGCTGTCGGCGGATCGCCCGAAATGGCGCCTAATCGCCAGGCGCGGACCGGCGCATCAACGCCTTTGAGCTGAATCTCGCCGAGAGCTTCGCAAGCGGCGCGTCCGGCGAGCGCGCGGTAGACGCCCTCGGAGAGCACGGTCTGCCCAGCCTCCGCCTTGCCAACAAGACGCGCGGCGAGATTCACCGATTCGCCAAGAACGGTGTAGTCGCGCGCGCCGGCGCGATCGATCGCGCCGGCGACGACCTCGCCGTTTGCTATGCCGATATGCGCTCGCAGCAGCCGGCCGGCGGTTTCGCTCCATTGGCCAAGCGCTTCGTGGATGTCCAAAGCGGCCCGCGCCGCGCGCAAAGGATCGTCGTCATGCGCTTTGGGCGCGCCGAAGAGCGCCATTACCGCGTCGCCAATATGTTTATCGACCGTTCCGCCGTAGCTCACGATGACGCCGTCGACGAGCGCGGTAAAACGCCCGACCAACTCCCGAACCTGCTCCGGATCAAGCGTTTGCGATAGGGTGGTGAATCCGGAGAGATCGGCGAACAGGACGGTCACCTGCCGACGCTCGCCTTCCGAGGGCGGGCCTGCGGGCGCCGTTTCCGGACGCGGAGCCTCAGCCCTTGCCGCGATAGCGCTCAGTAGCCGCTTGCGATGGCCGATCGAGACGACGCCCAACTCCTTGAGATCGGCGTCGATGAGCTGGTGCAGGACGGCGAAATCGATGTCGTTTTCGGCGAAGGCCGACGCATACTGCCCGAGCCCGAGCCCTTCAAGCCATTGCCGAACGGCGCTTTGCACGCCGTCCCGATCGCTGAACGCCCCTCGGCTGGCCTGATCGTCTGACCGCAAGTCTTTGGCTCCCAGAACGAGCGCGGAAACTCACCAGTCGCCAAGATTTCTGCACGCCGACGACCGGGATTCAAGCTCCATTCCAGGACCGCCGGTCCCCTTTCGCCCTACGTCTTGGCGCGCAGCCATCCTACGCTCCGCCCATCTGTCGGAGTTTTACGTGAGCGGCCGGCGCTTAATATGCAGCGCTTGAATCGCGCCGGCGCCCGGTTGACGAGCGCACGCAGTCATTGCGACGCAAAGCCTCGTCCCGCTTAGATTCTTGCGACGATGGAGCGGGCGTCGTTTTTTTTACGAGAACCGGAACAGGTTGTTGAACATGTTGCGGAGGAAGTCCGGCTCCTGGCCGCCGGTCGGCGTCGTGCGCGAGACAAAGTCGAAGACCTGGCCGTCCTTCATGCCGTAATTGGCGATGCGCTCGACTTTGCCGTTCTTGTTGAAATAGAGGGCAAGGACGTTTTGGTCCTCCATTTGCACAGGCATGAAAGCAAGCGCGCGATGCATTTTTTGGCCGATATAGTACCAGGCGTCGCCGCCGACCGTTGACGTTGTGGAAGGCGTCCCCATCAGCGAAAGAGCCTCCTCTTTGGTCGTGGAGCCGATCTTCACCTGCGAGTACGTGCGCTCATCGATCTGATAGCCGCGATCAAAGTCGCCGTCGTAGCCGATGCAGCCGCCGAGCCCGGCGGCGAGCGCACAAACCAGCGTTAACCGCGCCGCAGGAGCGCGCAAAGCCCGGGAACCCCGCGGCATTATCTTCTTCTCCATTCGCCCTTCGCCGTTTTTTCTTGCCATTGGCGCTTGCGATGCCTAACCCAAGGCGCTTCCGAAAAGCAAGGCGACGGCATGATCCTCGCGACTTGGCGCGCCAGACGCGCCAACCGTATTTTGATCGAGCAACTTCACGGCGAGATCGTGGCGTCGGCGCGACGGCCGGCGCTCTTTCTCGACTTTGGCGCGCCCGATACGATCGATGGACGGTTCGAGATGGTCACGCTTCACGCCGGCCTCGCAATGCGGCGCCTCAGCGCCTTTTCCGGCGTAGGAATGGAAATCGCCCAAGAGCTCGCCGACTGCGTGTTCCGCCATTTCGATGATGGTTTGCGCGAGATGGGGGTCGGCGACACGGCTGTGCCAAAGCGGATGAAGCGCCTGGCCGAGGCCTTCTACGGCCGGAACAAGGCCTATGGCGAGGCGCTTGACGAGCCGGCAAACGACCGTCTCGAATCCGCGCTCGCCCGCAACGTCTATGGAGCAGCCAATGTCGCCGCCGCCCCTTTGGCGCCTGCGCTGGCGCGATTCGTTCGCGCTTGCGCCGAGGCGCTCGACGGCCAGAGCCTTGACGATTTCGCGGCGGGCCGGGTCAGATTTCCTGACCCCGACCAGGTTCAAACAAGCGCTCTATAGCCATGATTGCCGGGCCGCCATTCAGTCGTCCGATTCGCGTTGAAACGATCCCCCGCGAAGGGCTGGAGATGCGCGTCGAGGCCGATGAGGCCGAGCGCGCCGCTTTGGCTGCGTTCAACGGCTTGCCGGCGATCGGAAAGCTCGTTGCGACTTTCAGCCTGAAACACGGCGCGGGCGGCGCGATTATCGTGCGCGGCGAAGTTGCGGCGGATGTCACGCAGACTTGCGTGGTGACGCTCGAACCTTTTGAGGCTTCGCTCGTCGAGCAAATTGATACGCGCTTCGCTCCGCCGTCGGAGAGGCTTCGGAGGCCCGCCGAGGACCCAAGATTCGAGGACGAGGACAGGCCAGATCCGATCGTCGACGGCAAAATCGATCTCGGCGCGCTGACCGCCGAGTTTCTGACCCTCGGCCTTGATCCATACCCCCGGAAGCCGGGCGTTGCTTTCGAGTCGCCGAAGGCTAAGCCGGAGTCGCCCGCCTCGCCGTTCAGCGCGCTTGCCGATCAGAAGAAAGGCGGCTGAGCCTTTGAAAGCCTTGGGCGCTCTGGCTCGTCCCGAGCGGCCTCTCTTTGCAATTTCTCAGCATCTGACGAGCATTTTTGCGACAAGAAAGGCCCGCGGCGCAGGCGAATCGCGGCAAATTGCGCCGCGGATGAGCGGATTTGCGTTGGGCGGCGAAGTGGCTATTGTCCGCGCCCGCTTAAGGGCCGGAGCGGCGCCAAAGGGCAGCGGTGAGAACGGGCCAAGAATGAACAATGACGTTCGCATAGCGCTCGACGCGATGGGCGGCGATAACGGGCCGCCCGTTGTCGTGCCGGCGGCGTCGATCGCCCTAGTCCGCCGACCGGATGTCAGCTTCTCTTTCTTCGGCGATCGGCGGCAGATCGGACCGCTGCTGCAGGCCCATCCCTCGCTTGCCGCCAAATCGCGCATCGTCCATACCGAGATCGCGGTGAAGATGACCGACAAGCCGAGCCAGGCTTTGCGCGCCGGCCGCCGCGCCTCGTCCATGTGGCTGTCGCTCGAAGCCGTGAAAAAAGGCGAGGCGGATGTTGCGATTTCCGCCGGCAACACCGGCGCGCTCATGGCGATGTCGAAAATTTGCCTCAGGACCATGCCGCAGATCGATCGTCCGGCAATCGCGGCAATGTGGCCGACGCTCCGCGGCGAGTCGATCGTCCTCGATGTCGGCGCTTCGATCGGCGCCGACGCGCAGCACTTGATCGATCTGGCGATCATGGGCTCGGCCATGGCGCGCATCGTCTTCGACATCGAGCGCCCGACCGTCGGTCTGCTCAATGTCGGCGTCGAAGAGATCAAGGGCCTCGAAGAGGTCAAGGCCGCTGGGCGCGCCCTGCGCGAAGCCAACTTTCCCAATCTCGACTATCGCGGCTTTGTCGAGGGCGACGATCTTGGCAAGGGCACCGTCGACGTCATCGTCACGGAAGGCTTCACGGGAAATATCGCCTTGAAGACCGCCGAAGGCACCGCGCGGCAGATCGCCCAATATATTCGCGACGCCATGACCCATAGCTGGGCCGCCCGCCTCGGATATTTCTTCGCGCGCGGCGCGTTCGAGGCCCTGCGCGACAAGCTCGATCCCAGCAAGGTCAACGGCGGCGTGTTCCTCGGTCTCGATGGCGTCGTGATCAAGAGCCATGGCGGCGCCGACGCCGATGGGTTCGCTGGCGCGATCGAAGTCGGCTATGACATGGTCCGCCACGAATTGCTGGGCAAAACCCGCGAAATGATCGCTCACGCCAACGAAGGGCGCGCGCCGGCGACGCCGGTCGCCGCGGCGGAGTCGTGACGGCTCCCTTGAATAGGATGACGACTTGACCGCGCCCGCAAAAACGCTTCGCTCAATCGTGCTTGGAACCGGTTCGTACCTCCCGTCGCGCGTGATGACGAACGCCGAATTGTCGCATATGGTCGAGACAAGCGACGAATGGATTCAGCAGCGAAGCGGCATTCGCGAACGCCACATCGCCGCGAAGGGCGAGACGACGTCGCAGCTCGCCACCAAGGCTGCGGAAGCGGCATTGGCCGACGCAGGCCTCGCCGCCGCCGACATCGATCTCATCATCGTTGCGACGGCGACGCCCGACTACACTTTTCCGGCGACGGCGACCCAGGTGCAGAACAACCTTGGCATCCATCATGGGGTCGCCTTTGATCTTCAGGCGGTCTGTTCGGGCTTCGTCTTCGCGGTGGCGACGGCCGACAAGTTCCTGTCCTCCGGCTCGCATAAGCGCGCCCTTGTGATCGGCGCCGAGACGTTCTCGCGCATCCTCGACTGGAAAGATCGCACGACCTGCGTGTTGTTCGGCGACGGCGCCGGCGCGATCGTGCTGGAGGCGCAGGAAAGCGACGGCAAGCTATCCTCGCGCGGCGTCATCGCATCGCAACTACGCTCTGACGGCGCGCATCGCGCCAAGCTCTATGTGGATGGCGGCCCCTCGACCACGCAGACCGCCGGACACTTGCGCATGGAGGGCCGCGAAGTCTACCGCTATGCCGTCGGGATGGTCACCGACGTCATCAAGGCCGCCTTCGCCGAGGCGGGCGTCACAGCCGCCGACATCGATTGGTTCGTCCCGCATCAGGCGAACAAGCGGATCATCGACGCTTCCGCGGAGAAGCTCGGCATCGCGCCGGAAAAGGTGATCAAGACCGTCGATCTTCACGGCAACACTTCCGCGGCCTCGATCCCGCTCGCGCTCGACGTCGCCTGCCGCGACAAACGCATCAAGAAGGGCGATCTCGTGATGATCGAGGCGATGGGCGGCGGCTTTACCTGGGGCGCGGCGCTGATCCGCTGGTAGGGCCGGCGGCGTCCGCGCCTCTGGATTTATTCGCGGTTGCGGCGCCGAGACGCGCCTGCGCGAGCGCAAGCAAGTCGTTTGAAGGAAAACCTTGCGTCGCCGCGGACAAACGGTCGATAAAAAGCCGGCCGACCAAAACGACGACAAATTTGGCGGCTACGGGGAGCAGGAGGAAGAACGATGCGTAAAATGGCTTTTGCGGCGGCGCTGCTTTTGGGCGGCGCGGCGACCGCCTTCGCGGCGCCGGCGATCAAAGTGACGAGCCCAGACATCAAGCAGGGCGGCAAGATCGCCGATGAGCAGGTCTTCAATGCCTTTGGCTGCAGCGGCAAGAACATCTCGCCGGAGCTAAGCTGGTCCGGCGCGCCAAAGGAAACAAAGAGCTTTGCGGTCTCGATCTATGATCCGGACGCGCCGACAGGGAGCGGCTTCTGGCACTGGGTCGTGTTCAACATTCCGGCGGCCACCACGTCCCTGCCGAAGAACGCCGGCGATCCCAAGGCGAATCTCATGCCCGCCGGCGCCGTGCAATCTCGTACCGATTTCGGAACGCCGGGCTATGGCGGCCCGTGCCCGCCCAAGGGCGACAAGCCGCATCATTATCATGTCCAGGTCTTCGCCGTGGATGTCGATAAGCTGGATGCCGACGAAAACGCGTCCGCAGCGTTCGTCGGGTTCAATCTGCACTTCCATACCCTGGCGAAGGGGGAATTGATCGGCCTCTACGGCCGCTGAAGCGCGGCCGCCGTCGTAACAACCGCCCGTTCCGAACCGAACCGAAGCTACAGGGCGCTGGCCGACGATTTTGGTCGACCGGCGCCGGTGCGGGAACGGCCGGGCCAGCCATGCGCAAATTCGTCTCCGCCATATTCGACGGGCCGATTTGGCGGACTTTCCTGCTCATGGGCCTTTTCGCGGGGCTTTCCGCCTATACGTCCTACAATTTGCTGACGCTGTTCATCGCCAATTTCAGCTTCGTCTCGCAATACGGCTATATGGCGCTGAGGGAAGGCGGGCTGCTCCAGTTTCTCGAGCTCGTGGTCTACGGCTATCTCAGCGTCGGCTTCTACCTCCTCTTCAAAGGCTGCCTCTATGGCATTTTGGGGCGCTTCCAGACGCATTAGGCGTTGTGGACAACGATTCCTGATGAGGGCGTCGGCGCCGCAATCGCTCTAGACTCGCCTCGCGAAACGACATGCGAATACTGATCGTTGAAGACGACGAAGACAATGCCGCGTTCCTCAAGAAGAACCTTGTGGAGCTCGGCCATTCCATTGATGTCGCCGCGAATGGACGAGACGGCCTGTTTCTTGCCGCGGAGGCGCGCCATGACGTCCTGGTTCTCGATCGCATGCTTCCCGAACTCGACGGCCTAACGCTTCTGAGAATGATCCGCCGCGCCGGCGTCCATACGCCGGCGCTCTTCCTGACCAACCTTTCCGGGATCGACGATCGCGTCGAGGGGCTAGAGGCCGGCGGCGACGATTACCTCGCCAAGCCTTTCGCCTTCGCGGAATTCATGGCGCGCCTCGGCGCTTTGGCGCGGCGTCCGCCGTTGAGCGATCAACGCGCCATTCTCGGCGTCGCCGATCTGGAGATGGACCTGATCAAACGGACGGTCCGCCGCGCAGGCAGGGACGTCGATCTCCAGCCGCGCGAGTTCCAACTCTTGGAATATTTGCTGCGCAATGAGGGGCGAATCGCGACGCGAACCATGCTGCTCGAAAAAGTCTGGGGCTTCACCTTCGAGCCCAAGACGAACATCGTTGAGACGCATGTCAGCCGGCTGCGCGCCAAGGTCGACCGCGGTCACTCGATAGAGCTCATTCACACCATTCGCGGCGTTGGATATTGCGTCCGTGCCTCTGTCTAGGCTCCTCGGCGCGGCAAGCTTTCGCCTCGTCGCGACGTATCTCGCCATATTCGCCCTGTCGGCGCTGATTCTTGGTTGCGTCGTCTATTTCAGCGTCGGCCGCGAGATCATTCTGCAGCTCGACGAACGCCTGAATGAGGAGGCCGCTGCGCTAAAGGGCGATTTTACCGCCCACGGCATGGCGCAACTTGCCGAAGACGTTCGCGCTCGCGCCCAGGCTGGCGGTTCGCTCGACTATCGCTTGGAAGATGACGCCGGCCGCTTGATCGCCGGCAACCTGCCGCCGTCCGCCGCCGCTGACCACAAATATCGAGAAGGCATGGTCGAGTTCATAAAGCCCGAGCCCGAGGCGGGCGGCGTCGGCGCCGCGGATTGGGAGCGCGCGCTGGTCGCCAAGCTCGGCGCAGACGCGATTCTTGTGGTCGGGGACGAGCTGACTGGCGTCGCGGAGGCGCGACGAGCCGTCTTGGTCGCCTTCGCTTGGGGTCTCGCGGCCACGATTATTCTCGGCGCGCTCGGCGGGCTCGCCATCAGCGCGGTCTTTCTGCGCCGGATCGACGCTATGACCGCCACTGCGCAGGAGATCATAAACGGCGACCTCGCCCGGCGGATCCCCACGACGAGAGGGGACGCCGACCTTTCTCGTCTGGCGAGTGCGTTCAATCGGTTACTTGATCGCACCGCCGCCCTCCTTGAAGCCAACAAGCACGTCAGCAGTGACATTGCGCATGATTTGCGCTCGCCCTTAGCGAAGGCGCTACGGCGTTTGGAATCGGTGCGGACGCATCCGGCGGAAGCGGCCGAGATCGAGCGCGCCGTCGACGCGGCCATCGAGGATATTCACGGCGTTCTTGCGACTTTCGCCGCGCTTTTGAGAATTGGCCAGATCGAGGCGGGGGCGCGCCGCGCCGGATTTAAGAATGTCGATCTTGCGGCGATCGCCGCCGAAGTCGCCGAGGCCTTTCAGCCGGCCGCCGCTGACGAGGGCAAGGTCTTGAGATTCGAACTTGAGGCGCCCTTGCCGATGGCGGGCGACAGGGAGCTGCTCACCCAGCTCGTCGCCAATCTCATCGACAACGCCATCAGACACACGCAAGACGGCGCCGAGATATGGATACGCAGCGAGGCCCGCCGGCTTCTCGTGGCAGACAACGGACCCGGCGTGCCGCAAGCCGACCTTGCTCGAATATTCGAGCGATTTTATCGCGTCGATCGCGCGCGGGCTGCGCCGGGAGACGGCCTCGGCCTCAGCCTCGTCGCCGCTGTCGCAGCCCTGCATGGCGCGCGCGTCTCGGCGGCTTCCCGCGACCCAGGTCTGATGATCACGCTCGAACTTCCCGCCGCCGAATCAGAACGGCGGGTGGGCTGAAGCTTTTCGGACGAACACCGGCGCGTTCGCCGGGGCAAACATTACCGATCCGTATAGATATCGCCGCATTCGCGCCCGCGAATCGGCGCCCTTCGGAAAGGTGAGTCCTTCGCCGCCGACGCCCCGTGATGCTTTGCCCGACTGCGCTTCATGTGCGGCATAGCCGTCGCTATTGATTGGGACGACGCCGAAGCGACGGTGCGTCGTCTTGTCGAGGGCGTTCAGCATCGCGGCGAAATCACCGATCCGATTGTCCGTCTCTCCGCCCGGACCGCGATGGGCACGCGGCGTTTGAAGATCGTCGACGGCGCCAACGCTGTCCAGCCGCAAGCCTCTTTCGATGATCGGATCGTCGTCTCCTTCAACGGAGAAATCTACAATCATGAGGCGCTGCGCCGCGAGCTGGAAGCGAAGGGCGTCGCTTTCCGCACCGCATCGGACACGGAAGTTTTAGCTTCCGCTCTGAGAATATGGGGCGCGGGCGCCGTCGAGCGCATCAACGGCATGTATGCTTTTGTGGCGCTCGATCGGGCGAATGGAGAGTTTCTCGCCGGTCGCGACCCCTTTGGGGTCAAGCCGCTCTATCTGATCCAGGCAGGCGCGAAATATCTTTTTTGCTCGGAGATGCGGCCCTTGTTGTCGACGGTTGACAAAGGCGACGTCATGCTTCTGCCGCCGGGCCATCTTTTGACGCGAAGAAATATTGTCCGCTTCAACCCTCTCCCGATCACCTCTGGCGCGACGCTAGGCCGGCATGATCCGGAAACCTTCGATCGCCTTCTGGCGGCCGCCGTCCACATCCGCGTGCCCCCCGATCTTCCTTGCGCAATCCTGTTCAGCGGCGGCGTCGATAGCGCGCTGATCGCGCATTACGCGCGCCAGGTCCGGCCGGAAATTCCTGGGTACTTCCTGGGCGACGATTGCGCGCCGGACTACGCTTTTGCGGCTTGTTACGCTGATCGGACCGGATTTGACCTGCGCCGCGTCGCCTTCGACGATGATGACGATGACGAAAGCATTTCGTCGCGCATCGGCGATGTGGTCGAAGCGGCCGAGACTTTCGAGCCGAGCGTCGTTCGCGACGGCTTATGCAGCTACTTGCTCGCGCGAGGAATCCACGCGGACGGCTATAAAGTCGCGCTTTGCGGGGAGGGCGCTGACGAACTTTTCGCCGGCTATGCGCCGCTCGAACTCGCGTTTGCCGAAGGCGACGCGGCGGGCAATTTTGTGCGCGAGCAATGCCTCGCCGACATGCACCGCACCAACTTGCAGCGCCTGGATCGGTGCAGCATGCGCTTTCAAGTCGAGGCGAGGGAGCCCTTCCTCGATCCGACGGTTGTCGGCTACGCGCTTCAACTTCCCGCCTCCGCGCTGATCCGACGATCGAACGGAGCGCCGATGGGCAAGGCGCCGCTGCGCAGCCTATGGGACCTCTATCCTGAAAGCCTGCCGCCTTTGATCAGAGATCGACGGAAAGCGCCCATGCACATCGGGTCCGGTCTCGACTTGAGCCAAAAGAACTCGCCCTGGATCGCTTACGCCGAACGGGAAATTTCCGATCGAGAATTTGCCGACGGCAGGAAAAGGTTCGCCGCCTTCGATCTGCGGACGAAGGAAGAGCTTCTCTACATGACGAAGCTCGCCGGGGTTCTCGACGTGACGCGCGCGCCTCATCTCACGGCCAGGCCGCGACTAAAATTCCCCGCCAGCCAAGATCCGGCGATGAGCCAAAAGTTGCTCGCGGACTTTCTCGTCGAGGAATCATCTAGAGCGTTCGGAGGTTAGGCCGAATCGCGGGGGGATTCCCGAATCGGGGGCGTTCTGATTCAACCTGCTGGCTGGACGGAGGCCAGCAGGAATGGCTGGACCTTACTCTCAGGACTT
>Ga0070733_10003718_pt1 | contig 10352 bp, 8 predicted proteins | sample Coa_R1_9_FD_66450 | JGI IMG/M metagenome (GOLD analysis project Ga0070733, IMG submission 66450) | Surface soil microbial communities from Centralia Pennsylvania, which are recovering from an underground coalmine fire - Coalmine... | ecosystem: Environmental > Terrestrial > Soil > Unclassified ... | reverse complement strand
AAACGCCGCGGGAATGAGCAGAACGAGATTGACGAAGCGAAACCTGCCCGGATGCAGCCTCATGCTGTGTCGATTATCGCGCGGTGGCAGTAGGCCGCTTGTCTTCGTGATATTCCTGTTCGGTGTTGAGCGCCCACAGGTTGTCCCGGCCCGTGATGCCGGCGATGATATTGTCCACGGCCACCATCGCCGTCAGCATCGAGTGGTCCTGGTTATTGTACTTGTGCATTCCATTGCGACCGATCAGGAAGAGATTCGAGTGGCGATTCACCCAGTTCTTGATCTCGTCGAAACGCTCGTAAGCGCCAAAGTAAGCCGGATACGTCTTTTCCATGCGGATGACGGTTCCGTCCAGAATATCCGCGGCGCGGGCAATCCCCATGCGCTCGAGTTCTGCCTTGCCTAAAGTGAGCATCTCTTCGTCCGGCCTGCTCCACAGCTCATCGCCCTCGTTGCAGAAATACTCCAGGCCGATCCAGGTCTTATTCGGATCTTGAACCATGTATGGGCTCCAGTTGTTGAAAATCTGAAGGCGCCCCACCAGAACGTCGGGCTCCTGGATGTAGATCCAGTTGTCGCGGATGGCCGTCTTTCCAGTTGCGGCCGCATCCGACAAAAGAAGCCGCTCGCAAAGCAGGCCGACCGTGATGAAATCCCGATACTGGAGCCCGCGCGCGATCTCCTGAATTTCGTCGGGCGCCGGCGGCGTCATGTTCGCGATCAGTTCCTTCACCGGCATCGTCGAAAAATACCACTGCCCTCGAAACGACCGCGTTTCTCCCGACGTATGCTGCGCCTCGATCGAGAGGATCAGCCCTTCGGGATCCCGTTCGATGCGCTCCACCTTCCAACCCGTCAGGATGACTCCGCCTCTTTCCAGAATTCTGCGCGCTACCTCCTCCCACATCTGGCCCGGACCGTACTTGGGGTACAGGAATCGCTCGATAAGCGAAGTCTCGGTCTTGCGCTGGGCCACGTCGCCGGGAACCTGGAAGGCTTTCTTTAGCGCGTGCGCAATGGTCTTCAGGATCGAAAGCCCCTTGATCCGCTGTGCGCCCCATTCGGCGCTGATCTCACTGCAGGACACCCCCCAGACCTTTTCCGTGTAAGACTTGAAAAAAGTTCGATACAGTTCCCGTCCGAAGCGGTTGATGAAGAATTGCTCCAAGGTTCGCTCGGGGCGTATCGGGCGCAGCACACTGCGCGCATAACTCAGCCCGATTCTGGCCACCTTGACCAGACCCAGTTTCCGGATCGTGTCCACCGTGAGCCGGATCGGATAATCGAAGAATTTGCGCAAATAGAAGATCCGCGATCGCCGTTGCCGTACCAACATCACGCGATCTGTTATGCGCGGGTCGGGAGCCAAGGCCTGCCGCTCGATCGGCCGGTTTTGGTGCTGATACTGAATCGCCTGGCTTCCTTCTACGCCGCCCTCCACTGGGAGAATTCTTTTCCACCACTCCATCACGCGGTCCGATTTCGAGAAGAAGCGATGGCCTCCGATGTCCATTCGGTTGCCTTTGTAATTCACGGTGCGCGAAATGCCTCCCATGAACTCGCTTTTTTCAAGAACGATGGGAACGATCCCGGTTCGTTCCAGCAACTCCATGGCTGCGGTTAAACCGGCGGGGCCGGCCCCGATGATAATCGCCCGCGGCGCTAGGTCGGCATCGGCCGGGGTTTCCGTGGGAACTGCTAACACTGGAGTCATTTTCTCATCTACCTGGCGCGCGTGCCCGGTAGGAATAAAAAGAGCCGGAGATAGACTTCGGGTCTCAGGAATCCATCGACTTTCCGCTCGGCAACTTTAGGCTTGATCGGGCAAATCTCGCTGCGCTAAATTAGTTGCTTCTGCGGGATCGGAGCTGGGGATCATTACCAGTCCACCTCAATCTGAGGTAGGGTAAAGGAGTTCCCCGATCCCGCTTGTTAACGGAGGTGATTCAATGAACCGACGCGAATTCTCCACTCTCCTCGGCGGCGCTGCGGCCGCTTGGGCGCCCCGCGCATACGCGCAACAACAGGCCGCGCCAGCTAACCCGCTTCATCTGGATTGGCTCGCCCGGCGCAAAGAACCGATTCTCGAACCGGATCTGCCGATCGTCGATCCGCACCATCATTTGTGGCAGCGCCCGGGATGGCGGTTTTTGCTCGAAGACCTGCTGCTCGACACCGGCAGCGGCCACAATATTCTCGCGACGGTGTACATGGAGGCGCGCTCGATGTACCGCGATCAAGGCCCCGAGGAAATGCGGCCCGTCGGGGAGACCGAGTTTGCCAATGGCATCGGGGCTATGTGCAGCAGCGGAGCCTTTGGCAAGACCAGGGCATGCGCCGGCGTCGTCGGACACGCGGATTTGACGTTAGGCAGCCGTGTCGAGCCGGTCTTGTACGCGCTGATACGCGCCGGCGGCGAACGTTTTCGAGGGATCCGCCACGGTGTGTCCTGGGACGCGGACCCTAACATTGTCAGTCCCGCTTCGCCGGTGCACGCCGGGCTGCTGGCCGACAAGACGTTTCGCGAAGGGTTTGCGGTGCTCAGCCGCCTGGGCCTTTCCTACGACGTGTCGCTCTACCATCCCCAGATCGGCCAGCTTGCCGACCTCGCGGGCGCGTTCCCCGATGCGAGAATCGTTGTCAATCACGTCGGCGGGGTCCTGGGAATCGGCGCTTATCGCGGCAAGCGCGACGAGGTGTTTCCGGTCTGGAAGGCATCGATCAAGGCGCTCGCCGCCCACCCCAACGTTTATGTTAAGCTCGGCGGGCTTGGCCAGGGCTACACTGGCTTGGCCTTCAACGAGCAGGCCGAACCGCCGTCGTCCGAGATGGTGGCCGCTAGATTTCGCCCCTACATCGAGACTTGTATCGAGGCTTTCGGGACGTCGCGCTCGATGTTTGAGAGTAACTTTCCGGTCGACAAAATCTCCTACAGTTACCAGGTCTTCTGGAATGCGTGCAAGCTCATGGCGAAGGGCGCCAGCAGCACTGAGAAAGCCGATCTGTTCGCCGGTTCCGCCGCACGGTGTTACCGTCTTGGCGCAATTGCCTGATGCCAGCGAAAAGCGAGCACCGATAACCGGATCAAATTTGGTCTTCGTGAAGTACGGACGAAATCAGGCAGCCACGTACTTCTTGAACCAGCCAACCGTGCGCCCCCAGGCCAGAGTGGCCGCTTCCCTGTTGTACCGTTCCGGCGTCGCGTCGCAGTTGAAGCCGTGAACGGCGTTGGGGTAGATATAGCCTTCGTGCGGGACGTTGATGGCCTTCAAGGCCGCGTCGTAATCGGGCCACGTGGTCGCCAGTCGCGTGTCGAGCGCCCCGTGATGAACCATAATCGCCGCCTTGATCTTCCGAATCTCCTCCTGGGGTGGAACGCCGCCGTAGTACGGCGCAGCAGCCGCAAGATCGGGTCCCAGCCGGGTGGCCATGGTATTGGAAACGCTGCCGCCGAAACAGAAACCGGTGATACCGATCTTGCCGGTGCAGTCCGAACGCGATTTCAGCCACATCGCGCAGGCGACGAAATCCTCGCCCATCTTCTTGGCGTCGATCTTGGTGAACATCAGGCCGCCGCGGTAGTCGTCACCGGGATAGCCGCCCACCGAAGAGAGCCCGTCCGGCGCAAACGCCATGAAGTTCTCAAGCGCGAGTCGCCGCGCGATGTCCTCGATATGGGGATTCAGACCTCGATTCTCGTGGATCACGATGATACCGGGTAATTTCATCGGCGTTTCGGCACGCGTGTCGGCGCCCGATGGCCGAACCAGATATCCTTTGATGGCTCCGTGGCCTTGCGGCGACGGGATGGTCTCGTAGCTGGCCTTGATCCGCTCATCGGTCTTGGACACCTGTTGCCCGAGAGCGTAGTTGGGCATCAACGCCTCGATAACGGTGGTCGCCGTTAGACCGGCGATGGCAAATTTCTGCACGCCGTCCATGAAGGCGCGCCGGCTGATCACGCCGTGAATGAAGAGGTTATAGAGTTCTATGGCCTCGCTTGGCAGGTTGGGTTTGGTTGGTTCCATTGGCTGGCTCCTTTCCAGAGAATATATCACGTCACGCGGACAGAGTGTTCAAGGTTCGGCAAGGAAGGTTCGTCCAGTTTGATCCAACGAGTAAAATAGAGGCATGAAAAAGCGTCGTTTAGGGACCGATGGCCCAGAGGTTTCCGCGATTGGCCTGGGCTGCATGGGAATGAGCGAGTTCTATTCCGGACGCGACGACCAGGAATCGCTCGCCACTCTGGACCGCGCGCTCGAGCTCGGTATTAATTTTCTGGACACCGCCGACGTCTATGGGCCGCACAAGAATGAGGAACTCATCGGGGGGTGGCTCAAGAGCAAGGGCGCGCGCGCCCGCGTGTTCCTCGCCACTAAATTCGGCGCCGTGCGCGAGGGGGGTGGTCCCATCTTTGGCGTCAATGGACGCCCCGCCTACGTCCGCTCGGCCTGCGACGCGAGTTTGAAGCGCCTCGGCATTGAGACCATCGATCTCTACTACCAGCACCGCGTCGATCCGGATACGCCCATCGAGGAAACCGTGGGAGCCATGGCCGAGCTGGTGCGGACCGGCAAGGTCCGTTACCTCGGCCTTTCCGAAGCCTCCGCCGCAACTCTCGAGCGCGCCTGCAAGGTCCATCCCATCAAGGCGCTGCAAAGCGAATATTCGCTGTGGACCCGCGATATCGAGCAGCACGGCAATCTCGCCGCCGCCCGGCGCCTCGGCGTCGCCCTGGTTGCCTACAGTCCGCTGGGGCGTGGATTCCTGACGGGAGCTTTTGCGAGCCTCTCCGACATTCCCGCCGGCGATTATCGCCTGCACGCGCCCCGCTTTCAGGGCGATAACTTCGCCCGCAACCGCGAGCTTGTCGGTAAGGTTGAATCCATGGCCGCGGCCCGCGGCGTCGCGGCCGCGCAGCTCGCGCTGGCCTGGGTGCTGGCGCAAGGCGAGGACATCGTTCCTATCCCCGGCACCAAGCGCCGAAAATATCTTGAACAGAACGCCGCGGCCGTGGACATCACGCTCACGCCGCGGGAGCTCGCGGATCTCAGCGCGGCCTTTTCGCCCGACGCGGTCGCGGGCATGCGCTATCCAGCCGCGCAGATGCCTCGCGTCAATATTTGAACGAAGATTTCTTTGAAAACTCCGCCTCGATTCAGTGCGTCAGATCGTAAATAAAATAATTCATCGCAATTTGGTAAGCGAGCGCCGCCCACTTTTCGGGATACCGCGGATCATCGGACCACTCCCACGCATCGCCCAGGTCCATGTTGTGGCAGATCGCGACCATCACGCGCCCCTTGTCGTCGAAGATCGCCCGCCAGTGCGGCGTTTTTCCCGTCTCGCCCGCTTCATACGTCCGGCCGGTAAAATGCCACTGCCAGCCGGCGACCTGGAAGCGGTCGTCCAAATCGTAAATGGTGTGAAAGATCGGATTGTCGTTTTCCAGGTCCACAATGGGGCGGTCCGGGAAAACTTTGGTCATGCTGGCGAGAAATACTTGCCATTCACTGAAAACGTTGTGGTACGGTTCGTCGCCATGGAAATCATCGACCATCAGGAATCCGCCGCGTAGCAGAAAGTCGCGCAACTGGGCCGCCTGATCGTCGGGCAGCACCCAGTGCCCGACTTCGACCGCATACATCATCGGCCAATTGTAAACGTCGTCGGTGCCATCGAGGTCGACGATCTGCTCCACCGATCGCGTATCGATCCGCGTAAGCCGGTGCACCCCCTCGAGCAGGTGCCGGTCTGAACGCGGATAATCGATGGTCCAGTTCAGATCCTCGCCGCTGCGATAGTATTTGGCGTAGACGCTTGGATATTTTAATCGCGCTCGAGTCCACTCGGTTTTCTTATCCCAGTTGGGCGGAAGCGGGAAATCCTCGTATTCGGCGGCTCGGTATTGCTTGAAGGGCCGTTGCGCGTGCAAAACAGCCCAGGCGCCGACGGTGGCCGCGATCAGTAATACTGCCGAACGGAATCGCATGCAGGCTCCCGGCCAACCCTCCAGTCTGCGATCAGAGTAACATGAGCCGCGAACGCCTATTTCACAACCCACGGGCGTCCATGCGCCGCTCCCTCAGCCGCCACGGCAGAGCGAGTCCTACTCGTAGTAGGCCGGGGCTTTTTTCTGCTTGTTGAAATTCGCGAGATCGTGCTCGATCCAGAGCTGCGCGCCGGTCTTCTTGATGAAAGCTTCCACCACAGCCCGGCTCGCAAGCGATTGGTCGCGGTCGAACTCAAACGTCGGAGTTTTGTCCGTGTTGCGCTCTTCCTGATAGTGATACAGGTCTCCTGCCAGCAGGATCGGGCCGGTCTTCGCCAACTTCACATACAACACCTGATGCCCGGGCGTGTGCCCGTAGGCAGCCTTGACGACCACCGTGCCGTCGCCGAACACATCATAATCCTCGCCATTCAGGATTTTGGTTTGGCTGTCCTTCAAGGCAATGTATTGGGCGCGCTGCGTAATCGCGGGCCCCTTTTCCGCAAACATCGCGTCGCGCTCCGGTTGCTGGACCAGCCAGGTGGCGCCGGCAAAGTCGTTGGAGTTGGCCGTGTGATCGCCGTGATAGTGCGACAAGCCGAAATAAGTGATGTCCTTCGGAGCGTAGCCCACGGCGGCTAATTGGGACTTTAACGTTCTGGTTGCCGTAAACCTTCCCTGCGTCACAGGGCTGCCATCGGCTTTCAAGCCGGCGTCGGGAATCGCACCGGTGTCCCACATCAGGGTGCCCTTCGGATGCACGATCAAGTACGAGCACACGACCATATCGGCCGTGGCGATTTCTTCCGGCTTGAGATGGAACGTGGCCGGATCCAGCCCCTTGATCACGCCGTTGTCGAAGACGTAAAGTCGCACGGATTTCGGTGGCTTTGGACGTGTCTGCGAGAGGGCGAAGGGAGTTAGAGCCGCGAGCGCAAACACAGCCGGGAGGGTCGTCGCGAGGAGTTTGCGAGAGAACATGGCCCCCAGCATACCTGATCAAAGAGTGAGTAGGGGATGACCGAATTGTCCAGCACGAGATGATCCTGAAAAGGGAGGAATCGGGAGAGGCGTGCAGCGGCCGGATGCTACGTATGCAGAACGCCGAAGCACTGAGCAGGCAGCGGACCAGCGAGTTTTTGATGGGCACGTCGGTGAGACGCAGTCGCGCCCGCGTCCGTGTAATCGTTGCCGATCACCCGCGGCTCGACATGGCACAGAATCGCGGATAAATTCAGATGCTCAGGGAGCGGGCGATGCTGACTGGGCGCGCGAAACGGGCATTCCCATCGTGATTCGTTCCATCCTTCTGCTTTACGGCTGTCAAGAGGACTGGCCATCGCCTTCAGCAACACATCGTGTAGTTTCATCATCCGCTCCATTTCCGCGGCCGAGTACTGCTGGTCTGTTTGCACCTCCCCAGCGTCTCGCCGCTTCAGAGCGGGCACATCACGTGTTAATAGCACCGGACAGATCACATGTGAACGACACTGCACCTGCTCTAAACTAGCGCCGGTGCCGGCACTCGACTATACTACTACCCAATGGGTAGGCTCCTGTCCCGGGAATTCTGGTACGGAACCTGCCCTGATTGCCACAAATTAAGGACGATCAATGAGACTTGTTCCTGAAGCCGAATGCGCCTCCAGAGACCTCCTTCTCCTTGCTCCCGCCGATTCCCGCATTCCGGACTCATTTCAGAATGTGGAAGACAATCCAGAGCGCCATTCGGCGCTGCTAAGTGAAATGCAGATGCTCCGTGGCACCATCTATCTCCAGGATGGAGCGATTACACCCTCGCAGCTATGCGCGCAGGGCAGGCACCGGCATCCCGTCGATGACAAAAGTTGGCATCTGCTCGCCGTCAGCCAAGATGGAAGGGTCTGCGGAGGGGCCCGATACCGGGAGACTTCAAACCGGACCGTGTTCTCTCAATTAACGATAAAGCTCTCGTCGTTGGCTCGGTCGGCGATGTGGGGAAAGAAAGTGAGAGCCGCTGTCGAAGCAGAGATCGAACGAGCCCGCAAAAAGGACGTCTCGTACGTGGAATTCGGCGGCTGGGCCTTAGCGGAAGAGTTGCGGTGCAAAACGGAAGGATTGCGGATCGCGCTCGCGGTTTACAGCTTGGCGCAGAGCCTGGGAGGCTGTGTCGGGATCAGCACCGCCACCCGCCGGCACCGCTCATCTTCCATCCTCCGCAGGATCGGTGGCCGGTCACTCGAGGCAGATGGCGTCGAGTTGCCCCCCTATTACGACCCGCAATACGGCTGCGAGATGGAAATCCTGCGATTTGACTCCAATCTTCCAAATCCAAGGTATAGCCGGTGGATCGATCAAATTCGGGATTACCTCCGAACCGTACCGGTAATCCGGTCCAAGCGCGTGCCAATCCGGCAGCACCGAGGTCATTCAATGTATTCCGTCCGGGATCAGATCACCAGCTTATCTTTCTGATTCTATTGTTTTTCAATGAGTTATGGAGCCAAGATCAATTGTCCCCCAAATACAGCGGCGTGGCCATTCACGTGCCTGCCTAAACATTCGTGGAGCGATTTTACTGCCTGGACCTTTTGCCCATCCAGACGTTTCCGGTCAATCAGCTAGAGTGTGTGTGCGGGATACTTCTGGAGATTTGGCCTTCCGGAGGCGTGATCCACGCCGACGAGCCCATGGTCAAGGGCCAAAAGTTCACAATTTCTGTTAAGGGCGGCCCAGTGGAAGCTGAGGTTGAAAGCTCCGAACAAGATGGCTATGGATTTTATCTCGCATTCAAAGTCAAGGAACCCTGGTTTCCGGGGTCCTATCAGCCGCCTTACCTAAACCTGAAAACTACCGGAGCCGTGGAAACCACCCCCACGACTCTCGACCGTGGCGTGCTCTAATTCGCCTCGACGGCGGTAACCGCCGGATCCGATACCAATCGGCCATACCGCCCGGGCGATAGGATGTCGTTCGGATCGATAGCTGCCTTAATGGTATGGACTAATTCCCAATAAGGCGAGTTGGGCGTATTGGCCATCTCCGGCATCGCTTCAACGTTGATACGGTAGGGATGACATCCCAGCTCATTTCCCCGCTGCCACAGCTCGTGGAAGCAGCGATGAGCCTGGGATTTGTCCTCGGGGCGCCGGTAAAGAATCGGAATCACGCCCATCGCGCACTTTTCATTAATGATGGTGAGCGAGACGGCCTCATCGAATCCGTATTTCCTGAGGGTGTCCTTTATCATCTCGACCATACCTGCGATGACTTCGGTCTTAAAGGGAAGCACCGGCGCATACCAGATGATGCCCACTCCGTCCCGCACGGGGTCGAGCGGTAAGACGTCCGGCATGGGCACATGCTTATAGACCAGCTTGAGTTCGAGGCCGCGCGGAATTCCGTTCACGATATCGAGCAGATGATCCATCCGGTCAAGCTGCTCCTTCAGGAGTTTGCCTCTCTTTCCGGGGACGAATATTCTCACTTTTCGCAGCCATTTTACGCGGCTCTCATTGACAAAAACGATGCGGGACACGTCCGGAAGGGCCCGGCGCACCTCCCGGCGAATGGAGCCGATCATGGAACGTTTGCAGCGGATCACACCAAAGCCCATCCAGGCGAAATCGGCGGCCAGGCTCATGCCGATATCGCGCGACCCGATGGTCAATTCGATCTGCTTTTGATTAATGATCTTGATTCCGCCCACATGGCCCCGGAGATCGGCCGTAAGATTTCGGCAGCTTTCGGTTAATTTCGCGAAGTCCGCCGCGTCTTTCAGCGTGAACAGATACACCTCGATATGCTCGGGTCGCCGGACCAGGGAGATCTGCATCGAGGTCACAATGCCCATATTCCCCTGAGAAAATAAGCCGTCCAGATAGGGGCCGATGCCCCATTTCCAAACCGCGCTAGCCCCTGCCCCGATTTCACTGATGTAAGAACGATAGACCGTTCCATTAGGCAAAATGGCCCGCAAGGAGGTTACGGCTCTGAAATGGTCCTCGTCGGGTGTCATTCCGAAGCCGCGATCGAGCGCATTGCCTACCAGGCTGGCCGTGGGTCCGGCTCCCGTGGTGGGCACGAAGAAATCCAAATGATGGGAGTCCAGATAATCGAAAAGCTGCTTCTGGGTGACGCCGGGTTCGAGCGTTATCAAACCCAACTCGGAATCCATGTCCAGAATCCGGTTCATTCGCGAAAGATCCACGATGGCGCAATCATCACGGACCGGAAGAGCGCTGCCGTAGCCCCAGTTGTGACCTGTGCTGACCGTGTAAAGGGGTACTTGGCGGCGATTCGCAATCCGGACGATTGCGAGCACATCCGCCTCCGAGCGAGGTTGCAGAGCAGCGTAGATGTTCCGGGTCAGACTGAGGCA
>Ga0070733_10003717_pt1 | contig 10353 bp, 10 predicted proteins | sample Coa_R1_9_FD_66450 | JGI IMG/M metagenome (GOLD analysis project Ga0070733, IMG submission 66450) | Surface soil microbial communities from Centralia Pennsylvania, which are recovering from an underground coalmine fire - Coalmine... | ecosystem: Environmental > Terrestrial > Soil > Unclassified ... | reverse complement strand
CGTCCGGCTGACAGGCCCGGCGGCCTGTTCTCGTAGGGGGTGCTCAGCACGATCGTCGTCCGGGTGGACACGCCCGCCGCGGCCCGGATTTCCTGCAGCAGGTTTTCCAGCGCCACCGGCGAGGCGACCCGCACCTTGAGTATGTAGTTCTCCTCCCCCGCCACGCTGTGGCAGGCCTCGATCTCCTGCAGGTGCGCCAGGCGCTGTGGTGCGTCGTCGGGTGCGGCGGGATCGAACGGCTTGATGGAGACGAACGCGGTGAGCGGCAGATCCACATCGTCGGGGTTGATCAGGGCGGCGTAGCCGGTGATGACGCCGCGCCGCTCCAGGCGCCGCACCCGCTGGTGCGCCGCGGACACCGACAGTCCGGTCTGCCTGGCCAGCTCGGTGAAGCTCATCCGGCCGTCCCTGGTCAGCAGCGAGACGATCATGCGGTCGATCTCTTCCACGGGGTCACCGTAGCCGGTACTGCCCGTTCCCGCCGAATCATAAAGGCCGGCAGCACGCCTGACCCCTTGAAACATCGCGGCGGGGCGTGCTATCCAGAGACTACAGCGATTACGGACAGTAGTTAAGACATTTCCGCGACACGCCACGTCGCGTAAATAATGTCGGGCGTTCGTTCGGGGGGCGTTGGCGTGCTGTACGCACAGGTCATTGGGGCGGCCGCCCTGGTTGCCGGGGCCGTTTTGATCTGGGCCGGCCTGCCGAAAGCGTTGCGCCCGGCCGTATTCGCGGCACAGATCGCGGATTACGCCGTCGTTCCCCAGGGGTTTACCAGGTTCCTCGCCCGGCTGATTTCCTCATGCGAACTGGCGGCGGGCGTCATGTTGCTGGCCGGACTGTTCGCGCCGCCGTGGCTCAGGCAGGCGGGCGCGGGACTGGCGGCGGGTGGGCCATAACCTCGCCCCGGCCCCGGCCCGCCCCGGCGCGGTCGCGGTCACGGTCATGATCTGGGAGGGAGCGCGGGTGTCCGCCGGTGACCTGCGCGCGGCCGAGGCGATCGTGGCGTCGGTGCGTGTCACTCAGAGTAAATAACGAATTGATAACGCGCTTTACACTCCCGTAACAGAGCGCGATCCCCTCTTACCCTGCGCGTGCCGTGACGGTTAGGCTCCGCGACCAGGAGCCAAGAGGCCGCACGTAACGGGAGCAGGACATGGCGCAGATCGTCCTTGACAAGGTGGACAAGGTCTATTCAGGCGGCGTGAAGGCCGTCGACGGCCTGACCCTGGAGATCAAGGACGGCGAGTTCATGGTGCTCGTCGGCCCCTCGGGCTGCGGCAAGTCCACCGCGCTCAGGTCGATCGCCGGCCTCGAGGAAATCAGCGCGGGCACGATCACCATCGGCGAGCGGGTGGTGAACGACCTGCCGCCCAAGGACCGGGACATCGCCATGGTGTTCCAGAACTACGCGCTCTACCCGCACATGACCGTCGAGCAGAACCTGGCCTTCGGCCTGCAGCTCCGCAAGACCCCCAAGGACGAGATCAAGCGGCGGGTCAACGAGGCCGCCCGGATGCTGGGCCTGGAGCAGTACCTCAAGCGCAAGCCGGCCGCGCTGTCCGGTGGCCAGCGGCAGCGGGTGGCCATGGGCCGGGCGATCGTCCGCGAGCCGCAGGCCTTCCTGATGGACGAGCCGCTGTCCAACCTGGACGCCAAGCTGCGCGTGTCCATGCGGGCCTCGCTGAACCAGCTTCACGACCGGCTCGGTGTCACCACCGTGTACGTCACGCACGACCAGGTCGAGGCCATGACGCTCGGGCACCGGGTGTGCGTGCTCAGGGACGGCCGCCTGCAGCAGGTGGACACCCCGCAGAAGCTGTTCGACGCGCCGGTCAACCTGTTCGTGGCCGGCTTCATCGGCTCCCCCGCCATGAACTTCGTGACCGCCGTCCTGGGCCGCGACGGCGGGCCCGCGGTCACCTTCGCCGACTACAAGCTCACGGTGCCGGCGTCCGTGCTGGCAGACAAGCCCGGCCTGGACGGATACTTCGGCCGGGAGATCATCCTTGGCATCCGGCCGTCGGACTTCGAGGACGCCAGCCTGGCCGACCCGGAGTGGGCCAGGATGACGGTCAGCGCCGGGGTGACCGAGGAACTCGGCAGCGAGATCCACGTGATCTTCACGATCGACGCCCCGCCGGTGGAGCACGCCAGCATCGCCGAGGCGGCCAAGGGCGACGAGGGCGAGGACGAGGCCGCCGTCGCGCTGGCCGGCGGCAAGTCGCTGTGGACAGCCCGGGTTGCCGCCCGCAGTTCGGCCCGCCCCGGCAGCCCCATCGAACTCGCCGTGGACACGAACAACCTGCACTTCTTCGACCCGGTGAGCGGCCTGTCCATCGGTCACCCGGAGGCGGACGCCGCCGTCGCGGCCAGCCCGGAGCCAGCGGCCGAGCCCGCGTAACCGGGCACGGCGCTTTCCCCGGCCGGAACCACGTCCTGCAGAAACCGGTCATCTTCCCGCCGCCTTGCGTCCGGACGGCCGGCCGGAAGCGTCCCTACGTCAGCGGCTACTGACGGGCGGCCGGGCGGTTTCCAGCGGCGGCGCGCTGACCGGGCAGTTGAACCGGCATTCCGGCCCCGGGGTGGGGCGGCCGGGCGTCGGCTTGAGCACATCGTTGTCGACGAACAGGGCGGACAGGACGGCACCGGCCGCGAGCAGGCCCGCGCAGATCAGCATCGCGCTGCGGAAACCGGAGGCGAACGCCGCCGCCGTATGGTGCCCGCCGATGGCCAGCCCGACCGCGGCGGGCAGGCCGGCCACGGCCAGCATGCTGGCCGACCGGGCCACCGCGTTGTTGACCCCGCTGGCCACCCCCGCGTGCCTGGCGTCGGCGCTGGCCAGCACCGTGGCGGTCAGCGGCGCCACGGCGAGCGACAGTCCGGCGCCGAAAACGCACACCGCTGGGAAGACGTCGGCGAAATAGGAGGCGTGCAGCCCGGCCCGCGTCATCAGCGCCAGGCCGGCCGCGCAGAGCAGGATGCCGCCCGCCATCAGCCAGCGCGGGCCGGTCCGCTGAGCCAGCGCGCCGGCCCGGGCGGAGAACGCGAGCATCAGCAGGGTCGAGGGCAGCGTGGCCACTCCCGCCTTCAGCGGCGAGTACCCGGACCCTATCTGAAGCTCCAGGATGAGCAGGAAGAACACCGCGCCGAACGCGGCATACACCACGAACGTCACCAGGTTCACGACCGTGAACTGCCGGGACGCGAAGACATCCAGCGGCAGCATCGGCGGCGTGCCGTCATCTGTCCTGCCGTGCCGGCGTTCCACGGCCACGAACCCCACGAACGCGGCCACGCCGATGACCGCCGCCACCGCCACCCGGGCCGTGGAACCCGGGCTTGGTGCCTCGATCAGCGCGTAGCTGATCCCGGCCAGGGCAAGCGCCACGAGCCCGGCACCGCTCACATCGAACCGGCCGTGTGCCATGGGATCCCTGGTCTCCGGCACGTGCCGGGTGGCCACGGCGAGCACGACCGCGGCCAGCGGCAGGTTGAGCAGGAAGACCCAGCGCCAGCCGATGCCGCTGACGATCCAGCCGCCGAGCAGCGGGCCGGCCGCCCCGGCCACCCCGCCCAGACCGGACCACGCCCCCACCGCCTGCGACCGGTCGTCGGGCGCGAAGCTGGCCTGGATGATGGCCAGCGAGCCCGGGGTCAGCAGCGCGCCGCCGATCCCCTGCAGCGCCCGCGCCCCGATCAGCACGCCGATGTTGGGCGCCAGCCCGCACAGCGCCGAGGCCAGGGCGAACCAGGCCACCCCGACGAGGAAGATCTTGCGCCGGCCGTGCCGGTCACCGAGCGAGCCGCCGAGCAGGATCAGCCCGGCCAGGGCCAGCGTGTAGGCGTTGACCGTCCACTGCAGCCCGCCGAGCGAGGTGTGCAGATCCCGGCCGATCGTGGGCAGGGCCACGTTGACGACAGTTCCGTCCAGCATGGCCATGCTCGATCCGAGGACCGTGGCGAGGATCACCCACCGCCCGGTTGGCTGGCCGAGCCTGATCGCCGCCGTGCCCTGCTGCGCTACCGTGACCCACCGCCCTTGCCGAGCCATCTGCCGATCACCATCCGCTGGATCTGGTTGGTCCCCTCCACGATCTGCATGGCCTTGGCTTCCCGCATGAAGCGCTCGGCCGGGAAGTCCTCGACGTAACCGTAGCCGCCGAGGACCTGCACCGCGTCGGTGGCGACCCGCATCGCGGTGTCGCTGGCGAACAGCTTCGCCATCGCCGCCTGCGCGCTGAACTCCAGGCCCGCGTCCTTGCGCCGGGCCGCCTCCAGGTAGAGGGCGCGGGACGCCTCCACCGCGGTGGCCATGTCGGCGAGCATGAACGAGACGCCCTGGAACTCGGCGATCGGCTTGCCGAACTGCTGACGCTCGCGGGCGTAGTTCACCGCGGTCTCCAGGGCGGCCCTGGCCAGGCCGGTCGAGCAGGCCGCGATCCCGAGGCGGCCCGAGTCCAGCGCGGACAGCGCCAGCGAGAACCCCTGTCCCTCCGCGCCGATCAGGTGATCCCCGGCGACTTTGGCCGAGGAAAAAACCACCTGCGCCGTGGTGGAGCCGCGCATGCCCATCTTGTGCTCGGCCGGCGCCGGGTCCACCCCGGCGGTTCCGGCCGGAACGTGGAAACAGCTGATGCCACGGCTGCGGCCCGGCCCCTCGGAGTCGCCGGAGGTGCGGGCGAACAGCGTGTAGAAGTCGGCCTGCCCGGCGTGGGAGATCCAGGCTTTCACGCCGTCGATCAGGTAGCCGCCGTCGCCGGTGGCCTGGGCTCGGGTGCGCAGCGCCGCGGCATCCGATCCGCAGTGCGGCTCGGACAGACAGTAGGCGCCGAGCAGGTCACCGCCGAGCATGGCCGGCAGCCAGCGTTCCTGCTGCTCCCTGGTGCCAGCGGTGGCCAGCGGGAAACAGGTGAGCGTGTGCACGCTCACCCCGAGGCCAACGGTCAGCCAGGCGCTGGCCAGCTCTTCGACTACCCGCAGGTACACCTCGTAGGGCTGCCCGCCGCCGCCGAATTCCTCCGGGTAGGGCAGGCTGAGCAGGCCCGCCTTGCCCAGCGTGCGGAACGCCTGCCGCGGGAACGCCCCGGCCTTCTCCGCCGCGTCGGCCACCGGGCGCAGCTCCGCGTCCGCGATCTGCCTGGTGAGGTCGAGGAGCGCGGCGGTCTCCTCATCCGCAGCGGCCATCAGATGTCCACGACGATCAGCTCGCGGGTGACGTTGTTGACACGTTCAAAGCCGTCGTCGGTGCACACCACGATGTCCTCGATTCTCGCTCCGTGCGGCCCGGCATAGATTCCCGGCTCGACCGAGAATGCCATGCCGGGCTCCAGCGGCTCGGTATTCCCGGCCACGATGTAGGGATCCTCGTGCGTTTCCAGGCCGATTCCGTGACCGGTCCGGTGAAAGAAGTAATCGCCGAAACCGGCCCGGGTGATGGGCTCCCGGGCTGCCGAGTCCACCTGCTCAGCGGTAATGCCCGGCTTGACCGCCAGGCAGGCCGCCTCCTGCGCTTGTTTGAGCACCTGGTAATAGGCGGCGAACTCGGCGGGAGGCCGGCCGACGGCGTAGGTCCGGGTGCAGTCCGAGCAGTACCCGCTCGGCATCGTGCCGCCGATGTCCACCACGACCGCGTCACCGGCCTCGAGCACCCGGCCGGACAGCTCGTGGTGCGGGCTCGCCGCGTTGGGCCCGGAGGCCACGATCGTGAAGTCGACCCTGGCGTGCCCCTCGGCCACGATCGCCTCGGCGATGTCCGCGCCCACCTCGCGCTCGGTCCGGCCGGGCCGCAGCCAGCCGGGAACGCGGGCATGCACCCGGTCGATGGCCGCGCCGGCCTCGCGCAGCGCCGCCACTTCGGCCGCGCTCTTGCGCATCCGCATACCGCGAAGGGCCACGCTGGCCAGCACCATCCCGGTCCCGGGCAGCCGGTGCCGGAAGCTGAGCAGCGTCAGCGCCCACATCCGGTCGCTGACCCCGACGCTGCCGGTCCCGGTGACGCCAGCCAGCCGGCCGGCGATCAGCCGGTACGGATCACCGGTCTCCTCCCAGGGCACCAGTTCCAGGTCCAGCCCGCCCGCCGGCGAAGCCTGCGCGGCAGCGAGTTCGAGCCTGGGCACCACCAGGAAGGGATCGAGCCCGCTGCCAGCCGCGGGGATCACCAGGCAGGTGAGGCGCTCCAGTTGCATCGCCTCATAACCGGTGACGTACCGCAGGTCAGGGCCGGGCGTGAGCAGCAGCGCGCCGATTCCGGCCTCCTGCGCCGCCGCGGCCGCCTGGCCGATCCGGCCGGCCGGGTACAGCTCCATTTCCGCGAAGTGAGTTCCCACTGACAGCCCCAGTTCCCTTTCAGCGCGTTTCTCCTGTTATGCCATCCTGCCGTAGCCGGGTATGCATGCAAATGCCTGCCGCAGGGTGTGGTTCCGGCAAAGCAAGTGCGGTCCATGCGGGCATCACGGCTTAAATCTTATGGAGATAGCCCCTGTCGGCATCTAGACAAGGGCACCCGACATGCCTCACGCTAGGTGCACAAACGCTCACCATACGCGAGCTGCCATGACTGCTGAACTTTCCGCACCCCGGGCCAGGGCCGCTCCCGAAGCCTTCGCCCAGAACGGATTGCGGCGTGCCGTAGGGCATGGTTCCGGCAAAGAAAGTACCGTAGGGCATGGTTCCGGCATAGAAAGCACCGTAGGGCATGGTTCCGGTAAAGAAAGTACCCTAGGGCATGGTTCCGGCGTAGAAAGCACCGTTCCCCCGGTGCCGCCGCCCCGCAGGGACGGACGCACTGAGCGGGCCGGCCAGCCTCCGCCCGTGCGGCGCGATCGCGCTGCGGTGATCACCCAGGCCGGCCGGGCAGACGCCGGTCTCGCCGCCCAGCTCGCCCACCAGCGGCTGGTCACCCTGGAACTGCAGCGGGCGATCCTGCCCCTGCACGACAAGCCGTTCCTGCTGCCCGGGCTGCGCGCGGCCATGCGCTACCTGCCGGCCTCCACCGACAGCCGGGTCGGCGGCGACTGGTACATCACCGCCGAGATGCCGGCCGGCCGGGTGCTGATCGCGATCGGTGACGTGGGCGGGCACGGGCTGCCCGCGGCCGCGGGCATGGCCAGGCTGCGCGGGGCCATGGCCGGCCTCGCCATCACCGGCTCGCCGCCCGGTCAACTGCTCGGCTGGATGAACGACCTGGTGCACCACGTGGCGCCCGAGCACACGGCCTCCCTCATGGCTGGCTACTTCTACCCGGCCAGCAGGACGCTGACCTGGGCCCAGGCCGGTCATCCGCCGCCGGTGCTGGTGCGCGGCGCGAGGGCCACGCCGCTGGAGGCACCCGACGGGATCCTGCTGGGCGCGGCCAACGAGGCATACCAGACGGCCACCCTGCGGCTGTTCCGCGGCGACCTGCTGATCCTCTACAGCGACGGCCTGATCGAGCGCAGGGACCGGCCGCTGGATGAGGGCCTGGCCAAGCTGTGCACCGCGGTGCAAGGGGTCGCCGACCCGGAACGGGCCATCGCCGCCGCGCTGCACACGCTCGGCCCCACCGCTCCCGAGGACGACACCTGCGTGGTCGCCCTGCGCGTCCTGTAGCGGCTAACCGGCGGCCAGGGCATCGCACATGCGGTGCAGCGAGGAGCCCAGGCCCCACCGCTCGCCGAGGCGCTCGACCGCATCCGGATCGGCCGGGCTGACCGGCAGGTTGCCGTCCAGCGGCGGCAGCGGCACGTCGGTAGCCACCCTGACCACAGGCTGCGCAGCGGTCAGGTAGTCCCGCGAGGCGGCCAGCTTGGCCCGGGGACCGGCCGGGATCGACGCGGCATACTTGTCCAGCGTCTCCAGGATCCCATCAACCGAGCCGAACGAGCGGATCAGCGAGGCGGCCGTCTTGTCGCCCACCCCGGGCACGCCGGGCAGCCCGTCGCTCGGATCCCCACGCAGCACGGCGAAGTCGGCATAGGCCCGGCCAGGGATCTGGTACCGCTCGGCGATCGCGGCCTCGTCCACCACGTCCAGCTTGGTCAGCCCGCGCACGGTGTAGATCACCCGGACCTGGCGCTCGTCGTCCACCACCTGGAACAGATCCCGGTCGCCGGTCACCACGTCCACCGGGACATCGGCCTGGGCGGCCAGGGTGCCGATCACGTCGTCGGCCTCGTACCCGGCGGCTCCGGCGATCGGGATCCCGGCCGCGGTGAGGACCTCCCGGATGACCGGCACCTGGACGGTGAGCTTGGGCGGGACACTCTCGCCGCCGTCGGCCTCGGCCCGGTGCGCCTTGTAGGAGGGGATGGCCGCGACCCGGAAGGGCGGCCGCCAGTCCACGTCCCAGCAGGCGATGAGCCGGCCCGGTGAGCGGCCGCGGACCAGCCGGGTGATCATGTCGAGCAGGCCCCGGATCGCGTTCACCGGCGTCCCGTCCGGCGCGGTCAGCGTCTCCGGCACGCCGTAGAAGGCACGAAAGTAGAGCGAGGCGGAATCCAGCAGCATCAGCGAGCCCACCCGGCCATCCTGCCACCGGCCGGGCGGGCTCGCGTCACGCCATGCTGGATCGGGCGCGGTGATCAGAACCCGATGCACCGCGGCGTCGAACAGCGCGGCGCCGAACCGCGGCGGCAGGACCGGGATGTCGCGTCGTCGCACGGCTCGGGCCTGGCCGAATCGGCCAGGCCTGCCGGATGGAGCCGCCGTTCGTCCATTCCCGCCTCCCGGTGCTTGCTGACTCACCGGCTATTGCCCGCAGCGTCCTGTCTGTGTCCCGAGAGAGGGAGCAGCGGAGGCGGTCATATCGCTGCCCCTGGTCAAAGGGCGCGCAGCATCTGCTCTTCCCACTCGTCCGGGGTCTGCGGCCTGACCGGCTGACGGTTGCCGGTGGCGCGGAAGCCGTGCTTCGCATAGAAGGCGCGGGCGCGGTCGTTGCCGTCGGTGACCCACAGGCCGGCCTGCTGGGCTCCCTGGGCACGTATATGCCCGATCACCACGTCCATGAGCCGGCCGGCCAGGCCGGTGCCGCGGGCCGCCGCGCTGACCCACATGGAAATTATGTGCCAGCCGCCGTCGTCGGTGATGAACGCGCCAACGACGCCGGCCGGTCTGGCGCCGTCCCAGGCCAGGAAGAACACGGACTTGGCGATCCACTCCCGCCAGCGTTGCTCACCGAACTCCTGCTCCTGCGCCAGCGTGGCCATGAAGGCGTAGGGCGCGTCGGCCAGCGCGGCCAGCCTGACGTCGCGAAAGGCTTCCCAATCGCCGGTCTCGACCCGGCGGATGTCAGCTTCCATGCGGGCAGGGTTTCGTGCCCACTGCCTGTGACGCAACGCAATTCAGTCCGGCAGGGCAGGCACTCCCAGGCAGCTCCGCAGGACGTTCTCCACCGGAGTGAGGCGGTCCTCGGTCCCGGCGCTGCCGGTCACGAAGCCGATCGTGTAGCCGCCGGCGGTGACCGCGCCGCCGTAGCTCCCGCCCAGCCCGCCCATCCCGAAGCCTTCGCCGTCGATGCCGAAGCCCAGCCCCCAGGCGTTCTGCGCGCCGAACACCCGGTCCACCCCGGTGCACTGCGGCGTGACCGCCTCGGCCAGCAGATGTAGCGGTTCGCGACAGGGCTGCTACCCCACGGATGTGTACGCGATCACGCCGCGCCGCATGGACTCGGCCGCCGCCCTGGCCTTCGCCGCAACACCATCCAGCTCAGCCGCTGCCGCGGCGACCTGGTCCAGCAGGTCGATCACCTGCTTGGTCCAGCGGACGAAGTCGCCGGCCGCCACGTCTGGAGTCTCGTCGAGCACGTCCTGCAGGGCGTCCCCCCGTGCCCACCGGTAGGCGGTCCAGGCGAAGCCGAGGTCGGGCTCGCGCAGGAAGGACAGGCCGTTGTCCCGTTCCATCTGGTCCAGCTCGCCCCAGACCCGGACCATGGAGCCGAACACCTCGCGCACCCGGCCCGGCGGCAGCTTCGGCGGGCTCGCATCATCGGCCCGGCGCGCCTCGAAGGACAGCGCGGACACGCAGGCGGCCAGCTCGGGCGCGGTCAGCCCGTCCCACAGGCCGCGGCGCAGGCACTCGGCGGCGAGCAGGTCGAGCTCGGTGTACAGGCCGCCGAGCCGCCGGCCCTCGGCGGTCACCGTGTCGGTGCGCAGGTAGCCGAGCCGGTCGAGCACGGCACAGACCCGCTCGAACGTCCGGGCGATGACGTGCGTCCGCCCGGCCACCCGGCGCTCCAGGCCCGCCACCTCGCGCTGCTGCCGCCGGTACCGCTCGGCCTGCCGGACGTGCTGCTCGCGGTCCGGGCAGTGGTGGCATGGGTGCTCACGCAGCCTGCGCCGCAGCGCCGCCAGCTCCGCGTCTTCCTGCCGCCGG
>Ga0070733_10003716_pt1 | contig 10353 bp, 7 predicted proteins | sample Coa_R1_9_FD_66450 | JGI IMG/M metagenome (GOLD analysis project Ga0070733, IMG submission 66450) | Surface soil microbial communities from Centralia Pennsylvania, which are recovering from an underground coalmine fire - Coalmine... | ecosystem: Environmental > Terrestrial > Soil > Unclassified ... | reverse complement strand
CCAGGGCGAGCAGCGGATGGTGACCATGGAGCCCACCGGATTAGCGGAATAATTCTCCTGCAATTGGGGCATGAGCGGGACGGCGTCGGGGAAATTCGTTTCGAAGAACTTGAGAACCTTCGTATCCGAGTCGAGGCTCGTGAAACTGGGATTGCCTTCAAACGGCAGAAACAGAATGCAGGCAAACGTGCCGTCAACGTTTGGCAGGGCGATGAGCATGTAGGAGCCGCGCGGCCAGATGTGCAGCGCGTGGGGCTCGATACGATGCTTTCCGCCGGGTCCGGCGGCGATGGTCAGCTCCTTATAACCGTAATCGAGATACTGCTGCGAGAAATTGAATTGCGGGAGCTTGAGCATCTCGGTCCGAACCGCGGAAGCCGCGCCGTCGGTGGCGATCACGACGCGCGACTCGACGAGCGTCTCGGCGCCTGTATCTTCATTACGCAGGCGCACGGCGGACGACTTCAAATCGAATCCGGTACAACGTTCGTTGAAGCGGATGGCGGCGCCGCTGGCCTCGGCTGCGTCCATCAAGGAGGCGTTGAGATCCGCGCGCGAGATGGAGTTGATGACTTCGTTCTCGTCCTTTCCGTAAGGCTGAAAGGTGAGTTCACCGGTGACGGAATGCATCATCCGGCCTTTCATGGGGATGATGATGCTTCGCATTCCCTCCCACAGACCCGCTTCGCGCAACGCGTGAATGCCGCGCGTGGAGATGGCGAGGTTGATGGAGCGTCCCGCGCTTACTCGGACCCGTCGCATGTCCGGGCGCCGCTCATAAATCTCGACGGGGAAACCGCGCCGCGCGAGAGAAATGGCCAACAGGGGACCCGTGAGTCCGGAGCCGACGAGCGTAATTTTCTCGGTAGATTTTTGCATGTGTCAGAAGATGCATGGGGCCGCAATTTCGCGGCGAAGAAATCATCATTCCAGGATCGTTCGCGCTTCCCAAAGTTCCGGAAAGAACTTCTTGTCGAGCGTGTTCTTCAGGTACGAGCCGCCCGTGGTGCCGCCCGTCCCCATGCGCGTGCCGATGGTGCGCTCAATCATCTGTATGTGGCGCAAACGCCAGCTCACCATCAGCTCGTCGAATTCGGTCAGGCGTTCGCAGACGTCAATCCAGTGGCGATGGTTTCGCTCATCCTGGTAGAGCGCTTGAATGGCCTTCGCCCGCGCCACGAAGCGCTCGCGCTCCGTTTCCCCTGGGGCTGGAGCGGGAAGCTTTCCCAGAGTTTTCAAGGCCGCGAAGAAGACATCGCGCAGGGAATCTTCGCGCAACCTGCGCTCGAGAGCGGCATGCGCCTCGGGCGTGGGCTCGTGGTAGCGCAGCATTTTTTCGTCCTTCAGGCCGCAGAGGAATTCGATCTCGCGGAATTGTTCGGATTGAAACCCGCTCGCAGGATTGAGAATTCCGCGAAAGGCGAGGAAGTGAGTGGGAAGCATGGTCTCGAGAATGGTGAACTGTTCCACCAGCACGCGCATGATCTCCGTGCAACGGCGAAGCAGCCGCGCGGCTTCATACACCTCGTCATGCGAAACGGGATTCGCGCCCGCGGCGCGCAAATTCGCGACCACGGCATCGAGATCATGCAGCAATTCCCGGAACCATAATTCATAGGTCTGGTGAACGATGATGAACAACAATTCGTCGTGATGTTGTGGGGAGGATTGCAGATGCTGAAGGCTCAATAACTCCGGGACACGAAGGTACGAGCTGTACGTCAATGTCTTGTCGGGCTTCTGTCCGGCCGCCGAAGAAGTAGTCTCGTATGAAGTAACCCTGGGAGCAGTGGCACTGTCCGCGGGCGATTGCAGACCCAGGAATTTGTACGCGTTCGAGCCGAGGAGCTTTGTCTTCGTTTCCGGCGGCAGTTTGCTGTTGCGGACAAGACGCCCAACGCGTTCTTCGCCCAGCGGAAACGGGTAATCCGACCCGAGAATCACGCGATCCGGCCCCATGATTTCGACGAGGAATTGCAGCGTGCGCTCTTCGAACACGGCGGAATCCACGTACACCCGGTTTAGATAGTGGCTGGGAGCAAATTGTGAAGCGCCACGGGCGAGCTCCTGATGGGTGCACGCGTTTTCCAAACGCCCGAGCAAGAATGCAAAGCTGCCGCCACCGTGGGCAAAGCAGATGCGCAGGCTGGCCGGGAGGCGGTCGAAAGCTCCGCTCAACATGAGCGACACCAGGGACAATTGCGTTTCGGCCGGCATGCCGACGGTCCACGGCATCATGTATTTGGGCATTCGTTCCCGCGCCATCATGTCCCATGGGTGAACGAAGACCGCGGCGCCTTCATCCGCGCAATGATGCAGGAAGGTGAGAATGCCCGCATCGTCGAGGTTCTTGTCGCCCACGTGATTACCGATCTGGACGCCCAGGTGCCCGGCACGCATGGAGCGCGTGAGTTCCTTGCAGGCGGCGTCAATATCCTGCAACGGAACCTGGCACAGCGCTTTCAATCTTCCCTTTCCGCGGCTGCACATTTCGAGGGCTGCGTCGTTGAACATGCGCGCGCAATCCAGGGCGTGTTGCGGCTCGCGGCCGTAAGCAAATAGAACGGGCGTTGCGCACATCACCTGGAGATCGATGCCGTCGCGGTCCATGTCTTCGAGGCGAACGCTCATGTCCCAGCAAGCGGAGGTAATCTTTCGAAACGGACGATCGCCAAGCATGATGGTCGCTTTGCCCGGCTCCGTGTGCTTGATCGAGGGCCAGTCCGGAGTGCCGAAACGAGCGGCCAAATCCGGCCATGATTCGGGGAAGAAATGAGTATGAATGTCGAAGGTTTGCATGTTGCCCCTGGATTGCACCTGGGAATACTATTTCGGCGCCGGCTTCCCCGGATGAAGTTCGCCGCACTTCTTGCATTTTCGCAGATCGGCGTTTCCGTAGAAAAGTTCGAACACGGGCGGCAGATCGCGGACGATACTTTCCAGATTGATTTCCGCTCGAAAGACAAGATGATGGCACTTCGGGCAGTACCATTCGATGCCGTCCACAGCGCCTTCCGGTCGCGGCGTTTCGATCACCAGTCCGATGCTTCCCGCGGACCGCTGCGGCGAATGGCGAACGTGCTTGGGCAGCAGGAATATTTCGCCTTCCTTGATGGGAATATCCTTCGGAGGCTTGCCGGGCTCTTCCATGACGCGGATGAAAATGTCGCCTTTCACCTGGTAGAAAAACTCCTCGATCGGATCGTCGTGGTAGTCCATACGCTGATTCGGCCCTCCCACCACGGTGACCATCATGTCACCGTCTTCCCATATCTGGGCATTGCCCACGGGCGGTTTCAGCTTGTCGCGATTCGCATCAATCCAGCCTTGAAAGTCGAAAGCCTTGAGCGTCTTAATCGAGGGCATTACATTCTCCTTTCGGACCAAGCAACCGGCTTGTAGGCGATCGCCTTCATTTCGATCAGCAGGTGCGGGTGGGGCAGTTGATGAACCGCAACCGTGGTTCGCGCAGGTCCCTGCTCGTCGAAGTATTCGGCGTAAACCTGGTTGTAACCGGCAAAGTCCGACATGTTGACCAGGTAAGTTGAGATTTCGACGACATCCTTCAATTCCGCACCGACGCTTGTAAGAATGTCGCGAATGTTCTCAATGACGGCACGAGTCTGTGCACGAATGTCCAGCTGTACGGCTCCGCTGGAGCCAGTCTCCGCGCCGGCGATGGTGTCGTCGGCGCGGCGCGAGCTGGTTCCTGAAACGAACAGGTAATCTCCCGCGCGCTTTACATGGGGAAACCGGCCGAGCGGTTTTGCCTTGCCTTCGACCGTCTTGCTTTCCATCACCATACTTGTTCGCCTCGTGGCAGACGAAGCTGCGTCATAACTTAACGCAGATATTGTTCAGTTCCGAATAGAAGTTGAGCGAATGCATGCCGCCTTCGCGCCCAATGCCTGAGAGGCCCACCCCGCCAAATGGCGTGCGAAGGTCGCGCAAGAACCAGCAATTGACCCAGGTGATCCCCGCTCGCAACTTAGCGGCAACACGATGGCCCCGCTTCAAATTGGAAGTCCACACGGAAGCCGCCAGGCCGTATTTCGTATCGTTGGCCTTGGCTATGGCTTCTTCCTCGGAATCGAATGGCGCCACGTGGCACACCGGCCCAAAAATTTCCTCTTTCACACAACGTGCCGACTCGCGCAGACCGGTCAAAATCGTCGGCTGAATGTAAAAGCCGTTGTCGCGATGATCGCCAAATTCAGGTATACCGCCTCCGGTGAGAGTCGTTGCTCCTTCGCTTTTCGCGAGCCGGTAATAGGAAAGAACCTTCTCGCGATGCTCCTTCGAAATCAGAGGCCCCGTGGTTGTGGTTTCATCGGTGGGCCAGCCCAACCGCAAGGATTCCGCGCTTCTTTTGAATGCGCCAAGAAAACGATCGAAGATTGAGCGCTCCACATAGACGCGCTCGGCGCACAGACACACCTGCCCGGTATTGAGGAAGACGGCGTCTGACAGACCCTTGACCGTTTCCTCGAAATCGCAATCGGCGAAGACAATTGCCGCATTCTTTCCGCCAAGTTCAAACGACACGGGCTTCACCGTGGGAGCAACGGCTTTCATGATCGCAGCGCCGGTGCGCGATTCTCCGGTGAACGTAACTGCGTCCACTTCCGGATGCGTGGTCAGGAATTCCCCCGCGGAATCAGGCCCGAAACCGTGGACCACGTTGAACACGCCCGCGGGAACACCTGATGACTCCATGACTTCGGCCAGCAGCGTCGCCGAGGCAGGCGTTTCCTCCGAAGGTTTCACGACGACGCAATTGCCGCAGGCCAATGCGGGCGCCACCTTCCAGGTAAGCAACAAGAGCGGCAGGTTCCAGGGCGTGATGATTCCCACGACGCCAAGCGGTTTACGTTCGGTGTAATTGAGCGCCGTGAGGCCGTCAGGAGTTTCGGTGCGAAAGGATTCCGCGCCCGCGGTCTTGAGGATGTCAGCAAATGCGCGGAAATTTGCGGCTCCGCGCGGAACGTCAATCTTCGAGGCGAGAGAGATGGGCTTTCCTGTATCCGCAACCTCGGCTTGAAGAAAATCGCCAAAGCGAGCTTCGATTCCGCAAGCGATCTTGTGCATCAGGGCGGCACGCGCCTGAACGGTCGAGCGGCCCCATTCGCCTTCGAGGGCTCGGCGCGCGGCCGTCACCGCTTCGTCCACCATCGTCTGGTTTGCTTCGGCAACCTGCGCGATGACGGAACCGTCAGCCGGGTTTATGTCGGCGAACTCGCGACCGCCGCTCACAGAGCGACCGTTGATGTAATTCTGAAGGAGCTTCAAGGGACGACCGGCTACTCGTTCGCTCCCCGTGAACCCAAGCGGACAGCGCGGAGAAGCGAATACAACGATACCACAATCAATCGAAACGCATTCATCGGCGTGCCGCGCGGCATACGACAACGTAGTCCGTCCGCGGCTGCCTTCACCGCTTCAGGTCTCGCGTAAGCGCGGACCTACGCATACAGCAGGGCTGCGTCCGCTGCTGATCCGGCCAACTCGCTGATGCAATCGGATGGTCCCTGCATAACGAAACGCCGATGGTAAAGCAGCAGCGCGCGCAAGCCTGCAAGCTCTTCACCGCCGCCGGCCCTTCCGGAGCCGCCGTGCAAACAACTGGGCACCACATTGCCGTGCCCGGTATGCTGACTGCCGACAGCCGAGTTCACGACGAGGATTCGTCCATGCAAATCGCCAATTTCGAGAACCAGGTCTTTGATGAACCGTGTGTCATTCGAGAAGACCGATCCGACTAGAGAGCCTAACCCGCGCCGTGCAATCGCGGCGAGATCTTCCAATCCGTCATAAGCCACCAGCGTCGCCGCCGGACCAAAGACTTCCACATCGTGCACAAATTTTGCATTCAGTCCATTCTTGCAGGCGAGGAGCGTTGGCTGCACAAACGACGATTTTTGCGGATCGGCATCAATAGGCTGAAAGCGTTCGTCACCGCCAAAGACGACGGAGCATTCCTCCTTCAATTGCTTCAACCCTTCCAGGCACGACAACTGCTGCGCCTTGTTCACTACGGGTCCAACTGCAACTTCCGCGTTCCGGGGATTGCCCACTTTCATGGAACTCAAACGCGCGGCAATCGCATCGCCTGTTTCTTTGAAATGCTTGCGTGGAACCAGGACTCGCCGGATGGCGGTGCATTTCTGTCCGGCTTTGAGCGTCATCTCACGGACAACCTCTTTCGCGAACAGATCGAACAAGTCGGTCCCGGGGGCGACGTCGGGGCCGAGAATCGTAGAATTGATGCTGTCGGCTTCTATGTTCACGCGAGTGGAGCGCCGAACCACATTAGGGTTCGAGCGGATGCGCGCGGCCGTCTCGGCGGAACCCGTGAACGAAACAATGTCGCTTTCGCGAACATGGTCCAGCAGATCGCGGGCCGAGCCGCACAGAATGGAAATTGCCCCGGCTGGCAGGATGCCCGCTTTGACGATGTCTTCGACCATCCTGTGCGTCAACCATGCGGTTGGCGAAGCGGGCTTCACCATCACCGGAACGCCCGACAACAATGCCGGCGCCGCCTTCTCACAAAAACCCCAGGCGGGAAAGTTGAACGCATTGATGAAAACGGCTGCACCCTTTGCCGGAATCAAATAATGCTGCGCCGCGAAGACGTTCGTCTTCGATAGAGGAATCACCGCGCCTTCCTTCAGAAATTTCCCTTCGGCCAGCGCCCGGCCGATCTTCGCGTAATACTTCATGGTGTAAATGGCGCCATCCACGTCGAAGGAGGCATCCGCCTGAGTAGCGCCGGAGTTCAGGAGAGAGAGGCGAAAGTATTCGTCGCGGTTTGCGGACAGCACGTCAGCGATTTTTGCGAGGAGCGCCGCGCGCTCTTGATAGGCCAGCTTGCGAAGCGCGTCGCCGCCTTTGGATCGCGCAAAATCAAGAGCGGCTCCGATGGCGGAGCCCTGTGATGAAACTCGCGCCAATTCCTCTCCAGTGACCGGATCGAACATGGGTTCCCCGGCACCCGCTCCTTCAACCCACTGGCCACCCAAATAATTCGCAAGTTTCATCTTCGCCTCCGCTGGCCAACGATACTCCAGTTGGCAAAATACTGCATCTACTTATTTTCTCTGCGGGACACCGGGCTTCCGAGCTGGGCCGCCATGATTGCCTTCCCAACACATTGATAAACGGATGGTTATAGTCGTGTAGGCAAGAGTCCCAAGTAATGAGCCGGAAGTCCTTGCACTTGGAGATTGCTGTTTCTAGGCGATATGTATTATAGTGCATGTATGCCGGTTGCTTCACGAACGTCACTTCCAAAAATGCCCGTAGCGTCGGAAGCTGACTTTCTCGAATTCCTTGGGAAGCGCGTTCGCCAGATGCGCAATCTTCGCGGAATGACGCGCAAAATCGTTTCGCACGAGGCGGATGTATCGGAACGTCATCTGGCACAGCTCGAAACCGGGGAAGGCAACATATCCATCGTCCTGCTGCGGCGAATCGCCATGGCTTTGAATGTTTCGCTTGTCGAGTTGTTCACTCCGGAAATGGAGGAGCCGCGCGAAAAGCAGTTGATCCGCCGGTACCTGGAACACCTGACACCGCACCGCCTGGAAGAAGTTGCCAGCCGTCTGATGCGCGTTTTTGGCGATCAGGAAGAGGCGCGACGCATGCGCATCGCCTTGATCGGTCTTCGCGGCGCCGGAAAATCCACGCTGGGTCTTCGGCTGGCAAAAGAAATGGAAGTTCCTTTCGTTGAGCTTGACCGCGATGTGGAGAAAGACGCGGGCATGCCACTGGATGAAATATTTTCGCTCTACGGGCAATCCGGTTACAGGCGGATTGAGAAACGCGCGCTTGAACGCGTGCTGCAAGAGCACGATCGCGCCGTCATTTCGGTGGGTGGCGGGGTCGTTTCGGAGAAGGACACGTACGATCATTTGCTTTCGAATTGCTACACCATCTGGGTGAAGGCAGAGCCGGAAGAACACATGTCGCGAGTGATCGCACAAGGTGATTTCCGCGCCATGGCGGACAACGATGAGGCCATGGAGGATCTGCGCCGGATCCTCGAAGCGCGCGAGCCGCTGTACCGTAAAGCGGACTTGCACTTCGATACTTCGGGAGAGTCCGCCGAAGAAAGTTTCATGAGGTTGAAGCAGGCACTGGAATCGAGGAGAGATTAGGAGGGTAGTGTGGACGCAGCTCTGACGCAGGAGACGCAAGCCAAGCTCGAAGTGGATTATAGGACCGATCCGTCGAAGTACAAACACTGGCGCTTGACGTTCGACGGGCCCGTTGCGACGTTGACCATGGACGTCAATGAAGACGGCGGGCTGCGTCCCGGTTACAGGCTCAAGCTGAATTCCTACGACCTCGGAGTGGACATCGAGCTGTACGACGCGCTGCAGCGAATCAGGTTCGAGCATCCGGAGATTCGATCGGTGGTAATCACCAGCGCGAAAAACCGCATCTTCTGCTCCGGAGCGAACATTTACATGCTGGGCCTTTCCTCGCACGCCTGGAAAGTGAACTTCTGCAAGTTCACAAACGAAACGAGAAATGGAATCGAGGACTCAAGCGCGCACTCCGGCTTGAAATTCATAGCGGCCTGCAACGGGACCACGGCCGGCGGCGGATATGAACTGGCGCTCGCCTGTGACGAAATCATCCTGGTGGACGACCGGAACTCGGCGGTGAGTTTGCCCGAATTGCCGCTGCTCGGGGTGCTGCCGGGAACCGGTGGCCTGACGCGTGTGACCGACAAGAGAAAAGTTCGCAGAGATCGGGCAGACATCTTTTGCACCACTCCTGACGGAGTGCGAGGCGAGAGAGCCAAGGAATGGGGCCTGGTGGATGCGGCGGTGAAGACGCAACATTTCGCGGAGCACGTTAAGAGGCGTGCTCTCGAACTAGCAGTGCAAAGTGACAGGCCCCGCGACGCGAAAGGCGTCGCACTTCCGTTGCTGGAGCGGACCGCCGACGACACAGGACTGCACTACAAATACGTGGATGCCCGGACCGATCGCGTTTCTCGTACGGTCACGCTTACGGTGCGCGCGCCGGAGACTGCGGTGGAGAACACGATGGAGCAGGTTCTCGCGGCAGGAGCCGACTGGTGGCCGCTCAGGATGGCCCGGGAATTGGACGATGCGATTCTGAGTTTGCGGACAAACGAACTCGATTTCGGGCTTTGGATTATCAAGACGGGCGGAAATCCCGATGCGGTGATTTCCATTGACGATTTCCTGGTGAAGAATCAAGGCCATTGGTTGGTCAGGGAAGTTCTGGGCATGATGCGGCGCACCTTCGCGCGGCTGGATGTTTCGGCGCGCTCGATGTTTGCGCTCGTAGAACCGGGGTCTTGCTTTGCGGGCACGTTGATGGAATTGGCCCTCGCAGCAGATCGCACTTACATGCTGGACGCGCAAGAAGGGGAATCGAAGGCGAGGGTGATACTTTCGAGCATGAACTTCGGCCCTTTGCCGATGGTGAACCAACTGTCGCGCCTGGCTGCCCGCTTTTACGGTGATGAGAAAACAATCGAGACTCTGCGCGGCAGAATCGGATTGGAACTTTCGGCGCGCGAAGCGCTTGATGACGGGCTGGTCACAACCGCGCTCGACAATCTCGACTGGGAAGACGAAGTGCGCCAGGCCATCGAGTCGCGCGTTTCGCTTTCTCCCGATGCGCTGACGGGACTGGAAGCGAATCTGCGGTTCGGCCTGCCCGAGACAATGCAGACGCGGATATTCGGGCGGCTTTCGGCATGGCAGAACTGGATCTTCGTCCGCCCGAACGCCGTGGGGCCAAGTGGCGCGTTGAAAGTGTACGGCACCGGCGCGCCTGTGAAATTCAACTGGGAGCGAGTTTAGCAACAACGCCTAACCGCACAATTCTGAGGGAGACAGCAATGATCGATTACATTGATAAGATTCCGAACAACGTGGATTTGGGGCGGGACAAAGTGCTGCAAAGGGCGCTCGAGCACTGGCAGCCCGCGTATTTGAATTGGTGGTACGACATGGGTCCGAACGAGAGCCACGCGTATGAAGTGTATCTGCGCACCGCTACCAGCGTGGAACCGGATGGGTGGGCCCAATTCGGTTATGTGCGTATGCCGGAATATCGCTGGGGCATTTTCCTTCAGCCACGTGATTTCAATCGCCAGATCAATTTTGGAATGCACAAGGGACAGGCTGCGTGGCAGGACGTTCCAGGAGAGTATCGCTCCACTTTGCGGCGAATCATCGTTACGCAGGGAGATACGGAGCCCGCGTCCGTGGAGCAGCAGAAGATGCTCGGGCAATCGTGCCCTTCTTTGTATGACCTGCGAAACATCTTTCAGGTCAACGTCGAGGAAGGGCGGCATCTCTGGGC
>Ga0070733_10003715_pt1 | contig 10354 bp, 9 predicted proteins | sample Coa_R1_9_FD_66450 | JGI IMG/M metagenome (GOLD analysis project Ga0070733, IMG submission 66450) | Surface soil microbial communities from Centralia Pennsylvania, which are recovering from an underground coalmine fire - Coalmine... | ecosystem: Environmental > Terrestrial > Soil > Unclassified ... | reverse complement strand
GCATCCAACAGTTCACGTCCAAGACGCAATCCCATTGTTTTATCAGAACGAGTTCTTGCAGATGACACAAGCCAGCGAAACGCAAGCGCTCTTCTACGTTTTTCACTTACTTCGCGAGGGATTTGGTAAGTACTACCACCTACACGTCGTGAACGAACTTCAATAAAGGGAGCTACTTGCTCAAAAGCGCGATTAAAAAGCTCTACAGCTTTTTTCTCATCACCATTTGTTTTTTTAACGAGCAAATCCATCGCTTGATAAACGATTGTTCTTGCGCAATTTTTTTTGCCACATTTCATGACAACATTGATAAGCTTTTGAACTAACACTGATCCAAATTTTGGATCAACACCAACATCTCTTACAAATTCAGCTTGCCTACGCCTTGGCATGTTTCAATTCCTTATTTGCTTTTTGGACGCTTCGTGCCATAGCATGAACGCCCTTGTTTTCTTTTATCTACGCCCGCACAATCCAATGTGCCTCTCACGATATGATATTTAACGCCAGGTAAATCCTTAACGCGACCACCACGAACAAGAACAACTGAATGCTCTTGCAAGTTATGTCCTTCACCCGGTATGTACGCAGTTACTTCTATACCTGTAGTTAACTTAACACGAGCAACTTTTCGAAGCGCAGAGTTAGGTTTTTTAGGCGTCGTAGTAAAAACTCGAGTACAAACTCCCTTAGCAAACGGCCCCTTAAGAAACAACCCTCTTCTGAGAGCAGGACTTTTCGGTTTCGCCTTAATTTTATTTCTACCAAATCGACATAATTGATTAATCGTTGGCATGTACACAAATCCTTATATTATCACGTTATAAAAAATAATTTTATTATATAATCGCAACTTTTAATCCGACGCGCTACACCAGGCACTCAAGTTGACTAATTGCTATTTTACCCTCTTTGTGAATTTTTTCAAGAAAATAATTCTGGGCAATAGACTTATGTTATTATTAATGATAACTTATTTTTACAAAATTGGCAAAACAGCTTTTTTTATACTTTAATTACACACAAAGGGACTTTTTACATGATTATACCATGCTTTACCGAACTAGCATTGATCTTCCAACAACTCTTTTTTATTCTGCTTGGAATTTTAGGAATGGGCTTTCTCATCGGCTTTCACGAACTTGGTCATTTTCTATTTGCTAAGCTTTTCAAAATTCGTATACCTTCATTTTCTCTCGGATTTGGCCCCAGGCTCATTACCAAAAAAATAGGTGAGACTGAATTTTGCCTCTCAGCGATACCTTTCGGCGGCTATGTAGAAATTGCAGGGGCTGCGGAAGTAGGTCAAGGAGATCAAAATGAAGCTTTTGCCACTGATGAAGGCTCCTTTGCAACCAAACCATTCTACCAAAAATTGTGTGTTATGCTTGGAGGTATCTTCTTCAATTTATTATTTGCCTATTTCACCATGATTCTTTTGTTCATGACCGGCATACCCAAAACCCCTCTCATGCCAAATTCAGTTATTTCAGCAATTCATAGTGAATCGGCCGCAGAACAAGGAGATTTACGCATAGGCGACCGAATCATATCAATAAATGAAGAAAAAATAGAGAACAACCTACAACGTATCCAACAGATAATCCAACCCCTTGCACTCAAGCAAACTACTATGGTTATCGAACGAGATGGCAAACAACTGACAAAAGCGGTTGTTATTGGTAGCAAGGCAACTGAAACTGAAACAATTGGTGTTCTTGGCATCGAATTTGATTTTCTCCCGACCCCAGCTCATTCCTTTAAAGATGCATTCACACTTGGTATTACAGCCTGCAACACGTGGATCAAAAACACCTTTGCTGGATTTTCACAGTTATTCACCAAAGCAGGCATCAAGCAAGTCGGCGGACCAATTATGATTATCAGCATGACTATAAAAAGCGCTGCTCAAGGTTGGCAAATCTTATTGATGTTGTTGGCAATTATCAGCATCAATTTGGCTGTTCTTAACCTCATCCCATTGCCAATACTCGATGGTGGTCAAATATTATTTTATTCAATAGAGGCCCTCATTCGTCGCCCTATACCGCATAAGATTCGCGAATATATCCATATCGCAACGTGGATTATGTTTATGATATTGTTCTTATATCTCAGCATCAATGACACAAGCCGCTTGATAAGCCCTTATATTGATTCAATACTTAAATTCTTTAAACTGCGCTCATAATTTATTTTTTACTCACAGAACACAAGAAAGGCAGGATGTTAAATCCTGCCTTTCTTTATATTATTATATTTATAACTTAGCCACGCGGTGTTTGTATTTCCAGTTCAACCGTTTTTGGGCCTTGTGCAACATGAGGATGCTCTGATCCAGCATACACTTTAAGCTTTTTGATAATTTGTCTACTTAACTTATTTTTAGGCAACATACGTTTAACCGCCAATTCAATAAGATGCGTTGGATGCTTTGCATGTAAATCTTTAGCCGCAACTTCTTTTTTACCACCCATCCAACCAGACACGGTAACATACTCTTTACCTTCCCATTTGTCACCGGAAAGAAATATTTTTTCAGCATTAGTAATCACCACATAATCACCACAATCAGTATGAGGGGTGTAATGTGGTTTATCTTTGCCACGTAATCTATCGGCAACAAATGTCGCTAAGCGACCTAATACCTTACCATCAGCGTCAATGTGGCACCATTCAGCTGTAACATCTTCTTTGCGTGGATAAAACGCCTTATTCATACTCATAAACAATCACCCTTATTGAATATACTTTTTGTAACTTATTTTTCATTAATAAAGAGGGGGCTCTTTCTTCTAAAGTAGCCAATAATTCTGATGCGGTCAATAAAAACACGCTATTCAACCTTGTTTTTTACCACAATTCAGCATCAACATCAACAACACCGTCGTACAAACACCCGCACCAACAGATGCAAAAAAGCTCTTACAAAGCCCACTATCATACAATAAACCAACAACAACAAATGATACTAAAGTACCAATCATAACCGGACCCACGTAATCAAATTGCGTCCTTGCATGCCTTAATGGCTCTATACCAGTGCTTGTAGCTGTCATAATTGTTGTTTCTGCAAAGGGAGAAATGTGATTCCCACAAGCCGCACCAGAAAGAATTGCACCAAGTGCTGGAAACAAAATAGCAATTTGATTAAGTGCCACAGGAGGCTCGAGTTGTAAAAATGAAATCAGCATCTGTGTCGTAATTGGAATTAACAACGAAAACGTTCCCCATGCTGATCCCGTTGTAAGCGTCATTATCAAGGAAACAATAAACAACATTGCTGGAATCAAACAAATCGGCGCTGTGCCAAGCAAAAGATACGCAACATAACTGCCCGTCTGCAGTTCAATTCGTAAAAAACTACCTAAAATTGATGCAAAAACAACCATGATAATGGATGACTGCATCAAAACAGCTCCTTCATACACAATAATCGGTACCTGCATAACAGATATCATTTTTTTATACAATGAGAAAAGTGTACTAAAAACAAATGCCGCCAATCCTGATGCAAACAATACCAAAAAGGTTTTATCATTTCCCTTGAACGCATCAAAAAAAGAGCTGCTTCCACCAAAACCTTGATAATTACCCGCATATAATATGCCAATAAATACCCCTCCAATGAGAATAATAATAGGCATAAACAACTCAATCAGCGAATGAGACATATCCTGCTCATCATCCATTCTCTCATCAATAGAAATCGCCTCACGCTCATCACGTGCAATAAGACCATACCCAATTCTTGTGGTCACCACAAACCAGACTGAAAAAACAACAAGGACCGAGTAAAAAATAAACGGAATCGTTTTAAGATAGACATAAAACGGATCCGCTATAATTTTATGCGGTGGACTGAGATGTATTCCCGCATTATCAAGCTGCGCCAAAACAGCTGCTGCCCATGTTGATATCGGCATAATAATAACCAAAGGTCCTGCCAACGCATGCACTATATATGCAAGCTTTGTTCGTGCGACAGCAAGCCTATCTGCAATAGGTCTCATCACAAAACCGACGGTCAAAATACTTAAATAATCATCAATGCTCAACAAAAAAGAAAGCATGACTGTTGATGTTTCAACAGCACGCTTTGTACGAATTTTTTTACCAATGATACGCGCACATCCTGCGGCACTTCCCGTGACCGTCAACAAGACAATAAGTGAACTAATCATAATCATCAAAAGATAAATAAAGATATTATCCCACGAGGAAAAATGAGTAACAAATTTTTGCCCACATAACGTAATCGCTGGCATCATCTGACCTTGCGTTGCAATCAATGCAGCAGAAGCAATACCAAATGCAAGTGAAACATTAAGCCGATGCGTAATACATACAGCACCAATAACTATCAATGGCGGCAACAAAGAAACCCATGTTAACAGCATAGGAAATCCTAACTTTTAATTAAACTGCTCATCATCTTCATCATCAAAATCATCATCATCTTCATGTTCATACTCATCATCCTCCTCATCATCACTTTCACCACGCAGCGCTTGCTGTACCACCGCCTCAATATCGTCCGCTTCCTTAGGCAAATGCTCACTCAAACACAGAGCGCCATCTTTGGTAATCCAATAATTGTCTTCAATGCGAATACCGATACTTTCTGCCGCAATATAAATTCCTGGTTCAATGGTAATAACATCTCCTTCTTGCAGAGGCACACTGTAATCGCCAACATCATGCACATCAAGCCCAAGAAAGTGACCAATACCATGAGGAAAATATTTATCATATCCACGCTTAGCTAAAAATTTTACCGCTAAATGATGAAGCGATTGTTCAACTTTATCTTTATTTTTAAGCCAAATACCAGGTTTTGCGAGCGATGCAATGTGCGCTTGTGTTTCGAGAACAATGTTATACAGCTCTTTTTGTCGCTTGGTAAACGTTCCTGAAACAGGATAGGTACGGGTTAAATCTGCGCAATAATTATTAAATTCAGCACCAATATCAACAACCAACAGATCGCCATTTTTGAGCGTTCCATTGTTTTGATTATAATGAAGTACCGTACCATTTTTACCACTCGCAACAATGCTTGGAAACGCTGTTCGCGCATGAGATGCTATCATCATATATTCAAGAGATGCCTGCACTTCACATTCCAATACGTCATGTTTTATTGCTTGGACTGCTGACTCATGTGCAAGCTCAGTAATTTCTATCGCACGATACAGATGTTCAATTTCACCAACATCTTTGCGTCGCCTGCTGCTTGCTATTATTGGTGAAACATCAACCACTGATTTGTCTAGTTCAGGAATAAATTTTTGCAAATGATCAAACGTAAAACGAGCATGAAGATATTCATGCCCATTATTGGGTGCTGTCGCAAACAAAGATCCACCACGCGCAACAACATTTTTTATAAGCGCAATCATGTGAGCATATTCATCCGCAGAAAAATAAGGATTCAGTTCATATCCTGCACATTCGTCACCTAACAACTCAACCGCATCAACACCAAGCGCTTTTGCATCATGATTGACTAATGCTGCTGGTAATGTCATCCATTGCGCACGTTTTTCAAAACAGTTAGGAATATACAATGTTGATTTACCATTCAAATCAATCACCAGCGCGGTCCCCGGCTCAGTCACACCAGTGTAATAATAAAATGTTTTATCTTGCCTAAAACGCTCCGGCCCCTGCTCAAAAGCTGCAAACAAAATCACAACACCATCAGACAGTTGCGGAAATTGCATTTTAATTGATTCAATAAGTTCTTTTCTACGTAATGGATGAACAGGAGTCCCATCTGTACGTGGCGCTAAGCCACCAAAAAAATCTGATTTCATAAATAAAAAACCTTTAAAAATGTACTATTAAAACGGACGACGCTCTGACAATGCTTTAAATACCGTCAAACGATCCATGCCCTCAAGCGATGACCCTACCGGCAAACCTCGCGCTAAACAAGAAATAATAATATTTTTACCCTTTAATTTACGCGCAATATATGTAGCAGTCGCCTCACCTTCAGGAGTCTGATTGGTAGCCAAAATAAGCTCTTTTACAATCCCATTTTCAGCACGCACCAACAGTTGATCGATCGTCAAATCTTCAGCGCTCACACCTTCAAGCGGGGAAATTGAACCTCCCAAAACATGGTACACGCCAAGATATCCTCGTGTTTTTTCTATTGCAAGTATCTCTTGCCACGTCTCAACAACACATACAATAGATTGATCACGTTTTGATGACGAACAAAAAATACATGTTGCTGATGACTCTTGCCAATAAAAGCAACTGTCACACTTTTTTAGTCTCTCTTTTGCAACTTCTAATGCTGCACAAAACTGCGCTATTTGTTGTGGCTGCATCTCCAAAAAATGTGCCGCAACACGGTACAAATTTTTTGAGGCCAAATAAGGAACCTGCTGTAATATTTTTAATAAATGAGCGAGCGTCGGCAACTCTTCTAACATAATTATACCAATTTAAAATAATTCATTACTTTTGATTGAACAAAACCAAAAACTCTCCCCATAAGAATATACAAAGTAAGTCCCGCTGAAAAACTCGATGTAATCGCACCAAACACAAATGCCATGACAATCTTACTCATTCTCTGCTGAGGGTCACCTTTCATATCTTGCACGAGCATCGTCAATACGACTAACACAGGGAGTATATAATACGGATCTTTCAACGAAAGATCCGGAATCCAGAAAATTGGTGCCTGATACAACTCAAACGAGCTGGAAAGCACACGGCTCAATGCAAAAAAAATTGGCAGCTGAATCAATAGTGGCAATAAACATCCAAGACCCGGCAAACCATTTTTGCGAATAAGCTCAGTACGCTCTGCAAGAAGCTTTTCTGGATTGCCTGCAAACCGTTGCTCAATTAACGCTAACTGCCTTTGATACTCCGCCTGCTGTTTTTTAAATTTCTCTTCACCATTACGCAAAGAAACAGGAAGAAGACAAATTTGAATCAACAGTGTCAACGCAATAATTGCTAAACCATAATTGTGCAGGTATTTATACAACCAGTTCAGAATATACAACATTAATTTAGCAAGCGACGAAAGCATGCCGGAATAATCCAATGTTTTTTCAAGACGATTATCAACAGCCGCAAGCGCATTGAGCTCTTTAGGCCCAAAATAAAATGATAACGTCCATGATGTTTTTGCGGTCACGCTCGGCCCTTCAAGAATTGAAAAAAGACGTGTTCGTTCTTCAAGCTTATAATATGCACGCTGAGCAAAATGATCTGAATCACTAATCATTGAATGAATAAAATAACGATCATCCGCTCCAAACAGCTCAGGCTTAAACCATCCAGCATGAACATCTAATTTTTCTACCTGTTTTTTTGTAAACGTGCCTACTTGATCGATAACAATTGATGAAACAACATCAGCACCCTTCAAATCCGGCATGTTTGGTGCTGGAAAAAAAACACGCGGTTCAATTGTGCTATGACTGTCATTTTTTGGTGCAACTTCAACTGATAAATCAATTTTTGGCACATTTTTATCAATGACAAATCTCTTTTGCACCACGCATTCATCATTACCACCGACATACATCAATTCATATGCAACATCATTTTCATCAGATGACAAAAGTGTGTAATAAAACGGCGTCGCATCTTGTAATGCAACCAAAAAACAACGTTCAGCACGCTCAGTTTCTGCTACCGGAAAAACCGTACGAATAGTTTTTACTTGCCCATTAGATTCTCTTTTAAAATCGATACTTTCAAGAGATGCTCCATCGGTTGAAAAAGTGAGATATCCCCACTCTGTTTCACAATCTGTAGTTTGCGCCTGCGTGACCCGCTTTTGGTCATAAAAATCAACTTCCGCGTTCAATGGCTTATACTCTTTTTTTTCTTTTGGAGCAACAAAACTGGATTCAACTTCTGGCCTGGAACTGTTACCAGGAAAAAAATAGTTCAATGCTGCCATACTCACAATTGCACAACCAATTGGTAACACCAAGTCTTTCATATTCATACACGTACCTCATAAAAATTGACTAATTTAGCATAATGATGATACCATAAAAATGATTTTTCATCTAGCGCACCACACAATTTAAACGCAATAAAAACCAAAAAAAGGGAAGAGTTACTATGAAAATGCAAAAAAGAAAATTCCGCATCGGCGAACTTGCAGATAAGCTTGAACTTGAACGCTTTGTTGTCCGTTTCTGGGAAAAAGAATTTAGCATCAAAACAAAACGTTCCCAAGGCAGCCAACGCTTTTATGATGAAAATGATCTGAAAAAATTCGAACTGATCAAACGACTCCTCTACGAAGAAGGCTTTACCATTGTTGGTGCAAAAAAGAAACTCAAAGAAAAACCATCAACAAAAAGTGAATCCATCATCGCATCACAAAAAACAACTATGGAAGAATCTGTCAAAACAGTAACCAAAGCATCTGAAAATGAAAAAATTGAGCACTTGTCGCAACAAATTATCGATTTAAAAGATAAATTACGTAAATTACGAGAAATGCTCTAAAATTACTTTACAATAACTGTCTGAAACTATTTGAGGCTGCGTGCAAAAAACACGCTCTTCTTTTTTCACGTATTGACTATACTTGATATAAACTTCATAATAGATTCTTTTTTAATTAATTTTGCATAAACCCTTAAACACATCATATGTACACAAAAAAATCACACATTCATTTTGTTGGTATTGGCGGAATAGGCATGAGTGGAATAGCAACCATTCTCAAGCACAGTGGTTACACAATTTCTGGATGTGATCCTGATACCAATCAAGATACCGTCACGCAACTGAAAAACCTAGGATGCTCTGTGTATCACGGTAACAATTCAGCTGCGTGTGATGATACCACCATTGATGTTCTTGTCTACATCCCAATGTATGCCACAACCATTCCAACAGTAACGGCAGAAATTGCACGCGCACAATTACGCGGAATTCCAACAATTTCCCGTGCACATATGCTCGCCGAACTTATGCGCACAAAATATAGCGTAGCAGTCGCTGGATCGCATGGAAAAACAACAACAACATCACTCATTTCTCACATCTTAATTGAAGCACAGATGGATCCAACCGTTGTCATTGGTGGACAACTGAAAAATATTTCCTCTAATGCCCGCGTAGGGAATGGCAATTTTTTGGTTGCAGAAGCGGATGAAAGTGATCGTTCTTTTTTACAACTCCATGCAACACTTGCGGTAATCACCAGCATTGATTTGGAACATCTAGAAACATATACAGATTTGGACGATATCAAACGCAGTTTTAGACAATTTATCACCAATCTCCCTTTTTATGGCAAAGCAATCATATGCATTGATGATGAAAATATCCGTTCATTGCTCCCCATCGAACATGTCAAAACAATATCATATGGCATAGAACATGAAGCAGATTTTTCTGCCAGCAACATCACGCTCAATGCTGATCACTCATTATTTACGGTGCACACAAAAAATAGCCTCACACCGCTTGGCAATATCATGCTGCCTATGCCAGGACAACATAACGTCTACAATGCGTTGGGAGCTATTGCGCTTGCGCGAGAAATTGATATTGACTTTGAAACGATTGCACAGAGTCTCGCATCTTTTGGTGGCATCGAACGACGATTTTCATTCCACGGCACATACAAAGGTGCCGATATCTTTGATGACTACGGTCATCACCCTCTCGAAATCAAAAACACACTCATTGTTGCGCGCAAACGAGCAAAAAACAACATAATCGTTGTTTTTCAACCACACCGCTACACACGTACTGAAAAATTATGGTCAGATTTTATTACCACATTCAACCAAAGTCGCATCGACACACTCATCATTACCGATATCTATTCTGCCGGTGAATACCCCATTCCAACAGTCACAAGTTATCGCTTTGCGCAGGAGCTGGAGGCTCTTAACCCCCCATTTGCCATCCATTATGTCCCATTTGAAGATGATTTCAAGCAAATTAAGCAAGCAATAGCGCAATCTGTCGCACCTAATGACCTTCTTTTGTTTCTTGGCGCCGGAAGGGTCTATCTTATTGCCCACGAAATTGCTGAATAAAAAAAATCTCAAAACTGTTGCCTTTTGATTATTTCTATCTGTATTATAAAAGAGAATATATTATTATTTATAATAAAGGAGATTCCTCATGATGAACAAAAAACTGATCGCATTACTCGTTGCTGTAGCAACTGTTTCAGCATTGTCTGCAGACTACGGAGACTGTTACATAGGCAGAGATGGATACAGACATTGTAAAAGCATAGGAAGAGGAGCAGTACAAGAAACAGCTAATGTCGGCGAAAAAACAGGACGATTTGTTGGTGGATTATTTGGTGCAAACACAGAGAAAAGCAGAAGTA
>Ga0070733_10003714_pt1 | contig 10354 bp, 6 predicted proteins | sample Coa_R1_9_FD_66450 | JGI IMG/M metagenome (GOLD analysis project Ga0070733, IMG submission 66450) | Surface soil microbial communities from Centralia Pennsylvania, which are recovering from an underground coalmine fire - Coalmine... | ecosystem: Environmental > Terrestrial > Soil > Unclassified ... | reverse complement strand
TGGTCCTCGCCCGCTTCGGCTCCGAACCGGCCCCTGCGTGCGCCGCCGTCGCATCCGAGTCGGGCGCAGGGTCGTGACCGTGTCCGTTGCGCGTTTCGACCAGCGTCAGCGACGGCAGCGCTGGCTCGGCTGCCGACTCGTCGCCGAACGGCGCTTCGGAGCTCGGCTCCGCGTGCGGTCGCGGTGGGACCGGCAGCTCAACCGCAGCCGGCTCTTCCTCGGCTGGCGCCTCGATCTGCACCTCCTCGGTTTCTGGCTCCGCGGCAGGCAACTCGAATCGAGATGGCTCGGTGTCGGCCTCCGGCCCAGGACTCCATTGGTCGTCTGCCGGCGGCAGCACCAGCGGCTCTGCCCGCTTTGGCTCCTCGCGCTTTGGCTCCTCGCGCTTTGGCTCGGAACGCGGGGGCGGCGCGAGAAGCTCGGCGATCAGCGGCTCGAGCTGCTGCACGGGCTCCCGGCGCGGCTCGGCCCCCCTGCGCAACGGAGGAGCGGGCATCTCGGTGCCGGATGGTGCGTCGTGATGATCCGGCTCCGGCTGCGACTCCGTCCGGCGTCGCGGCGGCGGCACGGGCAGCTCGGACTGGGACCGCCTCGTTGTCACGACGCGCAGCGGCCGGGCGGCGGTTCTGGCGATCAGTGCAGGCCGGTCCGGGCGGGCGGCGAGCTTGGTCCGGCTGGCGCGCGAGTAATACGCAAGAACTTCGGCGCGGGCCGTGCCCACGGCGACGATCCCGAGCAGCGGGCTGCCGGCGCGAAGAAGTGCTGAGCGGCAGCGCCGCAGGTCGTCCCGGCGCGTGTGACCGACGCGCGCCACCAGCATCACCTGATCGACGTAGGCGGCGAGCACGACGGCGTCCTTGATCGGACCAACAGGCGGCGTGTCGAGCAGTACCACGTCCGCCCTGACCTGCAGCTGACGAAGAAGCGGGGCGAGGTCGGGCCCGCCGAGCAGTGGCAGCGGGCTCACCGGGATCGATCCGCAGGGCAGGACGCTGAAGGTGTGGCCGTCGCCGACCGTAGTTGGTCCGGCGCCCGGGCGCCCCGCGCCCTTGCTGCTGTCGACGGGCACCTCGACGAGCCCGATGCCGGCGCTGCGGCTTCCGTCGAGGATCGCGCTCAGACCCTCCTGCTCGGGTGGCAGGCCGAGGTACTCGGCGAAGCGCGGACGCCGCATGTCGCATTCCACAGCGATCACCTGCTGGCCCAGCTTGGCCAGCGCGGCGGCCAAGCCGAGCGTGACGCTGGTCTTGCCGTCGCGCGGTCCGGCCGAGGTGACCATCACGACGTTCTCCGCCGGACCCAGCCTGAAGAGCAGGGAGACGGCGAGCGAGTCGTAGCTCTCCTCGTGCTCCCAGGAGCGAGCGGGAAGCGCACCGAGTGTGGGAGCGCCCTCGGACGCGCCCGAGTCGTCACCGAACACGGAGAGCGCTTGCAGCGACCCTCCGTCTCCGTTCGCGGCAGCCACCGATCGCCGGCGCTCGCCGCCTCGCTCGCGCGGCCGCGCGCCTTGCGCCGCACGGTCGAGCGCCCCCCGGCGCCCGCGCGTATCACGAGGAGCTCGGCCGCCGGCCATCGCGGCCAGCCGGTGGCGCAGCTGCGCGAAGCCGGTCAGCCTCGCGACCTGCAGGCGCAACCTTGGAATCGCGCCGAGGATCGGGAGTCGCGAGATCGCGGCGGCTTCCTCCTCGTCACGCAGCGTGCGGTCGAGGAGCTCGAGGATGACTGCCGCCGCGATCGCAACGAGCAGCCCGGCGAGCAACGCGATCAGCGCGTCCTTGACGGGCTTTGGCGACGACGGCGAGGTCGGCACGGACGCGACCTCGGTCACGCTCGCAAGGGGGACCGCGGTGGCGATCGCGGTCTTGAGGTCGTTCACGGTGGTCTGCAGCTGCTGCCCGGCCGGCGCCGCCTGTTGGGTGGGAGTCAGCGCGTTGAAGTCGTCTTGCTCGCGGCTGAGCGCGGTCTCGAATGGGCTTCGCGCCGCGTTCAGGCTGTACACGTTCGAGTACTGATTGGCGAACGCGTTGGCGATGCGCGCGGCGCGGGCCGGGTCGGCGTCGGACGCGATGACATCGACGATGTTGGACGTTCCCTCGAGCTCCGCGTTGACTTGATTGAGCAGGTCGGTGTCGCTCTCGGAGAGCTTCAGGCTCGAGCGGACAAGGTTCGCCATCGGCGTCTCGGTGATCTCCGAAACCTCGGTGTTGAGGTCGCGCTCCGGGTCCGACGAGTTCTGCTGGGACCCGGGGATGATCGTCCCAGCGACCGGGTTGTTTGGCGCGATGTAGACCTTCGCCGTCGCGTCGTAAAGCTTCGTCGCGCGGCTCGTGAGAAGCAGGCTCACGGCGATCGCGACCACGGGTAGGAGCACGATCACTAGCCAGTGGCGCCGCAGGACGCGCAAGCTCGCGGCGACTTGCTCGGCCATGGGGACCCCTACGTCGAAGTCGTTTTCACGATCGTCCCTGATCTCGCCGTTACTCACCTTGGGCCCATCCGTTCGGCACGCCTATGCGATCGGAAATGAGTGTACGTGACGAGCGTAAACGGAGTGCTAAGCGACCACCGCTCGGTCCGATAATGCGCTGCTGCGTCTTCAGATCCGCGGTAAATGGCGCAGACGTCCGAGTGCAGCGTCTAGAGTCTGGGTATGGCGACCCTGCACCCTGACCATGATGGAACTGATGCGCGACTTGCCGCAGAGCGTGCGCGTCCACGCGCGCGACTGGTCGCAGCTGGTGCACGCTCGCTGCGCCGGGGCCCCTCAAACGGGTCCGGTCACGTCTCGCGGCTGGTCCGTCCAACGCTTCGCCGGGCAGCGCTACCCCGCCATGGGAGCTTGCTGCAGGACCGCGTCAAGCGAGTCGCCGACCTGCTTCTCTCGGTCGTCCTGCTGATCTGCTTCGCGCCGCTGTTCGCGCTCGCCGCCCTGGCGATCCGTCTTGACTCGCCGGGACCCGTGTTCTTCCGCCAGCCGAGGATTGGCCGAGACGGCCGCGAGTTCACGATGCTCAAGTTCCGCTCGATGGCCCTCGACGCGACTCCCGACGCGCACCGCGACTACATCAACAGCCTCGCGAATGCGACTGGCGACCACGGCCACGGTGGCCTGCGCAAGCTCACCGCGGACCGAAGGGTCACGCGAGTCGGTGCGATCCTGCGCAAGACGAGCATCGACGAGGCACCGCAGCTGATCAACGTGCTGGCCGGGCGCATGTCGATCGTCGGCCCGCGGCCCGCAGTCGCCTACGAACTTGAGTTCTACCGGCCGGAGCACGTCGAACGCTTCCGCGTCCGGCCTGGCATGACCGGGCTGTGGCAGGTCTCAGGGCGCAGCCAGCTCGGCTGGTACGAGATGCTCGAGCTGGACATCGAGTATGTGCGCCGCCAGAGCTTCGCCTACGACATGTGGCTGCTGCTGCGCACTCCATGGGCCGTGCTCAGCGCCCACACCGCCTGAGCACCGATCCAGCTCACACGGCAGCTGCGGTTGCTCCGAGCTGCTCGTAGCTCCCCAGCGTGCGCGGCGCCAATAGCGTCCGCCATGCATCGTCAAGGAGGATCGTGCGCTCGTCCGCCCACCCGGGGTGGCACATCACCTCGACGCTCGAGCCGCTCGAGAGCGCCAGCTTTTCCTCGATGCCGGCGCCGCCCAGCGAGGGATGCATGTCGCGGATCGAGAAGAAGTAGCGGGGGGCCTGGAAGCGAGCCCGCAGCGCGCCGTTGACGGCGGACCGCACGGCGCGGTTGGGTGCGGACTTCTCGGCTGGGAGATACGTGAAGCTGGGCCGCATCTTCGCGCCGGTGGGAAGCGTGCGGGCGGCCAAAACGCCGAGTGACTGATGGATGTGCTCATGCCCATCGAAATGCGACGGGTCGCGACGATAGAGGCGTTTGAACTCTGCGAGCTGATCGGCGATCGCGCGCTCGACCTCGCGAAAGAGAGTGGGACTCACTCCCCAGCGCCGCCAGTTCGGTCCATTCAGGTACTGAGCGATGCGGGCCTGGCGACTGCGCACCGCTTCGTCGATGTCTGCTGCCGTGAAGGGTTCGGTGAGGTTGATGTGGAGGCCCGCGGACAGCGCTTCGCCGACCGGGAGCGCAGCGGCCGCCTCGGAGTCGCGCATGTGGACCATCGCGCTCACGGAGGTCACGGCCCCGGCCTGGAGGCACTCTGCGATCGCCGCCGTCGTGTCGGCGTCCATGCCCCAGTCGTCGGCGTTGACGATCAACAGGCCGCCGCCGCTCATCGCGGGTTGCCCGGTTCGCGGCCGCCGGCCGCGGCGGGAGCGCGCGAGCGCTCGCTCCCTGCGCGCCGCTCCAGCTCTGAGCGGTAGAGCGCGATGAGGTTCTCGACGATGCGCGGCCATGTCAGCGTCAGCACCGCTTCGCGCGCGGCCTTGATCAGCTGCTCGAGCTCGGCGCTGTGTGGCTGACGCCAGCGGCGCTCGAGCTCGAGGACCGCTCCGACGAACTCCTCGACGCTGTCGGCGGCCAGGAAGTGCTCGCCGGGACTCACGGGCAAACCCTCGGCGCCGAGCTGGGTCGAGACGACGGGGCGCCCAAATGCCGCGGCCTCGATGATCTTCAGGCGCGTTCCCGATCCCTCGAACACCGGGACCACGACGACGTGGGCGGCGTCGTAATAGGGCTCGACGCTTGGGACGCGGCCGGTGTAGCGAACGCCCTTGCTCGCGATCGGCCGTAGGGGCGGCGCGCCGACGACGTCGAACTCAACCGGCGCGTCGGCGCTGATCTTTGGCAAGACCTCCTCGACCATCCAGGCCAGGCCACGCTCGTAGGGCGCATAGTCGCCGGAGCCCACGAAGAGGAGGCGTAGCGGCTGATCCGGCTGTAGCTGGCGAATCGGCAACCGCGCGACCGGGTCCGCTCCGTTTGGGCACAGCTCGACGCGGCGTGCCCCGGCGGCGGTCATGACGGCGGCGTCCGGCGCCGAGGTGGCGAGGCAGAGGTCGACGCGGTTCCAGATCAGTCGCTCCTCGCGGGCGACCTTGCGGGCCTCGACGGCATTGAAGGCGCGTCGCATCGAGCCGCCGACGCGGGCGCCGAGCGCGAGGATCGTGTGCTCGATGTTGTGTGCGCAGTAGGCATTCAGGACGCCTGCGAACGGCGGCATCATCGCGACGCCGGAGTCGTCGAAGTGGACGACGCGTGGGCGGTGGCGCGCGACGGCCTCAGTCATCGCCGCCGTGAAAGCCGCGGTCCGGTAGCGCCCGTTGGTCCACGACTCCCGCCCCGCGAGGCTCGCCAACTGGCTCATGCGCTTGCTGCTCGTGCGCCCGGGCACCGTGACGACCGAGATCCCCGGCAGGAGCCGCTCGAGCTCGGCCTTGGGAACGTGGCCGTCGGGATGCCCGGGCTCGAACTCGAACACAACGAGCTCCACGTCGAACACCTCGGCGAGCCCGGTCAGGAGCCGGTGCGTGCGGATGCGCGCCCCGCTCTCGAGCGGGAAGGGCGCGCGACAGGTTGCGAACAGGAGACGGTCGCGCCCGCCGTCAGGCATCGAATGAGATCGCGCCGTCGCGGTTTGATGCCCAGGCGATCGTCGCACACGAGGACCATTCGCCTGGGCTTCTGTCGGTGATACGCGGCATCGCTTGTCCCTCGAGGACGCTCATCTGGGCCCGAGCCTTCCACCAGGCCGCGACATCGCGCGGCAGCGCGTGCCACCCGCCTTCGCCGTCGATCTGCTCGCGGAGATAGCCGAGTAGCTGCGAGTAAAGGTCGAGGCGGCTGGCGGACAGGACGTAATCGGGGTGAACGATCACGTTGATCAGGCCGTGATTGGCGATCAGCCAGTCGCCCTTGCGGCGCCACAGTTCGATGGTGGGCTCGCGCAGGATCTCCCACAAAGTGTGGTCCTGGACCATCGTGATCGGGAGCTCGACGATGCTATCGAGGAAGTAGGGAAAGACCGAGCAGCAGCCCCCGGGCTCGGGCTCGTAGGGATCAGTGTCGGGAAACGATGAGTCATAGAGACACCCCAGTTCACTCATCCAGTCGGCGTTGCGATGCGTCGCCGGCGAACGAAACCCAACGGCGTCCCAGTCGCGCAGGTAGCGTTGGATCGCCGGCAGCTCGCGCTCGAACCCCGCGCGGTCGCGAAACAGCAGGCCGTCGTGCTTGACACCGTGAAGGCCCACTTCGCAGCCGGCGTCGCGAACCCGCTCGAACGTTCCCTTCGGTATCGGATACCACTCCGCCACGAAGTTCCAGGAGGAGACGATGCCGTGGCGGCGCTCGACTTCGAGGACGGCGTCGATGTTCTCGATGCCGGCCGAGGACTCGACATCGTGAGTGACAATTGCGGCGAAGCGGTGTCCGTCGGGCCAGTAGTTGACCAGCGGTAGTCGCGTGGCTGACCGCGACACGAGCTGCGTTCGAAGCGATGCGTGCTCGTGGTCGACCAACAGCGACTCGATCGGCCACGCCGGAAATGTCACGCGTGTGCGGCGGGCGTACAGGCGTCGCGCGGCGAGCTGCAGCCGGCGGGGCAGCCAGCGCTTGAGCGCGTAGTAGATGTTCAGCGCCCGGCGCCGTGAGCCGCGGGCGCGGTAGCGCTCGCGGAGATAGAGCTCGGGATCGATCGCGCCCGGGTCGGCACGCGCCGCCTCGTGCGCTGCGTCAGCCATGCGGGCGGACGCTACAGGCTCCGCGGGGCGGCGGCGGCCGAGGCAAACGTTGGCAGCGGCGGGCGCGCGCCGCGTGCATCACCCGGATCTTGCGCCAGTAATGGCGGGTACCATCGCGCCGTGAACATGGATGTCGGGGCCGAGCAGACTGCGGTCAGTGGGGGTGAGGGCTTGGCGGTGTCGGTGCCGCCGACGATGGCCACGGTCGGGCGGGGTGTTTCGTGGAAGCTGATCACGGTCGCGTTCGGCCAGGGCTCGTGGTACGCGTCGCTGTTCGTTCTCGCCCTGGTGATTCCGCCGCACGATTTCGGCGTCGCTGCCGTGGCGTCGGTTGTGGCGTCCTTCACGCTGTTGGTTTTGGAGTCTGGGACGAGCGGCTCGCTGATCATCGCGCGCGAGCTCGCCCCGAGCGCGATCCGCCGCGCGCTGATCCGTACGAGCGCGGCCGGAGTGGTTGCGACAGCCGCCTTCATTGCCCTCGCCGGGCCGATCGCCGATGCGTTCACCGGCGGCGCCGACGTCGGGGTGCTGCGAGTGATCGCCGCAACCGTAGGACTTGCGGCCATATCGATCGTGCCGAACGCGCTGCTGACAAAGCACCTGCGGTTCAAATCGGTCTCCAAGATCACGATCGCCGCAGCGGCGATCGCCTCGGTGGCGGCCGTGGTTGCGGCTCTGCTCGGCGCGGGTGTGTGGTCGCTGGCCGTCCGTCTTGTCGTCAACCAGCTGGTGCTCACGGTGCTCGCCGTGGCCGCCGCGCGAGACCTGCTTCCTCCCCCCGCTCCGGGTGCGGCGCGAGCGCCCAGGCCGGCCGGCTCGACGGCCTTTCTGCTGATCGCGGCCGCCACGACGGTTGCCTGGAGCTTCGACAACCTCACGGTCGGCGCGTTCACCAACCCAACCCAGCTCGGTCTCTACTCGCTCGGTTTCTCGCTGGCCTTTGCGCCGCTCACGCTCGTGTCGTGGAGCGTGGGGCAGGTGCTGCTCCCGGCGATCGCGGCGGCAGCGGACGCGGATGCCGTGCGGCGTCAGACGATCAAAGCGGTGCGGATGATGGCGCTGCTCCTGCTGCCGCTCCTACCTGTGGCGATCGCCCTTGCGCCGGGTCTGATCCCGGCCGTCCTCGGGCATAGATGGAAGGGAATGGTGGTGCCGTTCGAGATCTTGGTCGTGGTCGGAATCGGCCAGGGGATCGTCAACACGCTCGGCGAGTCGTTGGCCGGCGCTGGTGTGCGCAGCGCGACGATTCGTTCGCGCATCGACATCGTGTGGGCGTTTGGGACGATCGCCGCCATCGTCGTCGGCGTCGAGCTTGCCGGGATCCGCGGCGCTGCCGCCGCCCACGTTGTGGCGTTCGTCGGTCTCGCGCTCGCCTACGGCTGGCGCGGCGGCCGTGGCATCGGGCTGTCGATGCGAGCGCTCTCGAACGCGCTTGGCGGCGTCGCCGGCTGCGTCGCGGTCCAGTCGATCGTCACGGCGGCGGTCGCGGTCGGGCTCTATGCAGCGGGCGCGGGCGTGATCGCTTCCGGCCTCGCCGGTGCCGCGGTCGGCGCGCTCGCCCTCGCCGCCGTGCTGCGACTCGCTGCGCCCCAGCTCCTCGAGGAGGGCCGCGGCGTCCTGCTCGCGACCCGCGGCAGCGGCGCGTGAGCGAGGCGGTTGTCGCCTTCGCCGATCTGAGCTAGGCGGCGGTGGCGACCGCTGCTTCGGCACGCCCGGCGTCGCGCGCGGGCGATCTGACCTGTCGTGCGATGACCGGCAGCGCGCAGTATGCGATGAGGAAGCCCATCGTGTAGTCGGCCTGGGAGCCCTGGTGGAAGACAGGGAAGGTGACGTTCATGATCAGCAGGGCGAGGAGGGCCGCCTGTGCGCCGTTTCGCACCGCGTCGACCATGCTCCCGCCGCGCGCTCGGCCGGGCCACGCCGCCGATAGCGCCAACAGCAGGATGAGCACAGCGGCCCCGAGGAGCCCCTCGTGCCAGGCAAGCCAGAGGTAGCCGACGTGGGTGTATGACTCGGCGCTCGGTGGGACGTCGTTCCACGGCTGTCCCCAGTAGATCGTGTCGCCGAGCCCCCAGCCGAGCAGCGGTTTGGCGCGGATCTTGGCGAGTACGAAGCCGGACTCGACGCTTCGGTAGCGCACCGACGGGTCGGTCTTGTACTGCCCGATGCTCAGCAGGCGCTGCTCGGCGGTTTGGAAGGTGCTCGGCGAGACCACGGCCAGCGTCGAGACCCCGATGATGCAGCAGACCGCGAGGATCAGCGCCATTCGAATTCGCCGGCCTGGCCGGAGACGGATGCCGACCACGAGGATCGCGGCGATCGTCGCTACCCACGCTGTTCGTTCGAAGGTCAGCAGCAGTGAAACGAGGTTGAGCACCAGTACGCCGACGACGAAGAGGCGTGCCCGCCCGTCCTTCAGCGTGCCGGAAGCGAGCACGGCTGTGCAAAGCACGACGGCGACGGGGAATGCGAACAGGCCGCCCTGAAGCTGGCCAACCCCCCCGCTCGTGAGGCTGACGCCAGCTCGCACGCCGAAGTCGGTTCCGTTGAAGCTCGTACCGGCGAACCACTGCGCGATGCCGAAGAGCCCAACGGCAAGCCCGAGCACCCCGAGGGCCTTGGCGACACGCGGCTGGGCTCCGCGGTCCGCCAGCGCGGTCATCGCGATCAAGGCGAATGCGAAGCCGCCGCCGAGGGCGCGAAACTCGGCTCCGACCTCCGAAAGCGGCTGATGAGCGCGGAGGCCCTGCCACGCTTGGAAGAGCGTGAACGCGCAGGCGATCGCGACCAATGCGACCGTGGTCAGCTGTCGTCGGGACAAACGCAGCCGCGGCAGGATCAGAGCCGCTCTGAGGAAGCCCGTCAGCAGAAACAGATCGGATACCTGCAGGCCGCTGTTGCCGGTGCCGCCGCCGCCGACGTGGTAGGCGTCGGCCACCGAGTACGGGACGATCGCGGTGAGCGCGAGCAGGATCGTCATGTGTGTGACGGGGGCCAGGAATGCGAGCAGGGTGACGACGAGGACCGCGGCGACCGCGAGCGCGTAGCTCGGATGCCGCGCCGCGAGGACGCCGAGCAGCATCGCCACGCCGGCGAGGAGCGTCGCGCGAATCCATGCACGGGAAACGAGGGCTTCGGTCATCGGTGCGTCACGTCGCCGAAGGTAACGTACCGCCGGTGCATTTGGGTGTGATTGCCTGTTTTCTCGACGAGGAGAGCTGTCTGCCGGCCTTCCTCGAGTCGATCGTCGCGCAGACGCGGGCGCCCGATCGGCTGCTGCTCGTCGACGACGGCTCGGCCGACGACTCGCTGCGACTGGCTCGGGAGTACGCGGCCGCCCACTCCAACACGGTGGTGCTGAGCCGCCCGAGGCGACCGCCCCAGCGCGACCGGCTCGCGACCGCCGCAGAGCTCGAGGCGTTCAGCTGGGCAGTCGAGCAACTCGATCTCGACTGGGAGGTCGTAGCCAAGCTCGACGCCGACCTGTGCCTCTCGCCGGACATGTTCGCCGAGCTCGAACGGCAGCTCGAGGCCGACCCGGGCCTCGGAATCGTCGGCGCCGTCCAGGGCCTGCGAGTCGCCGATGGCAGCATCGTCCGCGAGCGCTGCCCCGCCAACCACGTTCGTGGCTCCACGAAGTTCTACCGTCGCGCGTGCTTCGAGCAGGTCTATCCGCTGGCGTTCAGGCTCGGCTGGGA
>Ga0070733_10003712_pt1 | contig 10356 bp, 10 predicted proteins | sample Coa_R1_9_FD_66450 | JGI IMG/M metagenome (GOLD analysis project Ga0070733, IMG submission 66450) | Surface soil microbial communities from Centralia Pennsylvania, which are recovering from an underground coalmine fire - Coalmine... | ecosystem: Environmental > Terrestrial > Soil > Unclassified ... | reverse complement strand
GGGTCGCGTGGCGCTCTGGCCACGCAAACCTAGCCCAGTATAAACACCAGTCCGACCGCCGCCGCGACAATCCCCGCGCCGAAGCTCACATGCGTCCCCAGCGGCAGCGCCTTCTCGGCGAGCACGAAGGCGGCCAGCGCGGCGACCCAGACGAGGCTCATCACGCCGAAGACAAAGAGCAGCGCCATCAGCGCGGCGCAGCAGCCGAGGCAAGAGAGTCCATGTACGAGGCCGAGCCGCGCCGCGCCGGCAAGGCCCGGCCGCCAGAGCCGCATCAGAAATTGAAACGGCGACCGGCAATAGCGTAGGCAGAGGCGCTTCAGCGGCGTGATCTGGTACAATCCGGCGGCGATGAGCAGCGCGCCGGCGATGCGCTTGTCGCCGAAGGCGAGCGTGATGTCGGAGACCGCGCCGGAGCGCACGAGGAGGAATTGCGCGAGGGCCGCGACACCTGAGAATCCCGTCCAAACGGCGAGATAGACGCCGGCGAAGAGCGCCGTCGGCGCGATCGGGGCGCCTCCGGCCCGGGCGCTGCGCGCGATCTTTCCATAGAGCAGGATCATCGGCGCCGCCGAAGGCAGCATCATCCCGACCATCATGATCAGCCACATCAGGAAGGCGCTGGAGAGATAGGCCGCCGGCGCATCCATCTCGGGCATGTCCGGCATGTTCATGCCGGCCATCGCGCCGCCCATCGTCGCTTGCTCGCGCCACAGCCACGCCCAGGCCAGCGCGGCGATCAACGCAATCGCGCCGCCGATGATCCACCGATCGCGGGCAAGCGCGTGTTCGAGCGCCGCGGCCACCTTGCGCCTCGCTCAAACGACGCCGTTCGTCGTCATATGCATCTGATAGAGATGGGCATGCGTCTGCTCGAAGCCGAGCCGGACCGGACCCGTCGCCCGCGTTTTGCCGCTCGCATATTCGGCCTCGTGGTATTCGAATCCGTGCGGCAGCGCGACGCGCGCGCGATGCTCGGCGCCCGTCACCGGATTGCGGATCGGCGCGGTCTCGGTGTCGATCAGGCCCGGAATGCGCACCCGGCCCACGCGCTTGTCGAGATCAAGCTCCAGCTCGATCGGCGCATAGACAGGGTCGTGCATTTTGGAGAGGGTCGCGGCGAACACGTTGAAGATCGTCGCGCCTGGCGTCGTCTCCTGGCCGGAGAGGATGGTCAGCAGCGCTTGGCGCTGCGCGTCGGTCGCATGCTCGCTGATCACGACGAAGGCTTCGCCATTGCCTTCATGAATCGCCTTCGGCCAGGCGAACATGCCGCACCACGCGACGCCGGCAAGATCGACCGCGCCGAAATGGCCTTTGTCGATTCTCACCGCCGTCATCGCGCGGCAATCGCCGTGCGTCGGCAAGGCGTTGAACTGACAAGGACAAGAGAAGTCGCAGTTGCAATTCGCGATCGCCGGGCCTTGCATCGACCAGTCGACATACGCCATGGAAGCCTCCCCTCGTTGTCGAAAGACGCCGGCGGACTCTTCGTTTTTAGAGCTTCAGTCTCAGCGTCTTGCGCTTTCGTCTCGGGCCGAAAGCGGGCCAAGCGGAAACGAGCGAATTTGCTTGGCGGCTCGCGGCGAAGCCTAGGCCAACTATGCTCTCAAAATCGTGAGGTGACAATCTTAACAAGCCGCGCTCAGCCGCGCTTTTCCCTTACGGTCCCGGCGCCCCAGGCGCAAGTCGCCCCGCCGCCGGCGCGCTGCTTCACATCCCTCAGCTTGATCGTGCAGCTCAGATGCGACACGGCCTCATAGATCGAGCCCGCCGCGCCGTCGGAGGGGACGCCGTTCTCGATCATCGTCGCATAAAGCTCATGCGCCGCCCGGCCGCTGAGGCTCTTGGTCGTCACGCCGAATTTCAACGTGCAGTCGTGATACGAAATATCGACGTCGCTCTGCCGGCAGGAGACGCTGTCGGCCGCGACAATGATCGGCGGGTTGGCTGCGAAATTGAGATTGCCGTCGAGCATCTCGGCGAGCGCTTGCTTCCGCTGCGTGTCGAGCGACGGTGACTGCGCGCCGACGAGCGCGGCGAGCGCCAGCGCGCCCGCGCCTGACGAGCCTGAGCCGTCAGCAGACGCGGCTTGGGCGATGAGCGCGATCGGCAGCGCGAGAACGAAAGTGCGATTCATCGATTCTCTCCTTGGCGGACAGCGGCGCCAGCTTCATTCCGGGCTTCCGAATTGCACGAGCGATGATGCCGTTTCCGCTCACCCCGCTACCGGCGGCCTTCTCCCCCGCCACGGCCGCGCCTGCTCCAATTGGCCGGCGAGGCGGAACAATGTCGCCTCATCGCCATAGCGGGCGGAGAACATCATGCCGATCGGCAGGCCGCTCTTGGTCCAGGCGAGCGGTACGGACATCGAGGGCTGGCCCGACATGTTGAACGCCGCGGTCATCGGCGCGTAGCGGCCGATGAGGCGGCCATAAGCCTCGAGGTCCTTGCTCATCATGTCCAATTCACCGAGCTTCAGCGGCGGCAGGCAGAGCGTCGGCGCGAGGAAGACGTCGAAATCGACGAAGAACTGCGCCAATTGCCGGCCGACCTGATGGACCGCGACCGTTGCGGCGACATAGTCGGGCGCGCTCGTCTTGGCGCCGAGCCCGGCCATTGCGAAAGTGACATATTCCAAATCGTCGAGCGTCAAGGCGCGGCCGAGCTCGGCGGCGCGCTGGTTGACGGTCACAGCGAGATTAGCGCTGGCGATCGCGCGGATCGCCGCGGCGGCGTCAATAGTCAACATCGGCGCCTTCTCTTCGACGCGGCAGCCGAGGCTTTCGAGAAGGGCGGCGGTCTCGCGCGTCGCCGCCGCAACTTCCGGGTCGATCGCCGAGCCGTCGGGGGGGCGATCGGCAAAAGCGATGCGCAAGCGGCCGGGATCGCGGCCGACCTCGCTAAGGTACGCCCGCTCGGGCGGCGTTGGGGCATAAGGACTGCCAAGCTCGGGGCCGGCGACGGCGTCGAGCAGCGCGGCGCTGTCGCGCACGCTGATGCTCACCGCATGCCCGACGGAAAGGCCGGCCCAGCCCTCCATGCGGTCGGGGCCGAAAGGCGTTCTGGCTCGCGTCGGCTTCAAGCCGAAAACGCCGCAGCAGGAAGCAGGAACGCGGATCGAGCCGCCGCCGTCGGTCGCATGGACGAGCGGCAACACGCGCGCGGCGACGACCGCCGCCGCCCCGCCGGAAGAGCCGCCGGTCGAATGATCGAGATTCCAGGGATTGCGGGCCGGGCCATGGAGCACGGCCTCGCTGGAGAAGGAAAGTCCGAATTCCGGCGTCACCGTCTTGCCGAAAATCGTGAAGCCGCATTTGAGATGGCGCTCGACCAGCGTATTCGAATGGTCCGCGACGTAGTCTCGGTAGGCGCGCGAGCCATAGGTCGTGCGCGTGCCGGCGAGCATCGAAAGATCCTTGAGCAGGAAAGGTACGCCGCGAAACGGCCCTTCGGGCAGGCCCTGCGCGATCTGCTTGCGGGCGAAATCGTCATGGCGAACCGGAACAGCGTTGATCTTGGGCTCGACCGCGTCAAGCCGCGCGATCGCCGCGTCGAGCAGCTCAGTTGGCGAGACCTCTCGCCGGCGCACGAGTTCGGCGAGGCCGAGCGCGTCATAGTCCGCCGAATTCCTTGAAGCCGGGCATGAGGGTCCTCCGCGCGCGGGCAGCATGGCGAACGGCCAAGGTTTTTCAAGGCGCGCGGCTCGGGCGTCGGTCTTTTCCGAGGAACGGCGTTGGCGTCCGAGCCTCGCCATCGGTCGCTAGCCCGGCGTTTTAGATGGTTCTAATTCCTCGGCTTGCCATATCCCCAGAATTGCGGAAGGATGCTTATTAGACCGATCTAAATCGGCTTGTCAGACGGGAGGCCGTTTTTGCGGACGACGGTCAAGGATATCGCCCGGCATGCCGGCGTGTCGCCGGCGACCGTCTCGCTCGTCTTGCGGAAGAGCCCGCTCGTCGCGAAGGCGACGAGGGCGCGCATCGAATCCTCGATCAATTCTCTAGGCTATGTCTACCACCGCGCCGCCGCCAATCTCAGGACCCGCCTGACCCATACGGTTGGCCTGGTGATCTGCGAGATCACCAACCCCTTCTACGCCGAACTCGCCGCCGGCATCGACGACGCGCTCGACCGAGCGGGCTGGGTCGCTTTCGTCGCCAATACCGCCGAATCGCCGGCGCGTCAGAGCCGCTTCATCGCCCGCATGCGCGAGCATCGCGTCGACGGCATCCTGCTTGCCGCCGCCGAAGGCACATCGCCGCAGACGATCGCGGAATTGCAGGGGCAGGGCGTCCCGGTCGTGCAAATGCTCCGCCGTCTCGGCCGTCAGAACGCCGATCACGTCAGCGCCGATTTTCGCCTCGGCATGACCTTGGCCGCCGAGCATCTGATCCGGCTCGGCCATAAGCGCATCGCTTTCGTCGGCGGCGCGAGGCGCGTCTCGCCGGCGCGAGACCGCACCGAATCGTTCCGCGAAATCCTGCCGCGCTATGGGCTGCCGATCGGCCCGATCGTCAATTGCCTGCCGACCCGCGAAGAGGGCGCGGCGGCGGTCGGCGGTCTCTTCAAGGACAAATCAAACGCGCCGACCGCCGTGCTCTGCCACAATGATCTTTGCGCTTTGGGCGTCATGCTCGGCCTTGCCGATCGCGGGCTCACGCCCGGCCGCGACGTCGCGGTCATCGGTTTCGACAATATCCCGGAGGGCGCGCTGCATCGGCCCGCCTTGACGACGGTCGCGATCGGCGCGCGTCAAATCGGCGAAGAAGCCGCCAATCTCCTGCTGCGTCGCCTCAAATCGCCGGACGGCGCGCCGGAAAGCATCATTTTGCCGCCAAAACTCGTCATCCGGTCAAGCTGCGGCGGCAAGCCGACCAATCAATGAGCTTTAAGTCCGAGTCGAAGGCTCGGACAAAAGAGGGAGGAAGGACGATGAACGCCACATTCAAGCGCCGCGCGCTCATGGCGAGTTGCGCGATTTTTCTGGCCGGCTGGTGCGCGCCGGCTTTCGCCGACGCCGTCTCAGACGCCAAGGCGGCGGTCGCCAAATATGCTGGGCCGCAGACCACCTGGGAGGGGCCGACGAAAGCGCCGAAACCGGAGAAAGGCAAGAAAATCGTCTTCCTTTCCGGCGACGAGCAGAACGACATTTCCCATCTCTATGGCGTCTACATCAAAGAGGCCGGCGAGAAGCTCGGCTGGAGCGTGACCGTCATCGACGGCAAGGGCAGCCCGACATCCTGGCTCGCCGGCATGAACCAGGCCATCGCGCTGAAGCCTGACGGCATCGCGCTCTTCGCCGACGCGGCCAGCCTGCAAGACCCGATCAAGGCCGGCGTCGCGCAAGGGATCAAGTTCGTCGGGCTCCACGCCGCGGGCCTGCCCGGCCCGCAGCCGGACCTCAATCTCTTCGTCAACATCGAAGAAGATCCGCGTGAAATCGGCAAGGCGGAAGCGGATTGGGCGATCGCCGATTCCAACGGCACGGCGCGGGTCGTCATCTTGAGCCACAATGAATATGCGATCGCCAAGGTCAAATCGACGGCGACAAAGGACGAGGTCGAGAAATGCGGCGGCTGCAAGGTTCTCGACTACGCCAATTCGCCGGCGTCCGAAGCGGCGCAGCGCCAACCGCAATTGACGACAAGCTGGGTGCAGCGCTTCGGCCTGCCGCTTTACGCAACGTCGGTGGGCGACAATGATTGGGACTTCGCCGTCCCGGTCTTGCGCTCGGGCGGCGTCAAGCCGGCCGAGGCCAAGTTGATCGGCGCCGACGGCAATCGTTCCGCCTATGATCGCATTCGCAAAGGCGATCAATATCAGGTGGTGACAGTGTCGGAGCCGATCGAATTGCAAGCCTGGCAAGCGGTCGATGAATTGAATCGCGCGATTCAAAATCAACCGCCAAGCGGCTTCGTGCAGCCGCCGTTCCTCGTGACGCCGGAAAACATTCATTCCGAAGGCGGCGATAAAAACACGTTCATCCCGAGCAACAATTACAAAGACCACTATCTCGAAATCTGGGGAATGAAGTAGGCTTGAGAGGCCCTGGCGAGACGATTGCGCCGGGGCCGTTCTTTTATCGCATGCCGGCTCGCCAAGCCGCATTCGGATCAACGTCCATGGAGCGTGATCAGCATCAGCCATCAGACGCGCCGCTCCTTTCGATGCGCGGCCTCGTTAAGAGATTCACCGCGACGTTGGCGCTCGATCACGTCGATTTCGACGTTCGCCGCGGCGAGGTTCACGCGCTGCTCGGCCAGAACGGCGCCGGCAAATCGACGCTGATCAAGATACTGGCCGGCGTCTACGACGCCGACGCCGGCGACATCGTCTTCGCCGGCGCCGCGGCGCGGCCGGGAGCCGATAGCCTGCCCATTGCGTTCATCCACCAAGATCTCGGGCTCGTCGAATGGATGACGATCGCCGAGAATGTCGCGATCCAGACCGGCTATCCCCGCTCGCCGCTCGGCCTCATCGCTTGGCGAAAAGTGCGCGATTCCGCGGCGGACGCGCTGGCGATCATGGGCAGCGATCTTGATCCCGACGCGCCGATTTCATCGCTTCCCGCCGCCGAGCGCTCGCTCGTCGCCATCGGTCGCGCGTTGGCGATCAAGTCGGACATTCTCGTCCTTGACGAGCCGACCGCCGCCTTGCCGGGAGCCGACGTCGAGCGCCTGCTCGAGACGCTTCGCCGTCTTCGCGCGAGCAACATCGGCGTCGTCTATGTCACGCATCGTTTGGACGAAGTCTTCCGCATCGCCGATCGGGTCACGGTTCTGCGCGACGGCCGCCGCATCGCCACGACGCCGACGCGCGAGACGACGCCGGACGATCTCGTCCGGATGATCGTCGGACGATCGATGAGCGACGCCTTCGTCAAACCGGCGCCGGCGTCGAAGCGCATGGCGCTCGCGGTTGAAGACGCTGTCGCGGAAGGCGTCGGGCCTGTCGCCTTCTCCGTCGCCGCCGGCGAGACCCTCGGACTGGTTGGATTGCGCGGCGCCGGTCACCACGCGATCGGGCGGGCGATCTTTGGACCGATGACGCTCGCGTCGGGGCGCCTGTCGCTCGACGGCGTCGCCATCAATCCGCAAAGCCCTGCCGAGGCGATGGCGCTTGGCGTCGGCTTCGTCTCGAGCCGGCGCGCCGAGGAAAGCATCGCCGCCAATCTGGCGGTGCGCGAGAATATCTACATGAACCCCGCCGCGAGCGGCGAAGGCGTCCTCGAATTCATGCCGCGCGCCGCCGAGTTGGACAAGACCGACGCCGCGATCAAGCGCTTCTCGATCAAGGCGGAGGGGCCGGAGCAGCCGGTCGCGACGCTTTCCGGCGGCAATCAGCAAAAGGTCGTCGTCGCCCGTTGGATGGAGGCTGACGTCAAGCTCCTCATCCTTGAAGAGCCGACGATCGGCGTCGACGTCGGCTCCAAGGCCGAAATCTATCATCTGCTCCAGCTTTCGCTCGCCAAAGGCATGGCTGTACTTTTGATCTCGTCCGACTTCGAGGAAGTGGAGCGCATCTGCCATCGCGCGCTGGTCTTCAGCCGCGGGCGCGTGGTCGCGGAGCTTGCTCAAAATGAATTGACAGTGGCGGCGCTGACGTCATGCGCGTCAGGCGGGAGCGCCGCCGGTTCAGGAGCTGCGGCATGAGCGACGCCAAAACCGTTTCCGTCGGCGCCGCGGTGACCCGCGCCGTTTCGGTCTGGGGCCTGCTCGTGCTCCTTGTTCTCCTCATCATCGTCTTTTCATTTTTGAAGCCGGACACGTTTCTGACCTATTTCAATATCCGCTCGATCTTAAGCAACAAATCGGTGCAGGCGCTGGTCGCTCTGTCGGTGTTCATTCCGATGGTCGCCAACCAATTCGATCTTTCCGCCGGATTTAATGTCGGGATTTCACAAGTGTTGGCGATCGGCCTGCAAGGCGAGGGCTGGCCATGGTGGGCGGCGGTCGTCGCGGTGCTGCTATTGGGGGCAATTGTCGGATTTGTGAACGGGCTTCTGGTCACGCGCGTGAAGATCGATTCCTTCATCGCGACGCTCGGAACCGGCACCATCCTCTATGGCCTCAATGCATGGTACACCGGCGGCCAGCAGGTGCTCGCGCCCCTGCCGCCGGAATTTTTGGCGATCTCGGGCAGCCTCTGGATCATTCCGGCGCCGGCCATTTATGCGCTTATCGTCAGCCTGACGCTATGGGTGGTCTTCGAGTATTTGCCGCTCGGCCGCTATCTTTATGTGCTCGGCGCCAGCCCGCGCGCCGCGGAGCTGAACGGCATTTCCGCCAAAAGGTACGTCACGCTCGGCTTCGTCGCGGCCGGGACGCTCGCGGCCTTCGCCGGAATCGTCTTGCAGTCGCAGCTTCAGGTCGGCCAAAGCTCGGTCGGGCAGGAATATCTTTTGCCCGCCTTTACCGCGGCCCTTCTCGGCGCGACCTCGATCCGGCCGGGTCGAGTCAATGTCTGGGGAACGGTGCTCGCCGTCGCGGTCCTCGCCGTCACCGTCGCCGGCCTCAATCAGCTTGGCGCGCCGTTCTTCGTCGAGCCGCTCTTCAACGGCTCGATGTTGATCCTGGCCGTCGGCCTTGCGGTGCAAGCGGCGCAACGTCGACAGCGCCGCGGCGCTGAGGCGGAGAAAGCGGCGGCGGCCGGGGGCGCCGCGCCGGTCGTCGAGTAAGCGGGAGCCTTCGATGAACGATGAAGCCGCCGATCTATCCGGTCTCTCCCCGGTTCTCTCCGCCGAATGGGCGAGGTCGCGCTGGGGGGCCGAAGATCAGCGCGGCAACGGCAATCTGATGACGCCGAAGAAAGTGCTCGAAGCCGTCGGCCTCATCAAGACAGGCGAGATCGTCAGCCTCGGCATGCCCTATGACGCGCGCATGCCGCTTGCGCCAGGCCGCGCCTACGCCTTGCGCATGCCCGGCGGGCCGACCGGCGGGCCTTACGGGGATAAGAGCCGGACGATCTGGAACGACGAGTTCATCGCCACCGAAATCGGCCAGATCGGCACGCAAATGGATGCGCTCGGCCATCTCGGCTGCATGTGCGGCATGCGCGGCGACAGGACCAACATGCTTTTCTACAACGGCAATCGTTTGTCCGAGATGTGGTCGCCGTACGGGCTGAAAAAGCTCGGCATCGAAAACGCGCCGCCCTTTTTTACGCGCGGCGTGTTGTTCGACGTGCAGGGCCTTAAGGGCCGCGTGCTCGACGTCGGCGAGGAAATCAAGCTCGCGGACTTAAAGGCCTGTCTCGAACGCCAGGGCGTGCCGGAAGAGACGATCAAGCCGGGCGACGCGGTTTTCGTGCGCACCGGCCACGGAACGCGCTGGTACACCGAGACGCGGACGTTCTACGACGGCGCGCCTGGCATCGGCCTTGAATGCGCGCGCTGGTTCTCGAGCATGCAAGTTTGCGTCGTCGGCGCCGACAATTTCGCCGTGGAAGTCGTGCCGCCGGTCGACCCAGAGGTTTTTCATCCCTGTCACCAGCATTTGATCATGGAGAACGGCATTCATCTCCAGGAAGGCATGACCTTCGAAGGACTGGTCGAGCGCCAAGCTTGGGTCTTCGCCTATGTCTTCGCGCCGCTGCCGATCGTCGGCGCGACGGGATCGCCGGGCAATCCGATCGCGGTTCTTTGATCAGGGAACCGAAACCGCCGTCAGTCGTTATCCCTTTGGAAAATCACAATCGTCCAAGCGAAGGCGTCTCGCTTGGCGCTGATTGCGGCGCTAAATTTCATTGAACGATCCGGCGGGAGGCTGAAATTGCGGCCAACAGGCCGTTTGAGCCGTCTCCTCAACCGGGATCGCCGCCGAACGCGGAAGGAGGCAGTCTCGATGACCAGAATGCTTACTGCCGTTTCCCTTATCCTGCTGACGACAGATATCGCCTTTGCGCAGTCCTATTGCGAGCAAGTGCGTCAGGGGATCGACCAATATGGATATGCCGCAGCCCGGCGCTACGCGGTTGAGCACTACTCGCCCCAGGAAGTGAGGGCGGCGGATCGATGCGTGGCCAGAATGCGCTTCGCCCACTACCACGGCGAGCGTCATGACCGTTAACGCGGTTCAGCGCTTAAGGCCGGACACGTCGATTGCTTGGTCCGTTCTCATGAGCTGAATGTTTCGGCCTGAACAAATGATGCGCTAAGTTGGGCGTCTCGGGAGACGCCCTTGTTCGATTCCGTCCTCATCGCCAATCGCGGCGAGATCGCCTGCCGCGTCATCCGGACGGCCAAAAGGCTTGGGATTCGAACGATCGCAATCTATTCCGAGGCCGATCGCGGCGCGCCGTTCACGCGTCTCGCCGACGAGGCCCATGCGATCGGACCTGCGCCGGCCCGCGACA
>Ga0070733_10003711_pt1 | contig 10357 bp, 10 predicted proteins | sample Coa_R1_9_FD_66450 | JGI IMG/M metagenome (GOLD analysis project Ga0070733, IMG submission 66450) | Surface soil microbial communities from Centralia Pennsylvania, which are recovering from an underground coalmine fire - Coalmine... | ecosystem: Environmental > Terrestrial > Soil > Unclassified ... | reverse complement strand
GTGCTCGCCAATCATCTGCTGGGCAACCTGTGCTTCCATGAAGGTGTTCTGCTGGAGGCCATCCGTCACTACGAACGTTCCCTGGCCGGCTCGCCCCATTTTGCCCGCGGCTACTACGACCTGGGCGTCGCCTGGTATCACCACGGCGACATGCCGGAGGCCATTGAGGCCTTCGAGCATTGCCTGCAGATCGACCCCCACTACAATGCCGCCCACTACCGCCTGGCCCTCTGCTATTTCCACGCCGGACGCCTGGAGGAGGCGCTGCAGCAGTTCGAGAGCTCCCTCACCCTTACCCCCGAATATCTGATGGCCCACTACCACATGGGCGTGATTCATGAACGGCGCGGCGCCTATGCCGCGGCGGAACACGCTTTTGAGCGCAGCCAGGAAGAAGGGGTGGGCGAGGTGAGCAGCCTCTTCCATCTGGCCGCCATTCTGCGTACGCGGGGTGATGAGCAGGGAGCGCGCCGTCTGCTGGAGCGCGCCCGCGAATTCGCCCAGGCGCGGGCGTTGGCCGACTGAGCCTAACCCGGGGCCCGGTTTGCCTCCCGCAGCGCATGCTCGATACGGCGGTCAGGAATCAGCCAGATCAGCGCTACCAACACGTAGATGGCCTGTGCGGCCCATGACGACCGCACACTGGTAACAATCGCCACCAGGTAAAGCGCGAGAGAGAGTTTGCCTTTCCAGTCGCTGCCCACCGCCTTCTTGAGTACCGAGTCGGCGCCCTCGGAAGCAATGATCACGCCTTGCAGAATAAAGTAGGCCAGGGCGGCCATCAACAGGACGGCGCCATAGAGCGCCGAGGGTGCCATCGCAAAATGGTTTTCCCCCATCCAACCGGTCGCGAACGGAAACAAGGATAGCCAGAACAATAGATGCAGATTCGCCCATAACATGGCCCCGGTCACCCGGCGCGACGCCTGCAGCATGTGGTGGTGATTGTTCCAGTAGATGCCTACATAAGCAAAGCTCAGAACATAGCTGAGAAAGATCGGCAGCAGTGGCCGCAAGGCCTGCACACCTTCCCCCCGCGGCACTCTCATCTCCAGCACCATGATGGTGATAATGATCGCAATCACCCCGTCACTGAACGCTTCCAATCGCCCTTTAGGCATCTCGCCCTCCCCTCAGCCCCGCGTGGATGACAGCGACAATTTACCTTGAGGCGACAGAAAGGCGCACGGTTTAGCTTTTTGCCCTTTCGGACCAGGACGGGAACTTTCAGCAGGACGGGAACTTTCAGCGCGCCGCAGGAGCCAGCCCTAGAGTTCCGATGCCTGCCGGTTCGGCTGCGGAATGGGCGGCTCACCGAAGAGAATGGCGGGCGCGACTTTCAGTGCTTTGGGGACTGGCAGGGTGAACATCCGGCCGGAACGCGGCGAAGTGGATGTGGGCCAGGGGTTCTCCTCATGCCACGCCAGGTAGGTCATGAATCCGGTCAACATCAAACCGGCCAGCAAAAGCAGGATGATAAATATGCCGGCAATGCCAAAATTCTTTGCGCTCAGGTCGGCCATAGCTTCTATCTATGCGATGCCGGGCCGGGTGCCGCAGGTGGCCTGCCCGGTGCCCCGGCAACCAATGGGGACCCCAACGCGGCTAGCGGCTGGCCGGAGCGCTTGCCGGCACCTCCGCCCGCCGGCGAATGTCCTCCAGAGTCTGCTCCCGCCGCACTTCGCCGTTGAGAAACACAGGCTGCAGCAGCCCTCCGGGCACGCTCTTTTCTCCCTCGACGGTAATCGTCTTGAAGTGGTGGTCGCGGCGCACCAGCGCCAGGCGCCCGCGCTTCTGTCCCTTGCTGCGGTCGGTCACCGGTTCCTTGTAGACTTCGTGGCCCTGGCCGGAAATGGTCACCTCGGAACATTTGAAGGCGAACTTCTGGGTATCGCGATTGAGCTGCTGCAGCAGCGCTCCTCCCATGCCGAAAGCGATGTTGTCGGCTGACCAGCCGGCGCGGGTGGCCGCGGTGAGCACATCCTGAATGGTCCAGTAGTTCACCCCGTCGCCCTGGATGATGCGCACCTTGGGGTTGAGCACCTTGTATCCCTTGGCGTTGGTTTCAAAGCCAAACTTCCGCCCCAGAATTTCCAGCACGTTGACCACAATGGTTTTGGGGTCGCCTGAATCCGGCCGTATTACCAGCACCCCGTCGCGGCTCAGCACCTGCTCGCGAAGTTCCTCACCCCATATGTGTTCGCAGGCATTGAACACATCGTAGGAATCGCTCACGCAGGCCACAATTCCGTGGGGAAACTGCTGCAGCATGTTGGCGTAGGCATCCCGTTCGCGCTCCCGTCCCCAGGCGGTGATGGTGGAATGTTCCGCGGCGGGAATGCTGAACGCGGGCATGCCCTGTACACCGTAATATTCCTGCAGCAGCCGTATGCCCGCCACCGTGTCTGTACCCTGGAAGTTCACCAGGTGGGCGGCCGCCCCCACCGCCGCCGTCTCCTCGCTGGAGACGCCGCGGTAGCCGAAATCGTGCAGCTTGAATCCGATCAGCGCGGGATCGCCCGTGCGCTCCAGGTGCGACAAGAACACCTTCTTGATCTCGCGCGAGAGCGTGGCCACCGTGATCGGGTACCACACCTTGAGGAGAAGCGTCTCCATGTAGTTGGTGAGCCAGGGAAAACGCGGGTCGGTGTTCTCCACCGTCATCAGCACGTTGGAAATGGGAACCACAGTGCCCTCAGGCACCGCCTTGATCTCCAGTGGCAGCTTCCCTTCCCAGGTGCGGTGCAGTTCCAGCCAGCCCTGGCGATTGAAGTAGCCTTCCTGGCCGAAGTGCTGCCGGCAGAACTGGTCCGCCTCTTCCACATCCTCCGGGGTAAACACCGGGCCCGCCAGATAGCGCTTCAGGTAGTACTGCAGCCCGAAGAACACCAGGTCCTCGAACATTCCTCCCCGCGATTCGATGTAGCTGTAAACCTTCTGCGTGCCCGGCGGATACTGCCGCCAGTGGGTGAATTTGTAGCTGTCGGTCATTAGGACCAGGTTTTGCCGCATTAGTTCCGGAGACTCCCGTTCGCCATTATCCTGCCTACAGCGCGCGCCGCACAACTTCGGCAGTCACGCCCGCTTTCCGATTTCCTGTAAAAAACTCAGCCCGGTGCCCCAAATTTGCCCGCACGCCTCTAACGCTCCAGGCCTGGCCGACTTCCGCCGCGGGCAAAGGTGGGGATTTTCCTCATATATAATCCGCGCGTGCTCACCCGCCGCGAACTGCTCTCTGGAATGTTAGCCGCCACTGCCGCCTCTTCCCTGGCCGAATTGTCGTTTGCCGAAGAGACCACCGCTCTGCGCATCAACGCCGCCCGCCTGCAACAGAGCCTGGAAGGCCTGAGCGTGTACGGCCGCCCCGCCGGCGGTACCTTTGCCGATGGCGTCAGCCGCGTGGCCTACTCCGACGCCGATGTTGCCGGCCGCAAGTTTGCCATGGGCCTGATGCGCACGGCCGGACTCGATCCTCGCATTGACGCCGCCGGCAACATCACCGCCGTCCGTCGCGGCAGCGACCCTGCGCTCCAGCCCATCCTCTTCGGCTCCCACATTGATTCCGTACCCAGCGGCGGCAACTTCGATGGCGACCTCGGCTCGCTCTCTGCCATCGAGGTCATGCACACGCTGCACGATCAAAATCTAACTACCCGCCATCCCTTGCGGGTTGTCATCTGGCAGAACGAAGAAGGCGGCCTGGTGGGCAGCCGCATCGCCGCCGGGGAGTCCCCCGATCTCGCCCGCAAGTACAACGGCGTACCGCTGGCTGATGGGTTGCGCAAAATCGGCGGAGACCCGGCCAGGCTCGCCCAGGCCCGCATAGCCCCCGGCTCAATTCGCTGCTATTTAGAGCTGCACATCGAGCAAGGCGGCACGCTCGACCAAGCCGGCATCCCCATCGGCGTGGTCGAGGGCATCGTCAGCATTGACGAGTACGCGGTGGAGATTCGCGGCTTCGCCAATCACGCCGGCACCACGCCCATGCCCGAGCGGCGAAATGCGCTGCTGGCCGCGGCCAGGCTCATCGAAGCCGTGCAGCAGGTGGTGACGCGCGAGCCCGGACGCCAGGTCGGCACCGTCGGCCATATCGAGGTCTATCCCAATGCCACCAACGTTGTGCCCGGCCTGGTGAAGCACTCCCTCGAACTGCGCGACCTTTCGGCGGAGAAGATAGCCCGCCTGGGTGAGGAAATTCGCCGCCAGGCACAGCAGATCGCCCGGGAAACCCACACGGAGATCACCATCACCCATCTGGAGAACGATCCCCCGGCCATGGCCAACCCGCAAATCCAGGCTCAGATCGAGCAGGCCGCCGCAGGACTGGGCCTGAAGACCATGCGCCTGCCCAGCGGCGCCGGCCACGACGCGCAAATGATGGCCAAGCTCGGTCCTATGGGCATGATTTTTGTGCCCAGCGTGGGCGGCATAAGCCATTCGCCCAGGGAGTTGACCCGCTGGTCCGATTGCGCCAACGGCGCCAACGTGCTGCTTCAGACCATCCTGAGGATGGACCGCCTCTGAAGACGTTTCCGTAAGCTGCGCCGCGTGCTCCTTGTCCCCGCTGCAGGTGCCGCACATTTTGCCGCGCATGCCAAGCGCTTGCGCGATGTTTCCTTCGGCGCGGTCAAATGTGGGGACGCGCTCCAACCGACAGCATGCCTCCGAGAGACCGGGCTTGGCGGCAGGGACAAGAAGCTCAGGACGCTTGCGCGTTTGCTATGCTACGCGCGTGCCCCGTTCGTTTCTTATTGACACCGACACTGCTTCCGATGATGCCGTGGCTCTCATCATGGCGCTACGCGCCCCCGATGTAAGCGTGGTTGCCATCACCACGGTGGCGGGCAACGTCCCGGTGCAGCAGTCCACGCGCAATGCGCTGTTCACCGTGGAACTCTGCCGCGCTCGTGTTCCGGTTTATACGGGAGCGGACAAACCGCTGCTTCGCCCCTATCAGAATGCGACCTGGTTTCACGGGCACGACGGCCTTGGAGACCACAACTATCCCGCTCCCCGGCAGGCGCCCGAGCCCCTGCATGCCGCCGATGCCATCATCGCGGCGGTCGAGAGCAATCCCGGACTGAGCATGGTCACGCTGGCGCCGCTCACCAACGTTGCGCTCGCCTTGGCCAAGCGGCCGGACATCGCCGCCAAGGTGGGCCGCTGCGTGATCATGGGTGGAGCCCCCTGCTGCGAAGGCAACGTAACGCCCTCCGCGGAGTACAACATCTGGGTGGACCCCGAGGCGGCGCGCGTTGTCTTCCGCAGCGGGCTTCCCATCGAGTTAATCGGCTGGCAACTCTCCCGCGGAGAAGCGGTGGTGAATGAAAGCGATATAGCGCGCGTCCAGGAATTTAATAGCGAAGCGGCGCGCTTCGCCATCGAGTGCAATAGCCAGGCGCGAAGGGCTTACAGGATACAAACGGGAGAAGATGGCATCTCCCTGCCTGACCCGGTCGCTATGTGCATTGCCCTTGACCCCAGTGTGGGCACCGAATGGAGCATGCATTATGTGGATATCGAGACGCACAGCGATCTGACCCGTGGGATGACGGTGGTGGACCGCCTTGACGTGGCCGCCGACGAGCGCAATCAGGCGGTCTGGGCTCCCCTGGTGGACAAAAAGCACAAAGCCAAAGTGTGCTGGGCCATTGATAACCGGCGATGGAAACAAGCTCTGTTTTCCGCTCTGCAATAGGAGTTGACGGCGGCAGCCACGAAAGCTCCCTCCCCTGGTCCATCGGTGGAGTCACTCCTACCCCATCCAGGGAAACGGCAAGTTCGGCCCCTGTTCAGTCACCATCGTAACTTGGTGCGCCTCCACGCAGGCCGCTAACATGCTTGTAATTACTGCAGGGGAGGTTTGTCGTTTTGGGGCGTCGCAGGCAGCCGCGCACGGAAGTTGAGCTTCGGGTGCAGCTTTGGGGCACCGACGCGGAGGGCCATCCCTTTCTGGAAGTGGTCTGCACCGAGAATCTGAGCGACCGTGGCGCTCACGTCAAAGGTGTCTGCATGCCGCTTCACCCCGGCGATGTGGTCGGCCTGAAGTATAACGGTCGCAATTCCCTGTTTCGAGTCGTTTGGGTGGGGGAGGAAGGCACGCCCTACGCCAGTCACCTGGGCCTGCGGGGTGCGACCGCCGGCGCTTCCCTATGGGAGGTAAATATGGCTCCCACCGGGTCGGACAGCTACACCCCGCCTTCGGCCGGCGACCGCCGCCAGTACGCCCGCTTCAAGTGCTTTATCAGCGCCTTGGTGCGGGTACAGGATTCGCAGTTGCCGCTATGGGGCCAGGTCACCGACATCAGCCAGGGCGGCTGTTACGTGCAGCTCGCGCAACCGCTTAAGATCGGAACCAGGGTGAGCCTGGAATTGCTGATGAAAATAGCTAACCTGCGCGGTGATGGCGTGATTTGCAGTTCTCATGCCGGCCGCGGCATGGGCATCAAGTTTGTGGAAATGTCCAACGAATATCGCGACCAGGTGCGGCAATTCGTAAAGTGGTTTGCCGGCGCGGAGCCTACCACCACCGCAGAGGAAACCGGCAAGCAGACCGCCGGCGTTACCCATTCTCCCGCTAAATCATGACCAAAATCGGCCCTTTTACCCGCGAAAGCGGCGGGGAGACCCGCTCTACCCATGCCCAAAAACCCCGCCGCTTCCGCCGGTTTGCCCTGGATTCCCGCATTAAGGTGTTCCGCGCCGGCCAGTCTCGCCCCCTTGTCGGGCGCACCCTAGGCATCAGCGAGGCCGGGGTTTCCGCTTTGCTGGCGGCCAATCTGGAGGTGGGAGAAAGCCTGCACCTGGAATTTGCCCTTCCCACGTCTTCCCAAACCCTGTCAGTGCGGGCGGTGGCCCGCAATCGCAGCGGGGCGCGCTATGGTTTTGAGTTCCTCAGCTTGAGCGAAGCCCAGCGCGAGGCCATCAGCGGGTTTCGCGAGTCACAAAGCGAATAAATCTCGTGTTCCTGAGGGCTTCGACGGATATTCGCCATTTCTTCGTGGGGGCGAAAAGCCTCAGGTACCCGTGTTCTGGTTTAGCCGGACCCGCCTCATCTCCTAGAACCCCAATTTTTCCATTGACTTAAGCGGCAATCGCGACTAGTATGTTTGGTTTCGTCAACAGGCTAAGCAGTCCTCTGTAGGGGCCCAGGCCTCGGGCAAGAAAAGTCTTTATTGTGGGTTGAATCCTTCAACCGGCCCGGCGAATCCAAGTGTGGTAGACATCCAATCTTACGTAAGAGGCAGGACTTATCATGGCTAAGCGACGCGGAAATCCGAACTGGGGGAAGCCCGAGCCGATTGGGCCCATTACCCCCACCATCACCGAATTTGAGCAGGTGGTGAAGGAGTACAAGCTCCAGCCCGACCAGTACTTGCGCTCCACCCGCTTGCGCGAGTGGGCGCGCCGCAACAAGAACTCCAAGTACATCCCGGAGCCATTGTTGGAAGCCTGGGGGTTTGAGATCGAGTCCACCCTGTAATCTGGTTGGAAAGTTCTTGATGTGCAGAAAAGGGGCCGCTGCAACGGCCCCTTTTTTCTTTGTCCTCCCGGCCATCGCCTCATCCAAAACTCCCTCTGTATAGTGTTCCCATGGCTGGTAAAGCACGAAAAGACAAGCAGGCGCGGGTACTGACTTCAAAGGTAGTTTTCCGCGGTCCCGTGTTTTACGTCGCTTCTGACCGGGTGCGGGAACCGGGAGGCATTGCGGCCCGCCGCGATATCATCCGCCACCCGGGCTCGGTGGTCATCCTGGCCGCCGACGATTCCCGCCCCCGGATGCGCGTATTACTCGTTCGTCAGTACCGCTACGCCGCTGACCGGAGGCTGTGGGAACTGCCGGCCGGGCGCATCGATCCTGGCGAACAACCCCTGGCTGCGGCACGGCGCGAACTGCTGGAAGAAACCGGCTACACCGCCCAGAGGTGGAAGCGAGCCCTGTTTTTCTACTCCAGTCCCGGATTCCTCGACGAAACCATGGCCATCTACCTGGCTATGGGCCTCATCTCCGGCCAGGCCCAACCCGAGGAAGACGAACTCATCCAGAAGCGGCTCTTTCCTCTCCCCGCCGCCGTGCGCATGGTAATGAACGGGCGCATTCAGGATGGCAAAACCATTGCCGGCGTCCTTTGGCTGCAGCAGAGGCACGTTGGACGCCGGAGCTGAGCATTTGTATGTACTAAGTTGACAATGGGCGGCCAAAGTTTCAAAATGGGAATAGCCTTTAACCAGGATCACGTTCCCAGTTCAGCAGGCAGGAGTACGACTTCCTCTCTTCTCAAATTCTGGGCGGCCCTGCGTTGGGGTAGCGTGCTTGGGCGCGCAGATGCCTAGTTCGGAGGAAGACGTAAGTGTCACGTATTAAAGGAACAGTTAAATGGTTTAACAATGCCAAAGGCTTCGGGTTCATCGGTCGTGACGACGGCCCGGACGTTTTTGTTCACTACAGCGCCATCACTTCCGAAGGCTATAAAAGCCTGCAGGAAGGCGACCAGGTAGAGTTTGAGATCGTGCAAGGCCAAAAGGGTCCTCAGGCCGGTGACGTAACCAAACTCTGAAGTCCGAGGTACAGCTTTAAAACAAACCCAGCCGCGGGCTGGGTTTTGTTTTTTCGACCCCGCTTCCACCCGGCCCCGGGGCTACAATTCTGTTTAACCTGCTGTTGCAGAACGCTACATGGATAACAAGGCCATAGCCGGAGTTCTGTACGAAACAGCCGACCTGCTGGAGATTGATGGCCAGGATTCCTTCCGCATCCGCTCCTACCGCAACGCTGCCGAAGCCATCGAGGGCCTGCCGCAGCCGGTGGAGCAACTCATCTGCGAGCCCAAAAAACTGCTGGAAGTGCCCGGCATCGGCAAAAGCATGGCGGAGAAGCTGCAGGAGATTTGCAAGCAAGGCAAGCTTAGCCTGCACACCCAGCTGCTGGAAAAATATCAGCCCTCCATGCTGGAGCTGCTGAAAATTCAGGGTTTAGGGCCCAAGACCATCTCTCTGATCTGGAGCGCCTACAAGATTTCCGACCTGGCTGGCGTGGAGAAGCTGGCGCGCGAGGGCAAACTGCACGAACTGCCTCGCATGGGCGAAAAGCAGGAACAAAAGATCCTTAAGGCGATTGAGGACTACCGGCGCATCGCTGGCCGTTTCTGCCTGGATGAAGCTGACAAAATTGCTGAAAAACTAATCGAGCGGCTTTCCGGCCTGCCCGGCGTGGACAGGATCACGCCCGCAGGCTCGCTGCGCCGGGGCCGAGAAACGGTAGGCGACCTGGACATCCTGGTGACCGGCAATTGCTGTACCCACGAGAAGCAGCGCGAGGCAGTGATCGAGAAGATCGTCACCTTCCCCGGCATCCGCGACGTGCTGGGACGGGGCGAGAACAAGGTCAGCTTCCGCCTGCGCGGCGGCATGCAGGTGGATGTTCGCCTGCTGCCGCCGGAATCCTTTGGCGCGGCCATGCAGTACTTCACCGGCTCCAAATCGCACAACGTGAGCCTGCGCCAGCGTGCGTTGAAAATGGGCTATACGCTCAGCGAATACGGGCTGGAGGAACTCCCACCGTCTCAGGCCAAAACCGGGGTGGAGGGGAATCAAGTAGAAGGCGGCAAGCGCGTAGCCGGCAAAACAGAAGAGGAAATCTACGCCCGGCTCAAGCTGGACTACATTCCTCCCGAACTGCGGGAGAATTGCGGCGAGATTGAGGCCGCCGCCGAGCACCGCCTGCCAGGATTGATTACCGTGGAGGACCTGCAGGGCGACGTGCACATGCATACGGTGGAGACTGACGGCCGCTGCACCATCGAGGAGATGGCGGAAGCCGCTCGCGCCCGCGGCTACAAGTACATGGCCATCACCGACCACTCCAAAAATCTGGCCTTCGCCAACGGACTGGATGATGCCCGCGCCCTCAAGCACATCGAGAAGATCCGCAAAGTGGGGGAAGAGATCAAGGGCATCAGAATTTTTGCCGGCATCGAGGTGGACATCCTGGCTGATGGCGAACTGGATCTTTCCGATTCGGTGCTGAAGGAAATGGACGTGGTGATTGCCAGCGTGCACTCCGCCTTCAACCAGGAGGCGCCCAAGATGACGGAGCGCCTGCTGCGCGCGGTCAACAACCCGCACGTCTCCATCATCGGCCACCCTACCGGGCGCATCCTGCTGCGGCGAGACGCTTACCCCTTCGATATGGAAGCGGTGCTGAAGGCGGCGGCGCAGAACAAGGTGGCCATGGAACTGAACGCCTATCCCGACCGCCTCGACTTGTGCGACCGCCACCTGCGCATGGCCAAGGAACGCGGGGTCAAGGTGGTCATCAATACCGACTCGCATCACACTTCCCACATGGAAAAGATCC
>Ga0070733_10003708_pt1 | contig 10359 bp, 8 predicted proteins | sample Coa_R1_9_FD_66450 | JGI IMG/M metagenome (GOLD analysis project Ga0070733, IMG submission 66450) | Surface soil microbial communities from Centralia Pennsylvania, which are recovering from an underground coalmine fire - Coalmine... | ecosystem: Environmental > Terrestrial > Soil > Unclassified ... | reverse complement strand
GGCGCACCTTCCCATTTGTAGTTCGGGCCGTTGTAGGTGGCGATGTACCAATAGTTGCCGGCAGCATCCTTTATACCCGCGGAGCGTTCCCCGTAAGGCTGATCGACGGGTTGACTCATGGATATTGCGCCCTGCTGCAGCGCGCGCTGGTAAACCGCGTCGCAATCGCGCACATAGATATGGAAAGCGTTGGGGATGGGATCTCCCTTCCAGGCCAGACCGGCGCCGCCACCACCAACCATCAGCGGACTATCTTCGATGCGGAGGTCGGCATGGCGCCCGCCCGCCGCTCCCACGGCGCGGAACTTCTCTTCGGCGCCAAAAGTGTTTTTCAGGAACTCAATCAGCCCGTCAGCATCTTCGGCCACTATGTAGGGCGTGACTGTGCGGTAGCCCTTGGGGATGGGATTGACTGCCGGCTTCTTTAACATCTGCTGCATCATCGGCTCAAAGCGGCGGTGCATTTCTTCCACCGACATTTCTTCTTTCACGGTTGAGATCGTCCAGCTATAGCCGAACGGATCGGCTACGGTTCCGGCGCGGTAGCCGTAGAAATGATCCTGCACCGGCGATGTGAGCCGGGCGCCGGCAGCGACGGCTTGCTCGACGGCGGCGTCGGAATCTTCCACGAAGACCTCGAACGTCACCGGCGACCCACCCAGAGTTTGGGGACTGGGCATATCGTGTTGTAGAGATTCCTCGGCCAGCATGATTACGGCATTGCCAATCTGGATCTCGGCATGGATGAGACCCATCACATCATTTGCGAAGCGCATGTTTTCTCGCGCCCCGAAGGCCTTTTTGTAGAACTCGATCGCGTCGGCAGCGCCCTTGATGCGAAGGCGGGGCGCGGCACTCTGACGAATTCGCGTCACTGGTTCAGTTACGCTTGCCATAGTTGTTTTCCTTTCGAGATCGGATTTCAAACGCGCGCTGAAACCGGGGCGGGGCAGGCCAGTCAACTCGGCCGCGATACGCGCCAGAGGAGCCAAGCGGGCGTCAGCCGGCAAGGGCGCATCGGGATGCAAGAGAATCCCGCTCACCGCCAGGTCAAGTTCTTCAAATCGGCTGAGCTTAGCCATTTCTGCCACCAGACTTCTTCTTTTCTTCCCTCGGGGTCACGACTTTTTTCGGCCGGGCACTTTTCGCCATATCAAAACCGCAGCGCAAATTTTCCAAAGCGCGAAATTGCAACTGCTTGACGGCACCTTCGGTGCGTCCCAGATGCTGGGCAATTTCGCGGATACTCTTCTGCTCGGCAAACCGCATGACCACGACGTGGCGTTGATCTGCGGGCAATCCATCCACCAGCCGGAACAAGCGTGCCCGATCTTCGACCTGGCCGAGACCCGGCTGGATGCTCAGTTCTGGCGGATCGTCGACGGCGATCTCCCGGCCATGTTGCTTCGAGCGGTCGACAATAGCATTCACGGCGATCCGCAGCAGCCAGGCTCCGAAGGGCACGCCGCGCCATTCAAAGCGCTTCAGATTGGCCAGTGCTTTATGAAAAACGTCGGAGGTCAGGTCTTCGGCGGTGGCGCGGTCGCCCACGCGATGCGCGATGAAAGCGTAGACCCGCTCGAAATGTGTCTGGTAGAGCTCGGCAAAGCGTGCCGGGTCCTTCTGGGCAGCTTCCACCAGCAGACGCTCATCGGTCTGCTCCGGGGACCGCTCGGAAGCCGGGGCTCTCGCCACCATCGTTTTATGAACTCTGACCTAACTTTATAAACGGTTGGGAAGGAAAAAGGTTACGGGTGGGAGGCGGCGGGCGCGACGGCAATTTTACGGGGCCTTTCAAACTCGCACGAGGGGGTTGGCTCGAATGAAAGGCCCCATCTTGGGGGAGCACCCTTGTATAACGATTCGCTGGCAGCGGTGGAGCGGGGGCGGTTTTTGTTACGAATTCCGAACAAGATCTCGGGCGGCCCGGATCCAGTGAGAGTTCTTTCCCATGAGATTGATAACACACAGGTTACAGAATCGCGCCAGCCGGGGGTAAAGCTTTTCCGGGGCGAGTCGATAACAGCTCACGGGAGGACTCTTATGGCTACAAGCATCAATCCAATCACTCAGCCACACGTCGACAGTCAACCCAAAGCGGCGAACCAACGGACGCAAGCGGCAAAGCCGCTGGAAAGTCAGCAGGCTCCGGTGCGAGATTCAGTGACCTTGCGGAGTACCCAGGGAACAACCCAAGGGGGTGACCACGGCTGAGAACGCGGTGGCAGGCCGCATAGAAAGTTCTTAACGGCACGGCCGAAAGGCCGTGCCGTTCATTTTGCTTAAGATTAATGATTGTGGTCTGTCGCGTTTGTTATTCTGGCTCGGTGAAACTGAGCCGAGACGCCGCCTTCTGGCTCATAACGGGGGCGGCTACGATCGTACTGACGCTGATCACCTGGTACGTTTCCAAGTGAGCGATGAAGTTTCCGTTTTCCAGAAAATATTGGGTTTGTGGATGCGGCTGAGGCTTTTTGTGATATAGTGCGGCGCCGATTTTCGGCGCGGTTGGTCCACCGATCTTCAGTGCGGCTACCCACGCGGTAACCTTTTTCCTTTCCACTCGTTATAGATAGCAGGAACGCCGGGTGACATTTGTCATCGTACTGCGGTGACGATCTCCACTGGCGGGAGCGACGCCCGGGAGCGATGATCCAAGTTGTAAAAGGTTGCAACCAGCCGTTGTCCGGTTTCGTGGGCATCGGCTATGCTGGAGGGAATTCCGTTTCTAGAGGTTCCAGCTAGAGGTTCTGGAGTTCAATCATGACGCTGATCGGCTTTGTCCGAAAGAATGCCTTCCGCAACAAGCGCCGCAGCATTTTGACGCTGCTTAGCATCAGCTTTTCGCTGTTGCTGCTGACCGTGATGATGACGGTTTGGCGTGCCTTTTATATGTCGGAGGGCAGCGCGGAATCGGCGCAGCGACTGATTGTGCGCCACAAGGTTTCTCTCGGCCAGTTTCTGCCGATTTCTTACCGCGAGAAGATCCGGTCGATTGCGGGAGTGAAACAGGTGGTGAATGAAAGCTGGTTCGGCGGGATCTATATCGATGACAAGCCGAAGAATTTCTTTGCGCAGTTTGGCACCGACCCGAATGAGGTCTTTGAGGTTTACACCGACTTCCATATTCCAGCCGATCAGTTGGAGGCGTGGAAAAAAGATCGCGCGGGTTGTGTAGTGGACGCGGAGTTGGCCAAGACACATGGATGGAAGATCGGAGATCGCATTCCGATCAAAGGGACAATTTTTCCGGTAAACCTGGACCTGACTTTGCGGGGCATTTTCACGGCGCCCCTGGCTACCCAAACTTTGTATTTCAACAATACTTACATTGACGAGGGGTTTCCCCGGATCAAAGGTCTGGTGGGCTTCTTCAGCGTGCTGGCGGATTCGCCACAGGCGGTACCGCAAATTGCCAAGGACATTGACGCCACCTTCCACAGCAGCGATCGACCAACGAAATCGGAGAGCGAAAAGGCCTTTAACCTGGATTTCATTGCGATGATGGGCAACGTGAAGGCTTTCATTTTGAGCATTTGTGCGGCGGTGGTGTTTGCCACGCTGCTGGTTTCAGCGAATACCATGGCGATGTCGATCCGCGAGCGTACGCGGGAAGTGGCGCTGCTCAAGACGCTGGGCTTCACTCGGGGCACGGTGCTGGGATTGTTCATGAGCGAAGCGGTGACGCTGGCCGCGGTGGGCGGACTGGTGGGAGCGGTAGGTGCTTCAGCCATTGTTTTCGTTCTGGCACATTCGCCGCAGATGGGTTTGTTCTTCGCGGGGGTGAAGCCGAATCTGGCAACGATTGTGGTGGCGGTGCTGGTGGGAGCGACGGTTGGTCTGGTCAGCTCGTTCGTGCCGGCATACAACGCCTCGCGTGGGAACATCGTGGAGGGTCTGCGGCACATTGGTTAAGGCGGAGAGAATATGGCGGTTCCCATCCAATACAACATTCGAAACCTGAAGCTGCGCAAGAGCGCGACGGTGATGACTGCGCTGGGAATTGCGCTGACGGTGACGACTGCGATCTTTATTATGGCGTTGCTGGCGGGATTGAATGCGGCGTTCAAGGGCAGCGGCGATCCGCTGAATGTGCTGGTGTTGCGCAAAGGAGCAACGGCGGAACTTTCGGCAGGGGGTGTGGACCGGGATTCGTTACCGATTATGAAAGAACTGCCGGGAGTGGCGCGTGATGCGCAAGGGCAGCCGCTGGTTTCGGGCGAGGATTTGCTGGTGGTCGTGTTGCCCAGAAATGACGGCACGGGCGAGACGAATGTGACGGTGCGATTTTTGACGCCCACGGGTATCGCGATGCGGCCGGAAGTGAAGCTGGTGGCAGGACGATGGTTCACTCCGGGGCAGCACGAGATTGTGGTCAGCAAATCGATTCACAGCCGGTTTGCGCAGGCGAATATCGGCGAGAGCATTTGGATCGGTAAAGGGCCGTGGAATGTGGTGGGCATCTTTGATACTGGCGGCTCGGCCCACGACTCGGAAATCTGGGGTGACGTCAATCAGTTGTCGTCGGACTTCGACCGGCCCACGTTTAACTCGGTATTGATTCGGGCGACGGATCCGGTTTCTGCGGATGCGCTGAAGAACCGGGTCAATGACGATCAACGACTGAAGCTGAACGGCATGCTGGAGACCGAGTATTGGGCGAAGCAGACCAATAGCGGCAACCCCATCAAGTTCGTAGGCACGCTGGTAGCGATCATTATGGGGATCGGATCGTGCTTTGCGGCGATGAATACGATGTATGCGGCGGTGGCTTACCGCTCGCGCGAAATTGCGACGTTGCGGGTGATTGGTTTTTCGCGTCCGAGCATTGTGACGTCGTTTGTTTTCGAATCGGTGTTGTTGTCGCTGCTGGGGGCGGTGGTGGGGATTGTTTTGATGTTGCCGTTCAATGGGATGACCACGGGAACGAACAACCCGGTAACATTCAGCGAAGCGGTATTCAGTTTGCGGATGACGCCGAGCGTCGTGATTTCGGCGGTGGTGTTTGCGGTTGTAATGGGATTGTTTGGCGGGATTGCACCAGCCTGGCATGCGGCGCGGCGGGAGATTCTAGTTGCATTGCGGGATTAGTGAGTGGGGCTTTCCGCTTAACGGCTTAACCACAGGGGGCACAGGGGTTCACAGAGGTTGGGCAAATAGCTGACTTATGCCTTTGGATACCAAACACGCGGATTTGCAGGGCTTGCGGATCGACCGCTCGGCGCCGCCGACGGGCGAGCCGGCGGGCTGGGCGCGGCGCTACATCGTTATTGGGATCGCAGTGGTGGCGGTGCTGAGCCTAAGTATGCTGGCTTATCGGCTTCTGTCTTCAGACCCGGCTGAGGTCGAGGTGGTCCGTGCGGCGGCGGAGAATAGCGGGGATGGCGGCGGTTCGGTGCTTACCGCCAGCGGGTACATTGTGGCTCACCACAAGATCAATGTGAACTCGAAAGTCACAGGGCGAGTGGCGTGGATCGGCGTGGAAAAAGGCGATCACGTAAAAGAGGGCCAGGTGCTGGTGCGGCTGGAAGATGATGAATTCCGGGCGCAGTATGAGCAGGCCAAGGGCGCGGCAGACAATGCCCGGGCTTATCTGGAAGAACTGCAAAATGGCTCGCGGCCGGAGGAGATCGCGCAGGCGCAGCACAATCTGGAGGAGACGCGGGCCACGCTGGCGAACGACAAGATCACTTTGGATCGGGACCGCGAACTGTGGAGCGGAGGCGTGGTTTCCAAGCAAGTGCTGGACGACGCGCAAGCCCGATTTGATGCCGACCAGCAGCGAGCGAATTCTCTGCAGAAGGGGTTCGAGCTGGCGAAAATTGGCCCGCGCCAGGAAGAAATCACGCGCGCCAAGGGCGCATTGCTGCAGGCGGAGGGCCAGGCGGCTTATGCCAAGTCGTGGCTGGATGCAACGGTGATCCGGGCGCCGGTGACGGGAACGATTCTGGAGCGCACGGCGGAAAAAGGCGAGTTGGTGACGGCGCAGTTTGCCAGCGGAGCGGAGGGCGGACCGCAGGGGCAAGTGGTCGCGTTGGCCGATCTGAATGATTTGCAAGTGGAACTCGACATCGCGCAGGACGATTTCGCGAAATTATCGTCCAAGCAGAAAGCGGTTCTTTCGGTGGATGCTTATCCTGACCGCAAGTATGACGGCGAGATCCATGAGATCTCTCCCGAGGCCAATCGTCAGAAGGCCACGGTACAGGTAAAAGTGCAGATTCTCAATCCCGACCAGTATTTGCGTCCAGAGATGAATGCGACGGTGAAGTTCCTGGCGGATGACAGCAAGAAGGCGGTAGGGACGCAATCGTCGGGAGTGCTGGTGCCGGCAACGGCAGTGCGGGATCATGATGGCAAGAAGATTGTTCTTCTGGCATTCAACGGGAAGGCGTTGCAGCGCGAGGTCCAGGTGATATCGCAGCGCAGCGGCGGCTTTCTGGTGCAAGGTCTGGTGGGCGGCGAAAGCGTAATTACGGCTGCACCGGCGAATTTGAAAGACGGCGACAAGATCAAGATTAAGGGACAGTCATGAGCACAGCGACAATGGCAAATACGGCGACGCAAACGAAGGTGGTCCAGGTCCGCAACGTCAGCAAGATTTTCAAGCGCGACGCGTTTGAAGTACGCGCGCTGGACGATGTCTCGATCGAGATCGCCGGAGGAGAATTCATGGCGTTGATGGGCCCTTCGGGCTCAGGCAAGACGACATTGCTGAACATGATCGCGGCGATAGACCGCCCGACGTCGGGCGAGTTGCTGGTGCTGGGCGAGAATGTGTTTCGCTTCAACGATGGGCAGGCGGCGCGCTGGCGCAACGAGCATATTGGATATGTTTTTCAAACTTTCAATCTGATTCCGGTGCTCACGGCTTTCGAAAACGTGGAATTGCCGCTGCTGCTTACCAAGCTGAATGCGCAGCAGCGCCGGGACCACGTTATGACGGCGTTAAGACTGGTCGGTCTGGAAGAACGCGTCAATCACCTTCCCAAACAACTCTCGGGCGGACAAGAACAGCGGGTGGCGATTGCGCGTGCCATCGTGAGCGACCCAACTTTGCTGCTTGCGGATGAGCCGACGGGCGATCTTGATAGTCACTCAGCGACCGAAATTCTTGAAATCCTGAAGAGATTGAACGAAGATTTCCACAAGACGATTGTCATGGTCACCCACGATCCGCATGCGGCTTCCTATGCCCACGTAACCCGGCACCTGGAGAAAGGCATGTTGCTGCCTCCCGATTAGGGGAGCATTATTTGCCGAGCATGCGGCCTTAAACCGCTAGCCTACAATTAGTTAGCAAGCCATGCGGGACCGTGCCGGGTGCCTGCACCTGCGGGGCCGGGGATGGTCTGAGTGGCGAGAAATGACCGGCGGACAGAGTCCGGAATCGGCCCCCAAAACAAAATTTGTGATTCCCTGCCATAAAGCCTTCCACCGCGCTATCCTTTTGTCCCCATAAGGACTCCCCCAGTCTGAAATGCACTCCGGGGAAGACCGAACCTCACAAAAGGAGAGCAACATGAAACGTACGATGCAAGCACTAACGCTGGCCGCAGCACTCATGCTCGGCACCTGCGCCATACCGGCAATGGCGGATGGGCCGGGGCCACCGCCTGATGGACCGGGACCGCCACCGACCCATGTTTCGGGAGTGATCGGGTGGTCGATGTACTTGTCACTGATTCACTTGCTGTAGTGAACTGCTGGTTACCCCAAAGAAACTTATATTGGTGGCTTGTGAGCGGCTGGTTTAAGCTGCTCACAAGCCATGAGCTTGCTCCAGTTCATTTTGTGGTGGGGAGAACTCCCGCTGCAAGGGGTGCTGCTGTATGTGCTGGTTCGAAAGCAAATTTTTCGGACCTTCCCGTGGTTTTTTGCCTACACGTTTTTTGGCGTGGTTGCGGGGCTTAGCCGGTTTGCGGTTCGCAATCATCATCCTGTTTATTTCGCTGTCTACTGGACGACGCAAGCGGTTTCGTCTCTGCTGGGAATCGCGGTGATGTATGAGGTCTTCCGCACGGTGTTCCGCAACTTCAGCCGGGTGTGGTGGTTCCCTCCCATTTTTCCGCTTACGGCGGTCCTGTGTCTGGCTTTGACCATCTGGCGAAGCCTGTCTGTACCCAACGGACTGGGGGGTGGGACAATCGCATGGATCGTTGGGACCGAGTTGGGACTGCGGCTGTTGCAAGTAGCCATGTTTGCACTGCTGGTGACCCTGGTGCTGCTTTTTGGGCTGCGCTGGCGGCAGCAAGCCTTCGGAATATGTGCAGGTTACGGGCTGCATGCAAGCGTGGCCCTACTGACGACCACCAAATTTTACGAATTCGGAACAAGATTCAAATATTTGTGGGGGTTGGTCTCAATCATCACTTACAGTATTGCAGTCTTGATTTGGCTGTGGTATTTCATCGCATCGAAAACAGAACCTCCCCGCGCCGAGCAACCCCCGGTTTCGGCGCAAGAATTGGGCCGCTATAAAGAGATTGTAAGGAGGGTAAAGCGACCATGATGGTAACGATTCTGTGGAACTTGATGATCACGGCAGGCTTTGTGAGCTGCGTGGTAATTGCGGCGTGGATCTGGTTTCATTTTCCCGATCGCACCGCCGATGATGTGGTCGATTTCCTGCTCCCGGTGGACCTGGAAAAGGCCGAGATCCTGCTGGACGCCAATGCGGAAACCTGCCTGCGTTGCGACCTGAGCAGCAGAGAATTCCGCAGAATGCAGCGGAAACGCATTCACCTCTATGTGGCCTTCGTTCACCGCATGGCGCATAACGCAGCGGTGCTGATTGACTGGGCCAACCGCGAGGCAGAGGGATGTGACGAGCAGGCGGCGTTGCTGGCGCACGACCTGCAACAAATTGCGGTTGAAGTGCGTCTCTACTCTTTACTGACCATGATCAAGCTGCGTTTGTGGTTATTAATCCGGCTGGATTCCTGGCAGGTGCTTCCGGCTCCCAGCCTCTATGAAGTGCGGGAAGTTGGTGGCATTCTTGGACTGGAAAGCTATGACCGGCTGAAAACCGCCGCCAGTTTTCTTTTTCTTGAAATGGGACGACGGAACTTCGACGAGCTGCTGCACAACCTGTGAGGTCCGAGCTGGTGCAGCGCGGTCCCTGGCAAACTCATAATTCAGAAATGGGCTGTCCCTGCGCGGGCAGCGAGCCGAAGCCGCCCTGGGGTGGTTCGGAAACCCACTGCCAGGCGCGACGTCCGTTTTGCCGAACCTCACTCTGGGCCTCTCCGTAGTCGACCAGGCGGTTGAGGACGGTGGTGACGGAGGCGAGCGGGTCTTTGTGGCGCAACAGCACGGCCGGCATGCGGTCCTGAATGCGCTGGCATACTTCGCGCACACTGAGAGCTGCGCCCGCTTCCATCAGAACCAGGCGGCAGGCTTTCGTGAATCCGGGCTGACGGCCGCCGGTTTTGCGATCGACCAGTTCGAGCAGATCTTGATCCAGGATTTCATCGCCAAACAAATTCGCGAGACCGGCGATGGTCTGTTTCAAAGTGCCGATGCGTTTCATGATGTCGGCACGTTGCTTCATGAGCTGACGCAATTCCTCATGTGCAGTCTTGATGACTTCCTGGACGTGAGGACCATTGCTCAGAGGACCAGCGGTTCCACTGCTACCGTTCGTTGCTTCCTGCATGACTGCCTCCAGACGGCTACATCGAACTGCGTGCGCTGGACCTCGTGGCCATTGCACACCAATCCACGTTCGGGGATACGAAAACCGGCATAAGATCGTTCCCTACGGGGTTTGGATTGGCAAAACCGCACATTGATCGTCCGCTTCTGGGACGAAAACGGGCGTCCGAGGCCTCCCCAACCCATTGATAACTTAGACGGTAAGATTCAGGAAAGGTTAATTGGGATTCCTGGAAGGTGAGACGAAAAACAGGCGCTTGGACCAATTCAGCGCGGCGAGAAAAGGACGTCCGGCCCGACGCTGGGGAACAGCCACCGCCGGGATGCGGGAGGGCGCGTTCACGAAGGCGAGGACTGGTGACCACCACGCCTCGGTGGGCTCTTGATAAAGTGCGTTGTGGGTGAATCCGTGCAGAAGCGCGAGGGTCTTGGGCTGACTGGCGGCCGCGAAGATCTGGAGGCCACCCTCGACCGGGTTCACCCGGTCGGCATCGCTGTGAACGACGAGAATGGGAACGTGAACGAACGCAACCGCCTTCACGTTGTTCCACCAATCCGTAATGGTATAGGCCAGCACTCGATAAAGGGTTGGGTGCGAAGAGAGGTAAAAGCGCTTGCCACGATGACTCCTGCGGGCTGAGGAGACAGGTGCGGCGGAGCGACCGGCGGCAAAGAAGACGACGAGGAGGATGATCGAGACGA
>Ga0070733_10003700_pt1 | contig 10388 bp, 12 predicted proteins | sample Coa_R1_9_FD_66450 | JGI IMG/M metagenome (GOLD analysis project Ga0070733, IMG submission 66450) | Surface soil microbial communities from Centralia Pennsylvania, which are recovering from an underground coalmine fire - Coalmine... | ecosystem: Environmental > Terrestrial > Soil > Unclassified ... | reverse complement strand
CTTGGCTGACGAGGTAAAACGCAAAACGAAAACGAGAATTCGAAAGTGAATCGAATTCGGAATTCGTCGGAATTCGTCAAGAATTCGGTGGAATTCGGTGACAGTTTACTTAACCCCTTTTCTCTTCGAGGCGTTCGAGCCGGCGACGGTAGGCTTGGTCTCCCCGCTCATCGGCCCTCGTTTGCGCGGGCGCGGATCGCGGCCGACCAGCTTGGCGAGGCGGTCGAGGAAAATCGGCGCGCCGAGCGGTCGGCCGATCGTCTCGGCGGCCCGCAAGGCGGCGACGAGATCGGCCGGCGCCGCCGTCTCGATCAGATCGCTGAAACGCCCGCCGCAACGTTCGAGCAGCGGCGCGACGCTGACGAGCCCATCGTCGCCGCCGGAAAGATGCGCCCTGACGCTCGACCAGCGCCAGTCCTGCGCCCGCCCAACCAGCCGCGCCCTGACGGGATTGAGCGCGACATAGCGCGCCGCCGCCATCAAATGATCCTCGTCCATGGCCGCCGAACCATAGCGGGCCTGAAACAGATGGCCGGTCACCCGCAGCCGGGCGTTGATCGCCGCGCTATAGCGCCGATGCGCTTCGCCGAGCGCGCGGCCCATCGCCTCGGCGCGGGTCGGGACGAGGATCAGATGCACATGGTTCGGCATCAGGCAGTAGCTCCACACCGCGACGCCGTGCTTGCGGCATTGGCTGGCCAACAGATCGCGATAGAGCTCGTAATCGGCGTCGGAGAAAAACACGGTCTGACGGCGATTGCCTCGCTGCGTCACGTGATGAGGCAGGCCGGGAGCGACGAAACGGGCGATGCGGGCCATCGGCGGGGCTCAGGGAACGGCGGCAACTTGCGATAGATTGGGGATTGAGTAAAGTGTCACCGAAATCGGAAATCGGAAATCGAAATTGCCCGGACGCCTCATTTCGGCCTGAGGTCGAGGCCGACGCCCTTATTCACGAATTGCAGCGTAAAGGCCTTCGTGTAGTCGGTGTCGGCCTTGACGACGCCCGCCTTCACCATCTTGTCGAAAAAGTCCTTGATCCGCGCCTCGTTCATCGAGCCGATTCCGTATTTCAACGTATCGCCGGAATCGACAATTTCATACTCCTTCAGCTTGGCGATCGAATAGGCGATCTGCTCGTCGGTCATTTCCGGATTGTCGTGCTTAATCGCCTCGTTCGCCTTCTTGTTGTCGCCGTAGAGGTAATGATACCAGCCGATCGCCGAAGCGTCGACGAAGCGCTGGACGAGATCGGGATTTTTCTGGACGAGATCGCGGCGGGTCTCGATCAGTGTCGAATAGCTCGAATATCCGTAATCGGCGAGGAGGAAGATATTGGGCTTGAATCCGCCCTGTTTCTCCACTTCGAACGGCTCCGATGTGACGTAGCCCTGCTGAATCGAATGATTGTCGGCGATGAACGGCGCCGAGTTGAACGTATAGGGCTTGACGTTTTCGTCCTTGAAGCCCCAGGCGGTGCGCATCCATGCATAGAACGAGGTTACGGCGCCTTGGCTGAGAAAGGCGGTCGCTTTCGGCAGGTCAGTCCATTTGTCGAGACCGACGCCCGGATGCGACATCATGATTTCCGGGTTCTTTTGAAATTCGGCGGCGACCGGGATCGTCGGGATGCCTTGTTCGACTTCCAGGAAGTCGCCGAGCATGTCCCCGACCATGAAGAATTCGATCTTGCCGGCGACCAGAAGCATGCCGCCATTCGTTTGGGGGCCGCCTGGCATGATCGTCACGTCAAGGCCGTATTTGGCGTAAGTGCCGTCGACAACGGCCTGATAAAAGCCGCCTGCCTCGGGATCGGCGAGCCAGTTGGTGCCAAACGTCACCTTGTCGAGCGCCAGAGCCGGGCTCGCCGCCACGATCGGGCCGAGCATCGCCGCCAAAGCAGCCGTCGCCATCCTCTCTCTGAGGCGGCCTGCCTCAGCGCCGGACGCACGCTCGGCGCCCGCCCGCCTCTTCAACGCCATGATTTCCTCCCTCAGTTACGGTGACACTTTACTCAACTCCCAATTGTCAATTGTCGCCGCCAAAATCCTGCCTGTGGCAGGCAAACGTACGTCTCTCTCCTTCGCTCCTCCCGATCTTGTTCGGCGCTCATCCGACTGTGCGGCAAAGCGCTCGTTTGTTTGGCGCGGCCGCGCCCCCGATCATTTGCCGATCGGAATCGGCGCGCCGTTGATCGTCAACTGTCTCGGCGGCCCGGTCATCTCGATGTCCCAGATGAGGCGGCCGTCCGGGCCGGTCTTCGCCATGCCCTTGGCCGCGCCGATGGCGAGCGCCGCCTTCGCGAAATCGGGCGACAAATCGGCAAACTGCTTGGCGAAGTCGAGAGCCTTGTCGAGCGTGTCGGCGCTGATGACGATGCGCCCCTTGAGAAAATTATCCGGCGAGACTTTCCATTCGCCTTGGTAGGCGATGTCGACGAGCGGGTTGCGGAGATACCCCGGCTCGAGCGTGAACGTTGGCTCGCTGTCCTTGAAAATCTGCTCGATCTTCGCCTGGCCCTCGGGCGAAACCTCCTTCTCGATCATGAAATCGTGGTCTTCAAGCGCGATTTTCGCGATTCTATCGAGGCCGGTGAGCTTCACGCCGATGTCGAAGTCCAGCGAGAGCGGCAGCAACTGCTCGAAGCCTTGCGGCAGCAACGGCGAGCGCAGGTTGAATTCGTCGATCTTCAACCCGAACCCGCCTTTCGCGACCTCGGTGAAGCCGGGCAATTCGATCTTCTCGCGCAAGCCCTTGATATGCGCCTTGGCAAGCGACATCTCGAAGGCGAGATCGCTGGCGTCCGTGGTGACGTTCGCCTTCTCCCAGCCGGGAAGGCCGGCGGCGAGCAGCGCCTTGAGCGCGGCGACCGAGGTCTCGTTCTTCGGCTCGTCCTTGTGCGCGATGAGGAAGCGCCAGGCGGCAAGCGCTTGCTGGGTGCGGAATTGATCGACCGTCCCATCGACGGAGGCCGCGCCGGCCTTGAAGGTGATGTCGATCTTCCTGTCCTGTTGATTTTCGATCGGAACCGATATCGTTTCGACGAATGTTCGCACGGTCTCGCGCAGCGCGAGATTCGCGCCGACGTCCGTCGTCGTCTGTTTCATGTCCAGTTGGATGCCCGATTCCTCGACGCGGAACGGGAAGACCTTGCCGGCCTCTAGGATCTTCAGGTCCGCGACGACGTCGTCGAAGGTCGAGTGCGACGTGAAGGGCTCCGGCCTGGCGGGATCGTAGGCGCTGTCGACGTTCACGCCCGTCAGATCGATCTTCCCCGCCATCCGGCCCTTGTCGGTCGGCGTGTCGAAGGCGATCGAGGGGAACGCATCGGCGGTTACGCGCCAGACGCCGCCCGCGCCAAGCGTGACCTCGTAAGAGAGGTCGCCCATTTGAAACTGATCGGGCGGGGGCGGGTTATCGCCGAGGTCAAGGGCGCGGCGGATATGCCACGCGACCTTGTAAGATTCGCCATCAGGATCGACGGTGACAATCCCCTTGTCGGCGATCCCCTGTCCGAACACCGCGACGTACCCCGCGAGCAACTCATCGGCGCCCTCGGGCGTCGCGGGCTCGGCGAGGGCCGCGGGCGCGGCCAGCGCCAAGATCAGCGCGAGACTCGATGCTTTCCCTCTCATCGGGGAACCCCTCCAGATCTGCGAAGCGGTTTCTAGCAGCCGCGCGGATTGGGCGCGAGGGCCGCAGCCGGCGCTAGAGAGGCGGTGGACCCTCGGTCGGCCCGCGGGGCGGAGCACGCCGCCGCCAAAGCGCCGAAATCCGTTCATCCTTCTTCACATTCGCCCGCATCGCGCGAAACCTTCAGCCATTAGCTCCTTTCAGACGCGGCGTCTCGGCGCCGTCGATTTAAGGAGACAAATCATGACCGATGCCGACTATGTTTCCCCGCCGCCCGAGCCGCCCTTGCGCGAACCGAAAGAAGAGAGCGGAAGGGACCGCCTCTTCACGTGGCCGCGCTTCTTCGCCCTTGTCGGCGTCCTCGTCTTTGGACTGGCGCTCGGCGCGGGCGGGCTGGCGCTGGCGGCGGGCGGCTTTGACCATATGGGCTGGGGCCATGGCGCGCGCCTGGCCCTCGTTCAGCGCGTCGTTTCGCATGCGCTCGATTCCATCGGCGCCAGCGCAGAGCAGGAGGCCAAGGTGCACGACATCATCGCCGCCAGATTCGCCGATATCGCTCCCGACCCCAAGGAGCATGAGGCTATACGCAAACAGGCGATCGACCTTCTCTCAGCGCCGACCATCGATCGCGCTGCGGTCGAGAAACTCCGCGCCGACGTGGTCGCGCGCTTCGACGCCAAGTCGAAAGCCGTCGTCGCCGGCATCCTCGACGTAGCGGACCAACTCACGCCGGCGCAGCGGGCGGCGCTTTCCGCGGAGATCGAGGCAATGGCGCAGCACGGACCAATGGGCGGATGGGGCGGCCCGCATCACGGACCGTTTATGGACGACGGCCCTGACAGCGGCCCGGACAAGGACTAAGAACTTAGGCGTCATGGCGGATCGGCTTCTGATCATCGACGACGATGCGAGGCTGACCGCCATGGTGTCGGATTATTTGGGCAAGGCCGGCTTCCTTGTCGATTGCCGCTTCACCGGCCGCGAAGGTCTCGCCGCGCTCGAGCGCTTAAAGTTCGACGCGGTCATCTTGGACGCAATGCTGCCGGATATCGACGGATTCGAAATCTGCCGCACGATCCGTCAGCGCGCGCAAACGCCGATCCTGATGTTGACCGCGCGCGGCGAAGAGACGGACCGCATCGTCGGGCTGGAGATCGGCGCCGACGATTATCTGCCCAAGCCCTTCAACCCGCGCGAGTTGCAGGCGCGGCTGCGCGCCATTCTCAGGCGCGGCCGCGCGCCTCTCGCCGAAGACACGTCCTCACGCTTCGGCCGCCTCGAAATCGACCGCGCCTCGCGCCAGGCGCGCATCGACGGCGTTGAAAGAACGCTCACCAGCTTCCAGTTCGACCTACTCGTCGCCCTCGCCGATCATGCGGGACGGGTGCTCAACCGTGAGCGGCTGATGGATCTCGTTAAGGGCGAGGAGGCCGAGGCGTTCGACCGCTCCATCGACGTCCATGTCTCGCGCATTCGCTCTGCGATCGAGGATGATCCGAAACATCCGCGCCGGATCATCACGGTGCGCGGCGCCGGCTATGTTTTCGCCAGGAAGCAAGACGAGGAGCGATGAGGGTCGTTCGCCGCCGATTGTTCTGGAAGGTCTACCTGACGCTGCTGGCGAGCCTCGTCGCCGTCGCGGTGCTGATCGGGACCTTCTGGGGGCTCGTCGGCGAGAACATGCGCGGGCGCTGGGGCGCGCTTCGCCTCCATCTCGCCGACCAGATGCTGCCGGAGCGCGACAACCCGCCCGGCGCGATCGCTGCGGCGATCCGGCGGCTCGCCGAGGAAAGCGGCGCCGACGTGTCGGTCTATGACGCTCAAGGAACGCTTATCGCTTCCAGCGGCGAGCCGATCGCGTTGATCGAGGGCGAGGGCCATCATCTTCCGGTGCGGCCGCCCGTTCTGCGCGTCGACCTTGCCGACGGCCGCGCGCTGCTGGCGCGGCTGAAGGGGCCGGCCCCCAATCTCAAGCTGCGCATCCTGTCGGTCGTCTTGATCGTCGCCGGCGGCGTCGCGCTGGCCGCCTTTCCGATCACGGCGCGGCTGACCCGGCGGCTCGAGGGTTTACGCGCCGGCGTCGAGCGCTGGGGCGCCGGCGCGCATGCTTTGCGCGTCGACGAGGCCGGCGACGACGAGGTCGCGATCGTCGCGCGCACCTTCAACGCCGCCGCCGCCCGCGTCGAGGAATTGCTCACCTCGCAAAAGGCCTTGCTCGCCAACGCCAGCCATGAATTGCGCTCGCCGCTGGCGCGTCTTCGCATCGCGATCGAACTCTGGTCGCGCGAGCCGAGCCTCGAGATGCAGGCGGAGATCGTGCGCAACTTGAGCGAGATCGATCACCTCGTCGAAGAGATATTGCTCGCGAGCCGGCTCGACCATGCCCGCGCGAGCGTTGCACCCGCCGCGCGCGTCGATCTTCTGGGCCTTGCGGCCGAAGAGGGCGCGCGCTTTCAGGCGCGGGTGGCGGCCATGCCGGAGGGCGCGGGGCCGGTCGAGATCGACGGCGAAGCGACGCTGCTCCGCCGCCTCATCCGCAACCTGCTCGAAAACGCCGCCAAGCATGGCGCCCCGCCGGTCGAAGTCGCCGTGACGCGCGATAAGGACAAAGCGCGCATCGTCGTCTGCGACCACGGCCCCGGCATCGCGCCCGCCGATCGCGAACGCGTGTTCGAGCCCTTCTACCGCCCGTCCGGACGTAGCGAATCCTCGGGCGGCTGGGGCCTCGGCCTGTCGCTCGTGCGCCAGATCGCCGAGCGCCACGGCGGCGCGGCGTTCTGCGACGCCGAGCCCGGCGGCGGCAGTAGGTTCGTCGTCGAGCTGGCGATGAGGAAGGAAGGGGCGGCGGGCGTCGCGGCGGAGTGAGGAAAGGGACGCGCGATGTTTTAAGCTCGGCGGCCTGGCTAAAAAATGTGAGACGCCTCGCTCCGCCAAGAAATCAATGAGGAAATCTAAATCGTCGGCAGTCTCAGAGGTGCTGAGCTTAGTACAGCGGCGGCCGTGCGCCGCCTCCGCCGCGCTCAAAGCACGCCCTCGACATCGGTCTGACTGAAATCCTTCCCGACATAGAGCAGCCGGCATTGATGCTCCTTCGCCGCCTCATAGGCGAAGCAGTCGCCGAAATTCAGCGCCGCCGGATGGACGCCTTTGCCCCAGCGTTCATAGGCCTCAGCGATGCGCCGTGCGGCGAGAGGCGTCACGCTCACGACCTCAAATCCCATTCCGTCGATCAGCTGCGCCATCTCCCTGCCGACGTTGCGCCGGGCCGCGACGATGAGCGCTTCCGCGACCGTTCCGGCGGAGATCAGGAGATCGTCTTCGGCTTCGAGCGCCGCGCTGCAGGCGTCCGCATCCTTGTCATTGAGCACGACCGCCATCAGCGCCGAGGTATCGACCGCGATCATTCCGGCAGGCCATCGTCGCCATAGAGAAAGTCCTGACTGCGGGCGGCGCTCGGCCCGGGCGCGGCCTTTTCGGCGGCGGACGCCCGCACCATCGCCAGAAGCGCCCGGCGCGATTTTCCGTCCGCCGCGGCTTTGACCGGCACGAGGCGCACGGCGGCGTGGCCATGACGGGTCAGAATGATCTCATCGCCCGCCTCGGCGCGCCGGACCAGCTCCGTCAATTGCCCCTTAGCTTCGGTCACCGACACCTGCATGGCGTCTCCGATTCGGACTATCGGACGGTCCAAATTTCTGCCGAAATTTAGACCATTCTATGGTCCAGATCAACGGCCGCTTTCGTCCGGGATCCTCAGCGGATTTCGCTCGCCAAGCAGCCAATCTGGCGCGGTTGAGGCCTCGCCGAGCGCCGCAATTACGAATTACGGTGACACTTTACTTAACCCCTAAATGGATCAGCTACAGTTCAGGGGTTAAGTAAAGTGTCACCGCCCCTCACGCCGCCAGCAGCCGCTGCACCTCGCTGACCAAATCCTTGAGGTGGAACGGCTTCGACAGGATGCGGGCGTCCTTGGGGGCGTTGTTGTCCGGGTTGAGCGCCACCGCGGCGAAGCCGGTGATGAACATGACCTTGATTTCCGGGTCGAGTTCCGTCGCCCGGCGGGCGAGCTCGATGCCGTCCATCTCGGGCATGACGATATCGGTCAGCAACAGTTCGAAAGGCTCTTCGCGCAGGCGGTTATAGGCCGACAACCCGTTGTCGAAGGAGGCGACGTCGTAGCCGGCGTTCTGCAGCGCCTTGACCAGGAAGCGCCGCATGTCGTTGTCGTCCTCCGCCAGGAGGATCTTCGTGCTGAGTTCGGTCCGCGCGTTCATCTCGCCCCTCATATCCCGATTCACCATTCGCTGATCCAAGTAAAAATCGCGTGAAACTTGTAAAGTTTGCTCAATTTGGGCGCGGCGGTTCCGCCGATCGGCCTTTTCGTTGAAGCTGTCGGTAATCGGCGTCTCGTTTCGGCTCGCCCCTTGTCCTTAGGCGCGCTCTGGCGCATTTTCGGCGCCAGGCGTTTCGTCCTCATATGTGACGATGGCGGTACGGAATCGAGATTGAGATTTAAGGGAACCCGTTTGGCGGGGGCGCCGGTCGCCATCTCACTTTAGGCGGAAGGGCCAGGACCATTGGGGGCGTGATGGACGAAGTGGGAAAGGCGGCGGACGGCGACATCGAGACGCCTTACGCGATCATCGCGCCGCCACGCGTCAGCACCCCCTTGGTGATCAATTCGCCGCATTCGGGCAGAATCTATCCGAAGGCTTTCCTTGATCGTTCGCGCCTTGACGCTCTGACCTTGCGCCGGTCGGAGGACGCTTATGTCGATGAATTGTTCGGCGCCTGCGTCGCGCTTGGGGCGCCCTTGATGGCGGCGAACTTTCCGCGCGCCTATCTCGACGTCAATCGCGAGCCCTACGAGCTCGATCCTTTGATGTTCGAGGGACGCCTGCCGGCCTTCGCCAATACGCGGTCGCTCCGCGTCGCCGGCGGCCTCGGCACTATCCCGCGGGTGGTCGGCGAAGCGCAGGAAATCTATCGCGGGTCAATCCCGGTCGCCGAGGCGATGGAGCGTATCGCGACGCTCTATGCGCCCTACCATCGCGCTTTGGGGGGTCTCATCGAGAACGCCGCCGCAAGTTTCGGGATGGCCGTTCTCCTCGATTGTCACTCGATGCCGTCAAGCGTCGCGGAAGGCTCGGCGCCGGATTTCGTCATCGGCGATCGCTACGGCGCCAGCGCCGCCCTTTGGATCGTGGAGACGCTCGAAGCGGCGCTGCGCCGCCTCGGCTATTCGGTTCGACGCAACAAGCCCTATGCCGGCGGCTTCATCACGGAACATTACGGCGCCCCGGCGAGCCGCCGCCACGCCGTGCAGATCGAGATCAACCGAGCCCTCTATATGGACGAGCGCGCGGTCGCCAAGTCTGAACGCGCCCAAGAGCTAACCGCCAATCTCTTCGATGTCGTCGAAACGCTCGTCCATCGGATCACGCGCGAATTCGTCCGCCCGCCGTTGGCGGCGGAGTGACAGACCCGAGCAATTGTTTGCGGATTGGGCGAACACCCGGCGTACGTGCATCGTTCGCGGGGCGGATCAGAAAAGAAAGGAGGCCGCCTGTGTCGCCACAAGCGGCCCAAGTCTAGGGAGGAAACGCCCAAGGAGGGCATATGCGGCAGGTCATGCCGCACCGCAACAATATCCAACTGCGCCGCACCAATTGCAAGACCTATTTTGAAACGCGGTGGAAAAAATCCCTGGAGGACCAAAATACCGGCCCCAGCGCGTCCTTTGCGAAATATACGGCATCGCGCCGCTGATCGAAATTTGGCGGCGAAAACAGAGATTTATATGATTATTTGCCGTTCAGATGGTTCGGCAAGCTGAGCCGTTCGAGTATAGGACATATGCAAAATTCGCAAGGAGCGGAGCGGATGACTGCCGTTGATTTCGCGAACTTTGTCGATGGTCTGGCGCAGGCTTCGGCCGACGTGATTCTGCCATTCTTCCGAAGCGCGATCGGCGCCGAGGACAAGTCGAAGGGGGGAACGTTCGATCCGGTCACCGAGGCCGACCGCGCGGCCGAGGTGGCGATGCGGCGGCTCATCGCGCAGGCCTTTCCCGCTCACGGCGTCATTGGCGAAGAATACGGGCGCGACAGGCCGGACGCGGAATATGTCTGGGTGCTCGATCCGATCGACGGCACCAAAGGCTTCATTTCCGGCCTGCCGATGTGGGGCACGTTGATCGGGCTCATGCATCGGGGCCGCCCGGTCTACGGGATGATGTCCCAGCCCTTCACCCGCGAGCGCTATTTTGGCGACGGCGCCAGCGCGGCGTGGCGCGGCCCCTCAGCCCATCGCGAGGCCGGCGGCCGTGACGGGAGCGCGAGCCGACCATTGCGCGTCCGCTCATGCGCGTCGCTTGCCGAGGCGACGCTGATGACGACAAGCCCAAGAATGTTCGATGAAAAGGAGCGGCCGGCCTACTTACGCGTCGAGGACAAATGTCGCCTCACGCGCTACGGCGGCGATTGTTACGCTTATTGCGCGCTCGCGGCCGGCTTTATCGACCTCGTGGTTGAGGCCAATCTCAAACCGCATGACATCGTCGCCTTGGTGCCGATCATCGAGGGGGCAGGGGGGATCGTGACGACTTGGGAGAACGGCGATCCAACGCTCGGCGGGCGCATCCTTGCGGCAGGCGATAAACGCGTCCACGAGGAAGCGATGGCGCTTCTGGCGATTTAATCAGCACAGCTTCAGGGGCCGGGCTCGAGCGGCGTTTCGACAAAGAGCTTATG
>Ga0070733_10003699_pt1 | contig 10388 bp, 8 predicted proteins | sample Coa_R1_9_FD_66450 | JGI IMG/M metagenome (GOLD analysis project Ga0070733, IMG submission 66450) | Surface soil microbial communities from Centralia Pennsylvania, which are recovering from an underground coalmine fire - Coalmine... | ecosystem: Environmental > Terrestrial > Soil > Unclassified ... | reverse complement strand
GGCGCGATCCACTATCCGGCCGATGAGAGCGGTGACGCATGGCTCTTCTGCCGCGCGTTGCGCGAGCGGCTCGAGACGCGCGGCGTGAAGGTGAGCTGTAACGCGCACGCGCGCGCGGTGCGCGTCAAGGGCGGACGTGCCACCGGCGTCGATACCGAGGGCGGGTTCGTGCCGGCCTCCGACGTCGTGCTCGCGGCGGGTCCGTGGTCGCGCAAGCTGCTCGCCGCCTGCGGTGTGCGTGTGCAGGTGAGACCGGTGAAGGGCTATTCGCTCTCGATCCCCATCGATCCGGCACAGGGCCCGCGGCACGCACTCGCCGACGACTCGCTCCATTCCGTGATGACGCCCCTCGGGCCGACCCTGCGGCTCGCCGGCACCGCGGAATTCAGCGGCTGGGACTTCGAGCTGCACGCGGGACGGGTGCGCCCGCTCTGGAAGCTGCTCGCGACCTTGAGTCCGACGCTCGCGCGCGCCGTCGATCCGGCAGCGGCGCGCCCCTGGTGCGGGCTGCGGCCGATGTCTGCGGACGGCAAGCCCTATATTGGCGCGACCCCGATCGCGGGGCTTTACGTGAATACCGGTCACGGCCACCTCGGCTGGACGCAGGCGGCAGGTTCCGCCACGCTCCTCGCGCAACTGATGACAGGTCAGCCCACCTCGATCGATGCGCGACCGTTTGCGCTCGTGCGCGCCGAGCGCAGCGCACGTCACGGCGTCCCGCAACCCACGGAGCAGCACTCATGAGGTCTCCCGACGCTTTTCTTGCGCTCGTCCTCGCGCTGCCGCTGGCGGCGAGCGCGGCATCACAGCCGCCCGCCGCGCAGTCCCCGATTTACGACGTCATCATCCGTGGCGGCACGATCTACGATGGCTCGGGCGATGCGCCGTTCGTGGGCGATGTCGCGATCCGCGGCGACCGCATCGCCTACATCGGACCGCACGCATCGGGACACGGCGCCGAGGAATTCCCGGCGCGCGGCAAGGCGGTCGCGCCCGGCTTCGTCAACATGCTGGCGCACCCGGAGGAATCGCTGCTGGTGGACGGGCGGGCGCTGAGCGACCTGCGCCAGGGAGTGACGCTCGAAGTGCTGGGCGAGGACTCCATGGGTCCGCTGACCCCTGAGATGCAGCACCTCATGGTGCAGCGCCAGGGCGACATCCACTTCGACGTCGACTGGACGACGCTCGGGGAATATCTCACCAGGCTCGAGAAGCGCGGCATTGCTCCCAATGTCGCCTCCTACGTGGGGGCAGGCACCGTCCGTACCTATGTGCTGGGCGAGCGCGACGTGCAGCCGACCCCTGCACAACTCTCCGAGATGCGAGACCTGGTGCATCAGGCGATGGAGCAGGGCGCCCTCGGGGTGACCACGGCGCTCATCTACAGCCCCAACGACTATGCCCGGACTCCCGAGCTCATCGCGCTCGCACAGGAGTCCGCCCGCTGCGGCGGCATCTACAGCGCGCACATGAGGAGCGAAGGTGATCGGCTGCTGGAAGCGGTCGCGGAGACGGTCGACATCGCGCGCGCCTCGGGCGCCCCGGCGGAGATCTATCACCTGAAAGAAGCGGGCAAACGCAACTGGGGCAAGCTCGATGCACTGATCGCGGCGGTGAACGCGGCGCGCAGCTCGGGCGTGCGCATCACGGCCGACATGTACGTCTACACCGCCGGTGCCACCGGGCTCGATGCCGCGATGCCCCCCTGGGTGCAGGACGGCGGGCTCGAGGCGTGGATCGAGCGCATGAAAGATCCGGCGACCCGCGCGCGCCTGATCGCCGACATGCGCAATCCCTCCTCCGACTGGGAGAATCTGCTGCTCGCGGCAGGTCCTGAAGGGACGCTGCTGCTCGGCTTCAAGAATCCCGCGCTCAAGGGCCTCACGGGCAAGACGCTCGCGCAGGTCGCCAGGGCGCGCGGTGTCAGTCCGCAGGACGCCGCGATCGATCTGGTCATCGAGGATGGCTCCCGGGTCGGCGTCGCGTACTTCCTCATGTCGGAGGACAACGTGCGCCGCGAGGTGGCCCTGCCCTGGGTGAGCTTCGATTCCGACGCCGACGCGCCGGCGCCGGTCGGGGTGTTTCTGAAATCCAGCCGCCATCCGCGCACCTACGGCAACTTCGCGCGCGTGCTCGCGCACTACGTGCGCGAGGAGAGGGTCATCACGCTGCAGGAGGCGATCCGCAAGCTGGCGGCGCTCCCTGCGGCGACCCTCTCGATCAGCGATCGCGGGCTGCTGCGCCAGGGCTACTTCGCGGACGTCGTGGTATTCGATCCCGCGAGGGTCCAGGATCACTCGACCTACAAGCGCCCCCAGGTGCTCGCGACCGGCCTCGACGATGTCTGGATCAACGGCGTGCGGGCGCTGCGCCACGAGGTGGCGACCGGGGCTGCGAGCGGCCGCGCGGTGCGCGGTCGCGCCTGGACCGGCACGCCCTCCGGAGGCTGCCGCGGAAGTGCCAGGGACTGGAGCTGGTCGCCCTGACCTCGAGGTCAGCTCTCGAAGGGCTTGCGCAGATCCATGGAAGCGGTCACGGGCGGCATCGGGTACTTGAGGCCGCTCGCGCAGTTGAAGAGCACCACACGCTCGGTGGCGGCGATGCGACCCGCGCGCGCGGCGGTGAGATACGCCGCGTAAGTCGCCGCTCCCTCAGGGCTCAGCAGCAGTCCATCCCGCGAGGCAGCCTCGCGGCGCGCCCGCTCGATGTCGGCATCCTCCACGGCGATCGCGAAGCCGCCGCTCGCGCGCAGCGCCCTCAGGATCAGAAAATCACCGAGGGCCGCGGGCACGCGGATGCCCGAGGCGATGGTGTGGGCGTTTTCCCAGGGCGTGGCGCTCTCGGCGCCCGCATCGAATGCGCGCACGATCGGCGCACAGCCGGTCGATTGCACCGCCACGAGGCGGGGCAGGGGGCCTGAGATCCACTTGAGCGCGACGAGCTCCTCCCAGGCCTTCCACATGCCGATGAGCCCGGTGCCGCCCCCCGTCGGGTAGAAAACGACATCCGGCAGCTTCCAGTCGAATTGAACGGCAAGCTCGAGGCCCATGGTCTTCTTGCCTTCGATGCGATAGGGCTCTTTCAGCGTCGACATGTCGAACCAGCCGAAGCGCTCCTTGCCGAGAACGACCAGCCGGGCGCAGTCGTTGATGAGCCCGTCGACACGCCACACGGTCGCGCCTTGCATCGCGATCTCGCTCAAATTGATCTCAGGGGTGTCGTCAGGACAGAAGCAGTAGGCCTCGATACCGGCATGCGCGGCGTAGGCGGCCATGGCGGCACCGGCGTTGCCGTTGGTCGGGATGGCGACGCGGCGCACGTCGAAGCTCGCCGCCATCGAGACGGCGAGCGCGAGCCCGCGCGCCTTGAAGGACCCGGTGGGAAGTCGCCCCTCGTCCTTGACGAGCGGCGCTGCGAAGCCTGCGGGCCGGGCGCTGCGCTCGAGCGCGATGAGGGGCGTCTCGACTTCGCCGAGGCTGACGACGTGCTTCTCACTCCTCACCGGCAGGAGCTCGCGCCAGCGCCACAGCCCCGGCGCGCGCCGCTCGATCTCATCGCGCGACACCTCGCGCGCCAGTGCCGCGAGATCGTAGCGGGCGAGCAGCGGTTTGCCGGCGGCCGACAATCCCTGCAGCCGGCCAATGTCATAGCGCTCGCCCGTGGCGCTGCATTCGAGGTGGGTGGCGTAGGAGTAGCGCACGTGTTGCCTTGGTCCCGGGAGCCGGTGTTGTGATACAAGGGCCCGATGACACCTGCAACACCGCAGAGCGCGGCACCGCAACTGGTGCGTGCCATCGGCCGCTGGAGCATGGTAGCACTCACCGTGAATTGCATTATCGGCAGCGGGGTGTTCGGCCTGCCCTCCGTGGTCGCCGGATTCGTCGGCTCGTGGAGTCCTCTGGCGGTCCTCCTCGCCGGGCTCGCGATGGCGGCGATCATCGGCTGCTACGCCGAAGCCGCCTCCCAGTTCACGGCGACCGGCGGACACTATTTATACGTGCGGCATGCCTTCGGGCGCTTCGCCGGAGTGCAGGTGGGGTGGATGACGCTCCTCAGCCGCCTCACCGCCTGCGCCGCGGCGGTGAATCTCCTCGTCATCTCGCTGGGGGAATTCTGGCCGGGGGCGGGCGCACCGTTGTCCCGCTGCGCCGTGGTGACGCTCTTCGTGGGCACGCTCGGCGTCGCCAACTACCGGGGCGTGGCGGCCGGCACTCTGGTGAGCAATGTGTCGGTCGTCGCCAAGCTCGTGCCGCTCTTTGTGATCTGCGCCGTGGGCGCCCTCTACATCACCGCTCATCCGGCGGTGTCGCAGCCTCCTGCCGGGGGAAGTCTCGATGCCTGGCTGCGTGCGGTGCTGCTCCTGATCTTCGCCTACGGCGGCTACGAGACGGCGCTCTTTCCCATGGGGGAGGCGCGCGACCCGCGCCACGACGTGCCCTTCGCGCTCTTTGCAGCGCTCCTCATCGTCGCGCTCCTTTACGCCGCGCTGCAGCTCGTCGTGGTCCAGGCCCTGCCCGATGCCGCGCACAGCGAACGGCCGCTCGCCGATGTGGCGCGGGTGATGATGGGCAAGGGGGGCTCGGCGCTCATCTCCCTCGGCGCGATCATCGCGGTCTATGGATACCTGAGCGCCAATCTGCTCGGCAGCCCACGGGCCACCTTCGCGCTCGCCGAGCGGGGGGATTTCCCGGCACCGCTCGCGGCGATCCACCCACGCTACAACACCCCTTACGTCTCGATCGCCCTGTACGCCGCATTGGTGTGGGCCTTTGCGCTTCTCGGAAGCTTCACCTGGAACCTCACGCTCTCGGCAGTCGCGCGGCTCTTCTACTATGGCGCGGTGTGCGCTGCGGTGCCGGTGTTGCGCCGGCAGCAGCCCGGTGCGGCGGCCTTTCGCCTGTGGGGCGGGCCTGCCATACCCGTCTTCGGGGTGTTGGTGTGCCTGGCGCTGCTGACGCGCGTCGACTTCAGCAAGTCGCTGATCCTTCTCGCGGTGATTGTGACCGCCGCGGTGAACTGGCTGCTGGTCAGGGGCCGCGGCACAATGTCCCAAGGAGGCAACCCATGAGCAGTGTCGAGCCGCTGATCCTGCGCACGCAGGATGAGCGCGGTGCGGTCACCCTCACCCTGAACCGCCCGCAGGCCTATAACGCCTTGTCGGAGAGCCTGCTCGCGGCGCTGCAGCGCGAGCTGGACACGATCGCGGCGGACGACTCGGTGCGCGTCGTCGTGCTAGCCGCCGCCGGCAAGGCCTTCTGTGCCGGGCACGACCTGCGCGAGATGCGCTCGAAGCCCTCGCTCGATTACTACCGGGCCTTGTTCGCCCAGTGCACGCGCGTGATGCTCAGCATCCGGGGGCTGCCGGTGCCGGTGATCGCGCGCGTCCAGGGCATTGCGACCGCCGCCGGCTGTCAGCTCGTTGCGCAGTGCGACCTCGCGGTGGCATCGAGCCTCGCGCGCTTTGCGGTGAGCGGGGTCAACCTCGGCCTCTTCTGCTCGACACCGGGCGTGCCCCTCTCGCGCAACCTCTCGCGCAAGCAGGCCTTTGAGATGCTGATGACCGGGGAGTTCATCGATGCGCGCGAGGCGCTCTCGCGCGGGCTGGTGAACCGTGTCGTCGAGCCTGAAGAGCTCGAGGCCGAGACGGCGAAGCTCGCCGCCAGCATCATGGCAAAACCAAAGGTGGCGGTGCGCATGGGTAAGGAGCTCTTCTACCGCCAGGGCGAGCTCGGGATCGAAGCGGCCTATGAGGCGGCGGGCGAGACCATGGCGTGCAACATGATGGAGGAGGCGGCGCTCGAAGGGGTGCAGGCCTTCATCGAGAAGCGCCCGCCGCGCTGGGGCGGTTGAGAGCCATGAGGGGGAAGGCGGGGCGGGTCAAGGTCCTCGCGGCGCTGCTGCCGGTATTCGTGCCGTGCCTGGCTCACGGCGGCGAGAGCGGCATCGTTGCCCCGGTCTCAGTGAGCCGCGATGTGATGATCCCGATGCGCGATGGCGTGCGCCTCGCGGCGGATGTCTATCGACCGGCGGCGGCAGGCACGCCCGCGGAGGGTCGATTCCCCGCGCTTCTCATGCGCACCCCCTACAGCAAGTCGGTACGTGCGCCGCCCTTTGCCGAATACTTCGCCTCGCGCGGCTACGTGGTCGTCGTCGAGGACGTCCGCGGACGCTACCAGTCCGAGGGGCGCTGGCGGCCGATGTACGACGACGGCCTCGATGGCTACGACACGGCGCAATGGATCGGCCACCAGAGCTGGTCGGACGGTGGCATCGGGACACTGGGCACTTCCTACGAGGGCGCCACGCAGCAAGCGCTCGCCATCGCCGGCGCGCCGTTCGTCAAGACCATGATCCCGCTTTTTTCCATGTCGGATGCGGGTCGCTACGGCGTGCGCCACAACGGGGCCTTCGAGCTGCGCTGGTTCAACTGGGTGTTCTCGCTCGGCAACGCGACCGGCGAGGAGAGCCTCGTGGCGGCGACGCGTGCGGCGAGCGATCCGGCGGCGGCACCGGCTCTCGCGGAGCTGGCAAGTCGCGTGCCCGAGTACGTGCGTGCGCTGCCGCTGCGCGCCGGGACCACGCCCCTGAGGTTCGCGCCCGACTATGAGCGATGGCTCATCGATGCCATGAGCCATGGAGGAGGCGATCCCACCTACACCGCGATGGGGATCGATATCCCCGATCACCTCGCCGATTACAAGGACATTCCGGTCTACCACGTGACCGGCTGGTACGACTCCTGGGCACTGCAGGTGGCGAATCTCAACTTCGTGCAGCTCCATGCCGCCAAGAAGAGCCTGCAGCGCCTCATCGTCGGTCCCTGGATTCACAGCCGACCGGGCTCAAGTTTCGCGGGCGACGCGCAGTTCACGCCCGACGCGGCCATTGACCTCAACGCCTTCGAGCAACGCTGGTTCGATCATTTTCTCAAAGGCATCGACAACGGCGTCGAGCGTGAGCCGCCGGTGCGCCTCTACGTCATGGGCGGCGGAGATGCGCACAAGACCCCCGAGGGGCGGGTGTTTGTCGGCGGCCATTGGCGGGATGAAAGCGAGTGGCCGCTGTCACGCGCCCGGGCGACGCCCTTCTACCTGCACGGAGGAGGGGTGTTGTCGCGGGAGAGTCCTGCGCCGCACGCGCCGCTCCGCTATCGCTTCGATCCGAGCCATCCCGTGCCGACGCTCGGCGGGAACCTCTCGTCCCAGGGACCGCTCGCGAGCCAGGGCGCGACCGACCAGCGCTGCCACGTGGATCTTTGGACCTGCACCGACTCCATGCCGCTGTCCGCGCGCAACGACGTGCTGGTGTTTCAGACTTCCCCGCTCAAGGACGATATGGAAGTGACGGGGCGGCTCATCGTGAAGCTATGGGCGGCCTCCGACGGGCCCGATACGGACTTCACCGCGAAGCTGATCGACGTCTATCCGCCGAATGCCGACTTCCCTCACGGCCTCGATCTCAACGTCGGTGACAGCATCGTGCGCGCGCGTTATCGCAATGGCTCCGCGCGGCCGGAAATGCTGCAGCCGGGCAAGCCCTACGAGCTCACCATCGAGCTTTATCCGACCTCGCTTGTCTTCAGGCGCGGCCATCGCATCCGCCTCGACGTCTCGAGCAGCAATTTCCCGCGCTTCGACGTGAATCCCAACACCGGCGAGCCGCTCAACGACAATCGTGGCCTGCGCGTGGCCGGGAATTCCATCTTCCTCGACCCGGCGCATCCGTCCCGCATCCTGCTGCCGGTGGTGCCCGCCTCGCCTTGAGCAGGCTGTCCTATCGGGTCACGCCGTTCGAGATACCATTGCGCTCGAGTTCGAGTTGGTTCGCCACGACTCCTGTGACGCCCGGCACCGTTGCGGCGATCCGGCGCGCGGCAAAAAGTGCATCTGAGCTCCATACGTAACCGCTCAGATAGGCGACACCGGCGTCGTCGACTCTGACCTCGACGTGGCGATAGTAATAGTAGGGGTCGGCGTTGAGCTTCGAATACACCGCGTTCGCAAGAGCCCGGTCCGCGATGAGCCGCTCGGGCGTCGCCGCCGGGGCGGGACCAGCCCGCGGAGGCGCCGTCGCGCAGGATGCCGTGAGGACAGCGGCGCCGACGAGGAGGGCGCTGACGCTCTTGCCCCTTACGTTCATTACTGTGACCCCGCGCTGTCGCCGCCGCCCCGGTTGGCCTCGCGCTCGAGCTTCATTTCGTCACGTACCGCGGTGACTCCGGGTACGCGGCGAGCGATCATCTGGGCGTGATACAGGGCGTCGGTCGACCAGACGTAGCCGCCGAGGTGTGCGATCCCGTCATCCACGTCCACATCGACGTCCCGGAAGTAGTAGATAGGATTGGCTTGCAGCGCTGCATAGACCCGATCGGCGAGAGCGCTATCGGCTCGCTCCTGCTCCGGAGATTTGGGCGGTGTCATCGAGCAACCGGCGATGACTCCCGCGATAACTGCGAGGAGCGCGAATGCGTTCTCTCGTCCCCTGATCTTCATGGCGAACTCCTCGAAGGCCGCGCGAAACCAGGTGGCCGACCCTCCTGGGACCTCAGTTAGGGCTCGTGCGTTCAAAAATCAAGCGTCAGGGCCGCGGTCCGGAGCCTTCGTTACATTCGGCAGTCCTTTGTCACACGCCGCACGAGCACCCGGGCTGCCGCGGCGGCCCCGATCGCGGCGGCTGGTTGATTGGTCTAGCGCGTGACGGGCGAGTCCGCGTCCCCGTTGCGGTTCAGCTCCAGGTCGCTTATTACCCGGCTGACGCCCGGGACGCCCTCTGCGATGGCCATGGCCAGCTGCAGGTCCGCCGCTTCCCAGACGTAACCGCTCAGACGTACCACGCCGTTATCGGCCCGCGCCGTGATGTGCTTGGCGTAGAGCGCCCTGTCGGCGTTCAAGGCTGTCTCGACACGCTCGGCTGTCTCTTTATCGGCCTGCAGCTGCGCGGCGGTCTTGGGGCCTGACGCGCAGGCAGCCACGCCGCACAACAGTATTACTGCGGCTGAAACGATGCGCTTCATCACTGGGGACACCTTGCTTGCCCTCCTTATATTCGTTGACCCGATGTATATCACATCGGCCCGCCGGAACGGCCCACTCCCGATGTTGCCATCGGGAGTGGGCCGTTCCGGTCGCGCCTGGTCTCGGTCCCTGGCTTCCTTGGACGGGGCTTCAGAACTTGAAGTTCAGTCCCGTCGAGAGCCCGATCTCATGACAACCACCCCAGGTCGTCGGGCCCGCACTGCTGTAATCGACGAACGAGAAATGCGTGGCATCGTGGCAGTCGGTCTTGATGCCATGGCCGCCCGCGCCGATATCGAAGTGCGCGTTGCCGTCGTTCGCCGTGTCGGCCACATCGAAGTACCAGGTCAGCTGCTTGTCGAACTTGTGCCACCACTGCACGGTGTACATGTTGGCTTGGTTATCGCCTATGCCGCCGGGGTAGAAGTTGTGCTGTCCGCCCGGATCGCCCGGCGTGGCGCCAGCATGCGCCCAGCCCGCTGCGACTCGGTCCGCACCGCCCGGGAACTCATATTCGATCGCGAGCCAATCGCTGTTGCGGGTGCGCTCGTTCTGGAACTCCATCACAGCGGGGACATTGCGGTGCATGCCTTCCCACATGTAGGACACCGTGAGTCCGAAGTCGAAGCGGTATTGCCCGCCGAACTTCACGGCCCACTCGTCCGCCACGTCGTAGAGCACGCTGTAGGGCGGCGAACCTGCGGCGCCCGATGTCGGGAATTCCCCAAAAAAGGTCATGTACTGACCGGTTGGAGAGCAGTCGAGGAGCGGAGAAGGCGGGCCGACGCCGCCGGTGCAACCGGGGCCCGACCCGGGCAGCGCCCCGTAGAACGGGTTGTTCGAGCCGATGCCGTCCGAGCTGCGGTTGACCTGGCTGTGGAGCTCATAAGCCGCTACCAGATAGAGCCCGCCGGTCTCGAACTTGAGATCCCCGCCGTAGGAGTAGTTGAAGCCACCGTCATCGCAGTTCAGGAAGAGGTTGCCGCTGCCGGGGTTGTTCCCTCCCCCGCAGTCCGGAGACCCGAGCGACGCGATGTTGTTGTACGGGTCCGGATTCTGTCCGAAGGAGTACGACAGATCGAAGCTGAACCCGGACATGTTCGGCGACATATAGGTCACGACGTGATCCATGCGGGTGCCGAACTCGACCCGGTTGTCACCGCCGGTATTCCCTATGACCACGCTGTAGTTGCCGAGCCCGCCTGCGAAGGGGTTCAGGCGGTCGGTCGAGGTCTTGTACGGCGTAAACATCTCACCGAAGCGGATCTGTCCCCATCCCTTGCCGCGCAGACCGACGAAGGTGTCGCCGAGACCGATGGCTCCCTGCACCGTATTCGAGGACTTGGTCCAGGTGTTCTGCAGTCCGGGCGCCGC
>Ga0070733_10003697_pt1 | contig 10390 bp, 13 predicted proteins | sample Coa_R1_9_FD_66450 | JGI IMG/M metagenome (GOLD analysis project Ga0070733, IMG submission 66450) | Surface soil microbial communities from Centralia Pennsylvania, which are recovering from an underground coalmine fire - Coalmine... | ecosystem: Environmental > Terrestrial > Soil > Unclassified ... | reverse complement strand
AGTGTATGGGAGAAGCCCGAAAGCTTTGCGGCTGAAGAGCTCGGCCCGGTGCGCTCCAGCAAAGCCGCTCGGCTCACGCACATCAAGAAAGGCTACTACAGCCCTCCGCGCGGTCCCATTTTTGTGCCGGGGCTGCACTGGCTGGCGGTGATCCTGGTGGGGCGTGACCAGCAGCTTGATCCCCCCGACCTGGCTGCGATGCGGTGGTGGACCAGTCGTGGTCCCCTCGCGTCGTTCAAACGCGATGAGCAAGGCAAACTCAGGGCTTTTCTGCTTGCTGAATCTCTTCCCTTTTGTTCTCCTGCTGTTTCCCACTCCAATGGAAAAACCGTTCTCGACGCAAACATGGATGGAGCAACCGCTTTTCTTTTCTCGCAGATGAATGAAGCAGGCATTTCTCGTTGACACGCAAGAAATGCCTGCTTCATTCACAAGCCCATCCCTAAAATCTGGGATGACTCATGTCAAGGGCCTCTATCGGCTCCTCTCAGCGTCCCGGCATCTGCTCTGTTCTGGCATTCCACTCCTCCCTGAGCAGGCCGTAGAACACCCCATCACCAAAGCGGTCATGAAGCCAACCAGATCGGCGAAGCACGCCTTCTTGGGTAAAGCCAAGTCGTTCAGGGACTGCGCGGCTTCGGGTATTTTCTGCCGCACAGGAGATCTCGACTTTTTGCACCTGCCCTTCCTCGAACGCGTGCCGGACCATGGTCCGGCATGCCTCCGTGACGATGCCTTTACCTTGCAGCGAGGCGTCGATCCAATAGCCCAGTTCGACTTTGCGATGCCTCCAGTTCACACGATAGGCCAGAAGCCCCGCCAAGGTGCCCTGATACCAAATGCCCAAGTGATAGCCTTCGCCATTGACGAATTGGAGCAAGTGCTGCTTGACGTAGACTCTGAGAGTATCAACCGATCCCTCATACGCTTCTGATACATCCCACTCACGCAAATACGCGCGATTGCGCTCAATGAGCGCAAAGTACTCCTCGACATGCCGCTCTTCCAGTAGACGCAATTGGATCTCGGCATTCACCTGAAGGCACAAGACGGGTGTGGTGCTCATGGGACCTCCTTTACGTGGAGCTATTCGTATAACGCCTGCTCAAAATGAGGGAACAGGAAGACCGCGAAACCACAGAGCACGGCATCCGTTCCCATCGATCACTCCTTTCCTATGTCTCCTCCAACGACTTGCCAGGTCATGTTACGTCTCGCCCACCGCAAAGCGGCAAGCTGCGCCTTCGTTTTTCGTTTCACCCTGTTATGCGGTGCGAAACGGAGACAACCGCGATGTTGCTCCAATGCGCGGGTTACCCCACAGTCAGGACATTCCGCCGCGCGGGGGCCACTCTTCGCCCACACCTGGAGGTCGATGGGAACTGTCACCCTGGAAAACGGACATTGGGCTGTGCTGCGAGATGGCGCGACTTGCAGCGCCGCTCCACTTGTTTCCATCGCCCACGCGATGCGCAACGAGCTTCAGTTTTGCGGCGAAAGACGCATGACTACCTCGAAAACAAGACGGCGCCTCCTCCCGAAAGGAGAAGATCGACAATCCGTTCGGGGAGGGTTTCATCGAGGGATTCTCCCAGCAAAAACAGGCGAATATAGAGCACCCCGATGAGCATCTCGAACTCAGTTGTTGAGCACCTGCCGCAGCTCTTGTGTCATGTGCTCGACCAGGTCAGGTCTGCCATGAAACTGTGCCGGAGTCGTCTGCAAGAGGATGATGCGCCAGGCGCCATCGTGTTTGGTGGCAACAACGGTCTGATGGGCGTTGACGGCTGGGTTGAGGTCCGACTGTCCTACTGGCACCATCCCCACGATGGCTCGCAGGATGGCAACATCAGGACTCAAGAGCCGTACACTTTTAACTTTGCTCACATAGGAGGCCGTGATATGGTCGGCGAAGATCTGCCCCAGCGTTGCAGCGATCTCTGCTCGCTCGTTCATCTGGCTCCCATCGAAGCCGATGACCTCTGCGTCCTGGGCAAACGGGGTGGCGAACGCCGCAGCGCTGTGCTGGTTCCAGCCCTCGATGACCTGTCGATACAGGGTGCAGATCTCGCTCTCCTCAGGAAGGAGCCCGCCTGGTTGTTGGAATGGCTGTGAACTCATCGGTGATATCCCTTTTTTCCTTTCACTGTCGTCTCCTCTTTATCAATCAAACCAAGTTTCCGCCCCAACGCTGACATTAGAGTGGAAATCCTCTCATAAAGCCGCGTACCGATGGCTACACCGGCTACGCCGATCAAGTTGCCCTTGAGTCAGTCTCCGAAACCGAGACGCTCGTGTCGAACGTCCATCCGAAGAGATCACCGTAATAGCTCCGGAGCTTCTCCGGATCCTTCTCGATGATCTCGAAATGTACAACTGGTTGTCCCATGATGTGTCCTTTCTACTTATACACAGGCGTTTATAGAAGTCCTCGGATTATCTGCCCCATGATACAACAGGGGGCTTGCTCTCTGTTGCGTATGAGCCGTTTACTGTTGGGATATACAGGCTACCCGATCTGATTCAGCTCGTTCAGAACAGTTGAGCGAACGCTGCGGTTCGTGAGTTGTTTCCAGGCCGCGGGCAGAAATCCGATCCATATGCATCCCAGAGCCAGCGGAGCGAGCAAGGCATCGGGGAGAATGTTTAGTTCCCTGCCAATTACTCCAAGGACGATTCCGGCAGCGGCCACTCCTGCTCTCGCCACCCCGCGGCTGCCGCTCAGGCAATCAACTCCCTCTCCGCTCAGAGAGATAGACGACTTCGTACAGATGGGGATCAACGCGCTCGGCGAGCGGGCGACGAGCCTCCATTTGCTCGCGATATTTCTGCACAAAGTTCTCAATCTCCTCTTCCGATCTCCATTGCGCGTAGTTGATAACGCGGGTACCGTCGATGCTTCTGTGCAGCACTGCCCCGATCATGCCGGGCTCATCCGGGACCGCCTCGACAAAGCGAATCCACTGATCGATGACTTCCTGCTGCTGTTCAGGCTTCGTCTCAAAGACATTGATCAATGTCACCAGATCGCCTTCGCGGGAAATATGCATCTCTTTTCTCCTCTCGAAGAGTTCTTCTCAGACTTTGATTCTGCCCGGCTAACGCAGCGCTTGAGATTCAGCAACTGGTGAAGCCTCGCCGCGCTTCAGCGTCCTGTAGTGTGCGCCTATCAAGCCCGTCAGCACGATCGCGCCGATGCCGACCAGCAGGTGCAGTGTCTGGATCAGCCAGTGCAGATTCCCGACGAGCATGGTGGATTGCGACTCGCCAAAGATCGGCACGATGATGGCGTAGACGATTCCGACGATGCCCCAGAGGCGCATTCCTCTAGCGGTGAGAGCGATGATGCTCATCACCAGCAACCCCAGGGTGACAAGCAGGCCGAAGAGCATGTGGATGTCAGTCAGGCCCATGTTAGCGATCCAGATGATCAGGCCTAGCAACAGGGCACCCAGCCCGGCAAGATCAGCGATAATCACGATAATACGAGTAGTCATAACAGCAATTAACCTCCCACTAATCTCTATAGAGTCTGTGTGACCGAGGGCCGCACACGCTCGACGGCAAGCGTCGTCAGCAGGCTGATGGTGATAATGGCTGAGACACAATGCATCACGATCATTGTCCAGAAGATGGGCAGGTTCATGCCCGTGGCAGGAAGCCAGTGACCAGCCAGTTGCAGGAGGGGATTCAGAAACGAGACCACCAGGGCAATCCCTCCCACGATCCGAAAGCTGCGAAACGGATGGCTGCTCATACGACCGAGCAGCACAAAGACGAGGAGAGCCAGTGCCAGGAAGACAACGGTCGTGATACTAATCACGGGCGCCTGCAAGTACGGAAAGCTCGCAGACACGCCGAAGAAGCTGACCGCGAATGAACGCACGACAAGATTTACCACCACAGCCAGAACGATGGTCAGCGGTCCAACCCACACGAGTTTGCACATCGCCACCCTTTCTTGAGGTGTTGAATGAGTGGATACCATGTTCTTTTTCCTTAAACGTTCCTATTGAACCAGGCCCCCTCGACACGGGACCGGTGTAAGGTGCAAACTGCCACAAAGGAGAGTCGAAGCGCTTTGTCTCCATTTTCTATGCAAAGCATACCAGCAATATGGACTTGTGCCAAGAGCCACTTTTTGCTACACTAGCTATGCCATTTACAAGAGTGGTCATGCATCTCACACTATGTACCGATCATCAGGAGAGCGAGTATGCCCAGGCGCGTTCAGCCTATCAAGCGGCCAGAGATCAGACTAGATGCTACGCTGCCGATGCCACTCTATAAGCAGCTCTATGAGCGCTTACGGGGTGCCATCCTGACAGGGCAATTGGAGCGTGGGACACGTCTGCCCTCTACACGCGCGCTCGCCAGTGAACTGGGCGTGGCGCGCATGACGACGGCTCTGGCCTATCAGCAGTTGATATTGGAGGGCTATCTGGAGAGCCGGGTAGGACAGGGAACGATGGTGGCGCGCTCTTTGCCTGCGACGCTTTTCAACGCCGAGATCGACGGCAAGCGGGAGGAGCAAACAGATTCAGGGAAGACTACCCTCATCCGCCTCGCTTCATGCCTGGGCCCGCTCAAGGACGTTCCGTGGCCTTCGCGCAGAACAGGAGAAACGGGCGGGACGTTTTCTAGTGGCGAGCTAGGTATCGATCGGTTTCCTTACGAGGTCTGGGCACGTTTGATCGCGCGCCGTGCGCGGCAGTCGGTGCGTGAATGCGCTCACTACCAGCCGCCTGCCGGCTACTTCCCACTGCGGGAGGCCATCGCGGCACACATCGGCATCACACGCGGAGTGCGCTGCACCCCCGAACACATTATCATGACCGCCGGCTCCCAGGGTGCGCTTGACCTGGCCGTGCGCACGCTGCTGAGTCCTGGTGAGGCAGCCTGGTTGGAGAATCCCGGCTACTTTGGCGCGCGGAGCGCCCTGCTCGCCACGGGGGCGCGGCTCGTTCCCGTGCCGGTCGATGAGCAAGGCCTCATAGTGGAGATCGGGCAAAAGCGCTGTCCAGAGGCGCGCCTGGTCTCGACCACCCCCTCGCACCAGTTCCCCACAGGAGTGACCATGAGCCTTGCTCGCCGGATGATCCTGCTGGATTGGGCCAGGCGGGCTGGAGCATGGATTCTGGAGGACGATTATGACAGCGAATACCGCTTTCCTGGGCGCCCGTTGGAGGCCCTGCAGGGATTGGATCACGACGGGCGGGTGCTCTATATCGGCACCTTTAGCAAAGTGCTCTTTCCCGCGCTGCGCCTGGGCTACCTGGTCGCGCCCACCGAACTGATCGAGCCGCTCCTGCTCATGCGACGCTCGCTCGATATGCATCTTCCCATGTTAGAGCAGATGGCGCTCTGCGACTTTCTGCACCAGGGCTATTATGCCCGCCATCTGCGTCGTATGCGCCATCATTACCAGAAGCTGCGCGATTTGCTCTCCCGTGAATTGCAAGCTCACCTGGGCGGCCTGCTGGAAGTGCATGCTTCCGAGGTTGGGATGCACCTGGTCGGCTGGCTCCCGCCTGGGAAAGATGATCGGCGCGCCGCCGAGCTCGCCGCGCAGGACGGTATTCAGGTGCTGCCCATCTCCAGATTCAGCCTGGAGCCACTGTCTCGCGGGGGGCTGGTCTTTGGTTATGCTGGAACCGACGAAGAAGCGATCCCCCACGAGGTGAAACGGCTGGCAGCGACGCTTGCACACCTCTGACCACGCTGCGCGCTCTTCCAAGGCTGAATGGGAACTCCTTCCTTCTGCAGCGGCTGACGTGATTCACCATGAGGACCACGTGTGAGTGGTACCTGCACGTTGCTGGCACAGCAGATCTGAGGGGTGTAAGCGCCGACGTGATTCGCGTGCGGTCCGGCGCTTCTCACGCTGTCTGGCCACCCATGTCTCGTGTCTTTGAGCTGCGCTGATCACTCTGCATGCTTCCGAACAATATTTGATCCGCCCGCTGGGATAGTGCAGTTGGGTGACGGTTTGGCCGCAGATCATACAGGTGAAGGTCACTTCGCGCATGCGCACGGTGCGTGTGTAGGCAACCTGCGCAGTGGCTCCTCGCACGACAACGCGCATGACGTGGAGTGGGCGTCGCTCTGGTAGCGGGGAGCGGCTTCCTGAACCCGTCTGGGGCTCCGATGCGTCCTCCGCTACTCCTGCAGGGCTGCTCCCAGGCAAAGACGCGTTGGCTGGTACAGACCGGCTCGGTTCTGAAAACGTTCTTCTACACACTAAGCAGCGAAATCGGCGTTTCTGGACAACCAGTTGGATGTGATGATTTCTCAAGGCAATATCTCTTTTCGCGCGCTCACGAATATCCCACGTGATGCGCAACGAGAATGTTGAAGAGCTAATCTCTCATTGGAAAGGCAGAACCGCGCGGAACTGAACGCCTTCGTTCAGGAACGAGGCTGGAAACAGGGGAAGAAGAGGCGAAAAGTGGAGAGAAATCAAGGCCCATCCAGGAAAAAAGGCCAGGAGGCTGTACTCGGCAAGCAAACTAGTCCGAGGAGAGAAAAACCAAAGGCATCAAATACATACTATTACCCCGTCGTCAATCCCAGTGAAGCGGCAAAGTTTTCCGGGACGCCGAACAAGTGGATTGTCACTTTGCCAGCCGATGGAGCGCGCGTTACGAGCCAACCGTTCCACCCACGATAGCCGATAATGGGCACGCACCGCTCTAGAAAGGGTTACAGACTGCTCGGCGAAGCTGGGAGGGGGAGTAGGCTCACCGGACATCTCCCCGTATCACCGTTTATCGCGCTACGCAGGGACAGCATGCGAGAGGCCGTATGGCCGTCCTCGTCCAGCGCCAGGTCGAAGCAACGGCGGCTGGAGTAGCCTTCACCGCCAACCCGGTGACCGGCGAGCGTACCGAGGTGGTCTTTAGTGCTGTCCATGGTTCTGGCGAGCGGCTGGTTTCCGGCCAGGTGACACCAGATGAATGGATTGTCGATGACCAGGAGGCTATGTGCCGGGCTGCGCCGGACGGGGTGATCGATGTGGACCAGGCGCTGGCTGTAGCGGCACTCGCTCGACGCGTCGAAGCGCATTTCGGCGGGATACCCCAGGACATTGAGTGGGCGCTGGTCGGGGATGAACTGTTTCTCCTCTAGGCTCGTCCGATCACCGCTCTGCCTGAGCCTGTCATATGGAAAGCCTCGCTGCCGGGTGCCTGGGCACGCCACATCCGGCTAGTCGAGTGGCTGGGCGAACCGGTGACGACGCTGTTCGAAAGCTGGCTGCTAACGCAGATAGAGGAACGGTTCGGCACCAATTAGCGGCAGCTCGCCGGTGTCCCGGCCCCGCAGCCGATGCACATCGTCGACAATGGCTGGTACTTCTGCTCGCTCAGTTTTCTCCCATCAAGTCCCGCCAGTATGCTCTGCAGGCTCCTGCGCTATGCATTGCCGAAGGCGCTGGTCCAGCCGCGCCGGGTAGCCATGATGCTGCCCTTTACAGCGTGGTTCGGTGTCGAGCTGTCCGGCCAGAGCGGGGGATACTCCTGGCGGAGCTGAAACGCTCTATCCTGGGGTGGTTGCTCGCCTCGGGGCCTGGTTTGCCCCGGCGGCGGAGCGGGCCGCCGATCACCTGATCGTGCGAGGTCAGCGCGTGCTGCGCCCTGGAGCCTCGCCCTCGCCGCCCGGAACTCGGACATACATGTGACGGCCGTGGATGTGCCGGCGGTCCTGGCGGTGACTCAGCAAGTGGTAGCAACCAGCGGCTACGGCGCCCAGTTCGACTATCTGAGCGGAGACCTGTTCACCATCGGCCTGGGTCATTCTGCATATGATCTGGCCATTGCGGGCAGCCTCTGCCACCTGTTCGATGAAGCGACCAATCGTCGCCTGCTCGGGCGACTCTTCGACGCTCTGCGCCCTGGAGGCACGTTGGCGATTCTGGATGCCTTGCCTGACGAGCAGTTCGATGGTCCACGCTCGGTCGTCCTCTACGCGCTCGGTCTGCTGCTGCGCACCAGCCGCGGTCAGATCTATCCGTTCTCGACATATGTGGGCTGGCTCCGAGTGATCGGCTACGAGGCAGTCGAGCGCATGGATCTGTCCCCGGCACCGCCGATCAGCCTGATTATGGCCCGACGACCAGGGGCGGAGTAGGGAGAGGAGTGGTCATCAGAAGGATGCACAAATCTCCTCACAGGCTAGTATTCCACCGCCTTTGCTGAGACGGGGGATTTGGTAAGCTTGTGTATAGTAATGGTGAGTGGCAAGTCCATTCCAACGCGCAATGCACACCTAGGGCTGTTCAAAACTTTGAGGGCGGTCAAAAAGGTGAGAGAAGGAGCGCGCTGTAGTTACAATGTAGATGGCAATTCATAGTATAGGGTTGCCTCATCTGGAAGGAGTAAATTTACTCATATGGCTACAATTTCACCTGTAAAAACGCATCCTGTCGTTGGCAAGGATGAACTGATCCACCAGGTTGCCGCCAGAGCTGGTTTGAGCCTGAAAGAAACCGGCAATGTTATCGACGCATTCACCGAAGTGGTGCGCGAGGACATTTCCCAAGGCAACGAAGTGCGCTTGATGGGCTTCGGCACCTGGAATCTGCGCAGCGTCGCGGCTCGTAAAGTCAAGTCGATTCGCGGCGGCAAGCAGATCACCATCCCTGCTGGCAAGCGTGTTGGTTTCACTGTTGGCGCTGTGCTTTCCCAGGCCGCCAGTGGTCGCATTCATTCACCGAAAGCGGCCGCCTCTAAAACCACGCCTACTTCTAACAAAGCCTTCCAAAACGGCATGAAGAGGAAGTAGTCCAGGTAAACGATTGCAAAGAAGAAGGCCGCCTGTCGCGCTATTTTAAGCCTCAAGACAGGCGGCCTTCTTCTTTAGATTCTTCTTTGCTATTGCCCGTGCCTTTGCAAGTATTGCTCAACCGTTTGTAGCTCGGCGGGTGTCGCCGGGCGAAACCCTCCATTCTCATTGATATACACGATGCGCGTATCTTGAAAATGAATTATCATATCCGGCTGGTGATTGCCATTCACGTCCACGAAACTCAGCGTGACCGGGATCAGTTGTTCGCCATTGCCATAAAGCTGTGGTCCGATATAGATGCGCGCTTTCGAGGCGTCCCCACCGGGGAACTCGATGACCTCAATGCGACCATTCAGGTTGATTACGATAAAGTGGCTTGGATCGGCTGCCGAGTCATTATGTCCAACCACCATATCTACCTGAAATGTGCGCGGGTATCCATATTGGATATTGTTCCACGTATTGCCCCACCAGCTGGCTGCCAACGTCAATAGCGTCCACAGCGCCAGCATGATTACCATGCCTATGCCCAGCAGCAGCAGGGGATGCGCGTGTATGGCAAATCGCTCGCCAATTCGCTTGCCCAGGGCACTTCCTTTGCTGGCTGTATTACTGGGTACAGGAATCTTTGGCAGCTTTTTCGGACCGGTAGCAGTTGCAGCCTGTGTAGACGATGCGCGAGTGCGTTTCGTCACGCCATCATCGTCACCGGTCCGCTTCCACTCCTCAACATCCCCGCTCACATTCTCTTTCTCTTTATCTTTCCCCTTCTCCTGCTCCTCGGTCTCCTTCGAGCGGAGGCGTGACGCGCGTTGAACGACGGGTGTGATACTGCTCGTCGCCTTCGCGCCTTTCCCCTCCTTTTCGGCGTCCTCTGCAATGGGACGGTGACGCAAGGCGCTGCGAGGGGTGATATGGTCGGTTGATTCGAGTACTGGCATCGTCAGGGTACTCCTTTCGGCCTGCATAATATGTAACTACTGAGACAAAATGATGACAAAGATGAAATAAGCCGGGCCAGAGATCTCCTGTACTTTATGTAAGCAGCCTACTAGCTAAAGCTAAGTAGCAGCTTTACAATAAACAAAACGTAACAGTTGAAGAAAAATAGGGAGGGTGCGAACGTAATTCTGTTTGTTTTAGCTTACCCCGCTGGATGGAGAAGCTTCTCGCTGTTCGACATTGAAATTATATCACAGGGGCTGCCGATATGCCAGGGGGCTACAAGAAATCTTTTTCGTCGATTACTGCCTGCAAATCGGCAGGCATCGGCGCTTCTAATTCGATTGTTTCTCCCGTCAGCGGGTGGGTGAAGGATAACTGGTAGGCGTGCAGGAACTGTCGTTTGAGGGGCGCTCGTCTGAATATACTGCCGGAACCATAGACAGGGTCTCCCACAATGGGGTGCCCGATGGCTTTCAAGTGCAGGCGTATCTGGTGCGTGCGCCCGGTTTCCAGTTGCAGCAATAACAGCGTGTGACGAGCAAAGCGCTGGAGAACGCGGAAATGGGTTCGCGCCTCGCGGCTGCCAACCGCGGTAATCGCCATCTGCTGGCGATTGCGTGGGTCTCTGCCGATGGGCGCGTCGATGCTCCCCTGGTCAAGC
>Ga0070733_10003696_pt1 | contig 10390 bp, 8 predicted proteins | sample Coa_R1_9_FD_66450 | JGI IMG/M metagenome (GOLD analysis project Ga0070733, IMG submission 66450) | Surface soil microbial communities from Centralia Pennsylvania, which are recovering from an underground coalmine fire - Coalmine... | ecosystem: Environmental > Terrestrial > Soil > Unclassified ... | reverse complement strand
GGGCGTCGAGCGCTTCGTCTACATCTCGAGCTCGATGGTCTTCGAGCGCGCCGAAGTCTTCCCGACGCCCGAGGAGCACATCCACGACTGCCTGCCGCCGCGCTCGGCCTACGGCTTCTCGAAGCTCACCGGCGAGGTCTACTGCCGCGCCGCCCACGAGCAGTTCGGCCTGCCCTACACGATCTGCCGCCCGTTCAACGCCTACGGCCCGGGCGAGGTCCCGACCGACGAACCCGGCATCGCCCACGCCGTCCCCGACCTGATCCGCAAGGTCCTCAGCGGCCAGCGGCCGCTCGCGATCTTCGGCTCGGGCGAGCAGACGCGGACGCTGACCCACGTCGACGACATCGCAGCCGGCGTGGTCTGCGCGATGCGCTCCGAGGCGGCGCTCAACGAGGACTTCAACATCTCGGCCGCACAGGAGCTGACCGTCGCGGAGATCGCACGCGTCATCTGGACGGCCTGCGGCGAAGACGAGGCCGATTTCGCGCTCGAGCATCTGCCAAGCTTCCCCGTCGACGTCCAGCGGCGCTGGCCGTCGGTTGAGAAGGCTCGGCGGCTGCTCGGCTGGCAGGCCGAGATTGAGCTGAGCGACGGGATCGCGGCGACCGTTCGGTGGCTGCGCGAGCGGGAGGTGGTGACGACTTGACGAAGCGCTCGGCGCTGATCACCGGGGTCACCGGGCAGGACGGCTCCTACCTCGCCGAGCTCCTGCTCGAGAAGGGCTACGAGGTACACGGGATGGTGCGCCGCTCCTCAACCGAGCGCTTCGACCGCATCGAGCATCTGCGCGACCGGATCACTCTGCACCAGGGCGACCTGCTCGACCAGCGCTCGCTCGTCGACACGCTGCGCGAGAGCAGTCCCGACGAGATCTACAACCTCGCGGCGATGTCGTTCGTGGCCGTCTCGTGGGTCCAGCCGACGCTGACCGCCGAGTTCACCGGAGTCGGCGTGACGCGGATCCTCGAGGCGATTCGCGAAGTCTGCCCGGAGGCGCGCTTCTACCAGGCCTCATCGAGCGAGATGTTCGGCAAGGTCCGCGAGGTCCCGCAAACGGAGCTGACCCCCTTCTACCCGCGCTCGCCCTACGGGGTCGCGAAGGTCTACGCGCACCACATCACGGTGAACTACCGAGAGAGCTACGGCCTGCACGCGACGAGCGGGATCCTCTTCAACCACGAGTCGCCGCGCCGGGGCCTCGAGTTCGTGACGCGCAAGATCACCTGGCACGCCGCCGCGATCAAGCTCGGTCTAATCGACGAGCTCCAGCTCGGCAACGTCGACGCCGAGCGCGACTGGGGCTACGCCAAGGACTACGTCGAGGCGATGTGGCTGATGCTCCAGCAGGACGAGCCCGAGGACTTCGTGATCGCGACGGGCGTGGCGCACTCCGTCCGCGACTGCCTGCAGATCGCCTTCGACCACGCCGGTGTCGACGTCGAGCGACACGTGCGCCACTCAAGCGACCTGGTCCGTCCGGCTGAGGTCGACAGCCTGATCGGCGATCACTCGAAGGCCACCGAGCGCCTCGGCTGGCGGCCGACGACGGGCTTCGAAGAGATGATCCGCCTGATGGTCGACGCCGATCACGAGCTCCTGCGCCGCCAGATCGCCTAGCGCGAGCGCCATTAGGCTTGGCGTCCGCCGAGGGGCCGCCCACGGCCCCGGGCGCCAGACAACCGCAAGCGAGGAGCGATCCGATGAGCGAGGTCCAGCAGACTCACACGTGCGTCATAACCGGCGCCTCCTCGGGCATCGGCGCGGCGACGGCGCGGACGCTCCATTCGCAGGGTCATCGCATCGCGCTGCTCGCGCGTCGCGGCGAGCGCATCCGCGCTCTGGCGGCCGAGCTAGGCGAACGCGCGCTGGCGGTCGAGGCCGATGTCACCGACCGCGACTCCCTCGTCGGGGCCGCCGAGGCGGTGCGCGCCGAGCTTGGGCGCACGGACATACTGATCAACAACGCCGGCGTGATGCTGCTCGGGCCGTTCGGCTCGGAGCAGCGAGCCGACTACCGGCCGATGATCGAGGTCAACCTGCTCGGCGTGATCACGGCGACGGAGGTCTTCCTCCCTCAGCTTCGCGACGGTGGCGGCCAGCTGATCAACGTCTCCTCCGTCGCGGCGCGCATCGCCCGGCCCGGCAACGCCGTCTACGCGGCGACCAAGTGGGGGCTGGGCGGGTTCACTGAGGCGCTGCGCCAAGAGCTTCACCCCGACATCCGCGTAAGCCTGATCGAGCCGGGCGCGGTCGCGACCGAGCTTGCCGAGCACATCACCCACGCCGAGACGAAGCAGATGGTGAAGGAGTCCGGCCGCGAGATCGCGATCGCGGCGGAGGAGATCGCCGAGATCATCGCCTTCGTGATCTCTCGCCCGGCGTCTGTGACGCTCAACGACATCCTCGTGCGCCCCTCAGCCCAGCTGCGCTGAGGCAGTCCGCGGAGGCCCCACGGGCGCTCGCATCGACGCCGGAGTGCCAAACTGGCGGCGATGAGAGTCCTCGCCACCGACTGGTCGACGGTTTCCTCGCTGGTCACTGGCGCCGGAACGCTTGTGCTCGCGGTTGCGACCTTCGCCGCCGTACGCTCCTCAAATCGCTCGGCGCGGATCGCTGAGGCCGCACTTCAGGAGCAGCGCCGGCCGCTGCTCGCGGCGTCGCGGCTCGACGATCCGATGCAGAAGCTGATGTTCGTCGAGGGGCATTGGGTCAGCGCCGGCGGCGGCCGCGCCGCCGCGGACCTGCTGAACGGCGGCGTCTATCTTGGCATCAGCCTGCGCAACGTGGGCAGCGGCATGGCGGTCTGCCAGGCCTGGGCGGTGAGGCCCGGCTTCAGCTCGTCGCGACGCCTGCCGGACCCCGCGCCCGAGGAGCAGTTTCGCCTCCAGACGCGCGACCTCTATATCCCGGCGGGCGACATCGGCATGTGGCAGGGCGCGCTGCGCCACCCCGAAGATCCCGTTCGCGCGGCGACCGCCGAGGCGATCGAGTCGCGCCAGCCGATCACGATCGAGCTGCTCTACAGCGACCAGATCGGCCAGCAGCGAACGATCACCCGCTTCGGGCTGATTCCGACGGCCGACGCGTGGATCACGAGCGTGAGCCGCCACTGGTACCTCGACTGGGAGGGCCCGCGCTCCGAGAGCGGCGTGCGCAGGGCCGCGGAGACGATCTACCAGGAGCTCGAGGCTGCCGCGGGCCTTCAGCAGACGGTCGCGCAGCCGGCCGATCTGATCGCCGCGAGCGACCAGGACGGCTGAGGCTGGCGATACACGCGACCCCGCCGATGCGTCAGGCCGCCGCGTCGATGTCGCATCACCGCCCGCTCGCGTTCAGCCGTTCGCCAACACGCCCGCACCGGCCCCCGGAAGCAGCGATAGATGCCCCAGCGTGCTGTAGAACACCGGTTCCGGGGCCGGTGCCACGTAGCGGACGAGCGTGTAGGTGCTCGTGTGGATCACAGTCGCTGTGAACCCGGCCAACGGCGCCGCGGAGGTCGGGTCGGGGGCGTCGCGCGCCACATCGAGGACGTCGACCTCGCGGATCGCAATCGTGCTCGACGCCGGGAACACAAGCCGGTGGGCCGGGAGGTAGAGCTCGAGCGCGGGCGGCCCGTCCGAGGGGTTGACGACCAGCGCGCGAGGGCCGACCGTGGCCGGCCCGATCGCCTCAGCGACCCCCCGCCAGTCGTCGCGCTGGTCGGCTGCGGTCGTCTCGACGCCGACGAACGCGACGACCCCGGCGGCGCAGATCGCCGCGACCAGCCAACCTCCTGCGCGCGTGCGCGCCGACGCGAGCCCCCCCAGTACCACGAGCGGCGCCATCGCCATGATCACGTTGCGTGTGATCACGTAGTCGACGCCGACGACGGCCAGCGCAAGGGGCACGCCGACGACTATCGCGACGAGCACCAGCATGTGGCCGTCCCGCCGGCGTAGCGCCGGCACCAGAGCGACCGCGGCGAGCGCGGCGACGATCGTGAGCGGCGTGGCGTACGGGGTCGCGTAGCCGATCAGGAACTGCTTGGGGACCGCCACCGCGCGACTCCCAAGTGACGTCGCGGAGATGAAGCGGGCGCGGTCGCCGGAGGCCTGGACGATCGCCAGCGGCAGAAGCGCCGCGCCGCCAAGAAATACCGCTCCGACCGCGAGAGCCGCGGTCCGCGAGCGGCGGCCGTGGCGCCAAGCCAGCCATGCGAGCTCGGGAACGACGACGAAGATCGCGAAGTAGTGCGTGGCGAGCGCGAGCACCGCGGCGATGGCGAAGCCGCGCCAGTCGCCACGCAGCAAGCACAGGACGGTGAGAGCGCACAGCAGCACGACCAGCGCGTAAGCGCGCGCCTCCTGGCTGTACCAGATCAGCAGCGGGCTTGCCGCGGCGAGCGCGGCAGCGCCGCAAGCGGCGCGCATGCCCCCGAGCCGGCGGGCGATCGCCGCCACAACGATGATCGTCAGGGTCCCGAACACGGCCGATAGCGACCGCATGCCCACGGCACCCGCGCCGAACACCCGCACCCAGGGCCACTCGAGCACGTAGTACAGCGGCGGCGTCGACTCGGAGTGGGGGAGCGCGCTCAGCATGCCGGAGAAGGAGCGCGCCATGAGACGGTGCGTGATCGCCTCATCAAGCCACATCGACTGCACGCCGAGCGTCGCGAACCGCGCGACGGCGCCGGCGAGTACCGCGAGCGCCGCGCCCCACCACCAGACGTCCCTTCGTCGTCCAGCCATCGGCGCGCAGATTCGCAGATGATGCGCAACCGAATCGCTGCGCGCCGCTGAGCCGGACGACGCGCTAGGCTCGTGAGAAATGGCGACGGCGCTCAACAGTCCCCTCACCGCCGACGGTATCGCGGAGCTGCTCGGCGATGACGCCGACGAACTGCTCGAGCACACCTCGACGACGATCGACGCCTCGCTGCTGCACCTGCCCGGACCGGACTTCATCGACCGCGTCCTCTCGTCCACCGACCGCTCGAACACGGTGCTTCGCAACCTCGCACAGACTTTCCGTCACGGGCGCCTCGGCGGTTCCGGCTACCTCAGCATCCTCCCGGTCGACCAGGGGATCGAGCACTCGGCCGGCGCGAGCTTCGCCCCGAACCCGATCTACTTCGACCCGCAGGCGATCGTCGAGCTGGCGATCGAAGGCGGCTGCAACGCCGTCGCCTCGACGGTCGGCGTCCTCGGCGCGGTCAGCCGCCGCTACGCCCATCGCATCCCGTTCATCGTCAAGCTCAACCACAACGAGCTGCTGACCTACCCGAACCGCTTCGACCAGGTGCAGTTCGCGAGCGCCCGGCGCGCCTGGGAGCTCGGCGCGGTCGGCGTCGGCGCGACGATCTACTTCGGAAGCGAGGAGTCGACGCGCCAGATCGTCGAGATCTCGCAGGCCTTCGAGGAGGCCCACTCGCTCGGGATGTACACCGTGCTGTGGTGCTACCTGCGCAACTCGGCCTTCAAGAAGGATGGCGTCGACTACAGCCTGTCGGCCGATTTGTCCGGTCAGGCGAACCACCTCGGCGTCACGATCGAGGCCGACATCATCAAGCAGAAGCTGCCGGAGAACAACGGCGGCTACACCGCGCTCGGCCCCGACTACGGAAAGACCAGCCCGCTCGTCTACAGCGAGTTGACGAGCGACAACCCGATCGATCTCTGCCGCTACCAGGTCGCCAACTGCTACATGGGCCGCGCCGGGCTGATCAACAGCGGCGGCGCCTCATCGGGGGCGACCGACCTCGCCGAGGCGGTGCGGACCGCGGTGATCAACAAGCGCGCCGGCGGGACCGGACTGATCAGCGGCCGCAAGGCGTTCCAGCGCCCGATGGACGAAGGCGTCGAGCTCTTGAACGCGATCCAGGACGTCTACCTGGCGCCCGAGATCACGATCGCCTGAGCTCCTCCAGGTCGGCCGCCACCATCTGCGCGACGAGCTCCTCGAAGCTCGTCTGCGCATACCAGCCGAGCCGCTCTCGCGCGCGGCGCGGATTGCCGATCGCGGGCTGGCTCTCGGGCGGGCGCACGAGCGCGGGGTTGACGCGCACGCGGCCCTCCGGGGACAGCCCGACGCAGCCGAAGGCGACCTCGACGAGCTCAGCGACCGTGTGGCCGGCGCCGCTCGCGAGGACATAGTCGCCAGGTTCCCGGGCGGCGGCCATCAGGCGCAGGGCCGCGACGATGTCGGTGGCCGCCGACCAGTCGCGCACGGCCGCGGTGTCACCCAGGACGAGCTCGTCGCCGTGTCCGAGGCTGATCGCCGCGACGGCGGCGCTCACCTTGCGGGTGATGAAGGCCGGGTCGCGCCGCGGCGACTCGTGGTTGAAGAGGATCGCCGAGGACAGGTGCAGGCCGTCGCGCTCGCGGATCAGGCCGACGAGCTGGTGGGCGGCGAGCTTTGCAGCGCCATAGGGCGAGCTCGGGTGGCACGGCGTGTCCTCGTTCTGGGGGCTCGGGGCGTCGGGGCCGAAGATTTCGCGGGAGGTCGCGACGACGGTGCGCGCGGCGGGGACCTCTTCGCGGACCGCCTCGATCAGCTCGGCGGTGACAGTTGCGATCCCGTGCATCGAGTCGGCGAGCAGATCCCAGGAGCGCGGGACGAACGTCGGCGCGGCGAGGTGGTAGATCTCGTCGGGGGCGACCGCGGCGACGATCCGCCGAAGTGTCCCCCGCTCGAGCAGGTCCCCGTCGTGGAAGGCCACCGCGTCGCGAACGGCGTCCAGTCGGTCGGTCGTCGCGTCGGCGGCGCTGCGAAGCACCCCGTGAACCTCGACCCCCTCGGCGAGCATGAGCTCCGCGAGGTAGGAGCCGTCCTGGCCGCTGATGCCTGTGATGAGCGCGCGGCGAGGCATCCCCGCGGGGATCCTATGAGTACGCGGCGGCGAGCGTCGCAGCAATCCGTGACGGGTCAAGCCGCTCGCGCACCACGCGTAGCGCGGTGTCGCCGGCCGAGGCGTCCTTTGCGAGGGCCTCGACCGTCCGCGCCAGCGCCGCCGCGTCGCCGGGCGGGGTGAGCCAGTCGCGCGGCACGAGCTCGCCGAGCGCGCCGATGTCCGAGGCGGCGACAGGCACTCCCGCCGCCATCGCCTCCGCCGCCGCAAGCCCGAACGTCTCAGACGTCAGCGACGGCATCACGGCGAGGCGCGCGCCGGAACGCAGCGTTGCGAGCTCCTGCTCCCCGACGCGCCCGGCGAAGGTCACCCCGGGCGCGCCTTCGTGGGCCGCCCGTTGCGACCCCTCGCCCGCGACGAGCAGCGGAACGCCGGCCTGCGCGCAGGCGGCAACCGCCACGCCGACCCCCTTCTCCGGCTCGAGGCGGCCCGCAAAGAGCGCATACGAGCCGAGCGGTGCTCGCGATGCCGCGGCAATCGCGGTGACCGGGTGCGCGACGACGTGAACGGCGTCGCCGAGCGGCGCGCCGAGCTCGCGAAGGCGCCCGAGCGCGAACTCGCTCGGCACGATCGTCGCATCGATCAGACCGGCGGACCGCCTTTGCCACAGCGACAGCGCCGCGGCATAGACGAGTGCCTCGCGCGCATCGCCGCGGCAGTTGTGGATCACGCCCGGCAGAGTGTTGCGGGCGTGGCAGCGCGTGCATTCGCGGCCCGCGGTGAAACAGATTCCGACGGCGCAGACGGTGCGGTACTGGTGAAGCTGGGCGACGACGCGCGCGCCCGCTTCGCGCGCCGCGGCGAGCGCCCGCCAGCCGAACGAGGGCTGGAGGTTGTGGGTGTGAACGACGCGCGCGCGCGTACGCCGCACCGCGTGCGCGACCTCATCGGGCGCGAGGCCGCCCCGCAGCATTCCGGCGGCGGCGCGGCTGCGCCCGAGCAGCGCCGAGTCGCGCGTCAGCAGCTCGGCCTCCTCGCCGAGGTGCTCGCGGACCAGCCAGAGAAGGTTCTCGACCGCGCGCTCCTCGCCGCCGCTTTGCCTGTAGCGGTTGTGGACGAAGAGGATCACGCTCGCGCGAACCTACACTCACACCCTGACAATGGGTCTCACCGCCTCGATCATCATCCCCACGCGCGACCGGCCCGACTATCTTGGCGTCGCGCTCACCTCGATTGCCGAGCAGGCGCGCGACGCCGGCGCCGAGGTGATCGTCGTGGACGACGGGGCGAACGCGGCGACGCGGGCGGTCGCTGAGCGCTTCGACGCCCGCTACGTCGCGCTCGGCGCGCCGCGCGGCCTGAACGCGGCGCGAAACGCGGGCATCGAGGCGGCAACCGGTGAGCTGCTGGCCTTCGTCGACGACGACGTCGAGGTGCACCGCGGATGGCTCGCGGCGCTGCTTTCTGCCGCGGCTGCGGATCCCGGCGCCGGTGTACTGACGGGGCCGATCGTTGCGCGCCTCGAGGGGCGTCCGCGCAGGACGTGCGGACGCGAAGGCGCGCCGATCACCCACACCGACGCCGGCGGCGAGGACCGCGACGTCGCGCGAGCGTGGGGCGCGAATATGGCGATCCGCCGCTCGGCGATCGATGCGGTCGGGCTCTTCGACGCCCACCGCCGCGTCTGGAGCGGCGATGAGGAGGAGTGGGAGACGCGCCATCTGCGAGCTGGCGGGCGGATCCGCTTCGTCGCCGCGGCGGGTCTCGACCATCGCCGCGCGCCGCGTGACGCACGCCTGGCGGTGCTTATGCGCGTCGCCGCCGCCCGCGGGCGCGAGGCGCGCGACTACGACGAGGAGAACGGGCGCGCGCCGACGCTCGCCGGCGAGTTGCGCGTCTTCGCCGGCTGCATCTGGCACACGCTGCGGCGCGGCTGCGAGAACGGGCCGGTCATGGCGGCGCACAGCTTTGGGCGCCTCTCGCGCGCGCGCCAGCACGGCCACGACAGCCCGCGCGGCGATCCGCGCGACGACTTCCTGTCGGGTGAGAGTGGCACGGTTGGCGGCCGCCGCGATCTGCTCCGCGCCGCGCAGGACGCGGCGCTCGGCGCACGCGGCGCCTGGCAGCTGGCGCGCGCCCGCCGCGCCGCGCGGCGCCTCGGCCCCCGCCGCGTGCTCGTGCTGTCGGTCGTTCGCGAGGAGAATCGGCCGATCTACGAGCGCGCAGTCGAGGACCTGCGCGCCTCGCGCGCCTGCGAGGTCGTCGCGCTCGAGCGGGCGCCCGGCGGCGCCGGCAAGTTCGCCAACCTCAACGTCCTCGCCGAGCAGGCGATGCTCGACGCCTTCGACTGGCTGGTCGTGATGGATGACGACGTCGAGCTTCCGCCGGCCTTCCTCGACCCCTTCATCCACCTCGCCGAGCGCTTTGGCCTCGTGCTCGCGGCGCCCGCCCATCGCATTCGCTCCCATGCCGGCTGGCCGCTGACGCGCCGCCAGTGGGGAAGCGTCGTGCGCGAGACGGCGTTCGTCGAGATCGGCCCGATCACGGCGCTCTCGCGCGAGACGTTCGCCGATCTGCTGCCCTTCCCCGGCCAGGCGGGGATGGGCTGGGGCCTTGACGCGCACTGGTCGTGGCTGGCGCGCGAGCGCGGCTGGCGGGTGGGGATCGTCGATCTGCTGCCGATCGCGCATTTGCGGGCGCCCGCCGCTTCGGCCTATGCGCGCGAGGAGGCGGTCGCGGCGGCGCGGGCGTTCCTCGCCGAGCACCCCTACCTGCCGGTGAGCGAGTCGCAGCGCACGCTCGCGGTGCACCGCCGATGCGCGTAGCGGTAGTCGCCGAGTTCTATCCCCGCCGCCGCGACCCCGTGCTCGGCGTCTGGGCACATCGCCAGGCGCTCGCCGCGGCGCACGCCGGCGCGGAGGTGTCGGTGTTCGTGCTCCACCGCCTGGTGCCCCCGCGAGCCGATCCGCGGGCGCTGTGGACGCTGATGCGCCAGCCCCCCGCGACGCGCCTGGACGGCCTCGAAGTCCGCTACGTGCGCTACGCCTCGCCGCCGCGTTCACGCTCCTACGCACGCTGGGGCGCCTACGCCGCGCCGGCGCTGCGGCGCGCACTACGCCGCAGCGGGCCGTTCGATCTGGTCCACGCCCACTACGCAGTGCCAGCGGCGGACGCCGTGCTGCGCGCCGGCGTCGATCTGCCGTTCGTCGTTTCGGTCCACGGCGGGGACGTTCTTTGGACGAGCTCGCGCGTGCCGGGCGGGCGCGAAGCGGTCGAGCGCGGCCTCTCCGCGGCCCGCCTCGTGCTCGCCAACAGCGCCGGGACCGAGGCGCTCTCACGCGAGCATGGCGCCCGCGCGACACGCGTCGTTCACCTCGGCACCGACGTGCCGGCGGCGCCCGGCGAGCCGGCGAGCGAGCCGCTGATCGTCACCGTCGGCCACCTCGTTGCGCGAAAGCGCCACGCCGACGTGCTGCGTTCGCTCGCTGAACTCCCGGGCGTTGGCTACCTGATCGTTGGCGACGGGCCCGAGCGCGTGCCGCTCGAGCGCCTTGCGGC